>JAABUQ010006716.1_pt1 | contig 17183 bp, 10 predicted proteins | sample 5560001 | NCBI WGS metagenome assembly JAABUQ01 (sample SAMN10711888, study PRJNA513371) | rock metagenome | isolation source: Antarctica rocks | place: Antarctica: Victoria Land, Finger Mt nord | collected 2015-12-18
GCGCGGGCCGCGCCTTCGTGCTGTACCAGAGCCCGCGCGGTGGGATGCGCGCGTCGATCAGCGGGCCGGGCTACGTCGGCGTGTTCGACGCGGCGACGGGGAGGCGCCTGCGCACGGTCACGGTCGGCACCGTGGGCAATCCCCACGCCCAGGCGCTGGCCGTCGACCCGGACAGCGGGCTCGTCTTCAGCCTCAACGACAATAGCGTGAGCGTGATCGATGGACGCCGCCCGTGACGCGCCCGCGGGTTGGACCAAGGGAGACGGGACCTATGATGACACGCCTATGCGCGGCCGTCGGGATCATTGTGGCCATGGCGCTGCCCGCCCTGACGCCGGCGCGGCCGTCCGGGCGGCTCCCTACCGCGAGCGCGGCGCCGCGTGGCGCCCTCGCCGGGCGCGGTCCCCTGGCCGCCCCCGCCGCCGCGCCACGCGACCGGTATTGCTTCAACCTGCCCCAGCCCTCCGATCCGGCGGTGCGCACCGTCGCGGTGGGGCAGGACCCGACCGGCGTCACCGTCGATACCCGCACGCACCGCGCCTTCGTCATCGATCGCTACGGCCCCGCCAACAGCCACCTCGGGGACCAGCTGACCGTGAGCGTCCTGGACACCCGCGGCGGCGCGGTGCTGGCGACACGGGCGCTGGGCGCCGGCCTGGACCCGGTCGAGGGCGACCACGTGGTCGCGGCGGATGAGCGCACCGGGCGGGTCTTCGTCCTGACCGACCACCTCCCCACGAGCGGAGGGCGCCCGCTCGTGGGGCCGAGCAGCGTCGTGGTGCTCGACGCGCTCACGGGCGCCGTCCTCTCCCTGGTGCGCCTGGACGGGCGCGCCATCGCGCTGGCCGTGGACGAGCAGGACGGGCACGTCTTCGTGCTCGGCGCCGTCGCCACGGTACCGAGAGATCTCCCTTTCCCCCTCGGACGCGGGTTCGTGAGCATGCTCGACGCGACCACGGGGCGCCTCCTGAGCGTGACGCCCGTGGGCGAGACGCCGACCGCGCTGGCGGTCGACGCGCGGAGCCGGCATGTCTTCGTCGCGACCGAGGGGCCGTTCACCGACTCGCGATTATCGACGCCCATCGCGCCGGGGACGGTCAGCATCCTCGACGCGGGCAGCGGCCAGATGGTGGGGACCGTCGGGGTCGGCGTCGCCCCGGCCGGCGTCGCGGTCGATCCCCGCAGCGGCCATGCCTTCGTGGTCAACCTCGGGCTGGGGGCGCCACAATTCGGCGTCTGGGGCACGGTGTCCCCGATCACGAGCAGCGTGAGCATCCTCGATGCGGTGCAGGGGACGGTCGTGCTGACGGTCGGCGTCACCTTGGCGGGCCCTGAGGTGGTCGCCGTCGCCGGGACCGGCCGCGTGTTCCTGGGGACAGGCGAAGGGCCGGTCATGCTCGACGCGGTGGACGGCGCGCGCCTTCCCCTCCCCGACCCCACCATCGTCGACCTGGCCGCCGCCAGGCCGGTCGCGGTCGACACGCGCCAGGAACGCGTGGTGCTGGTCTACGGGAACCTGTCAGTGCATGGGGGGAGCCTGGGTGTGGGGACGGCCTTCGTGCTCGACGCACGGACCGGGGCGCCGCTGGCCGCGCGCCCGCTCGCCTACGGGCCGGGCGCGGCGGCGATTGACCCAGGGACGGGCCGCGTCTTCATCGTGAACGCCTTCGCCTCCTGCCCCTTCGAACAGTATGGACCCCTCAACGGCGGCGTGAGCGTCTTCCGCGTGTGACCGGGCAGCCCTCACCCCCGACCCCTCTCCCGTGCGCGGGAGAGGGGAGACGCGGCGAGCCGGTGCTTCCCATCACACGGGAGTGGGGTGGAGTCGCGCTTGCGGGAAGGGTAAGTGAGGCCCTGTCGCGAGAATGACAAAGCCCTCACCCCCTCACTACCCTCACTGACATCGTGGGCAACGTGCGCGAGTCATCGTGCGAGGCGTATGTGGTCAGCGCGGCGCGGCTTCATAATGCGGACGATGCATCCATGAGAAGCGTATGATGCGCGGATGCCCGACCTGCCTGTACTATGATAGGCGTAGGGTGCGAAGGGAAGAACGGAGGGAAACTATGGGTGCCCGATCGTGCAAGCGCACGGCGATAACTGCTGCCGCCGTGATGTGTGTCCTCGCCGTTCTGCCGATGCGATCCACGCATGGCGCCGGGCACTCGTTCGGTGAGGCGTACCAGAGTTGCGTCGCTTCATCCACGGCCACGACGACGGCCACGGCCATGACGACGGCCACGGCCATGACGACGGCCACGGCCATGACGACGGCCACGGCCACGACGACGGCCACGGCCACGACGATGGTGTCGGCGATGGCTCTGCCTGCCTCGTCCATGAGCAACGCGGCGACGGGGCCCGTCGTGCGCACGATCCCTCTGGGCGCGGTCGGCTTTGCGGAGGTCGTGGTGGCCGCGCGTGAGGGCCGCGCCTTCGTGCTCGCACGTGATGCCACGATCGTCCTCGACGCGCGGACGGGCACTGTGGTGCGCACCGGCCCGCCCTCCACCGCGTTCGGGGCGGTCGCCGTCGACGAGCGGCGCGGACGGATCGTCGTGGCCGGGCGCACCTCCTATGGGTCCGGTATGCTGGCCCTGCTCGACGCTCGCGACGGGTCCGTCGTGCAGTCCATCGCGGTGGTGGGGCAGCCGCGGGCCGTGGCCGTGGACGCGGCCACGGGCCGGGCCTTTGTGGTGGAGGACCCGAACAGCCACCGCGTGCTCGTCGTCGACGAGGACAGCGGGCGGGTCATACGGGCCATCGCCGTGCGTGGCTACCCCTCGGCCGTCGTCGTGGACGAGGGGACGAACCGCGCGTTCGTCCTCTCTCACGATAACATCGTCTTCTCCCACCCCCGCGGCCCGGACATCCCGCCCGGCTACGTGAGCGTGCTGGACGCCTGCGGCGGGGCGACGCTGGGCACGGTCCTGATCGCGCGGGAGCCCCGCGCTGCCGTGGTGAACGCGCGGGCGGCGGGCGTCCTCGTCGAAGGACCCGGCTACGTGAGCATGCTCGACGCCGCGACGGGGCGCGTCCTCCGCACGGTCCCTGCGCCCGTCTCCTCCGCTGACCTGGCCATCGACGAGCGCACCGGGCGCGTCTTCAGCCTGGGGTACAACAGTGTTGTGGTGCTCGACGTCCGGACGGGCGCTCTGGTGGCGAGCGTGGATTTGGCCTTCGAGTATGCGGGGTTCGCCATTGCCTTGCAGGTCGACGCGCGGGCGGGCCGAGTCTATGTGGTGAAGCAGAGCCCATACGACCACGACGAGACGGGGTCGACGCCTATAGGGCCGGGGCACGTCGTCGTGCTCGACGCGGCGACGGGAGAGGTGCTGCGCACCATCGACATAGGCACCTTGTCCGGCGGCGACCAACTCCTGGGCGTCGACCCGGACAGCGGCCTCGTCTTCATCCTTAACGAGCGCAACGACACCTTGAGCATCATCGATGGGAGCCGCCTGTTCGGGGCACGCCAGGGCTGCGCCACCCCGACCACGGCCACGGGTCCAACCACGGCCATAGCCGCCGCGCCGGCCACGACGCCGGTCGCGACGGCGGCGACTCCCACCCCGACAGGCGCGGCCACGGCTCCAGGCGTGGCCACGGCAACGGTTCTGGCCACGGCCACGGTCGCCCCCTGCCCGAGCGGGACAGTCACGCCGACCCCCTCCCCCGTCAGCACGGCCGTCGCCTCCCCGGTCCCGTCGGGCGCGGGCCAGGGACCGACGGCGCGCACCATCCCCCTGCCCGGCATGGCCACCCCGATCGTGGTCGTGGTCGCCCGTCGCACCGGCCGCGCCTTCGTGCTCGCCGACGGCGCGACGCGCATGCTCGACGCGCGCACGGGCACGCCGCTCAGCGCGCGGCCGGTCGCGCTGCCCCTGGCGCCCTGGGCGGCCGCCGTCGACGAGCGGCGCGGCTGGGTCCTCGTGGCCGGGAGTATCATCGCCGAGACGTTCACGACCGGCGCCGTGGCCGTGCTCGACGCGCGCGACGGCGCCGTCCTGCGCCGCATCCTGGTCGGGGGCTGGCCCCGCGCCGTGGCACTCGACGCGCGGGCGGGCCGCCTGGTCATCCTCGACAACGCCCCCGCACACCAGCGCGTGGTCATCCTCGACGAGGCCAGCGGGCGAGTCGTGCGCGCGGTCGCCCTGCAGGGATACGCGCCGGGCCTCGCCGTGGACGCGGCCACCCACCGCGCCTTCGTCCTCTCGAACGACCAACCGGCCTTCACCAGCCCCGGCAGCGTGATCGTCCTCGACACCCGCAGCGGGGCGGTGCTGCGCACGCTCACGGTACGCCACAAGGCCGGGTCCCTCGCGGTAGACGCCCGCACCGGGCGGGCCTTCGTGTCCATCTTCGGGGCACTGGACGTGCTCGACGCGGCCACGGGGCGCGTCCTGCGCGCGATCCCGGTGCGGGACCCCTACAGTGGGCTAGCCAGCGACGAGTACGGCGGGCTGGTCGCCGACGAGCAGGCCGGCCACATCCTTGGCCTGCAGTCAGACCGTCTGGTGGTGCTCGACGCGCGGACGGGCGCCCTCCTGGCCAACCACGCGAGCCTGGGAACCGACTTGGGCTCCGGCCTGCTGATCGACCCGCGCGCGGGCCGCATCTTCGAGCTGTACCTGAGTCCGCGCGGCGACTTCGGTCGGGAGACGACCGTGCCGGGCTACGTCGGCGTGTTCGACGCGGCGACGGGGAGGCGCCTGCGCACGGTCACGGTTGGAATCGTGGGCAATCCTCACGCCCAGGCGCTGGCCGTCGACCCGGACAGCGGGCTCGTCTTCAGCCTCAACGACGATAGCGTGAGCGTCATCGACGGAAGCCGCCCGTGACACGCCCGCGCCTCGGCTGCCTGCTCGCCGCCATCGTCGTCCCTGCCTTCGCGGGCGTCGTGGTCCTCCCTGGAGAGGATCGCGGCGGCCATAAAGCGCCACGGGCCACCCATGCGTCCGCGACGAGCGCGGCCGAGGTGGGCGCGTCCGTCACCCCGGCCGTGGCGCGTGGGGCCGACGGTCGTCTGCTCACGGAGGTGGTCCGCGTACGCGTGGGGTCATTCCCGGTGGCACTCGCGGTCGCCGAGCGCCAGGGCCACGTCTTCGTGCTCAACCAGGACCCGCGCGAGACCAGCCTCGGCAGCGTGAGCATGCTCGACAGTCGCACGGGACGCGTGCTCGGCGTCGTGCCGGTGGGCCGCGGCGCGCGTACGCTCGCGGTCGATGAGCGAACCGGTCGGGTCTTCGTCCTCAACGCCGGTCCGACCGCTTCTGGCGCCCTCGGGCCCAACGGCGCCGCGAGCGTGAGCGTGCTCGACGCTGCCACCGGGCGCGTGTTGCGCACGACGGCCGTGGGACGCGGGGCGCAAGCCCTGATCATCGACGACCGGCGGGGTCGGGTGCTGGTAGCGATCGAAAGCTTTGATCCCCCGACCGTCCAAGGTCGTTTGCCTATCACCAAGACCTTCTTGCGCATCCTTGACGCCACGATGGGGGCCTTGCAGCGGACCCTGGTGGTGCATGACGCTGGTTTCTCGGGGGGATCGCTGGTATTAGACCCGCCGAGCGGCGACCTCTTCGTGGGCGGCGGCGCCTGCCCGTATCCGCCCCCACCCTCGACCAATTTTACGTGCGTTACCCGGCTCGACGGCATGACGGGGAGAGTGCGCGCCCGCAGCACGATCCCGAACGACGATACCCTCCCGGTGGTGGTGAGCGGGCTGGCGGACGACCCGGTGGCGGGGAGATTGGTCGTCTACTTCGCCGACGGCCACGGCACTGGGTACGTGGCGGTGCTCGTGGCCGCGACCGGGGCCGTCCTGACGACCACGCCGCTGCGGGCGTCCAGCGATTACGAGGGCCCGGCGCTGGCCATCGACGCCCGCTGCGGGTGCGCCCTGGTCGTCGTGCGCCCCAGCTCCTACGACGGGCCGGCGGGGCCGTTCGAGGCGTCCGTGTTCGAGACGCGCGGCGGGGCGTTGCGCGGGAGCGTCGACGTCTCCGAGGTGGGCGGGCGAGGGGGGATCTCGTCCGAGTACGGCGCGCTGCCCGAGGCGGCGGTGGACGGGCGGACAGGCCGCGCCTTCGTGGTCACGGGCGCCTTCCTCCCCGCGGCGCACGCGTACGGCCCGCCCCGGTCGCCGCGGCCCAACGTGGTCACGGTGCTCGACCTGGCGGGGGTCCGGGTGCTGGGCGCGATCCCGGTGGGCCGGGGGTAGCCGGCGCTGGCGATAGACGAGCACACCAGGCGCGTCTTCGTCGCCAACGGCGCCGACGGCACGGTCAGCATGCTCGGCATCGCCCCCTAATCGGTGGTCAGGTATGAATCGAGAGAGAGGTACAGATGCGCTGGAACCGTCGGCCTTGCCGCGCCGCAGACCACGGCGTCGTGCTCAAAAGAGGCCACATCGCGGCCCAGGGCACGCTGGAGCACCTGCGACGAGATGCGCCATCTGTGGGACGGCGACCTCAACGCCGGCCAGGTGCGACGCTGATGGTGGATGTTGCCCGCGATCGGTAGCGGCGCGATGTCCTCAAGCTCGAGACCCAAGGCATCATGGTCGTCCCTATCCTGTGAGGGCGACGGCCAGGGAGGTCATCAGCGCGCGCACTGGGTCGGCCTCGGAGGAGGCGGTAATGAAGACTCCGTCGCCGTTGGGATGCTCCACGATGTCGAACCACACGGTGCGCTGGCGGCCGTACCACAGCTGGCGCACAACGTAGCCGACGGGCGTGCCAATCAGCGTCAGTAGGAAGATACAGCCGAAGATGGCGGAGACGGCGCCCGTGGCGTGGTAGTCGATGGCAAACAGCACGCCGGCGACGGCGATGGTGAGGACGACGCCGATGGCGATCCAGAGGAGGATACCGCCGATGGTGACGCGCGCCGGATAGGCGTAGCGCACCGTGCCCGACACGCTTGTCGGCGTCGTATCGAGCACCGTGGCGCCGGTGCGCGCCGCCCACTCCAGGACGAGGCGGCGCACGTCGGCCTCCCTGGCGCGCGGGAACACGATCTTCTGAAAGGGGATGTCGGGCTGCACCGCTACCACCTTGTTCACGCGGCCACCTCCTATCCTCCTCATTATCTACTATACGTAGCCAGAGAACGACAGGTATACGTAGCCAGAGAACGACAGGGATGGCCACCGTCCCATAGACGCGCCCCGCTCGCGTTTACAGTTTGTTTACACTCTGGCAATATCCTCCTAATAGTCCGGGCGTACATTGAGTGATGAGGCTCGCATACCTATCGCTCTTTTTAACATCAATAGCTATCTTTTATCATGCGGGCCCGAAGGAGCGCAGACCCATGGGTATCTACGCGGACACAGGCGCCCGACAACAACCGCGACCTTTCGGCGCAGCGCTACGCCGTGTATCCGGCGCATTGCTTGCCATGGCCATGACCGGGAGTATGCTCGTCCCCGGCATGGCGAGGGCGGCCTCGCCATCGCCACAACTGCAGCCAGCTGCTGTTGCAACGGCGCCCCTCGTTCTCTGGTCGCCGGGCGGCCTCGGCACGATCACGTTGCGCCAGGGACAAATGATCTACCGGTCGGTCTATCTCATGGCCATGCGCAGGCTGCGCGGCGCGGCGGTCTATCCGTCCCTATCCGTGAAGGCGGCGGGAACAGCTATCCAGGTGCTGACGACCGCGTATTTCTCCCAACTCGACGGTGGTGACCGCATTCACGTCGTCTTCGCCATCGTGGCGAACCGCGCCGCGACCATCGGCGTGTACCCGGCCGATCTGCACCTCGTCGCGCTGCACGGCCAGGCGGAATCTCGCGTCAGCAACGATCTCGACTTCGCGGTCGACGTCGACCGCGCGGCTCGACCGACGCCGCCGGTCATCGTCCCCGACCTCCACTGGACGCCGGGCAACCTGGGGGTCCTCACCGTCCACCAGGGTCAGGGCATCACGAGGTCGGCATCGTTCGTCAGCGACGTTGCCCTGAGTGGTCTCGCGCTCAAGGACACCCTGGTGACGAACGTGGCGCAGCAGGGCCTGAGCGTCAACATCATCTCGCCCATCCCGGCGAGCGTAGGCCCGAACGTCCCCGTGCCGGTCACGTTTGTGATCAGCGCGGCCCCGACCGCGCCGATCCGCTACTACCGCGACCGCGTGCTCTACGTTACAGCCAGCAAGAACGGCGGCGCGCCGGCCCTCCTGCACTACGGCCTCCACTTCACGCTCGACGTGGACCGCGCCCCCGTCATCGTCCCGCACCTGACCTGGGCCGGCGGCTCCGCGGTGGCCTACCCCACGGTGAGGCGCGGCACGATCACGACCGAGACGGCAAGCTTCACCTCGAACGTGGCCCTGACCAACGTGAGGTTTGCGCGCGTCTTACACACGCCCGTGCCCGGCGCGGTGATCACCGTCGCGCCGCAACCCATCGCCACGATTGCCGCCGGGACGCCCACCACGGTGTCGATCACCATCGACGCGACGCGGGCAACGCGCACGGGACTATTTGGCGCCGACATCTACGCGGTGGGTCAGGCCGCCGGTTATACGCACGCCATCGGGTTGCACTACGGCCTGCACTTTGACTCCGCCGTGGGCGCATGAGGGCGTGCCTCTAAGTAGGTGTTGCGAAGTTCGTGCAACCCGGAGAGGCTGCACGAGGTACGCACCCAAGCGTGACGGCTGTGCAAGAACTTACCAGTGTCTACTTAGCCGATCAAGGAAACCGAGTCGTTTCATCAGCTCCCCCTGTCGAGCGAATCTGAGGTCAACAAGCATTGATCTCACGCGCCTGAGCCTGGGTTCCCTTAACTGGCTAAAAACGTATGGTGTCTTTAGCTCCTTGTCCTTGACCCATTTCCCATGGTTGTCCTTTTTTGCCGTCGCGACCGTCACGGTGACGGCCTTGGGGAATTTCGTCCAATCCACAGCATCCTTACCGGTGTAGCCACTGCTCTGACGGAACGTAATGCTTGTCTCGTAGTACAGGGCGGGGATCCCAGAGTCCAGGGCATTTTTCGCGTCCTTCTCGGGTCCGTACTCCATGTCCTTGTTATCTGTCTTGCCCGCGGGCACGGTGTTCCATGGCTCGCCGGGGCCATGCAGCCGCTCGCTCAGCAGATGCATCAGCACCCAGTAGCGCGGCTGCCACGAGCTCCCGTCCGCGCTCTCGTAGATGTCGTCGAAGGCCAGCACGTCGTCCCAGCCCGGCGGGTCCGCCCCCGGCCGACTGCCCGCCAGCTCGCGCGTCACGCTCCCCACCGACAGGGCGGGCGGCGCTTTGGTCAGGGGCGCGGCGACCACGTGGCTGTTGTCGGCCGCGTGCTGGATCACCGTGCGCGGCACCGCCCGGCCGTCCACCACCTTGACCAGCGCCTCCGTGCCCCGCTGCCGGGTCAGTTCCTGCTCGCCCGCCGCCGTCCGCGTGCCCGCGCGCACCGTCCACACGGCGTCCGATCTGGCCCGCCCGACCTCATCGCCACGCGCCGCCGGCCCCGCCCCGTCCAGGGTCATCGCCGCGTCCTGCGTCCCCGCGTGCGGATGGTTGTGGTGGGGCGGCGTCTGTGCGGTCGTGGGCGTCGCGGGCACGACCATCACGCCACGCACCGCCCAGTGCGTGCCCTCGACGACCGGCGTGAGGGTGTAGTCCTCCGCCTCGTGGTGGGCGGCGTGGACGCGGGTCAGCACCGCCCGCACCTCCTCCTCGCTCAGCGGCGTCTCGGGGCTCGCCGCCACGCGCGCGTCCACGGCCGTCACCGCCGCCGCCAGCACCGCGTCCAGGTCGTGCCCGGCGGTGGTAGCGGACGGCGTGGACGCGCCGCCGTGGGCCGGGCTCGGGTGCGCGGGCGCGGTGGTCGCCTCGTGCCCTCGCATCGCCACCAGCCGGTCCACGACCGCGTTGACGATGTGGTCGAGGGGCGCCTTGATGCTCCCCTCGACCTTGGCCACCAGCGCCTGCAACTGGTTCCGGATGCCCTCCAGTTGCAGGAAGCGCGCGAGGAAGGTCAGCGCGCCCGGGATCAGCCCGATCAGCTGCGGCCCGATGAGGCCCGTCCCGATGCTCGCCGCCAGCGCGTCGTCCTTGCGCTCCGCCAGGCGCGCAAACTGGCCCACGATGACTCCGAAGGCCGCCTTGAGCGCGCCCGCGTTGTCCAGGACCGTCTGCACCAGACTGGAGACCGCCTGCACCGCGGCGATGATCTCGCCCACTAGCGGCGCCGCCAGTTCCGCCACCTTGGTCAGCGCCGCCTGCACCAGCGCCGTCTCCACGAAGCCCCGCAGGTTGTCGAACAGCTCCGCCACGAGCTGCCGCGGGTCCTGCTTCAGGCCCGCCCAGGTGTCCTGGGCCAGCGTGGCGAGCTGGCCGAGCGTGCTCTCGGCGGCGACCACCTCGGCCCGCGCCCGCTCCAGGGAGATGTGCCGGCGGCGGGCGTAGGCCGCGGCGATGCGGTCGAGCAGGTGCGCCTCGTCCAGGCCCAGGACCGCCTGCGCCGTGGGGATCAGCGCCGTCAGCGCGACCGGGCCGAGGTCGGCGAAGCTGAGGCGCGGCAGGGGGATGGCGCCCCCGAGCGCGCCGGTCAGCCAGCTCACGAGGTCCTCGCCGATATGGAGGCGGACGTGGGTGAGCAGGGCGCCGATGGCGGCCTCCAGGGCGGTCCCCAGAGCGCGCTCAGCCCTTGCGCCGCCAGCGCCCCCGCCGCGTCCTCGAAGCGCTGCACCACCCCGCCCACCACCAGGTCCCACAGGCTAGGCCCCCGCTGCACCACCGCCACCACGCCCACGTCGAACTGGCCCACCGCCAGCACCCGCGCCCCCGCCGCGTGGTCCACCGCCCCCAGCGCCCGCAGCGAGAGCATCCCGCTCGCCCGGAACGCCGCCCTGCTGCCAGGCAGGGATATGGGCCGCGTCGCGCTCGTCCCCATAGTGAGATTAGCGCCGGAAACGGGAGGCGTCGGCGTCGGGAAAGAGGCGGCGCAGGGTCCGCTGGAAGATGTCCGCCTTGATCGGGTCCATGCGGAAGGACGGGTCGGCGATGAAGAACTGCTGCCACCAGGTCAGCCCGCGCGCCTCCAGCAGCAACTCCATGTACGCGGGGATGTCCAGGGCCAGGGGATAGGACGCTCCGCTGCTCTGCTCGAAGAAATACAACTCCGGCTCCGCCCGGCCGCGCGCGAAGCGCAGGGACACATGGTCCCGACTGTCCGCCCAGTCGAAGAGCTTGTAGCGGTCGTAGACGGCGCGCGCGCGCGGCTCACCCGGCTCACCCGGCTCGTAGAGCTCGGGCAAGTAGGGGGTCCGGGCGAAGCCGCCGACCCCGTAGCTGACGGCCGATGTCTCGCTGGTGCGGATCGTCTCGTCCGCGTTGAGGTCCACCCAATAGATGGAGAGGCCGTTGGCCGCAGCGTAGAGGCGTCGGAGCTCGGGGGAGATGCGGAAGCCCGCCATACCTTCCTCGGCCGCGATGGTCCCCTCCAGCCAGTCGATCACCGTCGATTCCAGGCCCGGCGAGACCTCCCACTCGGCCTGGAATCGCTCCTCGTCCCGTGCCACGGGCGCTAGCCGCTCTTGCAGCGTGGCCGTGAGCCGCGCATAGTCCATTCGATCTCCACTCCATGCTACACATCGTCGCGCGCTACCCGCATCTAGCCCGGCAGTGCGCTTAGTCATCGGGGTCCCGGTCGGGGAATGTCGCCTTGCCCGCTGCGATGAGCGCCCGCAGTTGGGGCAGGTATTTGCTCTCCAGCGTGGCCGTGGGGTTGCGCACCGGGTGGTGTGCGGTGTACCAGGCCCGCATGCGCGCCTCGAACTGGGCCAGGTCCGCGAACGGCTGTCCGCTGCTGCTGGCCTCGTTGGCCACCGCCGCGGCGAAGTCCTCGGGCAAGCCGATGCCCTCGGGTGCAGGCCCCAACTGCCGGCTGCTCGGCTTGCTCAGGTCGAGCAGAGCTGATCGCTTGTATGACCTGGGCGGCGCGAGTAGGGTGAAGGGGACGCGATCAATGTGCTTGCCGCGTGTCCAGTGTCCAGGCGACGCCTCGACCGCCTCACCCCAGGCGACGACGATAGTATCCGGGAAGTTTTTCCACGCCGGGACCCTGTCCAGGACTCCCTCGCCCGAGCGATAGGTCACGTCGACGTCGTAGTAGAATGTGTCGTGCGGCCGCACGTCCAGCAGGTCTTTGACCTTGCGCTCGGCCTGCCGCTCCATGCGGTCGTTGTCGGTCGCGTGCCCCGGCACCAGGTTCCAGGCCGCGCCGGGGCCGTGCAACCGCTGGCTCAGTAGGTGCAGCTTGCGCCAGTATTGCGGCTTCTCCACCCCCTTGTCGTCGTAGAGCTGGTCGAAGCGCAGCACGTCCTTCCAGCCCGCTGGATAGGCGTGCGGCGCGCTCCCCCCCAGTTCGATGTCCGGCGCCCCATCCATCTTGGCGGGCCGCGCGGGCGGCGCCTTGGTCAGCGGCAACGCGCTGACCGCGCGCGGCAGCGTCCCGTCCCACGTGTAGTTGATCACCGTGCGCGGGACCTCCTGGCCCCCGACCTTCTTGACCAAGCCGTGGGTGCCGCGCTGCTCGCTGATCTCCCGCTCGCCCGCCCCCACGCGTGTGCCCACGCGCACCGCCTCCGTGGCGTCCGGGCTGGCCAGCCCCGCTCCCTCGGCGCGCACCGACGGCCCCGCCCCGTCTAGGGGCAGGGCCGCGTCCTGCGTCCCCGCGTGCGGATGCCCATGGTGGGGCGGCGGCGGGGAGGTCGCGGACGTCGCCGGGACGACCATCGTGCCCCGCACCGCCCAGTGCGTCCCGTCGTGGTCGACGACCGGCGTGAGGGTGTACGCCTCCGCCTCGTGGTGCGTGGCGCGGACCTGGGCGAGGATCGCCCGCACGTCCTCCTCGGATAGCGGTTCCTGGGGGTGCTCCGCCACGCGGGCGTTGACGGCGTCCTTGCCCGCCACCACCACGGTGTCCAGGTCGCCGTGCGCCTTGTCCTGTGCTGTGGTCGTCGGGCCGCCGTGGGCCGGGTTCGGATGCGCGGGTGTTGCGGTCGCCTCGTGCCCGTGCGTGCCCACCAGCCGGTCCACCACCGTGTTGACGATGTGGTCCAGGGGCCCCTTGATGCTGCCCTCGACCTTGGCTACCAGCGCCCGCAACTGGTCGCGGATGCCCTCCAGTTGCAGGAAGCGCGCCAGGAAGGTCAGCGCGCCGGGGATCAGCTGGATGAGTTGCGGCCCGATGAGGCCCGTCCCGATGCTCGCCGCCAGCGCGTCGTCCCGGCCCGCAGCCAGGCGCGCGAACTGGCCCACGATGACCCCGAAGGCCGCCTTGAGCGCACCGGCGTTGTCCAGGATCGTCTGCACCAGGCTATACACCGCCTGCACCGCGGCGATGACCTCGCCCACGAGGGGAGCCGCCAGTTCCGCCACCTTGGTCAGCGCCGCCTGCACCAGCGCCGTCTCCACGAAGCCGCGCAGGTTGTCGAACAGCTCCGCCACGAGTTGCCGCGGGTCCTGCTTCAGGCCCGCCCAGGTGTCCTGGGCCAGCGTGGCGAGCTGGCCCAGGCGGGACTCGGCGGCGACCACCTCGGCCCGCGCCCGCTCCAGGGAGATGTGCCGGCGGCGGGCGTAGGCCGCGGCGATGCGGTCGAGCAGGTGCGCCTCGTCCAGGCCGAGGACCGCCTGCGCGGTGGGGATCAGCGCCGTCAGCGCGGCCGGGCCGAGGTCGGCGAAGCTGAGGGCGGGCAGGGGGATGGCGCCGCCGAGCGCGCCGGTCAGCCAGCTTACCAGGTCCCCGCCGATATGGAGGCGGACGTGGGTGAGCAGGGCGCCGATGGCGGCCTGGAGGGCCGTGCCCAGGTTGCGCAGGAAGGCGCCGGGGTCGTGGAGGATGGCCCCCACCGCGTCGCCCAGCTGCGCGAGGGCGGTGCCCCCCAGCAGCCCGGCGAGCAGGTCCCTGGCCTTCTGGGTCAGCAGGTCCGTCAGCGCGGTGGGCACGTGCCCCAGGGACGCGCCCACCGCGGCCAGGAAGCCGCCCAGGGCCGCCATGACCCCCGCGGGCGCGGGTGCGGGCGCAGCCAGGGCCGCCAACAGCGGACGCAGGGCATGCCCGGCTCGCAACTCCAGGTCGCCCGCCACCTGACCGTCGAGGGCGACGGCGTAGCGCGTCACGTCGTCCGCCCGGTTGCCGAGCAGAGCGACGACGCGCCCGTAGAGCGTGGCCTCCTGTAGCACGTGCAACGGGCCCGCGTAGGCGTGCGGCAGGACGGCGGCGGAGGGGCTGCCGCTGTCCCGTGCCACGCCGGGGCCGAGGGCCTGCGCCACCTGGCGCAACGCCGCCAGGTACGGCTGGATGGCCGTTTGGAAGAATTGATCCGCCTGGCTCGTCGGGTCAGCGGTGGGCGTCCAGTTCAGGCCCAACTGCCGCTCCAGCCAGGCGCGCGGGTCGTGCAGGAACGCCGCGCGGTCGGCGATCAGGGCGGCGGCGGCGCCGGGCGGGAGATCGCGGCCCAGGTGGGCGGCGTCGGTCATGGCGGCCACGAAGCGGGCAAGGACGCCGGGGACGCGCTGCAAAGCGGGCAGGGACGCCGCTCCGCCGGGGACGAGCCGCAGGATCTCCGTGGCCAGGGTGGCGTCGGCGGGGCGCGGGACCGGCTGTCCGGTGAGGGGGTCGGCCTCGAGCACCTGCGTGAGGAGCGTGTAGCTCCCGCTGGCCTGCGCGGCCAGGCGCGTCAGCTCGGCGACCAGCGTCGCGCGGTCGTCCCCGCTGTGCGGAACGTGCGGCGCGGCGGCGACGGGCGCCTGCGCGGCGACGGGCGCGTGCGCGACGTCCCGCGGGGTGGGGTGGGCGGCGTCCGTGAGGCGCTGGACGGCCGCGCGCACGGCGGCGGTGCGCGCCACCTGGCGGCCCAGTAGGTTGCGCCCCTGCACGGTCCCCGGCTGGTAGGCGCCCTTCTGGAAGAAGATGTCGTTGCCCTCGGCGTAGACCGGCTGACCGAAGTGCGCGGCCAGCGCCCAGGCCCTGGGGCCGTCGTGCAGGCGGACCGGGGCTAGGTCCGCCGCCTCCACGCCCAGCCGCGCCGCCAGGCCCTGCGCCGCGCTCGGGGCGAGCGGCACGCCCTCCTCGCGCGCCCGCAAGGCCTCGATCTGGCGGGAGGTGGAGGGGATGACCAGCGGGGCCAGCCCGCTCGGCGAGGCCAGCAGCCCAGCAGCCACCGCTGGAGCGTTCCCAGCAGCCCCGCGCGTAGCCCCCGCGCGGCGACAGTCGAGCACCCGACTTGGCTCTATTATCAGCAGTGCAGATACGCGTCCAACACTTACGCGACACGAGGCTCGAGCGTTCGCGCTTGAAGGTACGCAGCCTGCTCCCAACATCACCGACCCTTGTCCCTGATGCCGCGCGTATATGCCCACTGCACACGTAACCTCGCGTCTTCAAGGACCGATCCAAGGTGTGCGCCAGGTCTCAATCATGCGTCCGTTCCCGTAAACGTCGCGTTCGGAATGCCCAGCCAGGCACCCAAAGTCTCCGCAACATAGGGGTCACTCGCTTGTGCTTGAAGGGCTCTGGCACGTTCTTTATCGAAGGTGAAGGTTGCATAGAGGAGTTGTCTCTTAAGGTCTTGTGGCAGCGGATACTCAAGGAGGGTCACGATGTGATCTACCTCCTGTCCAACGACAACGGCAGATTGTGGCGGAGTTTTCGTTAGAAAGTTGAGTAGACGTCGAACGGACATAACAGCCCTTGATGCCGTCCAGCAACGAAAGAAGGTGATGCGGTCGGCGGCGTTGGGCATGTTGATGCCAACGGCATCGAGAGCTTGCTTGAGAACCGTGTCCGAGGGCTGCCTCAGATCGGCGAACTGCGGATCAAAGAGGGCATCGAGAAGGAGCCCTGATACCTCGCATCCAGCGATGGCGTTTACGTCGAAGTATTCCCCTCCATTTTCTTTTCGCCGCGCAAGGCCCATGTTAGGGACGACAAAATCCATCACTAAGGCTTTGATGGCGTCTAGAGCCACAACACGATCGTCGGGGTTGGTGGCATTAAGCCGCGCAAGCTCTTGTTCAACGCGCTCTGGTGTGCCCTGCGGAAGCGGATTGGTCACCCTCATATTCATCTCCTCTAGTGTGATACGCCTGTAGTTCTGATTGTCTTGAGCACGTCTTCAAGTGTGCCGAAGTAGCGGTCTAACAGGACGCCTGGATTTATGGCTGGATTCTCTTTGATCTTGACTCCAAGCGCACGTAATGCGTCCTGATACATTTGTCTCAACCCCTCTATATTAAAGGTATGTTCACCAACCTTGAAGAAGTGGCTGGACGGATCGGCCGAATCACGCACCACCAAGTCCTCCAAATCATCCAGGATCTGTTTTTCTAGAATCCGGTAGAACTTTGGTCCCGTGTTGCGGATGTAGACACCAACCGCTCGTTGCTGTCCTTTGACCTTGCCCGCTAGTAACCAATCACCGTAACGCTCAAACTGACGTCGACTGTCAAACTTGCTGATGAAGGCGTTGGGGGTGTCCTTGACCTCGTCGAGGTGCACCACGCCGTCGGCCGTGCGGTAGTAGGTGTCCGCCTCCACGTTCTCCACATCGATCTTGGGCAGGGTCCCCCACTCCTGGTTGGGCCGCGCGCCGATCACCACCGGGCTGTCGGCAGCCAGGGCCTGGTGCTCCAGCACGTACCGCGCGTTCTCCAACTCGGCGAAGTCCTGCCCCACCGTGGCCAACTCCGTCCCCGTCCCGCCCATCTCCCCGATCAAGCCGCGCAGGGCCTTGTTGTCCGCCAGCCGCCCGTCCTTGCGCGCTTTGTTGAGCACGTCCAACGTGTCGCGCATCCACTGCCGGAACGCGAGGTCGAGGTCCGCGCGCCCCAGCAGGCGCGCCACACTTTCCTCCAGGCCCGCGTCGCGCCAGGCGCGCGCCTCCGCCGCGAACGCCGCGGGCCGCGCGCCGCCAGACGCCACCGGGTGGGCTGCCGGCGCCTTCGCTCCCGCCCGCTCGGCGTCCGCGATCAGCCCGGCCTGCAGGCTGCCCTTGCCCTTCGCGCGCATGCCCGCCAGGTAGGAGCGCAGCCCGGCGACGTTCTTGCTGCGCAGGGCCGCGGCCTTGAACTGGGCGACGGCGCGTGGGTCGCTCAGGCCGACGAGCTCGCGCACCTCGCCCGCCGTCAGGTCGCTCAGGAACTTCTTGACCACATCGAGGCCGAACGCATCGAG
>JAABUQ010006717.1_pt1 | contig 17183 bp, 17 predicted proteins | sample 5560001 | NCBI WGS metagenome assembly JAABUQ01 (sample SAMN10711888, study PRJNA513371) | rock metagenome | isolation source: Antarctica rocks | place: Antarctica: Victoria Land, Finger Mt nord | collected 2015-12-18
TCTACGGTTCTCATGGCGGTTCCTCCTGTCTCAATGGACTTGTTCGCACTCGCCACGCTGCCAGCGGCAGCCGACGAGGCGGGAGGACCGCCGTCCATCAAATTCTACGAGCCACGGGACAACCTCGAGGCCGGCCGGCCAGTGCGCCGAGCCAACTCGCCGATCATGAGCTCTCCAGCGTCGTGCATCATCTTCGGCTTGACTTCAAGTCGGGTTGAGGAGCAACGATAGAGGTCGCCAAGCAAATTTCAAACCCGTTGGAGGCAACCAGATGAACCTTGACGATCGTGCCAACCCGGTAGCGTGCTCTCTCTCGCAGATGGACGGCAACGAGCGCCGCGAGCGATGGCTGCGCCTTAGTGATCGCGCGCTGTCAGACAACGAATCGACCCAGGCCAGGTGGCCGAACGGCTCGGCTGGTCTGATGACTCACCCGCGAAGAAGCTGCTCGACAACCTCTGGGGCACACTGGTCGACGTCAGCAGCGCAGCGCACCACCAGCCCGGTCGGCGGCTGACGGCCGCCGACGCTCGCGCGACCATCCTCCTCGCCGCGACCGTAACTGAGTATCTGACGGATCTGCTCGATCCTGACCGGTAGCGATCGCCAGCGCGAGACCGGCGCCTCCCGCCAGCCGCATCCGCGCCAGCAAGGAGGCCGACGCCGGTCCGGCTTCCAGACGGCCGGATCCGGCGGATCCCGGGCAGCGCTCACCTCAGATCAGCTCCGAAGCCATCCGTTTGCAGGTAAAAGCCCTGCAAATCGACGGTGCCGGGGGTGCCGGGCAGTAGATCCGGGGTCTAAACTACGCGCGGATTTGGCTGGAGGCGCCCGGGTTTAGGACTCCAAGCGGGGCAAGAAGTCCTAAACGACGCTGCCAAGCCGAGACGCGGACCCACGCGGAGGGGCATTGCGCTCGTGCGCGTGTGTATCGCGGCCCCTGTTGGTCATCGCGCGAGTGATGACTCGACAGTTGGCAGAAGGCGTCAGGGTCCCCATTGGCTCACGCCAGCATTCCGATCAAACCGGAGTGCCCCGGCTCCGGTGGACACGGGTGCACGAAACCGGGGATCCAAGATTCCTGCCTTCCGCGCAAAGGAGGTCTGGCGAGGCAGCGATGTCTATACCAGTGGCGGCTAGGAAGCAGGTCTCATCCGTTCGTGGACTCACGTCGTTGCTGTGGGTGCGACTTGGGGCTCAGCCAGTCGAGGAGCAGCGCTGAATGTTGCGTCGGATCTCAAGGGGTCGGTGGGGTTGCCCGGTTTAGCAGGGCGGCGGAGCCTGCTACTGGATCGCGGCGCATTCGTCTGCCATGGCTTGTGGTAGGCAATCCCGAGGCGCAGCGTGATCAAGGGGAAGGCGTAGCCCTCGTCGTCTGCCACGGATTCGCCGGCCGCTGCTTGAGCGCAAGCCGGGCGCGCTGGCCGGTCGCTGTCGCTCGCGCAGGCCTGCCAGCACGGCGCCTGGCCGGACGCGTTCGACGAGCTCTGGCGCGCGCTGGACGAGCGTCACGGCGCCTCGGAGGCCGCCCGGCAGATGGTCGACCTGCGCGCCATCGTCGACGAGGTCGGGCGTGGCCGGGTGACGCTGGCCTGTCGCGGCGAGCTGGCCGCCGGCGCGGTGGACGCGCGCGCGGTCGCGGTCCTTGCCCGCCGCGCCGAACGGCCCGACCCTGAGCCGCTGTTCGGCCTGGACGACCGCCTGGCCGCCGTCGAGCGGCCCGAGCCCGACCTGGGTGGCTATGACGCCCTGCTCGGCCGCCAGGAGGCACGATGAGCCGCGACGCGCGCGCCCAGGCGCTCGAGGCGCTGATCGAAGCGCACGCCACCGAGCTCAAGCTGCCGACCGTCCGGCGGCGCTTTCGCCAGCTCGCCGACGAGGCGCTGCGCGAGCAGCAGACGCCGGTCGCCTACCTCGCCGCTCTGCTCGAAGCCGAACAGTAAGAGCGCGCCGAACGCCGCGAGCGCCGACGGCTGCTCGACGCGCGCTTCCCGGTGCTCAAGCGCTTGGACGAGTTCCGCTTCGACGACAACCCCGAGGTCCCGCAGGCCACGATCGCCGCGCTGGCCGAAGGCGGCTGGATCTCAGACCGCGAGCAGGTCATCTTCGTCGGCGACTCGGGCACCGGCAAGACGCATCTGGCGATCGCGCGCGCCGCGGCGGCCTGCCACGCCGGCCGGCCGTTCGCTTCACCACGCTGGCCGGCCTGGCCAACGAGCTCCAAGAGGCCGACAGCCGCCGCGAGCTCGCACGTGTCGTCGCCCGCTACGCCCGCGTCGAACTGTTGGTCGTCGACGAGCTCGGCTACCTCGCGCTGCCCGAAGGTGCCGCCGAGCTGGTCTTCCAAGTGCTCTCAGAACGCCACGAGCGCGGCCGACCTCGACGATCCGCTACTACGAGTAGGTGGGCGTCATGCCCCGAGCCGAGCGGGTCGGCGGCCGGCGCCGCTACCCGGTCGAGGCGGTGCGCCGCCTCGCCGTGATCCACACAGCTCAGCGGGCCGGCCTGTCGCTGCAGGAGGTCAGTGAACTGCTCGGATCCTCCCCTTTTAGGGACCGGCCGCGATCATGCGCCTGCGCCGGGTCTCCGAACGCAAACTGCTCGAGCTCGAGGCGCTCATCGAGCGCGTCGGAGTGGTCAGGCGATGGCTGCCGGACGCCGCCGCCTGTCAGTGCTCCAGCCTTGAGGACCGCCCGCTCTTCGACCAGTTCGATCAGCTGCTCACGCGAGGCCGATCGCACACGAACCTGCCCGACCGGGCGCCAGCGCCGAGCTCGTCGAGCGTCTCGGCGCGCCCCTCGAGTAGCGCGCCAACCAGCCGGGGGCCGTCCGGCGCGTAGTGGCTCTCGGGAGCCGGGTGCGCGCGAGCCGAGAGAGCGATCTTCCGCAACGCGGCGCTGATCCTCGCGACGGTGTGCGTCGCCGTGCGGCTTCCTGCACCGCCGAGCACCCACTCACGGCGTGCGTCCTAGCTCCGCGGACGCGGACCCCGATCGTCGATTCCTCGAGCGTCGCGGTGAGACGCCGGTGCAAACGCTGGCTGATGGACTCGACGTCGAACAGCAGAACATGTCTGGCTACCTCGCAACGCTCGGCGCGGCGCTCGAGGGCTCCGGCCGACCGCTCGTCATCGCCTCCGGACTGGCCGGGCTCACGCCCGCCGTTCTCGCGACCGAGAAGGACGCGCCCAAGCCCAGCTCGCCGGCGGGGTCGCTCCGGATCGCGATTGGTCAAGCGCAAAGATCGGTGGTTCGCCGCGTAACGCGTTGACCGGAGACTCCTCGCCAAAGGGAGACTCCTTGCCAAACGCGCGCACCCCGCAGTAGAGTGCGCGCTCGCTCTCGCGCAGTCGCGCGGACGGCAGGTCGGATCATTCGGCGCAGGGAAGCGCCTGACCAAGGGACATGATGCCCCACAGAGCCAACTCGCTCGCATTTCCACGGGCGCCGTAGGCGGTGCCGGCGGTGCACGACCTCGAGCGCTGCTCGGCGCCTGCGGCGCACCGGCATCGCTCATATCAGCTCCCGTCGATCGTGCTCGTGCTCGCTCTCGGGCTGATCGCGGCGGTCGACGCAATCGTGCCGGTGCCGGCGCGCCCGGCGCTCGTCGCGGGGCCGCTCGACGAGCTTGCGCACTTGGCGACGGCGGTGATCGTCATCGGTGCTCTCGGTACCGCCGTCGATGTGACCCTGGCTCGGGCGCTTCTGTTGAGCTCGATCCTCATCGACCTCGATCACGTGCCGCAGTACCTCGGTGATCTGTCGATCACCGATGGCACCGCACGGCCTTATCCGCATTCGCTGCTCACTCTGTTGCTCGTCATGACCCTCGTGCTCACGCTCAGCGCCGGCGGGCGCCCATGGAAGCGTGCCCAGCAGGCCGGCCTCGGGGTGCTGATCGGCTTGGGTGCGCACTTCGTGCGAGACCTCGCCGAGCCAGAGAGCGGGCTGGCGCTGCTGTGGCCGCTCGACGACCGGACTTTCTCGGTGCCCGGTGGGGTCTATGCGGTGTTCCTCGCCACCGGGCTAGGCGTCGGTCTTTGGCTGCGTCTGCGCCGGTTCATACGCCGTCGCATGGCACCTCGCCAGACGGCGGGCTATCGAGAGGCGGCTCGGGCTCCGCCGGTGCGTGCCACACCGGCCGTGGTCGGTAGTCGCACGACTTCTCGGTAGACGCGCTCGATCCGCTCTGAGACCGCCGTATCGGTGTACGCGCGGACGCGCTCGCGTGCCGCCTGACCCATCCGCTCGCGCAGCCCCGCGTCGGCCACGAGCCGGTCCAGCGCGGCGGCGAGCGGCTCCGGGCGAGCGGGCGGGACGACAAGCCCGGTCAGTCCGTCCTCGACGACCTCGGGCAACCCGCCGGTGTCCGAGGCCACGACTGGCCGTCCGCAGGCCATCGCCTCCAGGACGGTGGTCGCGCATGGCTCCGGCCAGAGGGACGGCACCACCCCCACCGCGCACCCTTGCCAGGCCGCCATCACCTGGTCGTGTGGCACGTCGCGGGCGACGACTACGTCGGCGGGGAAGCCCGCCGGGGTGTCGTGCTGGGGCGTGCCGATCAGGACCAGCGGAACGCGCTGGCGCATCGCGGCGTGGGCGCGAAGCAGCACGTTGAGTCCCTTGTGGCCGGCGAGCGCACCGACGAACAGCAGGTAGCCGTCGCGCTTCGGTAGGAACGACGGACGCGCGACGGCCCGCCCGGACTCCTCCGCTGTGTCGGCCAGGAAGTTCGGGATGACCTGCGTGGCGGCGGGCGGCTGCCGTGTGCCGCGCCAGCTGGCGCGGGCGACGGACTGGCTGACGGCGATGAAGCGATCGACGCGCGCGTGGAGGCGACGGCTGGCGTGCAGTCCGGTCGTGACGGCGAGCGACTTGGCGAACCCGTATTGCCCGGAGGCGCACGGGACGCACTTGGGGTACGCGGGCCCGCTGCATTCGCTCCCCTGGTGCAGGTAGCTCTTCTTGGGACAGACCAGGCCGTAATCGTGGAGCGAGACCACCAGCGGGATCCCGAGCCGGCGCTTGAGCGCGAGATACGAGTAGAGCGCCCACCCATGGGCGTGGATGACGTCAGGTCGCTCGGTGGCGATGACTCGCCGCAGCGCGGCCATCAGCCCGGGATCGGGCGCCGTGGGGTGAAAGGGCCGCTCGACGCTCATGTAGGCCGCCGCCAGAGCTTGGTTCCACCCTCGCATCCGGTGGATCGGCACCGCGCCGTCGAGCTCGAAGTCGGCGGCGTCGGGATGGCGCTGGGTGGCGACGGCCACGTGGTGGCCTCGACGGACGAGCGCGTGAGCGAGCGTCTGGACGTGACGCTCGAGCCCTCCGATCACCGGCGCGTAGAAATCCGACAGCATGAGGACACGCAGGGGCTGAGTCGTCTCCGCGACGGCCTCCGCAGGCGTTGGCTCGTGGCTCATGCCGCGACCTGCCCGGGGATCCCCATGCGCGCAAAGAGATTCTCGAAGCCTCCGACGGTCGTCTCCCACGAGTGGCGGTCGGCGAACCGCTGACCCCTCAGCTCGGCGGCGGTCGCCAGAGCTTTGACCAGGACATCGGGTCGGCGAGGCGGAACCAGCACGGCGCCCTCGTAGCCCGACGCGGCATCGGTCAGTCCCCCGACCTGCGTGACGACGGTCGGCAGACCAAGGCTCATCGCGATGTGCAAAGGTCCGCTGGCCGAGGAGCGGTGGTAGGGCAGCACGACGACATCCGCGCCGGCGAAGACAGCGCTGACCTCCGCGTCGTCGACGTATCGGTTGACGAAGGTGATCTGGTCACGGTGGCGGCTGGCGGCGATCATCCGGCTCGGAGCTGTCCAGCCCTCCCACGTCTCGCCGACCACGGTCAGCCAGTAGCGCCCGATGTCGTCCGGCGCGATCGAGTCGAAGGCCGTGATCAGGTCCTCGAGCCCCTTGTAGGGACGGATCGTCCCGAAGAACAGGAGGTTGCAGGCGTCGGCCGGGGCGGTGCGCGTGACCTCGCCGGGCGTCTCTGCGCGGTGATGATCGAACGGCCCGAGAGCGATCACTTCCACCGGCTTGTCCCGGGTGGCGTAGGTGCTCGCGAGCTCGGCGCGATCGAATTCGGAGTGCACCACGTAACCCTGCGCGAGACCCGCGACCGCGGCGCCCACCGCGCGCGCGTAGGCGCCGGCGAGCGCCAGCCGCGCCTCCCCCGTGTCGAGGAGCTCGTGGAACTCGATCACCACCCGCGCTCCGAGCATCCGGGCGGCCACAGCGAGGACGAGATGGGAGTGCAGGACCGTCCCGCTCCACCACTGCAGTACGACCACCTGCGGCGACTGCGCGCGCAGGAAGCGCAGCGCGCGCAGCAGGCTGGGGATCCAGTACCAGTCGATGCCGTCGAAGACCCGCGTTCCTGCGGGATAGCGCAGCTGGCTGAGGGCGGCCCCGACGCGCTGGCGCCCCGGATACAGCCATCGAGGTAGGAGCCGGCGCATCAGGATCGCCGAGACGTCGTGCCGCGGGGCCAGGGCATCGACCAGGCGGTTGGTGTAGTAGCTGATCCCGCTCAAGAACCGGGTGCCCGAGCCGACCACGCAGATGCGTAGAGCCTTGGGTGACGCTGTGAGTGGACGCGTCTTGGCCATCAGGAGTCAGAGCCGCCTGAGCGCTTGGGCGGGTGCTCCAACCGCCACCGTGTTTGACGGGATGTCGCGCGTAACTACGGAGTTGGCGCCGATGACGACGTTGTCGCCGATGTGCACCCCGCTCAGGATGGTCGTCTTAGCGCCCACCCAGACGTTGTCACCGAGCGTGATGGGGCGCGCCACGAGGCCTCGCGACGCCAAGGGGCGATCGTCGGCGCCAGGGATATGCGCCTCGTCGTGGATGGAGACGAGCTCGCCGAACAGACAGTGCGCACCGACCGTAAGGCGGCTATGGACGACCACGTGGCAGCCGCGGTTGAAGAACACGTCGTCCCCGAACGTGACGGTTCCGTAGAGCTTTGCGGTGGCGTCGCGCATGAAGCGCACACGCCGGCCAAAACGGACGTTCGCGCTCGGGCCCACGGTGAAGTCCGCGCCGCGGTCGAGATAGAAGAGGCCGACGCGCAGCCTGCGGAAGCGCAGGCGCAGGCGCAGGTAGCGCCAAAGGCCGGCGAGATTGCGGGGCGTGATCCGTCGCACCAAGACGTCCCGAAGCTCCTGGTGGGGGACGTGCACGGGCGCCATGTCGAGACCGTCACGCATCGCTGGTACCCGCCCTCGGGCGGACCGAGCGTTGACTGCCGAGGGGGCTTGGCCGACGCCGCCGCGCGGCGAGCGCAGGCATGAGAACGGCCGCGCTGCCCAGGCTCTGGGCGATCAGCCACGCCCAACCGACGGCCGCGATCCCCAGCCGCGGCAGGAGAAGCCAGCTGAAGACGAGAACGAAGATCGCCATACCGATGTTGAGGGCGGCGGCGGAGCCCAATCGGCGGTTGACGCGCAGCATGCTGACGGCGATGTTGGTGACGGCATCCGGGACAGCCGAGGCGACCAGGAGGGTCAGTAGCACCACTCCGTGGCTGGGGTACTCGGGCCCGAACAGGCCGAGCATCCAGCCGCCGCCAGCGAGGAAGACCAGCATCGGCCCTCCGAGGAGCAGACCGATCGCGAGCGCGCCGGCACGTGCCTTGCGCCACAGCTGCGCCGCGTCATGCGAGCCCTCGGCGAACAGGGCGGACGCCACCGCGGGCGACACCATGAAGAATGGGCTGGCGAGCATCCAGGTGATGTAGAAGAACGCGTTCTCCGCCGCGGATAGCCGGCCGACGACGAGCAGCGGCAGCACGTACATGGGCAGTAGGCCGCCCAGGTTGATCAGATGGTGTCCTCCCATCGCCCTCCCCATCGACCTGGCCTCCCGCCAAAGCCCGCGCGAGACCGGGCGAAAGCTCCGGCCCAGCCTGGGTACGAGCACGACGAGCGCGGCCAGCGCCGTAACGCCCGACGCGACGACCCACGAAGCGAAGATGCCGCCCGGGCCCGTGCTGAAGAACAGCACCGGAATCAGGACCAGGGCGATCTTCAGCACCGCGAAGGCGCAGTTGCGGGCGAGCGTCTTGCCGGCGGCGCGCTCGGCGACGAAGACGGCGTCGACGAGCGTGCCCAGCGTCCACAGCGCGGCACCGGCTAGGAGCAGAGCCGCGTAGCCAACGCTGCGGTCGACGACCGAGAGCGCGTCCGACAGGAGCGGCAGGAGGACGATGAGAACGGCGCCGGCGAGCACGCCGCTTGCGGCGCCGGTCGCCAGCGCAGAGCTCACGGTCAGAGACCAGTCGCGCCCGGCGCCTCGCCCGGCCAGCAGCGCCATGAGGGCCGAACCGAGCCCGAGGTCGGAGATCACGGACGCCAGGATCATCGCCGAGATGAGCGCCGTCGCCACACCGATGTCGCGGGCCGAGTACGTGCGCGCCACGGTCACCCAGTAGACGTAGCCCAGCAGCGCGTTGACGAGCGAGGTGGTCATAATGTAGGCGCTGTTGCGCAGGAGCGAATCCGCCGCCAGGCGAGCCGGCAGGACGCGGATGAGCGCCGCCCGCTGACGCACTGGCGAGCGGCGGCTCGCCTCGTGGTCACCCATCCCCGACGGGGCCCTCATATAAGGCACAGGGGGATAGAGGGACCGGCGGCACGAAGCCAGACGTCGATCGAATGCTCTTCTGCCGTGCGGCCGGACGGCGCCAAGCTGACGCTCAGCCGGTGCAGGCAACCGTCCTGGGGAACTGGGGCGCGGACCGTCCTGACCACCTTGCCGCCGGCGGGGATGGCGACGTCCGTCGATTGCGACCCCCGGCGCAGATCGACGTAGGAGACCAGGCGCTCGGAGCGGGGCCGGCCCGTCTGGTTGGCGATTCCCACGTGCACCACCGCCGGCCGCCCTTCCAAGATCGTCTGGCTGCTGCCGATGTGCGCTGAGCTGCCGGTTAGGTAGATGGCGCTGTAGGGCGTCGGTGCGGATCCCGGCAGCGCGCTGAGAGCCGCGGCCACGGCGCCGACGACGATCGCGATCACGGTCGCGAACAGCAGCCCCGGGCGGGCGCTGCTCAGCGACCGACGGACGCGGCCGCCGAGCGCGCCGCGGCGATAGCCACTCACCGATGACGTGTCAGCCAGCTCAACGCCGAACGCGAGAACCGCGATGAGCGCGTCCGTGCTGACGAGAAGGTTGGCTCGCGTGAGCTTGACCGATGCCGCGTAAAGCGCAAGCGACAGCAGGCCGTAGGTGGCCATGCTCAAGAGCGCGCTGAGCGAGACGGCGATCGGCGCGTCGAGTCGACGTCGCGGTCCCAGAGTGAGCAGCAAGACACCTGCTCCGGGGGCCAGGAGCGCAACCGGTACCACGATCACGGCACGCAGCGGCTCGAGCGGGAGGAACGCCGCGACGGTCATCAGCGCACCAGCGCCGAGCAGACCCACGGTCGAGGGCGGAACGATCAGAAGCGCCCTCGCGCCGAGCCGGCCTCTCGTCGAGCCGCCCGGCGACGGACCCGGCACGCCGGGCTGAGCCGCGCGCCGGCCGAGCGACGGCCACCGTGTCCTGAGCCCGCCGCCCCTCATCGCCCGGGCCCCGAGAGTTGCGCGGCGGGCTGTTCTGCGAGCGCCGCGAAGTTCAGGCGGTAGATGGCCAGGTTGTCGCTCTGAAAGACCTTGATGGTCCAGGGCAGCCGGTCGTACTTGGCGATCGCCGCGAGCGGCGGAGGGACGGCGCGCCGGAAGGCGAGCGGCTCGGCGGGGTCGAAGTAGAAGCCGATCCGCGGTGTCTGGGTCGCCATCCGCCGATCGATGACCAGGTACTCCTCGCCCGCCCGCGCCAAGCGCCTGAGCAGCGGCGCGTCGGGCAGCCGAGCCGAGAAGAACAGCCGCCACACCGGCAGGCCGGCGTAGGGTACGGCGACGTCCTCGTGTCCGAAGGCCGTGAACGCCGTGCCGGTTGAGCGATCGGCGATGAGCTGCCGACGGGGTCCGTACACACGCGCGAACCACCGTGTGGTGTCGAGCAGCTCTGCCGTCAAGGACCGCACGTCGGACCCGTAGACGTACGGTCCGGGAAACCGGTACTCGTCGTTGACGCCGGCAGCGTTGTCGCCGACCATGACGATGACGACCGCGGCGCACAGCGCGAGGACGCGCCCCCCGCGAGCCAGGCGCGGTCGGCCCGCCGCAGATTGGCGCAGCGACACGGCTGCCCTCGCACCCAGGAGGGAGAGGCCGATGAACGTGAAGCTCCAGCTCCGCCGCGCGCCCTCGTTGCCGGCCTGTGAGAAGAGAAAAGCGGCCGAGGGCAGGTACAGCAGGCCGATGCCCCCCACGGCAAGCCCGAGAGACGAGCACCGGGTCCGTGACCGGCGCAGCAGGACAACGCCCCACACCGCTGCCGACCCGACAATCGTCGGGGCCACAAATGCGCTGATGCGTTCATACAGCGGAGCAGAGCTCCCGAGGAACAGGCGGCGCGCCGAGTGCTCGTGCGCAATCAGCTTCACGACCTCCCTGACGCCACCCGTAACGTTCGCGGACAGGTAAGCGAAGGTGTCCGACGCGATCAGCAACAGCCAGGCGGCGGCTCCCGCCGCAACCACCAGCGTGAAGCCGCCGGTCAGCCAGGCGTTGTCCTTGCGCTCGGACCCACGACGGGCGCGCACCGCCGTGACCGCGGTCGTCACGAGCAGGATCCCCACCAGCATGTAGCTGCTGAGATGGTGCGTGACGATGCATGCCGCGGCCAGCATGAGCGCCACGGCGAACCACCCCAGGCGCACCGCTCGATCGTCCTCGGCCGCCTGCGCCGACGCGACGGCGGCCAAGGTCCAGATGAGGAACACGATGGCCAGCGACTCGTAGGCAAACTGCGAGTGAAAGAACATGAAGCTCGGGTTCAGCGCATACAAGCCGGCGGCGACGGCAGCAACGCGATCCGAGTGCCACAGGCTCTGCGCGAGGACCCAGATCCCGAAGAGCCCGATGACGTGCAAGAGAGCGACGAGCGTCACGTCGACCTCGAACGTCGAGAGTCCGCTCAGGTTCTGCAGAGCCGCGGTGAGTGCGTGCAGTCCGGGGAAGAACTGCGCGATCCGCACGATGCCGTTGGCTTGGAACAGCGCCCCTGTCGCCTGAACCTCCTGCGCTTGGCGCCAGTGTCCGAGCTCGTCGAAGAAGAGCGGCATCGTCGGGTCGCGCAGGAACTTCGGCACGAAGAAGAACAGCCCGAGCGCGGCGACGATCGCCAGGCGCTCGTTGCGTGAGGCATCGGCCGCGGTCAGGCGCATGAAGGCGGGAACGACGAACACCGCCAGGCCGGCCACGAACAGCCCCAGGTGCACATGGCCTCGATCGTGGGTGCGGGCGTACGAATACGACCAGACCAGTAGCACGGTGCCGACCAGGAGGCCCATCCAGACCAAGGTCTGGCTCAGCGTCAGCGCCGCGCGCTCACGAAGCCCGACGACGGGGGCCGCCGCAAGCGGCGGGACGGCGACCTCAGCCACAGGGCATCGCCACTGCCGAGAAGTCAGCGAGGACCTCGCGATAGGCGATCATCGTGCGCGAAGCGACGTCATCCCAGGTCGCCACCGGGCCCGGCGCCTCCGAGCGCCCACCGGCGGTTGCCTCACGGATCGCGCGCGCCAGCGCGCCGGGCGCCGCGTCGATCGGAACCAGTCGCGCGCGGTCGGTTGGCAGCCCCCGGGCCAATTCGCGGTGGGCCGGAATGTCGGAGAGCACGAGGCCCGCACCGCCCGACAGCGCCTCCCGCGGCGTGATCCCAAAGGCCTCCTGGCGCGACATGCTGGCGTAGGCGGTGACCGACCGGTACCAACGGTGCAGCTCAGCATCGGAGACGCGACCCAGAAACGTCACTCGGCCACCGAGCCGCAAGCGAGCCACGTGACGCTCGAGCGCCGGACGAGCGGGACCTTCCCCGACCACCCACAGCGAGAAGCCATCCAACTCCGACATTGCGTCAATGACGGCAGCCACGTTCTTGTAGGGCTCGAGGCGGCCGGCACACAGAACGCTCGGGGAGTCCAGCCGGTGAGGAGGCGCCGCGCGGATCGCTCCGACGTCCACGCCGTTGGGGATCACCCGGATGCGGTCAGAGGCCCGCGGGAAGCGTTGGCGTACGAGCTCCGCTTCGGCGTCTGAGACGCAGATGACCCTCTGCGCGCTCGCAAAGATCTGGGCCCCGAGCGGCCGGTACGGGTAATGAAGGGCACGGCGGATGCGCGAGTGACCGGTGCCGTGGAAGTGGGGGGTGAACACAAGTGGCCGGGAGCGCAGCAGCGCCGGTCCCAGTGCACAGAGGCTGTGGTAGGAGTGCGCATGGACGAGCTCGTAGTCGGCCCGCCGGCGCCTGAGATGCATCCACAGCGCCGGTGACCAGGAGTAGTTGTCCCCTGGGATGACCGACGGGAAGCGGTGAATGGTCAGATCGCCGTGGCGCTGAGCAGGTTCCCGGGCGCGCTCCGTCTGCTGCGTCAGCACAGCGACCCGCCAGCCCTCCGCCGCCGCCCGCTCGGCGATGCGCTCGACGTGCGTCTCGACGCCGCCGGTGTCTGGAGCGAAGCGCGGAGTGACGAAGGCGATCCGCATGATCGGCTGGCGCCTGCGTCGTCGCACGGAGAGCTTGGGCGGCCCTCGGCCCGCTAGGCCTTCGGGGGGAGGAGAGCGGCGGCCGTCCGAGGCGCGAGGGCCGAGCGCGAGCCGAAGCGCTCTTGCATGATGGTCGCCAGGACGCGGCTGCCGTCGCGAAGGGTGTTCAGCTTGCTCGTCCCGTACAGGCGCTCGGACTCGAAGCTCGGCACTTCGGCAACCACCAGCTGCTCCTTGGCAGCGCGAACGTTCATCAGCGTCTCGACCTCGAACCCGTCGCAGTCCACGCGGAACTGCGATAGGCACCGTGACCAGAACGCGTTGTAGCCGTAGCAGAGGTCGGTGTACCTCGTGCCGAACAGGACGTTGACGATCCCGCTGAGGACGCGGTTGCCCAGGCCGCGCAGCCTGGTGATGTCGGCACTGCCTGCTCCGGCCATAAAGCGCGAGCCCTTCGCGAAATCTGCTCCCTCGACCAACGCTGCGACGAACACGGGGATCTCCGCCGGATCGGTGGATCCGTCGGCATCGAGCATGACGATGATGTCCCCGCGGCAACGCTCGAACCCAGCGGCCAGAGCGTTGCCCTTGCCTCGCCCAGACTGGCGCACGACGCGGACGGAAGGATAGAGCGCTCGGGCTACCTCGATCGTGCCGTCGGTGGAATGCCCGTCGACGAGAATGAGCTCGAATAGATCGCGCGGCAGCCGCGGGAGCACATGCGGCAGGTTCTCCGCCTCATTGAGGGTAGGAATGACGACGCTGACGCGCGGGTCCCGGCGCGGCGGGGCGAAGGTAGCCGTGCCGTCTGCGGGCACGCTGAAGGCAGGGGAAGATGGTTGCATGTGACGACCTCGGGAACGGCAACCACCGAAACCCTTTTGGTAGCCCGGCCTTCTCCTCAAGCAGAATGGAGAACCGTGGCTTTGCGAACCCGCCTCGCGACGGGAGTGCCTTTATCGGAAGGATGCCTCTGTTTTTGGGTGAGCTAGAGCATGTATCGGCAGGAACCCGGACCGGCTGAACCCCACCGTCGCGCCAACTTGCAAGGCCAGTTCGGCCGCGTGCGATGGCTGAAGGCCGGTCGAATGGTGGGCCGGTTCCGCCGGTGGAAAACTGGTCCACTCGAGGTGGCGGCGGGCGTTGTGGAGGTGAGCCCGGAGGGCGAGCCGGAGCGGCGCTCGCCGCGCGCGTCATTCGCTGGGAGGGGCGGCCCGGCGGTCGAGGTCGCGATCTTTGAGGCGGTAGCTGTCGCTTGGGGCGAGGATTTCGGCGTGGTGGACCAAGCGGTCGATCATGGCGGCGGCGGGGACCTCGTCGCCGAGATCTCCCACCAGGCGCTGAAGGGCTTGTTCGAGGTGACGATCTGGCTCGCCGTTGGTAGCGGCGGCTGACGAGCATGAACGTGAGGTTGGCGGCTGGGGGGTCGAAGGGGGTGTAGCCGACCTCGTCGACGATCAGCAGCGGGATCCGTTAGAGGCGGTCGAGCTCTTGGTCGAGGCGGCCTTGGCGTTGGGCGTCGGCGAGCAGTGCGACCCATTCGGTGGCGGTCTTGAACGCGACGCGCTGGCCGGGGAGGCAGGCGCGGATGCCGAGCGCGATCGCGAGGCGGGTCTTGCCGGTGCCGGGTGGACCTAGCAGGACGATGTTCTCCTTGCCGTAGAGGAAGTCGAACTGCCTGAGGTGCAGCACCGTCTCGCGCCGCAGGCAGGCTTAGAAGGCGAAGTCGAACTCCTCGAGCGTCTTGCGGGCCGGGAACCGGGCGGCCTTGATCCAGACTTGGCCGCCGTGGCTGTCACGGCTGTCGGTCTCGGTCTTCAACAGGCGGCGGCGAACTGTTCAAGTGGGCTATCCGCTTCGCTCCCCCGGATTGGGTTTGGTGCCTGGCTATGCGGCGGATCGGCCGGCCAGGGCGTCGTAGGGGTGCGGACCGGTGGCCGCGGCGGCCTGCTCGAGTAGGCGGTAGAAGAGCAGTCCGCGGTGACGGGCGCGGCGGCGGTTGAAGCGGAACGTGAACTCGTCGAGGTAGAAGTCGAGCCGAGTTTGGTCGGGTTCTCGCGGGCGACATCCAGGACCACGCGATCATCGGCCCAGAGCGCCCGGCGCTGGCCCTTGGGCGGCCGCTTCGCCCGCCGGTAGAGCGCCTGACGGGAGATGCGAGCCACGCGCGCCACCGTCGCGCCCGGACCTCCGGGGCGCCACCAGCTCGCTCAGAACGGGCGACGCGCTGTCTCACTCCCATCCCCGCACAGTTCCCTCGAGATCTCAAGCTCCATCGTCTTGCGCTCCAGCGCCCGCTCCAGACGGGCATTGCGCTGACGCAGCTCATCGAGCTGGGTGCGCTCCGCCCGCCTTGCCCGCCAGCTTCTCCGCGCGGTCACGTCCCGTAGCGTGGTGTAGGAGCGGTTCGGACGGATTGATGTAGGTCCCGGCCACCGCGGGCTCGTGATCGTCGGACTGCTGAAGGTTCGACGAAAGGAGGCCGGCGATGGCCGGTCAGGAGAGGATGACGATCGAGGAGGTCGTCCGGAAGGTGCTGGCTGAGGAGCATGTCGACGTGGTTCGCGATTCGGTTTAGGGCGCTCGTCGCCGAGTTGATGGAGGTCGAGGTCTCCGAGCTCATCGGCGCGCAGCACGGCGAGCGGACCGAAGATCGGGCGACGCACCGCAACGGCTATCGGGCTCGGCGGTGGGACACGCGGGCGGGGGAGATCGAGCTGCAGATCCCGAAGCTGCGGCGGGGCAGCTACTTCCCGTCGTTTCTGCAGCCGCGCAAGCGCTCGGAGCAGGCGCTCGTGTCCGTGGTCCAGCAGGCCTACGTGTGTGGGGTCTCGACGCGGCGGGTCGATCAGCTCGTCGAGAGCCTGGGCTTGCGGATCTCCAAGAGCGAGGTCAGCCGGATCGCCGGGCTGCTCGACGAGCAGGTCCAGGCGTTCCGGGAGCGGCCGTTGGAGGGTCGCTACCCCTACGTGTTCGTCGACGCGAAGGTCGAGAAGGTCCGCGACGGAGGGCGGGTGGTCAGGAAGTGCGTGGTCGTCGCGCACGCCGTCCATGAGACGGGCCGGCGGGAGATCATCGGCCTCGACGTCGGCGAGTGCGAGACCGAAGCCTTCTGGCGCGAGTTCCTGCGGAGCCTGGTCGCCCGCGGCCTGGTCGGGGTGCAGCTCGCGATCTCCGACGCCCACCCGGGCCTCAAAGCCGCGCTCGCGCAGGTCCTCGGCGCCCCCTGGCAGCGCTGCACCGTGCACTTCCTCAGAGACTGCCTCGGGCACGCGCGGCGCGAGCAGCACGGCCTTCTCGCCGCGGTTATCCGCCCGATCTTCCAGGCCGACTCGGGCGAGGAGGCCCGCCAGCGCCTCCCCAAGATCGCCGCGCTGCTCGAAGAGGCCGAGGACGACGTGCTGGCCTTCTACGCGTTCCCGGCTGAGCACCACCGCAAGCTCAGAAGCACGAACCCGCTGGAGCGCTTCAACCGCGAGATCGGCCGAAGGACCGACGTCGTTGGCATCTTCCCCGACGACGCCTCGCTGATCCGACTGGTCTCGATGCTCGCGATCGAAGCCAACGACGAATGGCTCGTCGGACGCAACTACATGAGCCAACAGTCGATGGAACCGCTGCTCGAGCCGCGCCCGCAGCGCACTCACCGAAAGGAGGCCCCCGAGCTCCAAGCGGCCTAAGCCGCCAACCATCTCACCGACGAGATGAGCGCCGAACTCCTACACCACCTCCCGGGACTTGACTCTCCGCGCCGGCAGCGAGAAGCCGCTCACGCCACCGCCTGAGCAGCGTCTCAGAGATGTCGCGCTCCCACGCGAGCTCACCAATCGACTTCTGACCCTTCAACGCCGCGAGCACCAGCTCGGTCTTCTGCTGGACGGTGAACTTCCGGTACCGCCCTTCGCTCGGACAACAGATCCTCCCGGGTCGTTCGAGCGGCCCATGCTCGGCGAAACCTCACAACGCCTCACCGGAGTCCAGGCCAGCATGATGCCCCCGTTCACCAACCAAGTGTCCAGTGAACCGGGTCCGGCGCACGCGGCTTGGTGTGTTGGTCGATAAGCAGCAAGCAAACGGTTCTGTCGTTCAATGCGTCGCTTTCGGGCGGCTGGAGGTTGGTTATGAGCAGTATTCGTAAGTGGGTTGTTGGAGCTGTCGCGTTGGCGGTAGTCGCTTTCGGCGGGGCGGGTTTGGCCGAGGCGCACGGGCATCATCGTGGCCACAAGGCCAAGGCCAGGGACGCGAGGGTTGATCGTCGCGATCGCCATGCGGACTCGGCGGATCGCTCCAAGGACCAAGCTGACGTGCGCAGTGATCAGGCCGATAGCCAGCAGGATCAGATCAATCCGCCGAGCGCAGCGGAGGAGCAGCAGGAAGCGGCGGACGCCCGCAGCGAAGCCGCTGATGCGAACAACGAGGCGGCTGATGACAACAACGAAGCCGCTGATGCGTCAAACGAGGCGCGCGGCGACTCCGCTCAAGGCGACCAGCAGGACGCGGCTCAAGAAGAGAACCAGGCCGATCAGGAGCAGTCCTCTACGTCTGGCGAGCATCAGCAGGCCAGCGACGACCAGGTCGAAGCC
>JAABUQ010006718.1_pt1 | contig 17183 bp, 17 predicted proteins | sample 5560001 | NCBI WGS metagenome assembly JAABUQ01 (sample SAMN10711888, study PRJNA513371) | rock metagenome | isolation source: Antarctica rocks | place: Antarctica: Victoria Land, Finger Mt nord | collected 2015-12-18
CAGCGCCACCCACGGCGCGGGGGCCGACGCGCGCCTGGGCGGCATCGGCGCGCAGAACGCCGACTTCATCTCGGCGGTGTACGGGAACTTCCCGCTGATGATCGCGCTCATCGCGATCATCACCTTCGTCCTGCTGGCACGCGCCTTCCGCTCGCTGCTGCTGCCGCTGAAGGCCGTGGTCCTCAACGTGGTCAGCGTGGGCGCCGCCTGGGGCGTGCTGGACCTGGTGTGGCAGCAGGGTCACGGATCGCATCTGATCTGGGGGATCGCCGCGACCGGGTCGGTAACCGCGTGGATCCCGCTCATGGTGTTCGCCTTCCTCTTCGGCCTCTCCATGGACTACGAGGTGTTCATCCTGGCGCGCATGCGCGAGGAGTACGACGCCACCGGCTCCACCGACACGGCCGTGGTCCGGGGGATCGGACGGACGGGTCGCCTGGTGACCAGCGCCGCGATCATCCTCTTCCTGGCCTTTGTGTCCCTGGCCTCCGGACCGGAGACCGACATAAAGACGCTGGCCACGGGATTGGCGGCGGGCATCCTGCTCGACGCGACGATCATCCGGGCGCTCCTGGTCCCGGCTGTCGTGTCGCTGTTCGGTCGCTGGAACTGGTGGCTACCGCAGCGCCCCGCGCGACTGCTGCGCGTCGAGCCCTCGTTGCCGCCGCGCGTCGCACCGGCAGCCGAGACCGGCTGAGCGCGCCGGGCTCGCCCCAAACGCGCCTGCCCGGGAGTCGGAGCGCCGGCGCGCAGGAGCCGGTGACGTATGGGCGGCGCCGTCACGCTCCCCGCCTGTGTGTCGTGTCGCACACACCCGCCGCGCCGAGCGGAGGAGCGTGGCGTTTGACACGAACGAGGGAGGCGCCGTGACAGAGAAGTTGCCGCCCGGGCCGGCGTGGCCCAAGGCGGCCCAGACGCTCGGCTGGTGGGCGCGTCCCACGGCGTTTCTCGCCCGCTGCCGACAGCGCTACGGGCCGCGGTTCACCCTGCGGCTGCTGGTCAACTCCCCGGTGGTGATGTTGGCCGACCCCGACGAGGTACGCGAGGTGTTCAGCGCGCCGCCTGAGGTGCTGCACCCGGGAGAGGGGGCGCGCGTGCTCGAGCCGCTGGTGGGGCGCCACTCGGTCATTCTGCTTGACGAGCGCGAGCACCTCGAGCAGCGCAAGTTGATGCTGCCGGCGTTCCACGGCGACCAGATGGTTCGCCTGGCAGCGCTGGTCACCGAGATCACCGAGCGCGAGACCGCGCGCTGGCCGCAGGAGCACGCGGCGCCGCTTCATCCGCGCCTTCAGGCACTGACGCTCGAGATCATCCTGCGCGCGGCGTTCGGGCTGGACCCCGGGGAGCGCCTGGACGGCCTGCGGTCCGGGCTGGCCGAGTTGCTCGAGCTCAGCTCGCGGCCCATGGCGCTGATGCCGGCCGCCGTGCAGGCCGTGTTAGGACGCGAGCAGTCGCTGCGCTTTGATCGGGTCCAGTCAGAGACCGACGCGCTCCTGTTCGCCCTGATCGACGAGCGGCGCGGCGAAGCGGGTGAGCGCGACGACGTGCTGAGCATGCTGCTCGCCGCCCGCCACGAGAACGGCTCGCCGATGTCCGATCAGGAGCTCCGCGACGAGCTGCTCACCCTCCTGGTCGCCGGGCACGAGACGACCGCTTCGGCGCTCGCGTGGGCGCTTGCGCTTCTCGCGCGCTCGCCCGACGTGCTCAAGCGGCTGGCTGACGAGGTCGGCCACGACGCCGGCGACGCCTATCTGACCGCGACGGTCCAGGAGACCCTGCGGCGCCGCCCGGTGCTACCCAACGCCGCTCCGCGGCTGGTCAAACAGCCGATCACCGTGGGGGGCTGGCACTACCCGGCGGGTGTTTGCCTGGCCCCGAGCGCGTTCCTCGTTCACCACAACCCCGCCGTGTATCCCGACCCCTTCGCCTTCCGCCCCGAGCGCTTCCTCGACGAGCCGCCCGGCACCTACACGTGGATCCCGTTCGGGGGCGGTCGGCGCCGCTGTCTGGGCGCGAGCTTCGCGATGCTCGAGATGAAGACGGTCCTGCGCGTGATGCTCACACGCTGGGACCTCGAGGCAGAAGAGCACAGCGGGGTGCGGCGGCGCAGCATCACGATCAGCCCCGGGGACGGCGCGCGCGTGACGTTGCGAAGGCTGACGGAAGACCGCGAGACCGTTGCCGCCCCCTAGTCTGAGATCAGTGGCGCCCACGGCGATTGTGCGCCACTCTGTACCGATGCACATCGATCGGGCCTTCCCAGGCGCACCAGCGGCGTCGCGTGGGACGGAGGTGCCGCGCCGAGATCTGCCCGCGATCGTCGCGCGGCGGGTCACCGTGGCGCTGGTCGTGGCACACGGCCTCGGTGCGCTCGACGTGTTCGTCCTGCTGTGGTGGGTGCTGCCTCAACCCGCGCACCACGACTGGGCCGGCGCGCTGGTCGCCAACCTGGTGGCGTTCGCTGTGCTTGTTCCGCTGGGAATGGTGCTTGGGCCGGTGCTGGGCCGGAGGCGCGCGGCCCCATGGCGTCGCTGGCTTCGCTCCGAGCGCCCGCCCACTCCCGCCGCACAGCTCGCGGTGCTGCGCGAGCCATGGCGGTGCACGACGATGAACGCGACGTTCTGGATCGTCAGCGCGATGGCGTTCGGAGCGATCAACGCCCCGACTTCACCCGACGTGGCCGAGCACGTCGTCGCGACGATCCTCATGGGAGGCGTGACCACGTGTGCGATCGGCTATCTGCTCGTCGAGCGGCTGATGCGCCCGGTCGTCGCCCAGGCCCTGAGCGCCGGCCTGCCTCCGCGCCAGGTTGCGCCCGGCGTCCAGGGCCGGCTCGTGCTCGCATGGGTCTTTGCCACCGGTGTCCCACTGCTCGGACTCGCCCTGCTCGGCGTGCACATACTCGCGGTCGGCGACGTCAGCGCGACACGCGCCGGGGCGAGCGTCCTGGTGCTCGCGGTCGTCGCACTCAGCGTAGGGCTGGTCGCCGCCGTCGTATCGGCCCGCTCGGTTGCCGACCCCGTCTGCGCGGTACGCGACGCGATGGGCCGCCTCGAAGCCGGTGACCTTGACGTCGAGGTGGCCGTCGACGACGGGAGCGAGATCGGACTCCTGCAGAGTGGTTCAACCGCATGGCGTCCGGCCTGCGCGAAAGGGAGCGCCTGCGTGACCTGTTTGGCCGTCACGTCGGCGAGGAGGTCGCCCGCGCCGCGCTGAACGACGGCGCCGTAAAGCTCGGCGGTGAGTCCCGCGAGGTCGCCGTCCTGTTCGTCGATTTGGTCGGATCGACGTCACTGGCCGCCACCCAACGGCCGGAGCTCGTCGTGGCGCTGCTGAACCGCTTCTTCGCGGTAATCGTCGACGTGATCGACCGGCACGGCGGGTGGGTCAACAAGTTCGAGGGCGACGGCGCGATGTGCGTATTCGGCGCGCCTCTTCCCCATGAAGACGCCGCGGGCGCCGCGCTCACTTCCGCTCGTGAGCTGGGCGCGCGCCTGGTCAGCGAGCTCCCGCAGCTGCACGCCGCCATCGGGGTGTCGGCGGGACCTGCGGTGGCCGGAAACGTCGGCGCCGAACAGCGCTTTGAGTACACCGTGATCGGCGATCCCGTCAACGAAGCCGCGCGTCTATGCGAGCTTGCCAAGCGCGCGGACCATTCGGTCCTCGCCGCCGATGCGGCGATCACCGCCGCAGGCGCCCGCGAGGGCGACCGCTGGACGCTGGGCGAACGGACAGTGCTTCGGGGTCGTCGCAGCGCAACCCGCGTGGCGACGCCCATCCGACAGGACGCGAGCGAGCCGGCCTCGCGTCACCCGCTGCCCGTCTGACAGGCCCCACGCACCTGCGTCTCGGTCGCCGGGGCCGCTCAGGCGACGCTGCGTTCCGGAGCCGCGGTGTACGTGGCGACCGGGTGAGTCAGCCCGCGGATGGCGCGTGAGGACCCGGCGCTCCACGTTGCTGCCTCCAACGCCCCGGCACGCAGGACATCCTCAGCGAGGAGCGTTCCCGGCGCAGCGAGGGCGGTGAGGCGACTGGCGAGGTTGACGGTGCGTCCATACCAGTCTCCGGCGCGGCTCATGGCCGGTCCGGCGGCCGCTCCGGCGCGCAGGCGCGGGAACCCGTCGCCCTGGGCGTTACCGGCGGCGAGGAGCTCGAGCACGGTGTGGACCAGAGCCGCCGAGTCGGGGGAGGTGAGCATGACCTCGTCGCCGATGGTCTTGACCAGCGTGACGTCGGGACCCAGCGCGTCGAGGGTCAGGATCTCCAGGCGGTCGGCGAGGCTGCTGAGCTGCTCGGGGGCCATCTCGTCGCCGATACTGGTGAAGCCCACCAGATCGGCGAAGGCTACGGCCACATGGCGCACGTCGGGTGCGGCGCCGGCGGCCAGCAGCGTGGCACCAGCCTCGTGGCGCACGAGTTCGCGAACGTGCTCTAGGAACGCGTAGGTGAGCACGCGCTGCAGCTGTGGCGTGAGCGCCTCGGTGGCCTGAGCGGCGCGCAACGCACGCTGAACGCTGTCTGAGTCACTCTCCTCCAGAAGGGTCTGGATCGCGTCCCGGGCCGCGACGGCGATGGCGGCCATCGAGCGCCCGACGGTGCGGTTGATGGTGACAAGCGCCTCCAGGGGCATGCCCGCGCCCAGAGCAAAGCGCAGGCGCTGGGCATGCTCCTCGAGAGCCGTTCCGTAGACGGGACGGCCTCGCTCGGTGGGAAGACCCAGCGCCCTACGCGTGGCCGCCAGGGCGTCGGCGTCCACGCCGTAAGCGGCCGCGACGTCCTCCAGGGTGCTCGAGCCTTCCTCCCGGAGCACGCGCTCGAGCGGTAACAGCTCGAGGCGCTGCTGCGCGTGTGCGGCGCGTAGCTCCTGCTCGGTGGCGCCACGCGTGAGGAGATCGTCGATCAGCGCGGCCTGGGCCGTCCGGGCCGCGCCCTCCAGTCCCTCCAGCAAATCCGCCAGATCATCGCGCATGAGAGCTAACGCTAGACCGCCGCAGAGCCGGCGTGCTCGCGTGTGACGCTCAGTGTGGAAGATCCATTCGCAGTGGTGGCTTGGCGCCGCGGTCCAGCACGATGGCAACCGGTCCGCTGTGCGCGTCCAGCGGGGATACCGCGAGGATTTCCACTGCGTCTTGGAAGCGAACGGCGTGGTCTGCTCGTTGCGCGGCTCCCAGCAAGACCAGCAGGGCGATCAGCTGCTGCGGGAGGGCCGTGGCCACATGCAGCTCTTTCAACCCGCGGACCCCGTTGGGATGGGGTCTTGTCAGCGGCGGTGGCCAGGGCCGCGTGGTAATGCGGCGGGTCAGCACCGGGACGGCATTGCCCAATGCCGGCGCGTTTAGGTGGGAGTCAAGCCACCGCCCGTCGAACCCGCGGTAGGGCGTGACGTCAGACACCGCAAGCCCACGCCGACGCAGTTCGCTGACACAGACCCCCATGTCCGCCGGACGGAGGTACCACGCCGAAGCGTGGGCGCCGTCGGGCTTGCGGCCGGGACCGGAGATCTCCACGTAGACGCCTCCAAGATGCATGCGCGCATGCCCGCCGCCGGCGCTCGGCGTGACCTGCAGTCCGATCGCCTCGATGGCTTCGAGGCGAGCCCCAATGCTCACGTGATCAACACGCACGCAGGTCACGCTCCGCCCGTCGGACAGGCAGGCGTTGAAGCGGGAACCTGGCTGACAAGTGATCGGTCAAGCCATCAGGCATCGAGATCGACTCCCCGATGGGTGGGAACCGGGATAGGAAACTGTGAGCCTGTCGAGAGCCGGCGCAGAGCACGGCGGTGACCGAGGCGCTCCAGCGGGACGGGTACCCGGTGGCGCCGCGGCGTCACGGCCCGCGGCGGCGGAGTGAGCGTCTCGTCGGTGGGGGCGCCCAGCGGTGGCTGGGTGAAGTCGTAGCAGGCGCTGAGGCCGTTGCTCGCTTCGTCGCGATGGTTCAGGTAGGGCAGCCCGCGCTCGGCGACCAATCCGAAGTTGTCCTCGACAAAGCGCGGAATCGAGTCGTGTGAGTTCTCCTGCGAACACACGCCGGGAGATGAGTACGGGCTGATCAGCAGGGTGGGTACGCGCAGTCCCCAGCCGTACGGGGAGCCATCGCTGCGCAGCTCCTTCACGGGGGGTCGCACGTGATCGAACAGCCCTCCCCAATCGTCCCAGGTGACGATGACGGCAGTTGACCGCCAGTAGTCGTGATCGCGCACGGCCCGCAGAACCCTGGCGGAGAACAGCTCGCCTTTCACGGTGCCGCTCACCGGACTCTCGTCGGCCCCGTCGGGGGACATGAGGAAGGACAGGTTCGGAAGCCTCCCCTGGGCCACATCGACAAAGAAGTCCTCGGTCCCGCGATTGTTGGACGTGCTCTGCAGGGAACGCACGAGCGGCACGGTGAGGCTGCCGTAGTTCCTCCAGGTGTAGCCGGCGCGCTCCAAGAGGCCCGGGAGGGTCGGCATGTCAAAGGGGGGCTGCGGCTCCCGGCTATGCGTCAGGAAGCGGATCACCCGGCCGCGCGGATTGTTGACCATGCCAGTCGACACCGGCAGGCCCTCAGGCGCGGCGGACAGCGTGGTCTTTCCCCCGCTGCTGGCGGCGAGCATATGCAGGTAGTTCGGCGTCGATGGTCCCCGAACCGAGGAGAAGTAGTTGTCACACAGCGTGTACTGGCGAGCGAGACGGTAGTGCAGCCAAACGTCGTGACCGTCGAACTGTTGCTTTGACGACAGCCGGGCCAGCCGCCCCTGCTGATCGCCCCACATGCGATAGGCAAGGTTTCCGTGCGGTGGACCCCCGAAGATCATGCTCGCTCCGGGGGGGAACCTTGGCGGGTTCGCCGCGTGCCTCAGGTGCATCCCGTTGGCTCCAGGGAAGCGTCCAAAGACCCAATCGAAGGTCAGGTTCTCCTTGAGAAGGACAACCACGTGATCGAAGCGGGCCCTCTTCTCGGTAGCCACTCGGTCAGCCTCCGGTCAATACGTGCTCGCAGTGCCCCGCTCGGCTGCCTCGCGTAAACGAGCCCACGTCATGTGGTGGGCTAAAGCTCAACCTTCACCAGTCCGGGGCGGCGTTCACCAACGCCTTGTAGGCGTCGATCGCGTCCTTCAACGCCCTGGAGCTCTGCAAGCGTGCTGAGCTTCGCGAACATGGGCGCATCCGGTGGGTCGCGGCTGGAACAGAGCCCTGCTCTACCCCCTTGCTCGGACCGGCAATCGACGGGCACGGCGGCGGGTGCCGATTTTCCCGAGGGGCCGCCGGGCCCGATGACGACGGCTCACGACCGCGTCGCTGATGTCCCGGGCCGCTCGAGTCCCCACCCGTCTTCGCGTTTCGGACTTCTGTGTGCCGGCGGGTGCTCGGGATGCGTGGATTGGCGGGCCAGGAGCACCGTATGACGCCCAGCACGCAAATCCACGCGCACGGCCATCGTCGGGAGGGGAGACATGGAGCTTGAAGGTCGGACCTGCATCAAGCTGGCGACACGAGGGCCGCGCCGGCTGCTCGACACGGTCGCGGCGCACACCGGAGCCAGCGGACAATGGCACCCGCGAGCGTGCTGATACGGCCATCAGCAGTCGTACACCCTCTCCCAGCACGCTCAGCGCGCTCGCCGTCGGCGTGGAGCTGACAGCCGTGCGACGATCTCGCCGTGGTCGAGCACGGCCAGGCTGCGCAGCGCGACGGCCGACGCGATCAGAAGGGTCACGCGAGGCGAGTGTCGGCGGACAGGTTTTCGCCGGGAACGGTCCAGGTGGTGTTCGGCGCGAGGATCTGGTGCAGGTCAGCGCCGGACGCGCCGGCGTAGAACTCGTTCTGAGCGTCGTGCAGCCGGCCGAGAATCCCGATTAGCAGGGCTCCGGTTCACGGATGGTCACCTCGGCCGCCCCCGCGGCAAATCCCGTGAATGCTGAGCCATCGGATGGGTGCGATCAGGAGACGGTAGGCGGGGCGCACCGACCAGGCTGGCAGGTAGCGATGGCGCTCCTCCTTCCAGACGCTTGCCCGCCGGTGGGGCTTGACCAAGCGAAGACCCGCTTGAATGATCTGAGAAGGGTGGTAGTTCTCGGTGGGCTCGGTGGTGTGCAGCTCGATGCGGCACAGGTGTTTGGTGCTGATGTAGCCGTACTGGTTGGGGCTGACCAGCCGGACCGGCGCGCCATGATCGCTATCGAGCGGCCGTCCGTCGAGCTTGTCTGCGATTAGGACGTCGTCGGCGAGGGCGTCCTTGATCGACGCGACCGACCGGTAGCCGTCGAGGCCGCCAAAGACGACATGCGTGACCGACGTGTTCGGCTGAAAGCACGGCTCGATGATCATGCGATAGAAGTCCCTGAAGGCGACTCCCTCCCAGTGCAGGTTCGTGGCCGACCATCCCGCCACGCAGTGGAAGTCTGCAGTGAGCTCTTGGCGGGGAAGCGTTGCGAGCGCTGCCAGTGGCAGGGCGAGGGATTGCGCCACGGCGCCGCTGATCTCGATCACCGGATCGCTGGGTACAGCGGGAGCTGGCTGGTGGAGGTGCGTTCCAAAGCGCGGAAACCCATCGATCGCGTGTTGGCCGGGCGGAAGCGTCATGCCGGGGCGCCAGGCCGCGGTGTCGAGCGCGTGCTCGCCCTCCAGGTCCGCTCGATCTGTTTGATCGCGGCCGGGTAGACGATGAGGTGGCGAAACGGCCTGATCGCGGCCATGTACGCGTGGCCGAGCAGTCCGTTTGGCTTGACCAGGACGGCCATCTGGCCGCGGTAGGCGCCGGTCCCGTCCGGGACCCAACCCATGTGCATGACGCCGTGCATGGTCTGGTTGGCGACCTCTGCGGCCCACTCGTCGTCGAGCAGGTACAGCGAAGTGAAGGGAAGCGCGGTGAACTCAGGACCCGATGGGGCGTCGCGCAGATCGGTCGGCAACCGGTCGCGAAGCCTCGGCCCCCTTGACGCGAGGCCCGCGTCGGGGTTGTCCAAGCCGAGCAGCTTCCCGGCCTTCCACCGGATCGCCCAAAGCGCGCGAGCGGCGCGCGAGGAGCCCTGCGACGGATCGCCCGCAGCGAAGGCCTCCACCAGCCGCGGGAAGTCGTCGGGGCCACCCGGTGTGGGCAGCTCCCAGATGTCCTCGAGGCGAAAATCTGAGGTGACCTCGTGGATCCGCCAAGGCTTGGAAGTGTGCGCGGTGTTCGGGAGCCTCATTCGGTGACCTCCATCCATACGTAAGCGTATCGATACGGTACTGTATAGATGCAGGGTCGGTCAACCCGCTGCCTCCTGCTCCTCGCCAAACCGATCGCGAAAAGACCATGGCCGCCCCGACTCGCACACCTCGCACCGGTTGGATCGAAGAGGGCCTGCGAGCTCTTGCAGCCGGCGGCCCGGAGGCCATCCGCATAGAGCCGCTGGCACAAGCGCTCGGCGTCACTAAGGGCGGCTTCTACTGGCACTTCGCCGACCGGCGTGCCCTGCTCGGAGAGATGCTCGATGCATGGGAGCGAACGATGGTCGACGAGGTGATCGAGCGCGTCGAGAGCGACGGCGGGGACGCCAGGGCAAAGCTGGCGCGGCTGTTCGCGCTCGCATCCTCGATCGCCCAACTGCTTCAGGTCGAGCTTGCGATCCGCGACTGGGCCCGACGCGACAAGGCGGTCGCCGCGCGCCTCAGACGCGTCGACAACCGGCGAATGCAATACATGCGCTCCCTGTTCAGTGCCTTCTGCCCAAACGACGACGACGTCGAAGTTCGCTGCCTGTTCGCTTTCTCGGTGTTCATCGGCAGCCACTTCATCGCCGCGGACCACGGTCCCCACAGCCGTGCTGACGTGTTGAAGCTGGCCCTAAGACAGCTCCTCGCGTAGCAGCCTGCGCTGGCACGGGGCAAACCTGTCGTTTGGTGCTCGCTGTCTCACCAGCCACCGTTGCGTCGAGCATGCGAACTAGCCACCAGCGCCTCTGCAGCGCGGGCAAGGAGGGCGCGCACGCCACTCAACACGCCCGGTGCGGCAAGACCTAGACACGGGCATTGAGACCATTAAGGCGACCAGGCCGAGCGGTTCTAGTTTGCTTGACGTCTCGAGGGCCTGTGACCCAAGACGACCCTGCGAGCGCGTTCGCGGCGATCAGTGGTCCGGCCAATTGTCGGAGTTCCCCTGGGTTCGTCGCGCTGGTCGTCAAGTAGATATCGGGCCGCCTGAAGGGCACGCTGCGACGATTCGTATCCCTCCGCGCTCCTTCTGCGAAACCTCCGGCAAAGCTACGGACAGCCCACCTTCGGGCCTTGAGTTTCTGCGGGCGTCAGGGCCCGGGCCCTGACGCTCGCCGGTTGACTCAGCCGCCGGCGTGCAGCAGGATGGGCCGGAAGGCAGCGCAATCGAATCGCCCGTGGGAACACCGGCGCCGAGCAGGCCAGCTTCAGTCGGGAGGGGCTCATGGAGATCGGGACCGACGCGAGGAAAGATCGGGTCTCGGGGCGCACCGCCCTGCGCGCGGCCTACCGTGGACGTCATCGGCGCGTGTGGTTTCCCGCTGCTCATGGTGGTGGTGTTGCTGGTGTTTTTGGTTGGGCTGCCCCAGCGTGGCGTGGCTCAGGTTCCGCCGATGCTGCCGACGAACGATCTCGAGGGCCTGCTATCTCTGACGGGCTTTCCGACGCCGACTGCGGTGGCCACGCAGGAGAACCCCGAGCCGCCATTGCAGGCTGTCCCGCCCGCGCAGTGCGGCGCTGGGTCCCATCCGCTCGCTGGCGAGCAGGGGCGAGTCCCGGCTTCGGCGATCAACTCGCCCGCGGCAGCGTATGGATGGACGTGCAACGTGTCGGTTGTCAGTCACTTCGCTACACCCGGCGGGTTCCGCGCCTGGCGTTACAGCGACCAAGCGGGACACGCGTGCGCGTTTTATGACACGACGCTGTCTTCTGCGGTCAACGTGGTCAGCCTCGGCGGCGGACCGTCATCGGGAGTTGTCGTGCTCGACATGGGCGACCCGGCCCATCCGGTGCAGACCGCGACGCTCACATCGCTGCCGATGCTCTCCCCTCACGAATCGCTGAACCTCAACGCGAAGCGAGGGCTTCTCGCCGCAGACATGGGAAACGCCACCGCGCTGCCGGGGCTGATGTCGATCTATGACGTCAGCCGCGACTGTCGCCACCCGGTGCTCGACTCGACCTATCTCGCCGCGCCGTTCGGGCATGAGAGCGGCTTCTCCCCCGACGGCAACACCTTCTGGATCGGTGGTGCCCAGGGCATCGCGGCGGTCGACGTGAGCGATCCCAAGAGCCCGCACACCCTGTGGGTAGGCAACGAGTTTGCGCACGGACTGAACCTCAGCGACGACGGCAACACGCTCTATGACACCAATCCGGTAGACGGCGAACTCACGCTGCTAAACGTCAGCCAGATCCAGGCGCGCGTACCCGCGCCGATGGTCAGCGAGATCAGCCGCCTGACCTGGAACACGGTGTCCATCCCCCAGAACACCAACCCGATGACCATCGACGGCAAGCCCTACCTGCTCGAGTTCGACGAGTTCGCGTTCCGCTTCAACCCCGCGACGGTCAACGACACGGTCGGGGCGGCGCGAATCATCGCCCTCTCCGACCCGGCCCATCCGCGGGTCGTCTCGAACATCCGCCTCGCGGTCAACATGCCCGCCGCGCACAAGGCCGCCGACGGGGACCCGTCGTTCGTCCCCAGCCCCGCCCTTGACTACGGAGCGCACTACTGCGCCATCCCGCGCGAGGTCAACCCCGACATCGTGGCCTGCACGTTTCTGAACTCCGGGCTGCGGATCTTCAACATCCAGGACCCCCTGCACCCGCGCGAGGTCGCCTACTACATCTCACCGCCAGGAACCTCAAACGGCCAGGCGGCCGACTCTGCGTTCGCACAGCCCGCGTTTGATCCCGCCCGCCGGGAGATCTGGTACACCGACGCGACAACCGGGTTCTACGACGTCAAGCTCACCCCGAGCGAGTGGCCCAACCCCACAGGGCCCATCACGAACACCACGCCCTTCCCGCGTCCCGCATGCACAGCCTCGGCGCGGCTCACCTTTGCGCTCAACAAAGTTCCCCACGGACGTGTTGTCCGCGTCGTGGCCTACGTCAACGGCTACCGGGTGCTTCGCCGCCACGGTCACAACCTCACCCGCATCAGCTTCGCTCGCCCCCACGGTCACCTGCTGAAGGTCAAGATCGTCACCACCAACAACAAGGGCGGGCGAGTCGTGACCAAGCGCACCTTCCGAGACTGCACCCGAACCAAAGTCACCGGAAGAACCCACCGCCACAAAGAGACGCGAGCGCACAAGCGATCAAAGACCCGGCCGCGACCCTGAGCCCCACCCGGAACGCAGCCGACAGCGACACACCCTGCCACGATCGGCCAACTCGCTAAGGCCTCCAGGTCGTGTCGCCGAGACGACGGCACGACTTGCGCGCAAACTGCTCGTGCGACGTTACGCCGTCGCTGACAACGGCGGCTTGGGCTGCAAGCCAATCCTGCTTTAACACTGCCGCCGGACGTTGCGCAGTAGCTGACGACGCGCGTCGCTTGAGCGCCACCGGCTATGACGTGCTTGCTTAGGCGATTTGGATGCCTGTCTGTGTCCTGGGGCGGATGATGTCGAGGGAAGCTCGGCGGCTTCGACTGTGGGGTGTGAGCGTCCGTTGGGGGCGCGGTATCGAGGGAGGACGAGATGAAGTACATGTTGATGACGTTCGGCGAGGCCGCCGAGATGTTCGAGACGAAGTCGCCGGACTGGATCACGAGGATGATCGAGTGCATGCACGCGTTCAACGAGGGTCTTCGCACGGCGGGGGAGCTGGTCGAGACGCGGGGGCTCGTCGACGGTCGCCATGCGAAGACCGTTCGGCTGGTCGATGGTGTCTGCGTTGCTACCGACGGACCGTTCGCCGAGGCGAAGGAGTCGCTGGTCGGCTACTGGGTCGTCGACGTCGAGAGCGAGGCGCGGGCGATCGAGCTCGCGAAGGGGCTAGGCGACTCCCTGCACCAGCTCGATCCGACCAGGGACCAGGATTCGAGCGAGGCGATCGAGGTGCGACGGATCGCCGATGGGCCGCCCGAGCCGTGAGGGCGTCGCTGGAGGGCCTGCTGCGCGAGTTGGCCCCCCAGGCTCTCGGCGCCCTGGTTCGCCGCCACAGGCAGTTTGACGCGTGCGAGGACGCCGTGCAGGAGGCGCTGCTGGCGGCAGCGCAACAGTGGAAGCGCGATGGTCTCCCGGACGACCCCCGCGCCTGGTTAGTGACCGTTGCCTCGCGGCGGCTGGTCGACGAGTTCCGCAGCGAGCAGGCGCGCCAGCGCCGTGAGGATGCCGTCCTGGCACTTGAACCCCCACCGCCCGCGCCCACGGGCGGGGACGACACGCTTCCGCTCCTGTTTCTCTGCTGCCATCCGGCACTGTCGGTGCCCTCGCAGCTGGCGCTCACCCTGCGCGCCGTCGGTGGGCTGAGCACAGCGGAGATCGCGCGAGCGTTGCTGGTGCCGGAGGCGACGATGGCGCAGCGCATCGGTCGCGCTAAGGCCAGCATCGCGACGCTGGCGTGCGCTTTGAGCTCCCGCCGGCGGCGGAGCGGGGGGGGCGTCTGCTGGTGGTCCTGCATGCGCTCTATCTGCTCTTCAACGAGGGCTACGCGACCAGCTCGGGGCCCGACGCGCAGCGCCCCGAGCTAACGGGGGAGGCGATCCGGCTCACGCGGCTGCTTCACCGCCTCCTGCCCGAGGAGAGCGAGGTCGCGGGGCTGCTCGCGCTGATGCTGCTCACCGACGCACGGCGCGCGGCGCGCACGACCTCGGACGGCGCACTGGTACCACTGGGAGAGCAGGACCGCGGGCTCTGGGACACGGCGCAGATCACCGAAGGCGTGGCGTTGCTGACGCGGACGCTCAGCCGTGCGCACGTCGGCCCCTATCAGCTGCAGGCCGCGATCGCAGCGGTGCACGACGAGGCAGCGACCCCGAAGGCGACCGACTGGCCACAGATCCTCGCGCTCTACACCGTGCTGGAGACGATCGCGCCGGGGCCGGTGATCACGCTGAACCGCGCGGTCGCCGTGACCATGGTGCACGGTCCGCGCGCCGGCCTGGCGCTCCTGGGCACGATCGCCGACAACGAGCATATGGCGCACACCCATCGCCTCGACGCGGTCCGCGGTCACCTGCTCGAGCTCGCCGGGGAGCACGCGCAAGCCCGCGAAGCCTATCTGCGGGCCGCGGGGCGCACCGCGAACGTCGCCGAGCAGCGCCACCTCGCGCTGCGCGCCGCGCGACTGCCAAAGGACACGTGACAGGCCTCGCGTGAACGGCGCGACCTCGCCGCGAGCCATGAACCCCTAGCGAAGACCATTCGACGACCCAGCTGCGCTCGCAGAGCCCGAGCCGTGACCTGGCTGGCGGCCGCGCGTTGGTCGGTTTGATGTCTCGGCGCCAAAGCTCGCGCCAGTACTCATCCGTGACCTTAGCGGCGGTCGGCGAGCAGCACGTCAGCGCGCTGGCGCGGCGGATGGCGGCGGTGGCTCGTCGGTCCAGTAGTCGACGGCGTCTTGTTGGCGAAAGATGGCGCGCAGACCGCCGCCGCGGGGTAGGCGCTCGCCAGCTCCGAGCTTGCCCGAGTCGGGGTAGACGACGATGTCCGGGCGTCCGTGACTACTTATGGCCAGAAAGCGCACGGTGCGTTCTGTGTGGTTGATCAGCTGGTGGGCGCCGATTTCGCCGAGGCCGAAGGCGACCGCTTCGCCCTGGGCCAGTTCGCGGATGCCCTGCGGGGAACGCACACTCGGGCGGCCCTGCAGGACCACGATCAGCTCCTCGTCTGCGTAGTGAAAGTGGTACGGGTAGGCGGCCTGACCGGGGGGCAGCTCCCAGAGGCTGGCGCCGATCAGTTCGGTACCCAGCTCATAGCCGATCCGTGCGCGGCGAGCACGAAAACCCGCGGGTCGCTCACCCTCCTCGAACTGCGGCTCATGAACGTTGACCATCCGCCGACTGTAGGGCGCGGGGCGGACCGCACGGCCCTGCCCTCGCGGTGTACGTAAGCTCGCGCGAGCGATGGGCGGTCACGAAACCAGGGTCAGGCGGGAGTTCGCCAAGCAGGCGGCGAGCTTTGAGGACGTCGGCTACCCGCTCGCAGACGGGCAGGTGATCGGGTGGATCCGCTCACACGTGTCGTGTGGGCCTGGTGCTCTGGTGCTCGACGTCGCCGGCGGAACCGGTCATATGGGCCGCGCGTTCGCGGACACAGCGGCGGCGGCAGTGGTGCTCGACCTCACCCACGAGATGCTGGAGGCGGGACAAAAGGTAGCCGCGGGGGTCGGCCTGCGTAACGTCCTGTTCATCGCTGGCGACGCGGCGCAAATGCCGTTCGTGAATGGGTCCTTCGATTTGGTGGTCTGCCGGTTTGCCGTGCATCACTTCGAGCATCCCGCCACGCAGATCGCCGAGATGGCTCGTGTCTGCCAAGCGGGCGGACGCGTCGCGGTCGTGGACATGGTTGCCGCTCATGAGGAGCTTGCCGCTATTCAGAACCGCATCGAACGGCTGCGCGACCCATCCCACGCCAGAGCACTGACGGTCAGGGAGTTGCGCGGTCTGCTGGAGCAAGCCAGCCTGTCGATCGTCGAGGAGGTCAGGCACGATCAGCCCATCTCGGTGACGCGCTGGCTCTCACAGGCCCAAACACCAGAGGAGGTCGGCCACGCCATCCGCGCCCAGCTCACGGGCGAACTCGACGGCGGCGCACCTACCGGTATGCGACCGGTCATGCGCGAGGCCGAACTTTGTCACACCCAGCGATGGGCGATCATCCTCGCCGACAAGCCACTGACCCCGACCGGACGATGACGGCACGCCAAACTGGCCTCACTTCACCTGGCGCGCCCGCGGGCGGCGCGCCGCAGACACGACAGTGACGCCGCAAGAAGTGGGTTCTGGGCTGTGGGTCGCACGGGCACCGCTGCCCACCTGAGGATGCAGGTCCGGGCGCGAAGATGGCGGTGGTGCGTGTCGAGGACCGTGGGCTGCCAGTGCACTCACCCGCGCCGCTCACCGGCGAGCTCGGCGAGGTGCGCTCCGTCATCCCGCCAGCAGCCTGCACGGGCATCTATGCATGGAGCAGCGGATCGCCGGATCGTCGTCTCGCGTCCGTCCGAAGCCGGACGGACGACATGCGAAGAGCGCCTCACGGAGCTGTTCGACCGACTCGGCCAGGTTCCGAAACACGGCCGGAGGCGCGATCTTTAGCTCAGCTCGGGAGGGCGACGAGCCCCGCGACACCGAGGAGGTAAACGCCCAGCACGGCGATCGAATCGACGCCGAGACGCGCGTGCTGCTTGCTCGGCCGGAACAGGAGACCGGCCATGTAGATGCTGAGCTCGGGCAGGGCGGTCGCCGCGGCGAGCGCGGTAGCTCCGAAGACCACGCCCGACAGCAGGCGCAGACTGGTGATGTGCGGGCAGAGGCCCTTGTTAGGGGGGCTCACGCGTCCTCAGATCACCTCAGATCACCCGAGTCGGGAACACGCTGGGGAACACGGCTGGTAGGCCGTGCGTGTGAACGTAAGGCAGGAGGTCGCGTCGCATGGTCATCTGCAGGTGATCGGTGATCGCGGCAACCGGCGCTGGCGGGCGTTCTGGTGGGACGCGGACGGCAAGCATTCCAGGGTCCTGGGGCCGGCGTGGGTGCAGAGCTCGGGTAAGAAGACCGCGCGCGGGGCGGTCGTGTGGCATGCCGCGGATGGCCCGAAACCGGACCCCGCTTATCGGACGCCGAAGGACGCGCAGGTAGAGCTGCGGCGGTTGCTCGAGCACGATGCGGCGAAGCGGCCGACGCCGCGCTCGCCGCGGGGCATGCCGGTGACGTTTGCCGACGCAGCGCGGGCATGGCTGGTTCACGGTGAGCGCAAGCGCAACCTCAAACGCTCCACGCTCAAGGACTACCGCCAGGTGCTTGACGCCTACCTGCTTCCTCCTGGCGAGGATGGCGGGCAGGCCCAGACGCCCTACGGGCGCGAGACGTGCAGGCGGCTCAGGTGAAGGCGTGGTATGAGGCTCTGCCCTACGGGCGCACGGCGGAGAAGCTGCTGATGGTCGTCCGCGCGATCTTCGCCCACGCGCGCTCGCGCGGCTGGATTGAGGCCGACCCGACCGCGATGATCGAGCGCCAGCAGGTGCGCTACTCAGGCGACTATGACTTCTACA
>JAABUQ010006719.1_pt1 | contig 17182 bp, 20 predicted proteins | sample 5560001 | NCBI WGS metagenome assembly JAABUQ01 (sample SAMN10711888, study PRJNA513371) | rock metagenome | isolation source: Antarctica rocks | place: Antarctica: Victoria Land, Finger Mt nord | collected 2015-12-18
GAAGAGGGCGTAGCGCATTCCATCCTGGCCAGGAGTCGTACACTCCACCAAAGGTCGAATACATTTGCGCAGACCACCCTGTCAGATCACTTTTCGCTTGCGACAAGGTGGCGGACCATACATTCGCACATGTCCTCCGCAGGTCGTGGGCACCGAAGCGCTCTATGCCGATCTTCCGCGCGGAAGACTCGACTACACTCCAGATGGCGCCGTCGCTAAGCTGATCCCCGTTGAGCTTGCCAGCTTTAGACACAGGCCTAAGCAGCTTGGCGTCTTCGACCGCGGCGGCCGTCATCCATGCATTGACAGCATGTTTGACCCACATCGGAATGGGAACCGTGCGGACCCGACCACCTTTGCCACGCATATCGACGATGACCCATCGACTCGAGCGCAGTGGGATCTAAATCACACATCCATGCAGGCAGTCATGTGCGGACTTTCTGAAGTACATCCCCACCCAACGCTTCCTGATCCACCTAAGAGAACCGAACGAGGAAGCAGCCGATGTCCGAGCACCACGACGCCCCTAAAGCTCACGAACCGCACGCGCTCCACGAAGAGCACGTCAAGGGCCCTCACAATCCCAAAGAGGGGCAGACCCAACAACGCTGTCACCAGGGGCAATCTGAGGATGCAATTTCGCCCTTTTTGTGGTCATCAAGTCGCTCCGGCCCGACGGTCGTCGCAAAACTCTCAAGATTTGCGACGAATTGCCGGTCAGCAGATATGGGCCAAACTCATGTCGCAGATGTCGGAAACAAAAACCGTTCTTAATGCTGTATGTTTTGCGACAATCTCTATCAGAACTGGCCCTTTCGCGCTTTCTTTGGCCAATTCAGAGGTCGTCAGATTGCCCCCGGTGACAGCAATGTTGGGTTTGGGCCCTGAAGGTACATCGTTCAGGGAATGGACTGTGCCCGGAGAAGGAAATACGGTGGGCAATGGGTGAACCGAGGCCTGTTCCCGCGGCGAATAGGGAGGATTAGGAGCATATGACAAACACCGTGGGCACGATTGAATGCAACGCTTGCCGGCATGGAATGAAACAGCCCTTTCCTTTCTCCATGGCCTTTCAACCCATTGTCGATACGGAAACCAGGCAGGTGTTTGCGTACGAGGCGCTGGTACGGGGCGTGAACGGCGAATCGGCTTATTCCGTCCTGAGCCAGGTAACGCTGGAGAACCGGTATGCGTTTGACCAGAACTGCCGGGTCCTGGCCATTACGCTGGCGTCGAAGCTTGGTCTGACCGCAACGGGAGCGCGGCTCTCGATCAACTTCATGCCGGGTGCCGTGTACAGTCCGTCGGCGTGTATCCAGTTGACGTTGAAGACGGCGAAACTTGTGGGTTTTCCGACGGACCGGCTGATCTTCGAGATTACCGAGGGCGAAGAGGTCGTGGACCGGAAGCATCTGCGCTCCATCATCGAGGAGTACCGGCGGCAGGGGTTTGCGGTGGCGGTGGACGATTTTGGCGCAGGCTACTCCGGGATGAACCTGCTGGCGGACCTGCCGACGAACATCATCAAGCTGGATATGGACCTGACCCGGAATCTGCAGGAGCGTCCGGCAGCGATCGCGGTTGTGCGGGCGATGGTGGGTCTGGCGAGGGCTTTGGGGAGCAGGCTGATCGCGGAAGGAGTGGAGACACGGGAGGAGTACCGGGCGTTGCGGGAGTGTGGGGTGGAATTAATGCAGGGGTATCTGCTGGCGAAGCCGATGTTCGAGGGGCTTCCGGCATTTACGCTTCCAGCCGTACGCGAGGGTGATTCTGGGAATGAGCCAGATGCCGCGCCGGTAGTACCTGGTACGACAGGGTATGGGACGGATGGGGTACCGGGCGGCCTGGTGTTGATCAAGAAGACGGCTTGAGACAGTGCATTAGGAAACCCAGCGCGTTCCGCTACCCACGACAACTCTGGTTGTCAGGGACCAAGCCGGGTGTGAGTTTTGGCAAATTTAGCTTGGTCCACTTCGGTCGTCTGTTCTGGCCCACCCCGGCCTCCTGGTAAGCGTTTAGATAAATCACCCAACTCCCATTCTCATCGAGCAGGGGAGCCGCTCAAAGGCGCACCTTGCCTGTCACGATAGAAGCGAGTCCGAGAACGCCGGTGCCGAGAAGAAGGAGGCTTGGAGGTTCCGGCGTCGTGGTGACCGCCGGGGTAAGCGTTCCGGAGAGAGCAGGAATGAAGTTGTTTCCGGGAACGATCGCCAAGAAGCCGCTCGCAAGACGGCCTCCCGGAACGGTGCAAGGCGCGACCGTTGCGCAGATGGCGGAGCTGTTATAACCGATGAGAGAGGACGTCGCGATGCCGAGTTGGAAGATGCCGCCGGTGGTGTCGTCGAAGACCCCCAGCATGACGGTTGGGGCAGACCGGGGATTTCCGAAGGTGCTGACGGTGGTATCGAAGAGGTGTTGGGCGCCGAGATAGGCGATCTTGAAGTCGCCCTTGACGAAGAGGCCGGTGGTGGTGTCGAGTTCGACGGTGCCGGCCACGGTGCCGGTCTGAAAGTTCAGATCCTCGATGGTGGCATTCAGGTTGAAGGTTTGAAGGGTATCTGCGGGGGCGGGAGCGGCGAGGAGGAGAGTAGAGGCGAGCAGGAGGATGTGGCGCATTTGGGATCACCTGAGGGTAGGCGGCCATCATGCGCCGCTAATGGAAGTCACGTTCAGCGGAAAGTATCTCCGGCTAAGGAGGTATTGGGGTCACTATGTATGGTCCGTCGCCTGATTGCAAGCAAGATCTTTTGATGGAAGAAGTGGTCTGCTTTTATGTATGCGGCTTCTGAGTGAAGTGATGGTGCTACTTCGAGCCATGATGGAATCCGCGCCCGCCTTCTCCTGATTACACCATCGGTCTTAGCTGCGACCATAGTGACCGCAAGATCGTTTCATCCACCGAGGGTCGGCAAACGGCCGATGCCAGGCTAATGGGCGGAACCATGACATTTCTAAAGAGCGTTTACATCTCATGTTGGTGCAAAGCGATAACGTCGCCGCTTCTGCAAAGCGGTCTTGTCATAATAAAGCGTCGTAGTCGTCGTGCGGTGCGTAATGTGGGAATCGACGTAGTGTGTCGATTTCCAAGGGCTGTAGGAAGAGTGGGAGACCGACAGCTTCATCGTTGGTTTTCCATGCTTTCCATCAGGCCGTCATTTCCACCGCGGGCGCCGCGGCGGATTTCGGCGTGTAATCCGGCCCGTAAAGCTGACGAGGGTTCTTCTTGTAGCCGCCCTTGTCGCTGTGGTCTTGATCTCTGGCTCGTTTTTAAGATCCTGTTGTGCCTTGAGGATCGTAAGAGCATGGCTGAGTCGCTTGTTCTCGACGATCGCAGTGTGGCTGACACGCTGATCCTTGCTGAAGACGCGATAGGGAAGCGTGTGACCCTTTGATCGGACCTCGAGCCTGCCATCCGGGAACTCGTAAAGATCGACGTACTTGCCGCCCAGACCTTCAGAGAACTCGCTACGCTCCAGGATGATCTGTTTCCTCTCATAGGACATGGTCAGTTGATCGCTCACGTAGCGCTGTTCACGATGACACAGGATGTCGTCAAGGCCATCGATCTTGACGTTGAGAGGCCGATGCAGGTTCTCAGGCTTGGCAGCAACCAGCGCAAACCGTTCGTTGAAGCGCTCCAGGAACCCTGGCAGGAACATGTTGCCGGTGTCCATGTCGCATACGTTCTCGAGCCGCAACTCTTTCACCAAGCGATCCTGCAGCGTGCGGTTGGCTCTCTCGACGCGGCCCTTGGCCTGGCTGGAGTTCGCGCAGATGATCTCGATGTTTAGCTCGGCCAGCGCACGGCCGAACTGCGTCATGCCAGAGCCACCTTGTGCGTCGCGGTTGATCCGAAACACCGAATGCTTATCCGAGTAAAAAGCCACCGGGCATCCGTGGGTGGCAAGATATCCTTGCAGCGCCTCGAAGTAAGAGCCCGTGCTCTCACTTGGAACGAAGCGCAGCTGCATCAAGCTGCTAGTGGCATCGTCGATGAAAACCAGCAACGTGCAAGGCTCACCCCGGCGCTCGAACCAGCGATGTTCGCTGCCGTCGATCTGAACGAGTTCGCCCCGACACTCACGTCGCAGCCGCGGCTGATGGAACCTCCTGCGCTGCTTGCGTGACAACCACACACCCGCCTCGACCATCCACTTCCGCAAGGTCTCGCGTGAGACTTCGATTCCATGGCGCTCCAGCAGAACCTCCGCTGCAAGCGTCGGCCCGAAGTCACGGTAGTTTTGCCGCACGAGCTCCAGAACCAGCTCACGAACGCCTGATCCCAACTTGTTGCTCGCCGGTCGACCACGGCTCTTGTGGATCAGCGCTCCGCCGCCGCCATCGCGATACCTGGCCGCTAACCGCTGCGCCTGTCTCAAGCTCACACCCAGCACGCCCGCCGCCGACTCCGTCGTGCGACGGCCAGCCACTACCTCGGTCAAGACCTCAACACGTCGTAACTCCTGCTTGCTCATCTTCAGCCAACCCATCTGCCGCCTCCAACCCTCAACTCAGGATGGGGCAGCGACACTTTGGCTTTGCAGAGCTACGACATTATTATTGCTTTGCTCCTACATCGCCTGGCTCAGGGAGTTCACGCTGCTGCGTAGCTGCTGGTGAACCGAGGCGACGATCTCTTTGACCTGCGGGTCGAAGGCTTCCCTGGTGGCCTTCTCGACGCCTTTGCCGAGGGTGTCTGGCGCTTGAGCGAGGTTTGCGGCGGCGGTCTCCATACGCTTGAGGATGACGTAGAGGTTGGGGTTCCATCAGAAAACGGATAACGGAGTACGCTAAGGGGCCATCGGACCCTACATTTCCCCTTGCTTTCTTGCAAGCCCGGCACGTTGATAGCTCACTGTGGGACGTTCAGGCGAGGTTTTCTGGCGGCCCAAATCGTGCCGTTTGGGGCTGCCTTCTCGTAAACGACCGTCTGCGAGAGCCGCTGGCATCGAGAAGCCGCTAACCTAAAATCCAGCGCGCTCGCAATTGGTTCTCGATTGCTTTTTTGGGTACTTCACAGCTGATGAGTTCCGAGGAGCAAACCGGAGGGCAACGACTGTTGTGTAGAGCCGCAACGCTAACGTAATCCATTGTCCGTTTTTTCTGACGGGACCCCTTAGCCGGGCATTAGTCTGTGATATCGAAGTCCTGGAATGTTTTGTCGGGGGAGTATAACCGTTCCAACTCCCTTCCTTTAGCCTGCGGTTCGTTGATCCGTGCCTGACGCAGGGCTCCGATGACACTCTGAAGTTCCGGGTTGACGATATGGAAGCCGTGTTTGGCGGCGAGCTCTGCGCACACGGCTTTGTACTGATCGTTTCCGGTGACTGTGATGGACCCCCACTTCTCCTTGCTGAGCTGGAGGGCGGCGAGTACGCTCTCACGGTTGCGCCAGTCGTGGATCTCGATACGCCGCCCGCGATCGATGAAGGCGATGTCTGTGAACGGCGAAGCCTTCCTGCTGTAGTGGACTTCCCTGCCCCGGATCGCATAGGCATACTTGGCGATCCCGCGCGGCCGCGGCACGTCGTCTCCTTCACCTTCCATGCCTTGGGGCTCATGGTCGCGATAGCGCCATTGTTCCGCGAGGTGCGGGTTTTCCCGCTGCCGGTGCCATTGTTCGAGGTCGGGATAGGGCCTAAATCTGTCCCGCAGCTCGTGGCGTTCCTTCGCCTGACGTTGGGCAAGGGCAGCCTTGCTGGAAGCGTGTTCGGCGGCGATGACGCTTTGCCACGCATTACGCAGCGCTCCCCTGCCTCTCCAGTCCGTTCGCAGCAGTATCTCCTTGCGTTGTTCCCGCTGAGCCGCGGCCAAACGCTTGCACTCGGCCTGATGCCGCAGCCGCTGCTCGATCGTTGCCGATGCGCGAGCGGCGCTATGAGCCTTGCGACCGGCGATGTAGGTGTTCCATCCCGGTACGTCATGTTTGATCGGTTCCGGTCTCCGATCCGCAACCTGATGCAACGATGCAGGCGGCTCGTATGGTCCAAAGCGTTTCTGGAGCTGTGCGAGGCTGGCGCCACGATCCGCGCTGCTGGCCTTGACTCCGACTTCACCAAGGAAGATCGTCGCCCCACTTCCGGTTTTCTCGTAGCGCATTCCCGCCGAGGCGAGCTCCCGGTGCAGCTCCTGCCAGCCGCGGGCACGTTTGACGATCGCCGGCGCGTTCTCGATGGCGATCCGCTCGACCGACTTCTCTCCGGTGCGCTGCTCCATGTCGCGCTTGGGCTGGCTCGGCTGCCGGGGCCTGGCCCTGGAGGCTTCGTCGCGAGCCAGTTCCCCACTCTGTTCGACCAGATATCGCCCCCGCTCCTCACGCTTCCAGCCCTGCAGATGTTCGATCCTGGCAATCGCCTGGTGGGCCGCTTCGATGTCGAAGCCCCTGTTCGGCTTGATGACCTTGAGGCTATCGGGATGGACCCGGTTGACCGCGATATGCAGATGCCGGTTGTCAGTGTCGACGTGAACGCCGAAGATGGCCTGATGCTCACCTAACCCCAGCTCACCCAGAAAGAGATCGACGGCCTGCTCGATCTGCTCCGGGCTGGGCACCTCACCTTCCTGCCAGCTCAGCACGTAATGGTTGACGGTGTCCTTGCTCCGCACCGCCTCCTGGGACAGGGCCAGCATCTCCGCCTTCTGGCCTACGAAGCTCTCGGTCAGGAATCCCCTCGATCCCTGCTGCACGCACTTTTCCGTCCGGTTCTCGGTCTCCGGGTTGCGGATGTAGTCGAGGAGCTTGCCGATCCGTAGGACCTTCGACGCCGACTTGCGCGGGTTCTTAACCTTTTTGACGACCACCGCTCAACCTCTCGATGCAGCCGCGCAACGCGCCCAGCGCCGCGCCGGTCTCGCGGCTGTAGGCTCCCTGGCTGTCGACGTGGATGTGCTTGACGAGACCGCCCAGCCGCCTCAGCTCCCGGATGACGACGGCATCGGCCTTGGCCAGGACTGGTCTGCCGAACGATCTGCGCCGCACCAGCTCGCTCAGGCTCAGGCTGGCAAGTTCGGCATCTTCGCGCAAGCGTATCTTCTCGGCGGCGGTCATGCGCACGTTGACGATGCTGTCGAGGTTCTCGGTGCCGACTCTCTGAAACGGCATGGTTTTAGCTTTTCTGGGGCTTATGGGATCAAGGGGAGACCCTTTGCAGGTGCGTGAGCCTGCCTTGTGAGAAGCGAAGCGCCGAACGAGGCACCGGGCGTCCCTTGTCACAACACTAAGGCGCGAGCCATGTGTGTGACAAGGGCCATCCTGCATCTTAAATTTAGTGCTTTGTTGCGGATGAGTGTTCGAGGTCTTCTGGACTGTTTCGCTGTGGATTTCAAGGCGGCGTTGATCCAGTATGCTGAGGTGCAAGGATTCTAGCGCGCGCTGGGAGACGGGATGGCAAAAGCCTATAAAGCGGAACATTTGGATGCAGTAGCCGCCAAGCTGCGCGCGATGCCTCCGGTCGAAAAGAAGCCCAGGGGTCACAATAAGCAGGAAGCAATCAAGATCCTCGCTCGGGAGATCAAGGCGATGCAGACGCGCGGATACACGCTCGATCAGATCGGCGAAGCTCTTCGCGGCGAGGGGATCGCGGTCACCACGCCCACGCTCAAGAGCTACCTGCAACGAAGCAAGCCGGCAAAGAAGTCCAATGTAATCGCGGAAGCAAAGGCCAAGACGGAGCCAAGACAACCCGTAGGTGTCAAAAAAGAAACTCCGGCAGCTGCGAAGGGAAAGTTCATCCCCACGCCGGACAGCACCGACATCTAGGATTTGGGCCATGGCGAAGAACATCTATCTGGTCGGGGGAAGCAAGGGCGGAGTCGGCAAGTCGCTGGTTACGATGGCGGTCGTCGATCTGCTTGAAAGCATGGGCGAAAGCGTCCTGCTGATCGAATCCGACACCAGCAACCCGGATGTCTGGAAGACGTACAAGGAGGAGGTCGAAACCGAGCTGGTCGACCTCGACCAAGCCGACGGCTGGATCGAACTCGTGAACTTGTGTGAGAGCAGGCCGGAGTCGGTGGCGGTAATCAACACGGCGGCTCGAAACAACACCGGGGTAAGCGCGTACGGAGAGACCCTGAACAGCACCCTGGCGGAACTGAAACGCAAACTGGTAACGCTCTGGGTGATCAATCGCCAGCGAGACAGCCTGGAACTGCTCAAGAGCTACATGGACGCCATTCCGAACGCGGCGGTGCATGTGGTCCGCAACGGCTACTTCGGCGAAGAGAAGAAATTCGAACTATACAACGGCTCCAAGCTGCGCAAGGAAGTCGAGGATCGTGGGGGTCAGTCGGTCACCTTCCCCGACCTGGCGGATCGGGTGAGCGATGACTTGTACAGTAAACGCTTCAGCATCGCGAAAGCCTCGACCGAGCTTCCCCTCGGCAACCGTGCCGAACTGCTGCGTTGGCGCGGAGAGGTGAAAAGAACTCTCGAAGGGCTACTGCGATGAGCGATCTCGATACCAGCTTTCAGAAGCTCCTGGGCCGGCAACCCTCTGACGCCGAAGTTCAGAAGCTTTATCGCGTCCGGGATGCGCTGGAGCTCAAGAACAACGACGCTCTCTGGCTGGTCCTGATGGCCTTGCAGCACTACGAAACCTCTTACGAGCGCATGCCAAAGCGGATTGCGGTTGCCGCCGCCTCCGTGCTGGCCGATGTCAAAACCACCGCCGATTCCACCATGAAGGCCTCGGCTGAGAACTTCAAAGCGGATATGGCGCGGGCGGTCGCTGCGGTGGCTCGGGACGTTGCCCGCGATACCTCCCGCAAGCAGATGTGGCAATGGGCCGGTGGCGCATTAGGAGTCGCGTTCCTGACGCTCGCCCTGGTGGGCTGGGGAGCTTTCACCAAAGGCTCCGAATCGGGTACAGCCGACGGGTATCGGCTGGCCCAGGATGAGAAGGCAGCGGCGGCCTGGGCCAACACTCCCCAAGGTCAATCTGCCTATCGTTTATCGCAACTCGGAATGATTGACAAGCTGGCGACGTGTGACAGTCCTGGATGGAAGGTGGAACACGGAGCCTGCATCCCCTACCAGGCGCCGGATGGACACTACTACGGTTGGAAGATCCGATGATAGGAGCTCCAAAGAAGCCGTTCTGTCTGATTTGCATCGGCGATACTGACAGAACAAAACTAGACCAGGAAAATGTCATGTCTCTCAACGACTGCTCAGTGCCGAAGGCGGATGGATTTCGCATGACGCCTGACGATCAGATTGGGCTTCCCACAACCGCAGAAGGCCACCGACTTTTCGAGGCCAGCGTAAATGCCGCTATTCAGGCTTCGAAGCAACGGCTCGTAGACGTCGGGTACACCGACGTCCAGGGCAACGTGATCCGGCCTGAGATGGGACGACTCCCAACGGATAACCGAAGAGGCTCCCTTTCGGGCCAAAAGCAGCCCTAGAGCGATGCCGGGCAAGACTGAATCCGCCAAGCCAAGCAAGGATAGAAAGAAACTGCTTCGTCTGGTTTGCGTCGCGGACACGCACGGCTTTCACCGGAAGCTGGTTTTGCCTGCCGGGGACATCCTGATCCACGCCGGCGATTTTGACGGGCGCACAGTCGAACAGGTAGACGACTTCAATGCCTGGCTGGGCACGCTTTCCTTCCGGCACAAGCTGGTCATCGCCGGCAACCACGATCTGCTCTTCGACCGCGATCCGAAGCTGGCCCGCGCTCACCTCACCGAGGCCGTCTACTTGCAGGACTCCGGTGTTCGCCTGGAAGGCCTGAACTTCTGGGGTTCTCCGGTCAACTCCATCCTCGGTGAGGAGTGGGCATTTGGGCGCGAGCGCGGTTCCGCCATCCGCAAACACTGGGATCGTATCCCTGAGACCACCGATGTGCTCATTACCCATGAAGCCCCGTATGGAACTCTGGACAAAAACGACATCCTGGGCAGGCATCAAGGGTGCCAGAATCTACTCGGCGCTCTGCTTCGGGTCAAGCCGAAGCTGCATGTCTTCGGCCACATCCACGGCGGCCATGGCCGGGAGTCGGCCTGGAATGTCACCTTGGTCAACTGCGCTGTGGTCAACAATCGGCGTGTGCTCACCAACCCACCAACCGTGGTCGAACTCGCCCTTTGATTACGCCGGCATTTTCCTGCTCCGGCGGCGGTTCTTCTTTACGGCCAAATGGCAGGTTTGCGAACAGGTATCCGTTTCGCTACCGCTTGCGATCGATTGCAGAAGCCGCTCGGAGGCGATCGATGCCGCACAAAGCACACAGTGCTTTCTTACATGAAGATCGAGCGGAAATGGCCGGATGTGCGGCCATACCTCCGCCAACTCATTCCATCTCACGAACTCCGGGATTGCGGGTGCCCGGTCCGCTTTTCTCAGGTTGCACCGAACACAGGCCAGCACCACATTGCTGAGGTTGTCCCGTCCTCCCAGGGCCAGCGGAACGAAGTGATCGACCGTGGCGCAGTGCGGATCGGTCGAAAGTCTCAGAAACGTAATCCACCTCCGGCAGTAGAAACAGCTTCTCCCCTGGACAGCATGGAGGTGGTGGAGGCGTCTCAGCTCAGCCGGCGCTCTGAAATCGGTCTCTCGCATCCTGAACCGTCCAATTGCCTTCGCTCCATGCCATCGCGACCTGTTCGGCGTTGCTTACGGCCAGACCTGAACCGTGGCGGATGAAGATCGCGCGCATTTGGATTTGTTGCTCCTCCCTACATTCCCGGAATGATAGGCGCATTCGTTTCGGTCTGAGAGCTTCGGGTCAAGGCCACGCAGTGCCGCTGTAAGCGGGGCCGCAGGCAGCCTTGACGCGGAGCTGGCCGGAACGATTCTGGCTGATCCGGGATGGAGGGCTTTCTGACTTCCTTAAATCCCGGCGACATCTGGAGCAGGGTGGACAGCTTGAGCGACCAGGCGCACTCCGAGCGCCGCGCACACGCGACTGACGGTATCGAATCGTGTCTAGGGCAGCGCATACCAGCTTCCCTTTCCTGTTCCATGCCTAGCGAGATGCCGCTTGTCGACCAACTGTGCGAGATGCTCCTTGAGGGTATTGCGGCTGGCTCCGGTGAGCCGAATCATCTCGCCCATGGTTGCGCGGCCATGCTGCCGGACATAATCGACGATCTGGACGGAGAGACCGGGAAGCGCGGCAACAATCAACTTTTCGCGCTCAATTTTGGCAGCCAACCGCCGCTTCTGCTGGTCTAAAGAATGCAAAAAGAAGAGCAGCCAAGGCTGCCAGTTCGGGGCAGGTCCGCGGATCGTCGCCTGGGTCTGCCGGAGTGCAAGGTAGTAGACTTCCTTGCTGTTCTCGATGATGCTTTCAAGCGAGCTGTAGGGCACGTAGGCATATCCGGCCTGCAACAGGAGCAGCGTGGTCAGTACCCGGCTCAATCGACCGTTGCCATCCTGGAACGGATGGATTTCGAGAAAGATGACAGTGAAGACGGCGATCAGGAGCAAAGGGTGGAACTGTTCATCTTCGCGCGCTTGGTTGAACCAATCGACCAACTCCGCCATCAACTGCGGCGTGTCAAATGGCGAAGCGGTCTCGAAGACGATGCCAATCTGTCTTCCCTGCTCATCGATGGCCGCGACGCTGTTCGGCAGTTTCTTGTATTCGCCACGATGCCTGGTGTCTTTCCCGCTATGACGGAGCAGATCCCGATGGAACTGCTTGATGTAGTTTTCGGTAAACGGAAGGTCTTCCCACGCCCGGAAGACGGTTTCCATGACCTCGGCATAGCCTGCGACCTCCTGCTCGTCGCGGCTGGCGAACGATCCGATTTCGAGGTTGGACAGCAGCCGCTCGACCTCCCGGTCCGACAGCTTGCTGCCTTCAATCCGGGTAGAAGAGCCGATGCTCTCAATGGTGGCGACATGGCGAAGGGCGCGGAGTCGCTCGGGGGCAAGCGTTCCCAAAGCTCTCCAGGCACCTTTGAACTCGTCAACCCCCGCGATCAGGTTGAGGACCTCGGGCGTGATCTGGAGAGTGGCGAGCGAGAACATCTACCATATGTACACCCATAAACACCCACATGCCAGGGCTAGGTTTGTAGTTCATCGCCGGCTGGACCTATGGCCGGAACGGCGATTTTTTGGGAAGCAGAGAAGCGCCGGATGCTGGCAACATCAGCAATCCGGAAGGTTGCGGACCGCATCGGCCCGCACCGGCCCACTCCGGCCGACTTCTGCAACGCTGATGGAGATGGTCGCCTTGTGGACGTCCATGCCGATGAATAATCTGCTGGTCTGCTTCATGCCTTTTCCTCCTACCTACAGGAGAACCGATCGCTGCAAGGACGGTTCTAGAACAGGTTCTTGGGAGGAGGACGGTGATCTAACCTCTTAGATGTCCGGCGGTTCGGCCATATATAGAAGCCGCATGATCGTAACTGGCACTTAGCTTGATGCCTCCTTGTAATTGAAGCGTCCGAAGAGGTCATCTCGGACAAGTGGTTACCGCCGATGTTAGTGCAGGTAGCGCGAGTTGCGCTGCCATCAAGAGGAGCCCGTAGAGGACCGATCCGCCCAGCAACAAAAGGGGCGAAGCGGAAAACCAAGGCAGATGTCCGCCTTGTCCATGCAAAGCCGCTGGGCCAACAAGGAGCACGATTGAGCCTGTAGTTAAGCCAATCATGAACTCCGAAAGTCGGATCCGGTTCAACTGCTCCCGCATGCTGTTCTGGCTGCTCCGCAAAGGCCGCTTCTGTCCAAATTCATCCATCAGAGCTTGAAAGCCGTGGCTTCCCGGCCTTTTGGCTGGTAGAGAGCGGCGAGGATCTCAGCCACGCTGCCCGGACTCTGGACAGGACTGGTCGCGCCGGGTATAAACCTCGTTGCTCGCAATGAAACTGTGCCGGGATGCGCACAGTTTGATGAACACCTTGGCTTTCGAGCTGAGCCATTGCGTCACTTCCACCAGAGTTCTGCAATCTTAAAGCCCCCTGCTGACGTTTCATCACCTGGGTACCTTCGAGGGCTTGGCCCCTGTATACCTTTGGTGTACTGGCTGGGCAACGCTTCATCCCCTGCCCTACCGATGGTGCATCCCCACCCCCTGGGCATATATCATCCACCCACTTTAGGACAAAACTTAGGTCAGTTGTTTAAGTTAAGCAACCAAACACAACTAGGCCCCGACGGCGTCGTTCTCTGTTTTTCATCCGGTTATGCACAAGCAGCTATAAACACAGCTCCTGAGGGGGTATCTAGTTTTGTCATGGGTTGTGTACTATTCGCTTGTTGCCCACGTTGGTGCACTACCATAAACATATGAGAAAGCCTCCTCCCCGCAAAACCTCTACCTGGTTGAGAACGATGGAGGTGGCATCGATTCTTGGCATCTCGCAGCGAACCCTTATACGCAAACTAGCGGCGGGAACGCTACCCGAACCCGCGCGCGACGCCGGCAACAATTATCGGCTCTGGCGACCGGAAGAGGTCGAAGCCATTCACCAGCAACTTCTGAAGGACAAAGCATGATACGCCTTGTGATCTCAAATCAGCGTGGCGGCGTTTCCAAGACCACGACCACCACTACCCTCGCCCGCGAGTTCGCCGACCGCGGGAAACGTGTTCTGGTCATCGATACGGACCCGCAAGGTTCGATCAGTAGCGTGCTGAGCCTCAAGCCGGAATATGGCCTCTACAACTTCGTCATTCAGAAGCTCCGGTTTGACGATTGCATTGTGAAGATCAGCGATAAGGTACACGTTCTGTGCTCGAGCCGTGAGACAACGAAGGTTGAGACGATCCTCATGGGTAATGTTGCCCGCGAGCACGCTTTTTCTCAGCTTTTCTCGCAAGTCGAGAAGGACTATGACGTGGTTCTCATCGACGTTAGTCCCTCGATCACGTTGCTTCAGACTTGCGCGATGGTCTACGCGGAGCGTGTTCTGATCCCAATCGGCATGGATACCCTTTCTTTTCAGGGAGCAATGGCCTCGATCGAAGCCTCCAAGTCACTGAATCAGCTCCTGAAGGCCCATATTCGGACCGTGGGATTGCTGCCCGTGATGGTTGACCGGCGCCTGGCTATGACCACTACCGTTCTTGAGGGACTTGATGGGCTCTCTAAGGGCATGAAGATTCCCCTGCTCCACGGTATCCGCACGGATCAGAGTGTGACCAAAGCCGCGCGTGCTGGCCAGTTCCTCACCGACTTCGACCCGAAGTGCAAAGCTGCCGAGGATTACCACGCAGTGGCGGATGAGTTACTGGCTCTTCTGAAAGATGATCTGAATGCCACAGTCGCAGCGTAGTTCGCGCAGATACAAGATCGAGCCGCTGAACTACCAGGAAGCGGCGCTCTCCCCTGCTTTGAAGGGCATGACGTCGTTCCTCGACGTCATGCCGGAGGATGTACGCAGCGGAAACTTCGTTAACTTTGGCCCCGCCTCGGAAATCGATACATCCACAGATGTTGTTTCAGGACCAGGGACTCTCCCAACCCCTGTGTATGTTTCGATCCCAGGGGATGAAACTGCCCGATCATCGGACCCCGGTCCCCTTACCTTCCTCGGAACCCGTGGAGTAGGCGTAGTCACACCCATCTTCGCTAAAGTCGTTCCTGTTAAGACCCCTGATGGTAGAACACCCCCAGCTACCAGAAGAACCCCTGACACCACAACGTACCCAGGGGATAAAACGTTACCACGGACTGAATCCATCGTATTGTCAGGAAGTTCGCAAACTTGCGTAGAAGGCATTACGCCTGGCCGAGGCAGATCCAAGGTACGTAGGGCGGTCCTTGCTCAGGATGGACACTCCTTGGGTGAGGAGGCTATCTACCAAGTCATGTGGCGTGGCGGCCGTCCTGAGAGTGGCGACCCTAACTCGTCCCGCACCATTAGGATCGGTGCTGCTGACATCGGATACAAGATCAATATGGCTAAGAAGAACGTGCGTCAGAACGTCTCTCGACTGTTTGAGAAGCTGGCTGTCGAAATTCTCGAAGATTTTGAGACAATGAGTTCCCAAGCGCGGCTCTATAGGGTCTATTCGTACAAGCAGATACTTGATCGGCGCCGCGCAGCCGGCCTCGAGTATGTGCTTCGGAATAAGGGTGTCGTATTTTGCACGCCTGGCGGGGAAGAGCTTGTTTCATCACCTGCGTATGTTGCGACCCCAGGGGATGAAACATCTATACGCCCTGCGCCTCCGAGGAGGCGCCGTCCAGGTCTTCCCTCATCAATAGGACAGTTTCAGCAGCCGATCACGCCAGCTTCGTTAAGAGGAGAGGACTCTAAAAGCGAGGAGCTGCAGATCGTCTCGCAGGCGCTAAATCGATACTGGCCCGTGGATGAACCAGCTGCGGTTCAGCTACTGAGAAACTGCCGCCGCGTCCGCGCCGACGCAAGGCCGGAGGAGATTGCCTTCTTCGTACGCGAGAAGTTGGAATTGACTCGTCAAACCCGCAACATCGCGAATCCTACCGGCCTCATTCTCGCCACCGTGCCGCAGTCTTTCATTGGATCCACGTTCGAGGAGTTCCGAAAGCGCATGGAACGGCAGGCTGCGCTCGCTGCCGAAGAGAAGCAGCGGAAAGAGCAGGAGCACGCTGAATTGTTGAAGTGGTTTCAAGCCGAACGCGATAAGTGCGAAACCATCGCCGGGGATGCAAGCCTTCCACAACAAGAGCGTGATGCGGCCGAAAGACGCTTGCGCGAGTTTGGACATCGGAAGACTTAGCACATACGCTACCGGAGACGCTGTAGGACGCCCTAGGAGCGCCCGTGCCCCAAAGAAGGACCCCAAACCCTCGACAGAAAGCGGGTGAAGGCAACAGGGAAGCGTTGGATGATCTCGCTCTGGCCTGGATGCCATGCCGAGGTGCACCGGACCCGCGTGGGACGAACCATGATGGCGCCGCTGCTGCTGGACTGTGACGCGAGCAGCACCCGCACGGCCATGAGCAGCCAGCCCTCGATTTCGGAGTGCAGCCACCGCCAGCCGTTTCGGTTCCGCTGATCCCGAGCGCGTTTGCCGGGTAGGATAGGGAGCTAAGGACGACGGGATGATTACAAGCGAGATTGTGGCGGCGCTGGACGCGGAAATTGCGCTTCTGGAGCGGGCCAAAGCCCTCCTGAGCGAAGCGGAGCCGGCCACGCGGCGACGGGGACGGCCGAAGGGCTCCACCAATAAGCAAACCAACTTCAACCCCTTGGAGTTTGCGGGGAAACCCCGACGCAAGCTCAGTAGGGCAGCGCGGGAGCGCATCTCCGCCGCACAACGGCTGCGCTGGGCCAAGCAAAAGGAAACGGCGGCCCCGAAGAAGACATCCGCTAAGAAGCTCACCGCAAAGAAGGGCACCGGACCAGCCGGGGCAGGGAAGCAATCGATGCCGGTTCCGGCCAAGAGAGCCGCTCGGCCGAAGCCTGCGAAGGCAGCCTTCAAGAAAGTGGCAACACGATCGCAGACAACGCCTGAGGCCGCGGCACCGGCTACCGCGTAGAGGCTACCGCATAGCCGCGCGCTCGGCCTCCATCGCCACCAACTCCGCGAACATGGCCTGAACCTCGCCGGCGGCGTTATCGATCTCGGCCGGCGGCGGCGCATCGGGCTCGTACGCCTCCGCGAAGCCGTCGAGGTTGCCGTCGAGCAGGCGGGCGAGGTAGACGAGGCTCTCGGCGAGCTGTTCGAGGTTGCGGAAGCTGATCTCCAGGCGGCCCCGTTCGAGGCTCATGCCCTCGGGCAGGGAGCTGAGGCTGACGGGTTCGGTATCGCGGCGAACCAGCGAACGGATCTTCTTGCGGCTGGGCGCGGCCTTCTCCTGGCGGACCTGTTCGATGAACTTTGAAGTGTCTTCCGCCTCGCGGACGCCATCCAGAAAGCCGGCCAGCGCCTCCCGCTCGACTAAGTGCGAGGTCCCGACCGGCATGGTGGGGAGCAGCTCCAGGAGCTTCTGGGCGGCACGGGGTTGAAGTTCGAAGAGGTTCTCGAGGTCGCGCCGGTCGTAGTGGGAGCGGACCGAGTTCGCGACCGAGCGGCGGATCTCGTGGAGGCGGGGCAGCCAGGAGACGGGACGCGGCATATTAGACCTCCAGAAACCGTTGCTGGAGCGAGTTTAGGAGGTTTTGGGAGGCAAGGGAATAGCTGCGCGATCGCGCATTTATTCGGTTCTCTCTGGCCAAGGATTACCCACGACAATGCGAATTCTAGAAGGTAGACTGGCAGCATGCCCGATGCAGCCGAAACCCGACAGGA
>JAABUQ010006720.1_pt1 | contig 17181 bp, 16 predicted proteins | sample 5560001 | NCBI WGS metagenome assembly JAABUQ01 (sample SAMN10711888, study PRJNA513371) | rock metagenome | isolation source: Antarctica rocks | place: Antarctica: Victoria Land, Finger Mt nord | collected 2015-12-18
AGTTCTTCTGGTGACAACTGCTTGAGGCTTTGCAATTCTACAGTTATCGGCTTTGGTGCATCACTCATACAGCTAGACTACTAGAAAATGGCTCTCTGTCAAGTCCTCGACCTGAATCCTTACCTTTTTTCTTCTTAGATACTCTCCTTTGTTGACGCTTTAAAGCTTTTTCGGACTGACTCAAATGACGAGGATTTTCAACTGTGTCTCCAGTACTGTCGGTGTAGAAGTGGAGTAGCCCGACATCTATCCCGATGATTTTTTGAGATGGTGCAATTTCCTCGGTTCGTTCATACTTAATGCAAAACTGCACGTAGTACCCATCAGCTCGTCGTACAATACGTACTCGCTTGACTTGCCCTAACTGATAGTAGTTTAAGTCTGTGGCACCAACCATCCGAAAAGTGCCAACCTCAAACTTATCAGTGAACGTGATGGACATCCTGTCATTTGATAGTTTCCACCCAGTAGTTTTGTACTCCACTGAACGGGATTTCTTGAACTTAGGATATCCCTTCTTTCTCAATGATGGGTTTTTGCAGTTGTCGTAGAAGCGTTTGATACTAGCCCAGCCTCTTTCAGCCGCTGCCTATCTAGCTTGAGAATTGAGCTTGTTTGCCCACTCAAACTCTTTGGCGAGTACAGCACACAAGGCAGATAGGTCATATTGCCCCACACCCCGATTGTCCATCCAGTGCCTGATGCACATGTTGCGGATAAACTGAGCTGTGCGAATCATTTCATCAATGATGGCAAACTGCTGATCTGACCCTCTAAGCTTGGCTTCTAGTACAAACATCCTTACCTCCTTATGGTTTAATTGTACCATAAGAATATCGATTCGCGCTTCGCTCAGTTTGTTTGTTGCTCCAGAGGCGGAGCGTCTCCGGCTCCGCGCAATTCATCTAGCCTTCTTGCTCCACTAAGGTAAACTTTTCTAGTCTGGGACTATAGCCCCAACGAGGCTTTTGTGCCCCACAGAAATGCATTCCATAGCTCTGCTATGGAACGAGTAGCGAAACAAGAAAACGGCTGGCATTTTCTCCCCCTGCTCCAGAAAGAGCTTCCCCTGCTCTCTTAAATCTTGGGAGCGGCAAAGGTCACTTCTTGGACTTCACCAGGGTTTCCCATTTTTCGGGCTTTCTCCTGATTGATACTCACTAGTACTCCACCAGCATTGCCGACTCGTACCGTCAGTTGTTCCTGTGCTACCCAAGTACGCTGAGTCCCCTCAGGTAGAACCCCCTCAAACTGTGTTTTTCCATCCACTACTACCTGAATCCACGACTGGGCTTGCAAAGTCACGCCAATCCGAACCTGTTTAGGCGTTTCGGCAGCATTGCTGGGAGCAGCGGTACTAGCAAGTTCTGGCTTTTCTAAATGCTTAGTGATGGTTTGACCTGGCTGTGGAGCAGACTGAAAATTGGGATTTTGCGAGTTCTGGCTGCTATTAATTTGCAGCTCGGAACGGCTCAAGATGTTAGATAAACCACTTATTGCACAGATAATGATAAATATGTAGAGCAAGTAAAGATGAATTGGTCGCAACTGAGCCGCAGGCAGACTCTTCCAGGAAGACTGGAGGAGCCGCAGGCTAGAACTAGTGGGAAAGGTCTTGGATAACTCTGCCCCATCTAAGCCCAGCGCATCTGCATATTGTTTGATGAAACTTTTAATATAAACTGGCTCCGGTAGTTCATCCATTTGGGCTGTTTCGATTGCGTGTAGCTGACACAGTCGAATCCGAGTCTTAGCTGCAACTTCCTCCAAAGACATAGCCTGCTCTAGACGTACTTGCCGGAGGCAAGACCCTATTTCTGTTAGCTTTTCTATAAGTTGTTGCTCAAGCGGACGTATAGGTTCATGCTGATTTTTTTTCTGACGCCACTTCATACGCTGCTACGCTCCTTAACGGTAGTTGGCTCCTTAACGTCTGTGAAGTTGATTTGGGTTTGCAAAAAGTGGAGTTCGAAATCTTTCAGCTGCCGATACTTACCTACCCCTAAGTTTTGTAACTGAATTGGACCAATGGCAGTGCGATGTAGCTTGAGCACAGGACAACCTAGAGCCAAGGCAACCCGTCGAATCTGTCGATTTCTCCCCTCCTGCAAAATTATTTCCAACCCGGTCTTGGTAGCATCCCGGTCTATAACGCGGACTTGGGCTGGTCGCGTTTTTCTGCCCTCTAAGACAACACCTTGACGCCACAGTTGCAGGACTGATGCAGGCGGATGACCCTGCACCCAAACTTGATAGGTTTTGGAAATGCCGTGGCGAGGATGGGTAAGACCAAATGTCAGTTCTCCGTCGTTTGTCAGCAGCAAGGCTCCTGTGGAGTCCACATCCAGGCGACCAACGGGGTGAATCCCCTGACCCTCTCGCCAGGACGGTGGTAGGAGTTCCATAACAGTGGGGCGTCTCTGGGGATCGTAGCAGGTGGAAACCACGCCAGCCGGTTTGTGGAGTAAGAAATAGACCAGTGTTGGTTTAATCCGCCCGACGAGCTTGCCATCAACTTCGATCGCGTCGGCTTCTGAATCAGCTTTTTGCCCTAGCTCAACCACAGTTCCATTTAGCCGCACGCGTCCAGCCAGAATCAGGGCTTCTGCTTGCCGACGTGAGGCAATTCCCCACTGGGATAGAATTTTTTGTAGCCGTTGCTTCATGAGTAAACCACGTCGTCAACTTCAAAAACCGTGAGTTCAAAGCAGAGCCGCCTCATTAGTAAAGTCTTGTCGCCCGCCCTAGGGCTGTGGCTGCGATCGCAAGTTCAGCAAGTGTCTGACCTATTAGTGAAGATTTCGGGGAGTGATCGCCAAATCCTGGGCGGTTACATCCCCAACGTGTCGATCTTAGCCCGCCACGCTGTCTATCAAGGTTTACATTTGACACAAATTCATCTGGTAGGAAACAACATTCGCGTCAACTTATCAGCTGTTCTCAGGGGTCAGTCCCTACGCCTCCTAGAGCCTGTGCCGGTCTTTAGTGAGTTGCTGTTGCAGGAAGTGGACCTCAATGCCTCGCTGCAGTCCCCATTGTTAGCTAACGCCCTGACTGAGTTGCTCTCAACCCTCCTCCCGGTCAACTGCTCAGTAGATAGCCCTGTCAGCTGGCATAAGATCCGGATCGAGCCTGGTCAGTTGATTCTAGATGCTACCCTGGCAACTGTCACTGCCAAACCTCAACCATTAGTGATTTGCACTGGTCTTCAGCTTGCTAGCAGCCATGAACTACAGCTCGAACACCCCCAGATCCAGATCGGAGGAGACTGGAAAAATTTAGAGAGTTTCAAGCTAGATTTAGGGCTAGAAGTCGATCTCCAAGTCCTCACCCTGAATCCAGGTCAGATAGTTTGTCATGGTCGGATTAACGTCGTTCCCTAATCATACTTTGCTAGTAGAGGTAAGAGTAGCGTCACGAAGTAGTAGACTAGGGGAGCGGTAAAGACGTAGCTATCAGCGCGGTCTAAGATGCCGCCGTGCCCAGGTATGAGTTGTCCAGAATCCTTGACTCCAGCGTCCCGCTTCATCATTGACTCAGTTAAATCGCCTAGTAGGCTAGCAATGCCAATCAAGAGACCCAAGCCTACACCAGTTAGCTGCCAAACTGGCCACCCCAGAGACCAAGCCCCCATCACAGCTACGGCTACGCTGGCACTCACCCCAAAAACAGCTCCTTCTACCGTTTTTTTCGGGCTGATGCTCGAAAGGCGTGTCCGACCAAAGATTTTGCCGATAATGTAAGCCCCAGTATCGGCAGCCCAGATGCAGATGAAGGCGAGCAGCGTGACGGAGAGACCTTCTGGCAGGGCTTTGAAATTTGTCCAGGGTTCTGGCCAGTAGCCCCCTAAAGGTAAGTTGCTAACTGTGGCGTCGGAGAATGCCCCAAATGAGCTAGCTTTAAGTGCCCGTAACCGTACCCAGTAACTAGGTAAATAACCTCCATAGAATAGACCCAAAATTGAGGTGGAAATATCAGCAATTGTGGCTAGTTTGGGCTGAAATAGCAGATAAAAACAAATAAATGTCCCAGCCACTGGCATGACAGCATCAGCTAACGTCGAAGAAACCGTAGCAATAATCAACAGGGCTTGGCTGACAGCCAAAGTGGTTTTAGCGGCGGGTGCAATTCCCTTGGCATGAACCAGCCCAAAGTATTCTAGCTGACCCAAATAAACGAAAATTGCAAACATCAGCGTGAAATACCACCCTCCCAAGATACTCATTCCCAAGGCAAGGGCGATCGCCACGATTCCACTAAAAATCCGAGACCAAGGCATGGCTAAAAAGATGAAGGATATAAGGATGAGGTATGAAGTATGAATCCATCCATCCTTCAGATTTAGTCTAGCTTTTTACCGCTGAGGATAAAAATGGGATTGACGGCGGCAAAGGTTTGCTGGTTGCCTCGCGTCTCTAAACGGTTGACGGCAGACTGGACAACCTCAATATTACAGGCTTGTAACTCAGCCAAGCTCTGGGAGACAGCGTAGAGACTCTCAAGATTACCAGCCGTGGCTACGACTCGACCTTGAGGCGGTAAGTAGCGCCAGACTTCTTTCAGGATGGCTTGGATGGGTCGTCCCCCTTCAATGCAGACTCGGTGGGGGGGCTGGGGCAAGTCTTTCAAACACTCTGGAGCGCTGGCTTCAATCACTTCGACATTGTGAACGTCAAAGCGATCGCAGTTGCGACGGATCAGGTTGGCTACTTCTTCATCTCGTTCGACGGCGATAATCCGTCCTTGGGGACACAGTAACCCAATCTCGACTGGAATTGTCCCTGTCCCGGCTCCAATGTCCCATAAAATTGAGTTGGGCAAGAGCCGTAAGTGAGCAATCAATAACAACCGAATTTCTCGCTTACTTAGGGGAATTCCTGGCAAGCGCTCGAACAACTCGTCAGGGATGCCAGGAGTAATGTAGGGCCAGAGTTTGGATGGCATAAAGCTCACAGGCAACAAAATTCCACTTTTAGTCTAGTGATTTATCATGGTGGGGGACAAAGACCTTGGCTGGGTAGAAACGAGCCATGGGAGGTCCTGTAGATCAGAGGAAAAAGCATGGCAATTCAAGTGTTGGGCGATCGCTACGAGGTCCAGCAGCAGTTAGCAAAAAAAGCTGGGCGACGAACGCTGCTAGCCCGTGACCTCGAAACTCAAGAATTAGTTGTAGTCAAGCTACTGTCTTTTAGTAGCGATTTTGAATGGGACAATCTTAAGCTATTTAAGCGCGAAGCTGAAACTTTAAAAGCCATATCCCATCCTTGTATTCCTCGTTACTTAGATTATTTTGAGCTAGCTTCACAAAACTTCAAAGGCTTTGCCCTAGTACAGACCTATATTCAAGCAAAATCTCTTGACGAATATTTAAAAGCTGGACGGACTTTCAGCGAAGCGGAAGTGAAGCAGATAGCCTCAGACCTTCTAGAAATCCTCATTTACCTGCATGGGCGTCAACCATCAGTCATTCACCGTGACATCAAGCCTAGCAATATTTTGTTAACCAATCGTTCGGGCAATAGTGTCGGTCAAGTCTACTTAGTTGATTTTGGCTCGGTGCAGACTTTAGCTGCCAAAGAAGGTGGGACAATCACTGTGGTGGGAACCTATGGATATATGCCACCGGAGCAATTTGGCGATCGCACGGTTCCGGCATCTGACCTTTATAGCTTGGGGGCAACTTTGATCGCTTTGGTAACAGGCACTCATCCAGCTGATTTGCCGCAAAAGGATGGACGAATTCAATTTGAGCGGGCTACCAACTTTAGCTGGCTCAATGCTAGCCAAGGAGCCGCCTCCGGCGGAACGTTGAGCTGGCTCAACGAAAGCCAAGGAGCTACCTCCGGCGGAACGTTGAGTAGCTGGTTAAGGTGGATGACGGAACCGAGCTTGGAGCGACGTTTGACCTCTGCCCAAGCAGCACTTCAAGCCCTGGAACAACCGCAACAACGAGATCTTGAGCCTCTTGTTGTCAAGAAACCAACTGGCACCAAAGTTGTACTGACCAAAAATGCTAATTCTATGGAAATTCTCCTTCCCCCAAGGGGATTTCATGCTGGCGTTGGGTTCTTGACCTTGTTTGCAGTCTTCTGGAATTTATTCCTAGTAAAGTTAACAACTGGGGTCTTGTTGACAGCTTTGTCTATTGGAATCCTCTGGCCTGTAATATTCTTCTTACCCTTTTGGTTCCTTGATTACCGTCTAGTAATGGGGATTCTCAGTTCTTGTTTTAGACGGGTTCGACTCCAGATTAGCTCAGAGCAACTTACCTTAACCTATGAGCTGTTTGGTTGGAAATACAAGCGACCTGATTCATCGCCAAGGCAGGATATCAGTATTCTGAGACTGCTATATGGGTTTCGCGGTAAGCGCGAAGCGATTTCTATTTGGGCAGGGAGGCAGACATATTGGCTAGGCTTTGACAGCGGACTCGCTGAACCAGAGTTTGAATGGTTAGCTCAGGAACTTAGCGACTGGTTGGGAATACCGATTACAAGGGATTTGCGTTCTGGGCAACGGCATAAAGTCAGTGGGGAGTAAGTCTCCTATAGTTGATGAAAGATAGATTTAGGAGACTGGTATGTTTGGTTTAGGATGGCCTGAAGTAGGCGTAATTGTGATCGCGGCAGTTCTAATTTTTGGTCCCAAGCGAATTCCAGAGCTGGGGAGCGCACTCGGTAAAACCTTGCGAGGCTTTAAGGATGAGCTGAAAAACGAGGACGAGGACGCCCCTAATCCGGAGCAAGATCAAGATGAGAGATGAGTGTTGAGTTTAGAATTGATTGCCGACAGCAGACTTGACGCTATTCTGGGCATCCAGTATTGCAGTCGTTGAGTCGGTTAGCTGTGTATCCTCGCCGACTGGGCAACGCGCCTCGATTAAGCTGATGGCGCGGCTGACGCTTTCAGGCAAAATCACCACTAGACTGCCATCGGGGGCACTGTCTAGACCTTTGTTGATTGCTTGGATCTCATCTAGGATTGTTTCATAGCAGGAATCTGGCTTGGCTTGCATGATGCCTTTGGCGATTAACTCAGCAGCTTGACCGCGTGGACGACCCCGCGTATCGTCATCTTCCTTAACGATGATCCGGTTAAAGATCTCAGCAGCCAGTTTACCTAAGGTGATAAAGTCTTCATCCCGGCGATCGCCCGGTCCCCCTAACACACCAATGCACTCGCCTGGCCAATTGCGGACAAAACCGCCTAGAGCCTCATAGCTAGCTGGATTGTGAGCATAGTCCACCAAAGCGTGATAACTGCCGAGATTGAACAGATTCATCCGCCCTGGCGTCTGACTCACCGACGCCCGAAACATGTTCAATCCAGCCTTGATCTCCTCAATCGGTACTGTTAAGGCAAATGCTGCCAAACTCGCAGCCAGGGCATTAGCAATCATAAACGGTGCCCTTCCCTCCATCGTCAGGGGCACATTGACCGCCTGCTCAATCCGCAGTGTCCAATCTCCTTTCAGAATTGATAGGTAGCCATTCTCGTATACCGCGGCCAGACCACCCTGCTGGGTGTGGTTACGCACCAGCTGATTTTCTGGGTTCATTGTGAAGTAAGCCACCTGGGAACTCACCTGCTGCGCCATGGCGGCAACCAAGGGGTCATCGGCGTTGAGTATGGCGTAGCCCTTAGGTAACACTGTTTCTGCTACCACACTTTTCAGACGAGCTAATTGGTCTAGGGTGTTAATGTCGCCAATCCCTAAGTGATCCGCCGCGACGTTCAACACCACCCCCACATCACTGGCATCAAAGCCTAAGCCAGACCGCAGAATGCCGCCACGAGCCGCTTCCAGCACTGCCACCTCCACGGTGGGATCTTGCAGGATCAGCTGGCCACTTTGGGGTCCGGTGTTGTCCCCTGGTTCTACCAGGTAATCGCCGATATAGGTGCCGTCGGTGGTCGTGTAGCCAACTGTGCGATTGGTCTGCTTGAGGATGTGGGCTAGTAGGCGCGTGGTGGTAGTTTTGCCATTGGTGCCGGTCACAGCGACGATGGGAACCCGACTGGGCATCCCTTGAGGGAACAGCATATCCAGCACGGCTCCTGCCACATTGCGCGGAATCCCCTGACTGGGGCTAACATGCATCCGGAAGCCGGGAGCTGCGTTGACTTCCACAATGACGCCATCCACTTCTCGCAAGGGACGGCTAATATCTGGTGTCACAATATCAATTCCAGCAATATCCAAGCCGATAATCTGAGACACCCGTTGTGCTATCCAGATATTTTCTGGATGGATGTCGTCAGTCCGGTCCACGGCAATACCGCCAGTACTCAAGTTGGCGGTGGCCCGCAAATAGCAGATTGTTCCCATCGGCAGCACTGTCTCGATGGTATGCCCTTGCCGCTGCAGTAGTTGCCAGCTGGTGCGGTCTAGTTCAATCCGTGTCAGGACGTTGTCGTGTCCCTCACCGCGATTTGGGTCTTGATTGGTGCGGTCAATCAGCTGCTCAATTGTGGACTCGCCATCTCCTACCACATGGGCTGGCACTCGCTCAGCTACCGCTACCACTTTGTGATCTACCACCAGGACCCGGTGGTCGCGACCGACATAATAGCGCTCGACAATTACTGACCGGGAAACCTCTCTAGCGGCATCGTAGGCCGCCTCTGCTTCTTCTGGGGATCTGATATCAATAGTGATCCCTCGACCATGATTACCATCAAGGGGCTTGATGACGATGGGATAGCCGCCAACTTGTTGGGTTGCTTCTTCTAGCTCATCTAAGTAGTTAATGACTGTACCACGTGGCACTGGCACTCCAGCATTGGCAAGGATTTGTTTTGTGCCTTCTTTATCACAGGCAAGTTCTACGCCCAGGATGCCAGTGCGATCGCTGATTGTTGCCTGCATCCGCTTCTGGTGTACGCCGTAGCCTAGCTGGATCAAAAAGCGAGTACCCAGTGACGTCCAAGGAATGCCTTTGGCTACCGCTTCTTTGACAATGGCTTCTGTACTTGGTCCTAAAGATGCATCGTGTTGTAAGTTTTGCAGGTCTCGCAAATCTTGCTCTAACTCTTGCTGGGGATATCTACCCCTGTCAACAATGCTCTGACACAGCCGTACTGCTGCCCGTGCCGCATAGCGACCAGCTTCCTCATCCAGGTACTCGATCACCACCTGATTAACTCCAGATGTGGCAGTTTCGCGAGTCCTACCAAAGCCTACTGGCATCCCAGCCAGTTCCTGGAGTTCCAAGGCCACGTGTTCCACAATATGACCGATCATTGTGCCTTCCCGTACCCGCATCAAAAAACCACCGCGACAGCCAGGGGAACAGAAATACTCCTCCAGACTTGGCAGCGCCTCAACCAGTCCCTCGCAAAAGCCTGGGATTTCATTCGAGGGCAAATCTGCCAGCTCTTCTAAATCGAGCCGCATGACAATAAGTTTGTGGCGTCGAATGCTCCAATAGTTGGGGCCGCGTAAGGTCTGAATTTTAAGGATTCTCATGGGAATTTGCGAGCAATATTCGGAACAAATAATCAAGTTTCCAACTGGGATTAACCACTAATCTGTTCAAAGAGAACATTTTTTCGCAACTTGTCTGATTCCTATTGTTAACCAAGTCAGTCATCAACCTTTGTAGCAGCAACCACATAGGGTATCATACAGTTGAGATAGCTACGTCGTAAGTAATTAAAGTTACATCATGTTGGTTATCAAAATTACAGTAGAATCAGCGCCAAGTCCCTAGTTACCTAGTTAGCTAGGAAGCTGATGAATGGGAGCCAGAACAGTCCGCTGGTGCAAGTGGTAGCGATCACCATGGCTCAAAATGTGCAGGCGGAGGTTATGGATACTTAAGGGATCGCTATCTCCCACCCGTGGCTGGTTAGTGTAGGAAACTTCCCCAGGATCGACAATAGTGACAGTGCCTTTGCCCACCACTTGCAACAGAGCATCGCCTTCTAGCATTGCACAAGTATCTTCGTCAATACCAATGCCCAGTCGGTCTGGATGAGCAGCGATCGCACTAATTAAGCGTGCCATCCGATTGCGGTTATGAAAATGTTGATCCACAATCACTTCCGGTATGATCCCTAAACCTATAGTCAGATCCACCAGCAATCGGTTGGGCGACTCACCACTGCCACCGCCACCAATCATATGATGGCCCATCACCGCTGCTCCAGCACTAGTGCCTGCCAGAGTCAGATGACCGCGTTGCACCCGCTGTCGGATAATTTCCATCGCTGGTGTGTCAGCTAGCACAGCACAGAGCCGCAGTTGGTCGCCCCCTGTCAGAAACACCCCAGTGCAAGCTTCTAAGCACGCCAGGATTTGGGGATCCTCACACCCAACCCGTTCGCGAATGTCTAAGAGTTTAACTACCTTGGCACCCATTTCTTCGAAGATGCTGACATATCGCTCACCTGTGATTGCTGGTTCACGGGAGGCAGAGGGAATAATCGCTATGTGAGCATCGCAAGACCCAGCGCGATAAAAAAAAGTTTGCAGGATCTCGCGTCCATGAACTTTGTCTTCGGCGCCACCTATGACCATAACGGCGGTTTTAGTAGCTTGGGGCGTCCTCATTTCAGGTGATTGAACTTCTAATTGCAACATTTGGTGTTTCTCTCAATAGCCTCAGGGAAATTGACCGCGACCGAATGCTGATGGCGACGGGGAGCGAGGCAAGCGCAGGTTGGCTGAGGCTTACCCAATGGTCGAGAAGTTTTTAACCCTAGAGCATAAGCGATTCGCAAGATGTCAAAATATTTAAACACAATTTAACCAATTTAGAAAAACTTTTGAGCTTGCTCAAGGAAGTTGCCGGAGCTACCACAGGCATTCCCTTGAGTCTTCAAAAACTGGGCAGATCAGGAGATGGGGCGATGGACAGTGCGATTTGATATAGTTAGCTTATTCCCAGACTTCTTTACCTCTATCCTGAGTTCAGGACTATTGGGTAAAGCCTTAGCTAAACAGATTGCCGAAGTGCATCTGGTTAATCCGCGAGACTTTACCACCGATAAGCACCGGCGGGTCGATGACGAGCCTTACGGTGGCGGTGCGGGCATGCTGATGAAACCAGAACCGATTTTTGCTGCTGTGGAGTCGCTGCCAGTTTTACCCCGGCGAGAGCTGATCTTAATGACGCCCCAAGGTCAAACCTTGAATCAACCTCTGTTACGAGAACTGGTCACTAGTTACGACCAGTTGGTGCTGATTTGTGGTCACTACGAAGGCGTGGATGAGCGGGTGTTGCATCTGGTGACCCGTGAGGTGTCTTTAGGCGATTTTGTCCTAACGGGTGGAGAAATTCCAGCACTAGCCTTGCTCAATGGGGTGGTGCGGCTGCTACCGGGGACTGTGGGCAAAGTCGAGTCGCTCAAAGCTGAGAGTTTCGAGGCGGGACTGCTGGATTACCCCCAATATACCCGTCCAGCCGAGTTTCGCGACCTTAAGGTGCCTGATGTGTTATTGTCAGGCAATCATGCTGAAATTGCCCGGTGGCGGCACGAGCAACAACTAGCCAGAACGCGCGATCGCCGTCCCGATCTGTTGGCATAACTTTCTCAATGTGGTATCCTTAAGTATAGCCAGAACCAATATTAAATAATTTTATTTAGCCAGCACTCTAGGTGCTATGGGTTGCTAAAGACTACACTAAGAGTGAGCTTTAGCAGTCTCACTAATTAGGACGATAATGCCTTAAGTTTAATTGCTAACTAACCAGCCCTAAGAAACTCAGGTGTGATTAAGGTGGCTTTTTGCCATGTTGATGATTTCTTCGCGCCGGTAGGTCAGTTATACAACTTCAGATTCGGTCAATCTAGCTCTTCAGGCATTAATCCTACTACGCTAGCTAAGATCTTGTATCTCGCTCACCACCCACCTTGAGCTAAATTTCAAAGCTAGTAACTGAAGTCGATTTTAACCAACTAAAGAGTAACATTTAGCTTGCTCGACTTAGCCTTTTATTTTAAGGATAACATGCGTGAGTGACTTTGAGACGATTGTCCTAGTGTAGCGTTAGGTTTTGTATGTATGAAGATGTGCAAGCGGTTATCATTACAAAAGCCAGAATTCGTAATTGAAATAAATCAAAACTTGCTTAGTGAGATTGATATAAAAGTTACTCTGCAAAAATGGAATGAAAGGTGATAAAAACGACTTTATTGTTTAACTCAAGCCAGGCCGCACAGGAAGTAGCCTACACCCTCCAAGCAGAGTGGGACGGCTTGAATTGTATAATAATATACAAGGTTGATCGGGCTGCTTTAGAAACCGCGATTGACCTAGCCCAAGCTGAGTACTGTACTGAGGGCAAAGTCTGCAACATCGAGATCACTGCTGACAAATTATTGCAGCTCTATGCCAACAACATGTTGGATTTCCAAGACTTGAAACTCCGCAACATTGATTTAAGCGGTGCAGATTTGGAAGGGATAAATTTCAAAAATGCCGATCTTAGACTGACTAAATTTATTGGAGCTAACCTCGCTGGAGCCAATCTGCAAAGAGCCGATCTGACTGGAGCCGATCTGGAAGCGGCTGAACTCAGAGGGGCAGACTTGTCCCAAGCTCAGTTAAAGAGGGTGAATCTTACCGGAGCCAAATTAGCTAGAGCTAATCTGAAAAAAGCCAATCTGCACAAAGCAGATCTTAGAGGAACTGATTTGAGTCAGTGCTATCTTGCTGGTGCAAACCTGTCAGATGCTTACTTGGGAAATACGCTAATGCCTGATGAGAAAATTAGCCCTTTCTTCAAGAAACCGATTAACAAATACAAAAAGTCAGTAACTCAATTGTGGTTCTGGTTCTGGATTTTGATTTTATTTTGGCCTATCTTGTCTTGGCTGTTATATGACAATGAGACGGCTATCAAAACTCAGCAGCAAGCAGCTAGTGTTGTCAACTTAAGGCATCCTTGACGCTCAGCACAAAGACAGACGAGGCTGCCAGCAGAGATTTGGCAACATCAAGGTCAATACCTAAGGGTGACAAACAAGTGAGTTGATCCACCACGCCGAGCATACTATACTCCTCAATCCAGAACCCTTGTTCACTAGCAAACTGTTTGGCGTGGTCGAAGCTCTCAAAGTAATTATCAGTTACAGACCTACCCGTCACGCTATCAATTCTCTGACCTAGCTTATACAAAGCTGGGTTATTTTGCCGCATCTGCCTCAAACCGTCTAGAGTAGTTAAGTCAGATGTAATCCATACTCCGCCATAAACCTGGAGCATCTCACGCACGTTGGCAAACACCTGTTGCTTTTCCGCAAACGTCAGATACATTAGCAATCCCTCGCACAGAACAATGACTGGCTTCCCTGGATGCAGGTAATCAGCGTGCAGGGGAAATTGGCTAGGTCGGCTAGTGGCATCAATTGCTATCAAGTGCAGATTAGGACGTTCTCCAATCAGTTGTTTTACCAGTTGCTGCTTAAGTTTAATCATTGCCGGTAAATCACTTTCAACAAAAGTGACAACAGGATTCTGAGACAAAGACAAGCCTCGTGGCAGCAACCCAGATGCTAGTTCGATGAATTGAGTGGCTTCAAATTGAGCCATCACTTGGTTGATCGCTTTGTAGCGACCCTCAAGTAGAACTGCCACTTCAATAGGTTTTTCTGATTTTTGCTCCAACAACTGCTCGACAACAGTTTGAGCATCAACCAATTGCGCCAGTTCCTTGCTGTAGGGAATATCAGTGAACTGTCTGGTATAGGCCACCATTAGAGCTGTCGGGCTGATTTTGTCGAAAGAACTTGCTTGCGGTTCAATCATTTATTATTGCGGTTTTTTCTAGCTTTTTCCATTGTCTTTGGGAATTCTAAACTTTACTATGTGTAAAACCCTACCACTTAAGTTTGTCTCGTCAAATTCTCTGGCTATTGACCCGCCAAGTTTCTCAAAGATTTTCCTACTAGGGGTATTTTCTTGAGCAATAGGATAGATAAGATATTCATAGTCTAAAGTTCTCCTCAGCCCATTCCTTGAGAAATGACTAAAATTCGCATTGGCAACGGCTACGATATCCATCAACTGAGTCCTGGTCGTCCCCTAATCCTGGGAGGGGTAGAGATTCCTCACTCCCTTGGCTTATTAGGGCATAGTGATGCTGATGCGCTAACTCATGCCATTATGGATGCGATGCTAGGTGCGCTGAGTTTAGGAGACATTGGATATTACTTTCCCCCCACCGATCCCCAGTGGGCTGGAGCCGATAGTTTGGTTTTACTGACTAAGGTGAATCAGCTGATTCGGGAGCAAGGCTGGCAGGTGGGCAATATTGATTCCGTGGTGGTGGCAGAGCGACCAAAGTTGAAACCGCACATCTCAACAATGCGCGATCGCCTTGCCGAGGTCCTGGAATTAGCACCCAACCAAATCGGTATCAAAGCTACCACCAACGAAAAATTAGGTCCAGTCGGGCGGGAAGAAGGTATCGCGGCTTATGCTGTAGCTCTGCTAATAATTTCTGATTAAGTTCCTTGCTTGTAGAGAAAATAATAATGAGAGTTTGTGGCATTGCGCCTACTTGGAGTCATCGGTTGACAGTTTTACTGGCATTGATTGTGGCGATCACCCTTACCGGCTGCAACCCAGAACACTTCAAAACCAAAGCTGCTCAGGTTCCCGAACTAGTGTTTACCGCTCCGAGTGGGCCTCAAACCTTTAACTATACCCAAAATCAGTCAGCCTACACCGTTTTTGGCTATATCTACGAGGGGTTGATTACAGAAAATGGCCTAACTGGAGCTGTGGAGCCCGATCTTGCTGAATCTTGGAAAGTCTCTCCGAATAAGCTACAGATTATCTTCACCTTAAAAGAGGGGTTGAAGTGGTCAGATGGTGCCCCACTCACCGTCGATGATGTCATCTTTAGCTATCAAGACGTCTACTTCAATGAAAAGATCCCCACCGATATCAGGGATGTGCTGCGCATTGGCACTAGTCACGCTCTGCCAACGGTAAAAAAACTTGATCGGCGGCGGGCCGAATTTACTATACCGGAACCCTTTGCTCCCTTTTTGAGAACTGTAGGCGGACTGCCAATCCTGCCAGCCCATGTGCTGCAAAAGACTGTCGAAACTAAAGGTCCTGATGGCAATCCCCAGTTCATCTCGACTTGGGACACTGGCACTGATGTCAAAGAAATTATCGTCAATGGCCCCTACCTGATGGAAAGCTATACTCCTAATCAGCGAGTCATCTTCCGCCGCAATCCCTACTATTGGCGTAAGGATACTCAGGGAAATCCTCAGCCTTATATCGAGCGCATTGTTTTACAAATTATTGAATCTACCGATAATCAGTTGATCAGTTTCCGCTCGGGGCAGCTAGACGACTTGGATGTGAAATCTGAAGCCTTTGGGTTGCTGAAGCAAGAAGAAAAGCGAGGGCACTTTACAATCTACGACGGTGGGCCAGAGTCGACCACAACTTTTGTCACGTTCAATCTCAATAAAGCTCGTGATTCTAACGATCGGCCCCTGGTAGAGCCGATAAAATCTCGCTGGTTTAATAATTTGGCTTTCAGACGGGCAGTTGCCCATGCTATTAACCGCGAGAGCATGATTACAAATATCTTTCGGGGGCTGGCTACACCACAGAATTCGCCAATTTATCTCAATAACCCCTACTACCTTTCACCTGAAAAGGGCTTAAAGGTCTACGATTACAATCCAGAAAAAGCCAAACAACTCCTCTCAGGAGCAGGTTTCAAGTACAACTCCCAAGGACAGCTACTCGATACCGAGGGCAACCGAGTGGAATTTACCATGCTGGTGAAAGCAGAGGAGAAGTCCAGAGTAGACATGGCGGTCCAGATTAAACAAGACCTGGCTAAGATTGGGATTCAAGCCAATCTGCAAGCTGTCGCCTTCAACGTTGTGTTGGAAAGGCTAATACATCGTCACTGGGACTGTTACATTGGCAAGTTCGGTAGTGGCGGGATTGAACCTAACAGTGGCTCCAATATCTGGTTGAGTATAGGAGGATCGCATCAATTTAACCAAGGACCGCAACCGGGAGAACCCCCGATCAAGGGCTGGGAAGTTTCCGACTGGGAAAAGGAAATTGACCGCCTGTTTATTGAGGGAGCGCGGGAACTAGATGAAGCCAAGCGGAAGAAGATTTACGATAGGTTTCAGCAAGTCGCCCAAGAACAGTTGCCGTTCATTCATCTGGTGAATCCACTCACCTTTGAGGCCGTCCGCGATCACGTCCAAGGCGTCAAATTCTCTGCCCTGGCATGGGGTGCTTTCTGGAACATTTATGAGTTGAAGGTAACCCAGGAGTGAGGTCACGAAGACTGAGGATTGAGTAGTTTCCACTCAGGACCTAGCAATGAGCAAGGCACTTGTCAAGGGATACGATATTAGTAGTAGCGTCTTGGCAGAGCAACTTTAAATGACCCTAACCGAAGAAATTCTCAGAGAGCTGCCTGGAGATAGCTTAGGGGGATTGCGACGCGCCGATCACCTCTTGGCATCTCTCAGGGAGGATACTGCACCCGTCTCACAGGTCGTGAAACAAAGCCAACTGCCGCTGGGAGCAGTGGACTGGGATGTGGTCGTATCGGGTGGCACATTGGGAATTTTGCTCGGCTGTGCCTTAGCCCAGTTAGGGTGGCGGGTGGCATTGATTGAACGGGGCATTCTGCGTGGCAGAGAGCAAGAATGGAACATTTCTCGCCAAGAGCTAGAAGTTTTTGTGGAATTGAATTTGCTGAGTGCTGTTGAACTAGAGCAAGCGATCGCCACTCAGTACAATCCCGCCCGGATTAGCTTTTTGGATGGTCCGGAACTTTGGGTACGGGATGTCCTCAACATCGGCGTCAACCCAGTTTTTCTCTTAGAAACCTTAAAGCGGCGGTTTCTCGACGCTGGCGGCTGTCTGTTTGAAAACACGCCCTTTAAAGGGGCAGTCGTTCACCCAGATGGCGTGATGGTTGAGGCAGGGGACGGATTCAAAACGCGGTTGTTGCTTGATGTCATGGGGCATTTTTCTCCCATGGTTCAGCAAGCGCGGCAGGGGCAAAAACCCGATGGGGTTTGCCTAGTGGTGGGAAGTTGTGCCAAAGGATTTCCGAGAAATGATGCGGGTGACTTGTTGGTGTCATTCACACCCCTACAAAATCAATGCCAGTACTTCTGGGAAGCCTTTCCAGCCCGGGACGGTAGAACCACTTACTTGTTTACCTACAT
>JAABUQ010006721.1_pt1 | contig 17181 bp, 16 predicted proteins | sample 5560001 | NCBI WGS metagenome assembly JAABUQ01 (sample SAMN10711888, study PRJNA513371) | rock metagenome | isolation source: Antarctica rocks | place: Antarctica: Victoria Land, Finger Mt nord | collected 2015-12-18
GGATCTGGGTTCCTTTCAATAAAATCGGTCAACTCTTCCATCGCGCTCACTGATACATTACTGTCACCACAATTGTCAATTATACCATGTCTCTATTTTTCACAGCTGATTTAGGACTGCTATAGCACACTATACGCTTCAATCACGGTTAGTTTATTAACTTGCGCACTGTTAGCTAGGGAGCGAATCGAGGGGAGTCGCTCTCCGGGTTGCAAAGCTCCCGATTTAATCAAACGACTGATGCGATCGCGAATCTGCAAATAGGCAGCTTTAGGTGAATGCCGCTCCAAAGGAATTCTCAAGGGTCAGTCCTGTTTGAATGATTAACATTACAGAGACGTTTAGCATTATAAGCAATTTTCCTTTGCCTGAACTGGTACACTTTAGCCCAGTTTGACTAGAACAGTTGTAACTAGACATCACTGTACTACTTGAGCGGCATAGTTGAGACTAGAGAACTTCTAGAATCAACGGCGCATTACCCAAAGGAGATATGACAGCATCCTTATTTGATGCGAGTGATACTGTTCTTTCAGAGGGTAAAATGATGTCCTCTCCGGCAACTGCTATCCAGGCAATGCCTGATAACACATGTAGCTCTCGGCATTCTGATGGAAACCGAAATATCTCACCTGTATGAATAGTAAAGCGATAACGGATTGCAGATTTTAGATTACCCTTAAATAAATTAGTAAAAATCCTAAATCTGTTTGAGCTATGGCCTACTAAGCTTGAGGTTGTCACTTGGTGAAAAAATTTTGCCAACACATTACTTGTCGCTAACCGCATGAGTGTAAGCCTCTCTTCAGTTTCAGGTGATAGTTTTACTGTACTTGTTCTCTTCTTGACAATCCAATCACAGGTTGCATAACAAGTATGAACAAAATAGATACATCTCTTTTCACAGCTCAGCTCCTGACTCTGCAAAGCTGCTGCACCTGTATTTCTACTTTCATTCAAAAACTATTAACCTGAAAAGGTACAGTATCTTAAACTTCTACTAGAACAGTTAAACTACCTGCAAATTGTCCTAGTGAAACTTCCTCAAACTGTACTAGATAAAATTGGTAATCGCTCATAGTTTTTCTGAATTTTCATCGGCAGTTCCTTCGATATAGCGACCTTCCTCAAAATCTCTCAAGCGATCGCCAGCGAAATCGTCGCAGGAACTGATCGCATCAGAGATATTATGCAGTCGTTACGCAACTTCAACAGGGTTAGCGTTCGGCGCTTGCGGGGGTTAAAGAGTACGGCTGCCTAAAGTGGAGTGTTATGCAGGGTAACTGAATCAGGTATTTATGAATATCCTGGCTAATGCCATTAATGCCTTGGAGGAGTACAATCGGCATCGTGATTACAAAGAAAGCGAATGCGCTGTACAGATTCATCAAGGCATACTTAGTTTAATATGGGTTGCTCGCTTAAATGCATTTATACATCATTTTTGTTTACAGTACTTGTTGCACAGCTATTTTTTCGTCTATAAATAAAACGTATATTTAGCTACAGTTTTAAATTTTTACTGACTATATTTTATTTGTTGTCTTAAGAATTAAGTAATATTTTTGATTGCAGATTTGCTACGACCAAAAATAGCTTCATCGCAGGAGATGTTTATAAATTGCATCTCCTTAGAGGTGTTTTAAAGCTGTTGTTTTAGCTGATTTACACTCAGCTAAAAAAGTTGTGTGAGAAATTTTCAACACTTGATAGAACACCTCCAAGAACCACTAAGGAAACCTTGATGTACCGTACCAAATTCCGATTTTTTCGTGCCAAATTTCGATTCCTGATCGTAATGCTGCTTGGAATGGGAATCGTGGCGCTGCTCAATACTGCTAGCCCTGCCTACGTACCGCCCCTTAGACAAGTTTCTGGGCCGACGGCTCCCTTTACCTCTGGGTGTAACGGCGCTCCCCAAACTGGAACCAATTATCCAGACGCCGAAGTCGAACCTTGGGTGGCTGTGAATCCGAGCAATCCCAAGAATATTATCGGAGTGTGGCAACAGGATCGCTGGTCTAACGGCGGCGCTAATGGCCTGCTTACAGGCGTCTCATTTGATGGTGGGCAAACCTGGAGCCAGACAGCAGCCAAGTTTACCCGTTGCTCTGGCGGCAATGCGTCTAACGGTGGAGATTACGAGCGTGCTAGAGATGCCTGGGCTTCTTTCTCACCCAACGGCACGGCTCACCAAATTAGCATTTCTTTCGCCGAAAACGATGTCCCTAGTTCTGTCCTGGTAAGCCGGTCAACTGATGGTGGAAAAACCTGGAGCGATCCAATTACTCTGATCCGCGATGCAGATCCTAACGTTCTTAATGATAAGGAATCGATCACTGCCGATCCTCTCGACTCTAACTACGTTTACGCTGTCTGGGATCGGCTTGATACTCCGGACAGCCAAACAACTTTTGGACCGACCAAGTTTGCGAGATCGACGGATAACGGTCAAACCTGGGAGCCAACTCGGACCATCTACGATCCTGGTCTCAATGCCCAGACTATTGGCAACCAGATTGTCGTGTTGCCCAACGGCGACCTGGTGGATTTATTCACCTTAATCACCAACGAAGACACTACCGGCAATGCCTACATAGCCATCATCCGTTCGACCGACAAGGGTCAAACTTGGTCGCAACAACCGATCATCATCAACACGCTGGGAAGTATCGGTGTGACGGATCTGAAGACGCAAGAGCAAGTGCGAACGGGAGACATCCTTCCGGATATTGCAGTCGATCAAAGATCGGGAACGCTGTCTGTTGTGTGGCAGGATGCCCGGTTCAGTGGCTTCCAGCGCGATGGGATTGTCTTCTCCAAATCCACCGATGGCGGTCTCACTTGGTCTTCACCAGTTCAGGTTAATAGAGTCACACAAACACAAGCCTTCACCGCCGCAGTTGACATAGCGGTAGATGGCGCGATCGGGGTGACCTATTACGATTTCCGTAATGATACGTCAGACCCCAACACACTGCTTACCGACTACTGGTTTGCGCTTTCTTATGATGGTGGCACAACCTGGCGGGAATCCCATATAGCTGGACCGTTCGACATGAGGACAGCGCCATTGACAGATACAGGTTACTTTGTAGGAGATTACGAGGGACTGACCCATATTGGGGCTTTGTTCGAAGTCATGTTCGTACAGGCTAATTCTGGTAATACGAACAACCGGACTGATGTCTTCAGTACTCTGGAGTACAACGGTGACGTGGTGTATACAGCTAATTCGACGCTTCCTTCCGGTGGGAGTACCAATAGCGGGCCGCAAAAGTTTGGTCCTGAGCCGCTCCGTAAAAAATAGACATTGAAGGAATAGGGAGGGGACAGCTTTGCCCCCTCCCTATTCCTTTCATATGTGTAAAAATCATCGAAAAGCAAAAAACGAGATCGGAGATATTATTGTGATTCGTGCAACTCTTCTCACTGCTTTGGTCTTCTGTAGCACTGCGATCACTGGTCCAAGCTTAATGATTGAAAAGACTTTGGCCAGTGTTCCACAATCAGACAAAGAAATAACTCTCAAACAAGATGGCTCTATGGAAATCGCTGTAGCCACTAATGCCCAACAGGTCGAAACTGCCCACAACTCCTGTCAGGATGTAGCGCAAGAGCAAGGCTTTCACAGCATTAGGCTGCTCCACACCAATACGACTAACGACCCGACTAAGGGTGCCGTTGTCGAGGTCTTCATGGATATGGCTCGTCGGAGCAGAAGCTACAGAGCCAACTGTATTTACAACCCCACCAACGGTCAAGCCTATATCGGTGCGGCTCAGTTAACAGTTAGAAGATGATGTTCCTCAGTCCGCACCAACCGCAGCCGGCGAGCCATTGGAACTCCCACTCGAATTCACCGTCGAATTAGCCGCGTACACTACTTCGCCTCCAGACTCCTGAGTATAGAAAACATCAGTTGGGTTGCTAGTAGTACCATTCGTCTGCACGAAGAATGGTGTGAAGGAAGCAAAAATATGGGTTAGTCCCTCATAATCTCCTACAAAGAACCCGGTACTCGTCACTGGTGCTGTCCTCATATCGAACGGTCCAGCTACAGGGGATTCCCGCCAGGTTGTGCCACCATCGTAGGAAAGCGCAAACCAGTAGTCGGTAGGCAGTATTTTGGGGTCTGCCGTATCGTTGCGCAAATCGTAATAGGTTAACCCAATCGCGCCATCTATTGCTACGTCAACTGCAGCGGTGAAGGCTGGTACCTGCGAGAATCTGTTCACCTGAACTGGTGCAGACCAGGTGAAACCGCCATCAGTGGATTTGGAGAAGACGATCCCATCCCGCTTGCCGCCGCTGAACTTGGCATCCTGCCACACGACGTAAAGATATCCCGTCCTTTGGTCCACAGCGATATCAGGAATGATGCTTCCGGTGCGCAGTGCTTCTCCTGTCTGCGGATCTGTCACACCGACACTTTGGAGTGTGCTGATAATAATTGGTTGTTGCGACCAGGTTTGTCCCTTGTCAGTCGAACGGACAATGGCTATGTAGGAGGGACCAGCGGCAGGAAACTCGGTGTTAGCAGGTTGACCAGTAAATAAGGCAAACAAATCTACTAAATCGCCATTGGGCACAATACGACAATTTGGTTGCCAATTGTCTCGCCATTATAACCGGGATCGTAAATGGTCTGAGGTGAATTCCAGCTTTGACCACCATTAGTTGTTTTGGCCAACAAAGCCGGTCCACGGTTGCCATCAGGCTCGGTTCTCAAATCAAGCCGATCCCAGACAGCATAAACCAAATTCGAGTTATCAGGATCGGCAGTAATCGATTCCTTATCGTCAACGAAGTTAGGATCTGTATCGCGGATTAAAGTAATTGGCTCACTCCAGTTGTCTCCACCATCAGTGGAGCGGCTTACCGTGACACCATTGATCGGGTTGGAGTCGTTAAGGACAAGCGCAATCTGGTGCGCCGTGCCGTTGGGTGAGAAAGTGACCCAAGGGTCGCTAGCACGCTCGTAATCCCCACCGTTGGACGCACTGCCGCCAGAGCAACGGGTAAACTTGGCCGCTGTCTGGCTCCAGGTGTGTCCACCATCATGTGAGACGCCTGTAGCCAAGCCGTTAGCGCCGCCGTTAGACCAGCGATCCTGTTGCCACACTCCAATAATGTTCTTGAGATTGCTCGGATTCACAGCCACCCAAGGTTCGACTTCGGCGTCTGGATAATTGGTTCCGGTTTGGGGAGCGCCGTTACACCCAGAGGTGAAGGGAGTCGTCGCCCCAGAAGCTTGTGTAAGGGGTGCCACGTAAGCGGAGCCAGCGGTGCTAAGCAGCATGGCGAGCCCCACTCCAAACAGTATTATGAGCAGGAATCGGAATTTGGTACGGCGCATCAAAGTCTCCTTAGTGGTTCTTGAAATTACATTTTTGGCAACTAAAAGTTTTGGTATATCTTTGGAAACAAAATACTTGAAAGTCACACGCTTTCACGTGCAAAAACAGTACAAATTGGAATCACAACAACAAAAAGAGTGAGAACTACAAGTAGCAAAGGCTACCCTATATCAGGGGGTATCTATAGCGCTGCAATGTAGAAAGTAGAGTGTTAGAGGTGAAAGTCGAATGGCACTTAAGAGCAGCTAGCCTTGCTTATCAGTAGATCAAAAACCTGTTCGATTATTTCCCTAGAAAGGAGAATAAACTGTACGCTAAAATACAAAACCTCGTCAGGCAGATGTATATAGATTCTTCACGATTTGAACGGGCGTAGCAATTATTTTGTAACCCGGTATACTTTATGTTGAAGCTCTTGAAGAGTTAAATAGTAAAATTATTACTTTAGAAATTAAATCTCCAGCGAGTCGATTTCAATTCAAACTTTTTGCGTTGCGATCCTCACAAAAATTCTGGGTTTACAAACACGCGGAACTGCCCACAAGATAGGAAGGAGCCATGACAACATTATTTGCCAGAAAATCGGTAGATGGCTTGATGCAAGAAGCATCTACTGAGGATAGCGGAGGACTGCATCGGACGCTGGGTGCCGCAAATTTAGTCGCCCTGGGCATCGGATGCATCATCGGTGCTGGGATTTTTGTGCTGACGGGACAAGCAGCGGCTAAGTATGCCGGACCTTCTATTGCTCTTTCCTTTGTGCTATCGGGCATCGGCTGTGGCTTTGCGGGACTGTGCTATGCCGAGTTTGCTGCGATGATTCCGATGGCAGGCAGCGCGTACACGTATGCCTATGCTACCTTGGGCGAAATCATCGCATGGATTATTGGCTGGGACTTAATTCTGGAATATCTTTTCGGTGCTTCGACGGTGGCAGTGGGTTGGTCAGGATATGTTGTCAGCTTCCTTAAAGATCTAGGAATCGTGATTCCCCCAGAGTTAACCACTGCACCGCTGAATCTGCCAGCGATGTTCATTGTGGCGCTAATGACCACGCTACTCGTTTTTGGCACTCGCGAGTCGGCTAAGTTTAATAATGTTATCGTGTTCACTAAAATTTGTGTGATTCTGCTATTTATCTTTTTTGGATTAGCTCACATCAATCCCCAAAACTTGACCCCATTTATTCCGAAAAACACGGGACAGTTTGGACATTATGGCTGGAGTGGGATTGTGCGAGGTGCAGGCGTCATCTTTTTCTCTTATATTGGCTTCGATGCGGTTTCATGTGCTGCCCAAGAAGCACGCAATCCCCAGAAAGATATGCCAATAGGTATTCTGGGTTCGCTGATAGTTTCTACGGTGCTTTATATTGCTGTAGCGTTAGTGCTGACGGGGATTGTGCCGTATCAAAAGCTGGGTGTTCCCGATCCGATTGGTGTGGGTGTTGATGCAGCTGGTGCAGCGCTGCACTGGCTGCGACCAGTGGTTAAACTAGGGGCGATCGCTGGCTTGACTTCTGTCATTTTAGTGCTACTGCTTGGACAACCCAGAATTTTTTACTCGATGGCAAAAGACGGATTGTTGCCACCTCGATTTGCTGCTATCCATCCCCGGTTTAGAACACCCGCCACGACTACCATTGTGTCGGGAATAGCAGCTATGATTTTTGCTGGAATACTGCCCATCGGTGTCTTGGGAGAATTAGTGTCAATCGGCACTTTATTAGCCTTTTTTATTGTCTGTACTGCTGTGCCGGTTTTGCGCCGAACCAGACCGGAATTGCCTCGGCCCTTCAAAACTCCTCTGGTTCCCTTAGTGCCGGTTCTGGGGGCGATCATATCTCTGGTGCAGATGGTTGCTCTTCCCTTTGAGACCTGGCTGCGACTGATTGTATGGTTGGTGATTGGCTTCATCATTTACTTCACCTATAGTCGCAAACATAGTACGGTACAACTCCAAACAGCGGAGCAGCGTGATTATCAACAATTGCACTGAGCTAGTGCTGTAACAACTGAATTGCAAGCTTTTGGGTGTGGCGTCGGCGAGCTTTGCTATTAGGGCAGTTAGCTCGCCGCAAATAGCAGATGAACTGACTTATCGGTAATAATGCCGCTCAATCCATGCCCGCATTTCTGCTTCAGACTCTACATAGGTATAGCGGCCTGTCAGAGGATCGTATGCATGCCACCAGTTATTTCCAAATTTGTCATATGCTTGCCAAATTCGCAGCTCATTACTCCCAACGAAGATTTTCATCAGACGCTGCAAAATTTCATTCAGTCCTGATAAAAAAGTTGGTTTTTTGACTTCAGGCTGACTTTCTTGATTAAAAATTGCTTCTAATCTCTTTCTATCTAATGAATCGGCAGAGTTTTTCATAGAAAAGTACCTCACGTTCAACAGTGAATTAGTTGATTTCGCTCACAAATCCAATATAACAATCGCTTACTTGACAAACAAAGCAAAAGATGAATAGGTATTATGAATAAAATTGATATATCAAGGATGAAATGATTTGACCGCTTTTGCGACATGCGACAATGAAACCAGCGCTCGCATAAGCTTTATGAATGAAATTAATAAAAGCCAGATAAAGCTCTCTCAGCTTCGGGCATTGGTTGCAGTGGCAGAGTACGGAAACTTTAGTGAGGCGGCTCTACACCTAGAGCTATCCCAATCAGCAGTCAGTCATGCGATCGCTAGTTTGGAGGAGGAGTTGGGGGTGCTGTTGCTCTCTCGGGGTCGTCACGGTGCCCATCCTACACCAGTCGGGGAGCGGGTAATTAGTCATGCCCGTCAAGTGCTACAACTGCTAGAGGCAATGATGAAGGAAGCAAACTTGGCAAAAGGCTTACATGGCGGAAGTGTACGAATTGCCTGTTTTCGCAGTGTGGCAACCCATGTGCTGCCAGCCGTGATCGCTCGGTTTCGCAGCCACTTCCCAGAAATTGCCGTGACGATCAGCGAACATTTCGATTATGCATCTGTGGAACAAGCTTTGCGCGAAGGTCGTGCCGATATTGGCTTCACGTATCTCCCTGCAAACAATGAATTTGAGACCTGGGAGATCCTGCGGGATGAGTATGTTGTCCTACTGCCACCGACTCCAAGAATCAGGAACGAGCAGCTCACTTGGGAGCAATTAGCTGGCTACCCGTTAATCTGTTACAGTCCAAATGATAGATGCCACCTCCTGATGCGCAACCAATTACTGGCTTCAGGGTTCCCTCTAAAGGTTGCCTACGAGGTTAATGAAGATTCGACCGTTGTCGGCATGGTTGTGCAAGGTTTGGGGGTTGCTATTATCCCCCGTCTTGCTGCCGAGCCGATACCAGCAGAGGTGCAAGTGTACAGCTTGCCAGTTCCCTTGGAGAGGGTGATTGGGGCAGCTGTTCTGGCTAATGCCCTCCAGACTCCATCTGTCTTCGCATTTCTGGATATTCTCAAAGGTGCGGCGCGATTCACTTTCAAAACGGCAGTGTAACCTATATTTAACAATGCGAGTTTCAACTACGTTAGCCATAATCTTTACTACAGCAGTGGTAACTGCCAGCTCGGCTCAAGCACTTCAGCTATCAGATGGCACTATCTTCTTTGCAGTACCGCCTCAACTTATTACAGCCACGACCACCTTTGAAACAGTAGGTGCGCGAGACGCAACTTACTATTTCACCCTCAGCATCCCGGAGAATGCAGGAGAACCTCTCCAACAGGTGACGATCGCTCAAAGGGGGGGAACACAGGAAATCAAGTTTGCTCTCAAAGATACCACAGCTTTTTTAGGGACACGGAGGCACCAAAGGCAGGGGCTCTCACTGGCTGGAGTGACGAAGGAAAAAAAGGCACAATTGATTTCCGTAACTTTTAACCCACCAGTCTCCCCTGGCAATACGGTCACGATTAGTCTGTCCCCTTACCAAAATCCCCTATTTTCCGGTGTCTACTTGTTTGGCGTCACCGCGTTTCCAGTGGGTGAGAAACCCCACGGTCAATTTCTCGGCTTCGGCAGGCTGCAATTCTACGACCGAGGAGGGGTGTTTCCGTAAACAACGTAAAATTCGCTACTTTTTAGAGTTTCTATTAGCTATATTTTTTTCAAATGTCTTGTAGCAACGCTGCTGCAAGTCAAGTAGCTTCACTGAAGAGGAATGTTTAGAATTTGCTTCCTCTCAAAAATAGATATTTAAGGAGTGGGTGTGAGGAGAAGAGGCTTCATAATGACGATGGCTATGTCTGCCAGTTTAGTTTACGCCGCAAACAAGGCTTTAAACTTCCTAGAGGAACCGGCAACTGCACAGACAAATCCATTTTGGCTACGACCGCTCAAGCGGAAATTCAATCTTTTGGAGGCAACAATACCTGAAATTCAAGCAGCCTTACACTTTCGTTTAATAACATCCAAGGAATTGGTTCAGCTTTACTTAAATCGGATTGAAGCATACGATAAACAGGGACCTAATATCAACGCCATTCGGGACCTTAACCCTAATGCCCTGCAATTAGCAGAAGACCTAGACCGCGAGCGCCCTTTTAAAGGTTATAGAGGTCTCCTATTTGGTATTCCTATACTTCTGAAAGACAATATAGATACTGCTGACGAGCCCACGACGGCTGGTTCACTCGCACTTCAAGGGTCGATTCCGCCAACAGATGCGTTCATCACTAAAAGACTTCGCGCTCAAGGCGCAATCATTTTAGGGAAGGCCAACCTGACGGAGTTCGCCAATTTTGTGTCGAGCCAGATGCCCAATGGCTATAGCTCCCTCGGTGGGCAGGTTCTTAACCCTTACAATCCAGGCCAACTGGATGTGGGCGGCTCTAGCTCTGGTCCAGCGGCGGCGGTGGCAGCTTCCTTAATTACAGTGGCAATTGGAACTGAAACAGATGGGTCGATTCTCAACCCTTCTAACCAGAACTCGTTGGTAGGAATTAAACCTACTGTGGGTTTAGTCAGCCGAGATGGGATCATTCCCATTGCTCACAGTCAGGACACAGCCGGTCCTATAGCTCGGAATGTGACAGATGCTGCAATTCTACTAAGTGCCATCACTGGGGTAGATCCGAATGACCCAGCAACAAATGCTAGTCAGGGCAAATTCTCCACCGACTACACCCAATTTCTGGACCCGAACGGTCTCCAAGGTGCCAGGATCGGTATTCCCCGCTTCTACTACCAACAATTGTCGCCAGAAGAGGACAGCCTTGTAGAGGCGGCTATCAACAAGATACGTACCCTGGGAGCCGAAATCATCGACCCAACATCCATTGCAACTGCACAGGCGCTCGAATCGGATGGGATTGACGTACTCATCTACGAGTTTAAACACGACTTGAACGCCTACCTAGCTAGTCTTGGCGCTAATGCTCCCGTGCATTCTCTGGCGGACATCATTGCCTTTAATAACGCGCATCCTGAGCAAGCCCTGAAGTATGGTCAGGATATTTTAGAGCAATCAGAGGCAACAAGTGGCACTCTCACAGAGCCACAGTACTTGCAAGCCAGAGCCACAGACTTACAGCTGGCCAAAACTAATGGTATTGATGCTGTGATGGCCCAATTCCAGCTAGATGCCCTTCTGTTCCCAGAAGATTATGGAGCTGACATCGGTGCTAGAGCGGGATATCCTAGCGTTATAGTTCCGGCTGGCTACACGAAGAGTGGTAGCCCAGTTGGCATTGCGTTTCTCGGTACGGCTTTTAGTGAATCCATCCTGATTAAGTTTGCCTATGCGTACGAACAGGCAACAAGGCTTCGCCGTCCTCCTACCAGTACCCCTCCTCTTCCAGGGGATGTCGTCCCTTTCTAGAAACAATGAAGCCTACAGTAGTATCTACGTAAGAGTGGAGTAATGTCAAAGCATCTTTTCCAGGAACTGCTTGGCGCGATCGTTCTTCGGGTGGGTAAAAAATTCTCTAGGCGGGGCATCTTCAACCAATCGTCCCCCATCCAAAAACAAAATGCGATCGGCAACTTCCCGCGCAAAGCCCATTTCATGGGTCACGATCGCCATTGTAATGCCGGTTCTGGTGAGGGACTTCATCACTTCCAGCACCTCTTTCACCATTTCTGGATCGAGAGCGGAGGTGGGTTCATCAAACAACATGATTTCTGGATTCATCGCCAAGGCACGCGCGATCGCTACCCGTTGCTTCTGCCCACCAGATAACTTAGAGGGATAAACTTCTGCCTTTTCCGATAAACCAACCTTTGACAGCAGTTCCATCCCCTGTTTCCTCGCCTCCTCCTTGGAAACATGCTTCACTGTCATCGGTGCATACATGACATTTTTCAAGGTTGTCATGTGAGGGAACAAATGAAAATGCTGAAACACCATGCCGACATGCTGGCGAATCTTCATGATGTTGGTTTTTGGCGAGGTGATGTCTACTCCATTAATGTAAACCTTACCTGAAGTTGGAACTTCCAATAAGTTTATGCAACGAAGAAAAGTTGACTTACCCGATCCAGAAGGACCAATAATAGCAACAACTTCCCCTTTTTTAATTTCATTAGAAACCTCTTTCAGAACCTTGAGATTTCCAAAGGATTTATCCAGACGTTCAACTTTAATTGCTAGGTCAGATTTTTCGTTCAATTGGTTAGCTCCTTTAGGTGCTGCGTTGGAGTTTTCGTTCAAGTGCATAACCCACCCATGTCAGACTCATGACCATCAAATAGTAAATGGCACCAGCAAATAATAGTGGTTCAAAGTAAATATATTTTTCTGCTCCCACGATTTGGGCGCGGCGTAATAAGTCAGCTACACCAATCGTTGAGACCAAAGCTGAGTCTTTGAGCAGGGCAATACTCTCATTCACTAGCGCTGGCAAAATATTTTTCAACGCCTGTGGCAAGATAATGTCCGACATCGTCGGTCTGTAAGGGACACCCAGCGACAGGGCGGCTTCCCGTTGTCCTTTGTCAACTGCGAGAATCCCGGCGCGGATTGTCTCAGAAATGTAAGCTCCTGAGTTGAGAGTAAACGTAATGACGCCTGCTGCCAATGCGGAAATATTATATCCAGTTAGTTGAGGCGTTGCGTAATAGACTAAAGCTATTTGTAACAGCAGTGGTGTACCTCGGAATATAGATGTGTAAGCTGTCCCAAACCAAACCAGTGGCTTAATGGTGGAAATCTTAAACAAAGATAGCGCTGTACCCCAGATGAATCCCAAAAGCGCTGATATAGCGGTAAATTCTAACGTGACTAATATCCCTTGAGTAATGTAAGGAATACTAGGCGCTATCTGCGCAAAAGATAAGTTTGTACTACTAGTGTTAGTTGTATTGCTATTCTCAGCCTTTCCATTGTTCTCAAACCACTTTTTCACCAACCTTTCTATTTCACCACTATCTTTCATTTGCTTAAGAACACCGTCAAAACCATCGACAAGTTTTGAACCTTTGGGAAAAGCAACAGCAGAACCAGCTGCCTCCATATTAGGAATGATATTAAATTCTAAATCTGGGTTACTTGCTATAAACCCCTGAGCAATTGTGTTTTCAAGGATCGCAGCATCAATCCGCTTGGACTTAAGTTCTTCAATGATTTCACCAGTTTTATTCAGTGATTCCAGAGTTACGCCTTTAAACTTTTTAGCTGCTTTCTCTTGAATCGACCCCAACTGTACACCAACCTTTTTACCAGCTAAATCTTCTGGCTTTTTCAGATTACTGCCTTTTCTAGTAACAATTGTATTTTTGGCCTCGTAGTAAATATCCGAGAAATTCACGTTTTTCTTACGCTCTGCTGTGGGAGTCATGCCAGCCATAGCAAAGTCGGCCCGATGTGACTGCAAGGCAGGAATTATGCCATTAAAGTCTGTATCTTTAATTTCAAGTCCAAACCCTAGCTTTTTGGTAATGTATTTAGCAATGTCAGTATCAAAGCCGATAATTTCATCTTTACCAGTGGCAGTGTCTCGATACTCATAAGGTGGATAGTCAGCTGAAGTAACCATGGTTAATTTTTGCTGGGCAGTCCCCGATGACTGTGCTGTGGCTTTGTCAGTTCTCAAGCCCCCAACGATTACAGTCATCGCCAGCATGGTAGAAAATAGAATGGCAAATAGCCATTTCTTTTTTGGCACGGCAACTAATTCCATGATTGCTTCACATTATATTAAGTGTATAATTATTAGGATTCTATTATGATGAGTCCTATCTTAGGAATTAAAATTTTTAACCAAAAGTTAGGAGACCATGACATTTCTGGAGCTTAATATCGTCAACAACTCAGCGATTTACCGAAAAGCATGGCAATGATCAGACCGCAAAATCCCATCGCCTTGCAGCAGCCTGGGATTCTCCACAAGATATTAAGCTAATTTCTTGGTCCTCTACCTTAGAGTTGGAAGGCTAGAGTAATACGATTATTTACAATCTGTTGCTATCAGGACTTCCATGAGCCTGACACCTGCGCGAAACGTTTTCCCCTCGCTATCATACTCAGGATCGTAGGACGCAATAGCGCCAGCGCAGATTGTGAAGCGCTCCTTGATCATTAGAATTGCTTCTCCAACTTGGTCCACGGTGAGCCCCTCTGCCGGAGCAAACTCGTTAGCCATAGCCTCTTGAGGATCTAAGACGTCTAGATCGATATGGAGATGATTCTTTGAACGCGAGTCCGCAATGCTGCCAGAGCGGGTTCAAGGGCTACTCGAATACCTTTCTGTCTGACAGACTCAGCACCGACAATTGTGACATCGGATTGTTCATACGATTCTATTTCCTCTGGGTCGAACTCGCGAGCGCCCACGAGCACTACATTCTCCTCTACGATCGGGCGGAAACCTGGAATTCTGTTTGCCATTGTTCTCCAGCATCGGCCCGTAGCCATAGCTATCCCCATACCGTCGAGAAACCCATTGATTGTTGTCTCTGGGGTGTTAAAATCTCCATGACCGTCAAACCACACTATGCCTACCTGGGCTAGGTCGATTCCAGCAAGCGTACCTAAGCAGCTGTTACAGTTCCCGGAGAACACCAAGGGAAAGCTTTTCTGGACAGTAGCCCCTCTAACCCGCTCCGCTAGTAACCGATATAGCTCGAATGTAGTAGCAATCTCGGCCCGAAAGGGATCTTCTGCCTCAATACAATCCACCTGAACATCGTGGCCTTGCATTTGCAGCATCCCAGCGGCTCCATTTTGAATGAAGTGTTCAGGTCCTCGTCCCATACGAACGCCTCTGTGTGCTGAGTCATATGGTACTTGAATGATTTGAACTCTCATTACTCTTCCCTCAAGCTTCGAGACTGTTTATAGTAACCATCATAAAGTTTACATCGGTGTTGAACACCAATCAAGTATTTTAGGTGGTGTTAAAAGTCAACCCTGCTGGTATGGGACAATACAGTTAACACATTTGGTCGGTTTAAGCACGATGGGGCACGAGATGGTAGGTGGCATCCAGACCGCACCCGGTAAGCTGAGTCTTATTCAAGAGTTTGTCAATACCAAAGACATCCTCAACCAGCAAGATGAGTTTGCCACCTCAAAGCTGCTGCACGCCTGGCTGAGCAACCATGGCTTGCTAGGTGCTGATGAGCCCGTGAGCGAAGCAAATCTGCAACAAGCGTTGGCAATGCGCGAGGCATTACGCAACCTGCTGCTAGCCAATAATGGAGGAACGCTGGATGCTGAGGCGATCGCAACGCTAAACACTACAGCCAGTAGCGATCACTTGCGGGTCCGCTTCGACCCCAACGGGCTGGCGCAACTCGAACCCGCCGCGTCAGGGATAGATGGGGCTTTGAGTCAACTACTTGCGATTGTGTTTAGCGCCATGGTAGATGGAACTTGGGCGCGTTTAAAGGCCTGCCGCAACGAAGTGTGTCGCTATGTGTTCTATGACTATTCCAAGAACCGCACTGGTACCTGGTGTACGATGGCCATCTGTGGCAATCGGCTCAAAACGCGCACTTACCGTCAGCGCCAGCGGGCTGGTAAGGGACGAGCCTGAGCAATACTAATGAAGGTATTCTCTATCACTTTTACCGTTGAAAGCGTAATGATATATGTATGTTGGTTTTATGGAGCATGTATATCATGAGTTCACAACAAATGCCCAAAGATGATACAGAGCAAGCCCAATCGAAGCAAACGCCAGATGAAGAGTCGATCAGTGAGCTAGAAGATTCCCAACTGAATGAAGTGGCAGGCGGTGCGGCTCAAAATCACGAGTTAGAGCTTCAACAGCGCCGTGCAGAAGATGGGGGTAATTAACCACGCCTATGGAAACGGTGTGTGAATGCACCAATCAAACTGCGGTTTTGACTGTGAGTTGAGCTGCACTCCTGAGAGTGTCTAGAAACGCGAAGGCGACCGGGGTCTGGATATTAATACCAATCTATCATTCGTTGAAGTGTCTCCGCTCGCACTAAATCTCCTCGGTTTTCAAACAACTTAGCAGCTCGCTCATAATCTCTAGAAGCTGCTTGATAATCGCCCATTGCTCTAAAAATGTTGCCTCGAACTACATAAACTTCAGCAGAATTGGAGGCTAGGTTGACGATCTGAGCAAATTCAGCAATAGCCTCTTGATATCGCTTTTCTTCCGCTAGTGCAGCAGCATGCAGTAAAAGTTGTAGAATTTCTGGTGGTACGTTATCTGGACTTTGTGCTTCGTCATCCTCACGTCTAGGAGGGCGATCAATAACTTGTCTAGATACTGTTTGGTTTTCAAAAGCTATATAGTCTACTCGTTCGATGTTTGGTGTACTCCACGACGTTTGACCTCCAACAACTAGCCCAAAGCCAGGATTCTGAACGACTACACGATTGTCAACAGAGGTATTAGCGGAGGTGGGGGAAGACTTTAATGAGTTGATATGAGGATCGAGAAAGTAAGTGAACGTGATACCAGGTTCAAAGGCATCTTGCTCCCTGAAGAACTCATAAGCACAAGTCTGTATTTTGTTCTCATCGTTGACGGTTACAGTCCGCAACTTTGAGAAAAATTGGCTGTCTCCATCGCCGGAAGTCCATTCTTCTAGCAACTCACCATCCTGCCAGAATGAGTAGCCGATGCTATTTGTGGTATCGCTGACGTTGTAACTGATAAGTTGAGTATCGAGACGTTGCGATAAGCTCCTTTCCCAGTCCTGACCCAATGCCTGTTGAATTGGATTGGTATATCCTCTGTAGACAATCTCTGTCCAGGTATGACCTTGGAGACGAAACACGAACAAGGCTGTTTTGCTCAAAACAATTTCTCGCTCCAGCACATCGCGTTCCCAAATCGTGGAGTGAGGTGCGAGCGCTTGAGCTACATCTTCTACAGAAGCGCGAAGTAGAACTAAGCTATTGTTGTAGTCGGTGGTTTCAATCCCGCGAGCTTTATCCCATTCCTTGTTGAGCCACTCCTCGCGTAGTTGTTCTAATCGAGTTTGCCTTTGTTCATGAGTCATGGTCCCTTTGATTTTCTTCATGACCTCTTGGCGTTTCTGTAAACGGGTCCTTCTTTGTTCAGATGCTGCGGCATTCTCAGCAAGAGATTTTTGATATTCCTTCTGGAGTTGTTGTTTTCGAGGCTCTAGAAGCTCTGCTTTGTTATGTTCTCCTCTATTTCGAAAAATGGTTTGTGCCCTTTCGTAGCTTTCAATTGCACCTGGCAAATCATCATTGAAAGATTGAAGGTTTGCCCCTAAGAGGTACACCTCAGCATAGTTAGGGTCAAGCTTAATGGCTTCATTTACGTCAGCGAGGGCTTCTTCAAACTCCCAATTTCTAGCTTTTGCCCGTCCACTCAACAGCAGTGCCCTAGCCCGTTCTTGATTTTCGGAATCCGCTCGTTCCATAACCTCTACTGTAGATGC
>JAABUQ010006722.1_pt1 | contig 17181 bp, 14 predicted proteins | sample 5560001 | NCBI WGS metagenome assembly JAABUQ01 (sample SAMN10711888, study PRJNA513371) | rock metagenome | isolation source: Antarctica rocks | place: Antarctica: Victoria Land, Finger Mt nord | collected 2015-12-18
TTGCCGCCCGCCCTCAACCGCTTGGCCGCGCGCCGCGCCGCCGCATAAGGACGATCATGGGTATTCCGTTTCAACAAATCGCGCGCATCGGTGGTTATGTCGTGGGCAAGCATCTGCGCGGGCAGAAAAAGTACCCGCTAGTGCTGATGCTGGAACCGCTGTTCCGCTGCAATCTGGCGTGCAAGGGCTGTGGCAAGATCGACTACCCGGACGATATTCTCAATCAGCGGCTGAGCTACCAACAGTGCATGGACGCGATCGACGAGTGCGGCGCGCCTGCGGTGTCGATTGCGGGTGGCGAGCCGTTGATCCACCGCGATATGCCCAAGATCGTGCGGGGATACATCGCCAAGAAGAAGTTCGTCATCCTGTGTACCAACGCGCTGTTGATGAAGAAGAAGATCGACGACTACGCACCGTCGCCGTTCTTCACCTGGTCGATCCATCTGGACGGCGATCAGGCAATGCACGACAAGTCGGTGTGTCAGGACGGTGTGTTCGAGATCGCGCGCGATGCGATCCTGCTGGCGAAATCGCGCGGGTTCCGCACGCAGATCAACTGCACGGTGTTCGACGGGGCCGACCCCGAATGGCTGGCGGGCTTCTTCGACGAGATGAAGAAGATCGGGCTGGATGGGATTACGGTATCGCCGGGCTACGCGTACGAGCGCGCCCCCGATCAGCAGCATTTCCTAAATCGGACTAAGACCAAGCAGTTCTTCCGCGATGTGCTGAAGCGGGGGAATGGCGGGAAGGATTGGTCGTTCACCAACTCCAGCCTGTTCATGGACTTCCTGGCGGGTAATCAGCGTTACGAGTGCACGCCGTGGTCGATGCCCGCGCGCACGGTGTTCGGTTGGCAAAAGCCCTGTTATTTGTTGGGCGAGGGATACGCCAAGACATACGCCGAGATGATGGAAGGGACCGACTGGGACAGCTACGGGGTCGGTAACTACGAAAAATGCGCGGACTGCATGGTGCATTGCGGCTTCGAGGGCACGGCGACGGCGGACGCGGTGACCAAGCCTTGGAAGCTGCTTCGGCTGGCCGTCAGGGGCGTGCGGACCGATGGGCCGATGGCGCAGGATATCGACCTGTCGCACGCGCGCCCGGCACGGCAGGTGTTCTCCGACCATGTGTCGAAGGCGCTAGGCGAAATCCGCAAAGCCAAGGCCGGGGCCAAGCAGGCGGCTTAGCCGCCGCAGGCTGGCGAGCGCGCGCGTGGCGTCGGCGGCGGCGCCGAGGAAGCGCGGGAGCTGGGCGGGGTGGCGCGCGATGCTGGCGAGCATAGCGGCGAGGTCGGTGCCGCCATCGGCGCGCATCGCGCGGGCGAAGGCGGGGGGGAGCGACTGGTCGGCTCGGTCCGAGACGACGCGGGCGATCAGCAGCGGTAGGCCGTGGCGCGCGGCGACGCGGGCGGCGATGTGCGATTCCATGTCGATCGCGATTGCGCCGGTGGCGGCGTATAGCGCGCGTTTGGCGGCGGGGGTGGGGGCGAGCTGGCCGTCGGCATGAACGAGACCGCTCTGCATCGTGGGAACCAAGGCCCGCACGCGGCTATACCAGCCCGCCTCGCTTGCCGAACCGATAACGGCATCGCCGACTTCCAAACCGTCCGTGAGCGCCCCACAAAGCCCGAAGCTGGCGATCCCTCGCGCACCCCGAGCGGTCAGTGCTTGCAGGCGGGCCTCCAACAGGTCGGCATGACCACCGCCTGCCACCGCGACCACTCCCCCGACTGCCTCCGCGATCCTCGCCTCGCGCAGCACGCCGCACGCGACGAGGACGGGTTTTACATCCCCCAGGGGGTGCGGCCCCCGTTGCCGGCGCGCAGGTTGCGGTAGCGGGCAACCGCCCACAGCGGGAAATACGCGGGGTAGCCGTGGTAACGCAGGTAGAAAACGCGCGGGAAGCCGCCGCCGGTGTAGTGTTCCTGGCCCCAGAGGCCATCTGCCTGCTGGCGCTGCAGGAGCCATTCGACGCCGCGCGCCACGGCGGGGTGGTCGACCTCACCCGCCGCCATCAGGCCGATCAGCGCCCAGGCGGTTTGCGAGGCGGTCGACGGGGCGGGTTCGTAGCCGGCGTAATCGAGCTTGTAGCTGTCGCAGTCCTCGCCCCAGCCGCCATCGGCGTTCTGGATGCGGAGCAGCCATACGGCGGCGCGAGCGACGGCGGGGTGCGAGGGTTCGCAGCCCGCAGCGTTCAGCGCGCACAGCGCGGACCAGGTGCCGTAGATGTAGTTGACGCCCCAGCGACCGAACCACGAGCCATCGGCCTCCTGCTCGGCAATCAGGTAGCCGAGCGCTTCGGCCATCTTAGGCGAGTCCGCGCGTTCGCCCAACTGCGCGAGCATCCCGACGCAGCGCGCGGTGACATCGACTGTGGGCGGATCGAGCAGCGCGCCGTGATCGGCGAACGGGATGTGGTTCAGATAGGCGTGGTGGTTGTCGGCATCGAACGCGCCCCATCCGCCGCCTTTGGATTGCAGGCCATCGATCCACTCGCGCGCGCGGTCGATCGCGGGATCATAGCGGTCTCCCACCAGCCCGCGCGCGCGGTCCATCGCCACCACGACGGCGGCGGTATCGTCTGTATCGGGATAGTGCGCGTTCATATATTGGAATGCCCAGCCGCCGGGGCGGACGTCCGGCCGGCGCTCGGCCCAATCGCCTTTGACTTCGAGTTCCTGGCGCGGGACGAGCCAATCGAGGCTGCGGATCGCGGCGCGCTCGGCAACGGATCCGCCCGCCTCCAGCATCGCTTGCGCGGCGAGCGCGGTATCCCAAACCGGCGAAACGCACGGCTGGCAGTAGATCTCGCCATCGTCGCGGCGGATGATCAGGCGTTCGAGAGAGGCGCGCGCGGTGGCGCGGTGCGGGTGCTCGGGCGGGTAACCGAGCGCGTCGAACATCATCACGCTGTTCGCCATCGCTGGATAAATCGCGCCGAGGCCATCCTCGCCGTTCAGCCGCTCGACGACGAACGCTTCGCACGCGGCGAGCGCGCGTCGGCGGAGGTAGCCGGGCCATAGCTTGCGCCCGGTCCGCAGCACTGCGTCCAATGCGCCGAAGGTGGCGCGTAACGCGACGTGCCCCCGCGCGCGCGGACGGCGGCGCGGTCCAGGGGCGAAGAGTTCGTCGACGAGGATTTCGCGCGGGTTCCTGGCGCGTGGCCGCAGCGCCATCAGCACGAGCAGCGGCACTAATACGGTGCGCGCCCAGTAGCTCATCTTCCAGAGCGTTACCGCGAACCAGCGCGGTGCGAGGATCAGCTCGGGCGGCATTTCGGGAACGTGATGCCACGGGCCAGCGCCGAACAGCGCCAACTGGATGCGGGTGAAGACGTTGACCGCGCCCGCGCCGCCCGCCGCGAGGATCGCCCCGCGCGCGCGGGCCATGTGCGGCGCGTGCGCGGCGTCGCCGATCAGCTTGAGCGCGTAATAGGCCTTTACCGATGCGGAGACATCGAACGCGCCTTCGTGGAACAGCGACCAGCCGTCGTGCGCGCCTTGCAGGCGGCGGAGGTAGCGGGCGATCCGGGTTTCTGCATCGAGGTCGACAGGTTCGCCGAGGTAATGGCGTAGGAGGATGTATTCCGCAGGAATTGTGGCATCAGCTTCGAGCTCGAACACCCAGTGGCCGTCGGGGCGCTGAACCTTGGCGAGCGCTTCGGCGGCTCTTGCGACCGCTTCGTCGACCGGGTCTTCCGCGCGGGACACCGTAGCAAAAGCCGCTCGCATTTAAAGCCTAGTAATGCGGCGGTGCGGCAAGCGCCAGCCCGGCGGCTGTTGCGCCCGAGCCACACGCGCCTTCGATCGTGGCGGGCAGGCCGGTCTGGGTCCAATCGCCCGCGAGGAACAAGTTTGCGTAGCGCGTGCGCGCGGGGGGGCGGAGCGCGTCCTGCGCGGGAGTAGCGGCGAAGGTGGCGCGCTTCTCGATGAGCAGGCGCGCGGCGGGCATGGGCATGTCTGGCAGGTCGAGTACGCGGGCGGCTTCGGACCAGAGCGTGGCGAGGAGAGCGTCGCGTGGCGTGTCGAGCAATCGGTCGGCGGCGCTAACTGTTACCGATACGCGGTCGGGAAGCGCGAACACCCATTCGGCGGTTCCGCCGACCAGGCCGGTTATGAGCTGGCTGCCTGCCGGGGGAGACACCGCGAAGTGCGCGTTGACGATCGCGTGGTGCTCGGCGGGGACGCTGAGGCCGGGGATGAGGTCGGCGGCGACCCAGGCTGGGACGGCGAGGACGAGGCTGTCGGTCGGCGAGAGATCGACCGGGCCGTCGGCGAAGTCGAGGCGGGCGGCGCGGGTGTGCTCGAAGCCGATCGCGCGTAGGCGGCAACCTAGGGTGACTTTTGCACAGTGCGCGGCGAGGTAGGCGAGCGCGGGATCGACGAAGGCGTGGGCGAGCGTGGGGTGGGCCACCCTGGGCCGGGAGGCTTCGCCGCCGCGCGCGAGGCTGCCGCGCACGACCGCGCCAGCCAATCGCGCGGAGCCTTCGCGGGCGGAGGTGTTGAGTGCGGAGACGAACAGCGGTTCGAGCAAGCGGTGCCAGAGAGCGCCTTCGGTTCGCATCGTGTCCGCGATCATTGCGTCCACCGCCGCGCCGGGCAGGCGAGCCAGCGCGAGGTAATCGTGCGGTCGGGTGCCGGGGACGCGCCGTTTGGCCGAGAGCAGCCACCATGGTAGCCAGCCCATGTTGGGGCGGAGCGTCCAGCGTTCGCCGGTCGCGAGGTCCATCCACGGGAAATCGGCGGTGGCGGGGCCGATCAGGCGGTCCTCCGCGCTGATCAGGGCGAGGTAATCGTGGACGTGGCGGTTGCCCGCGAGCACGAGATGATTGCCGTTATCGATGGTGAGGCCGAGTTCGCGGTCGAAATAGCTGCGGCAGCGGCCGCCGGCCTGCGGCGCGGCGTCGGACAAATGGACCTCGGCTCCGGCGGCGGCGAGGTGGACCGCGGCGGACAGGCCGGCGAGGCCCGAGCCGACGACGTGGACCTTCTTGCCGTTTCGATTGGCTCTCACGGCCGCAAATGTAGGCGGACGAGCTTCGCCACCAAGCCGACCTTGTCGACGCGGGCGCGGGTGCGCGGCGCGGCCCAGCCCGAGGCCCACATGCGGCGCAGCAGGCCGGAGTAGACTTCCTCCATCAGGCGCGGCGCGATCAGGTGGCCGCGCGGGCGGGCGGACATGATCTTGTCCGCCTCGTGGAAGTGGCCAAGCGCGCGTTCGGCGACCCTGCGCGCGGCTTCGTTGAGATGGGGGTCGGCGGCGACTTCCAGCGGCGTAGTCAGCGGGACGCCCGCCGCCGCCAAAGCCTCGCGCGGGAGATAGCAGCGGCCGATCGCGGCGTCTTCGTCGATGTCGCGCAGGATGTTGGTGAGCTGGAGCGCGCGGCCGAGGTGATGGGCCAGTTCGAGACCCACATTGGCGTCCATTCCGAAGATGCGCACCGAGAGGCGGCCGACCGCCGACGCCACGCGATCACAATATAGATCAAGGGTTGCCCAGTCGGGCCAACGGATGTCGGCATCGACATCGCTGCGCATCCCGTCGATCACCGCCAGGTAATCGGCCTCCGCCAGGCCGAACCGCCGCGTGGCTTCGACCAGATAGTCGGCACGGCCGGGCGGCGCGCCGTTGTAGAGCGCGCCGATGTCGGTTGCCCAATCGGCCAACTCGGCGCGGCGGGCTTCGACCGTGCCGCCCTGATCGTCGGCGATGTCGTCGACGTCGCGGCAAAAGGCGTAGACCGCGTACATCGCCTCGCGCTCGGGCTTGGGCAGGACGCGCATTCCGAGGTAGAAGCTCGATTTGGCGACCTTGCCGCGCGTCGCGGGATCAGGGAGGCGGCTCATAGGCCGATCAGCCTGCGCAGCGCGGCGGGAGCGGCGAGGGCGAGCATCGCGGCCTTGCCGTGGTGGACGCGCTCGCTGAGCGGATCGCGGTGGGCGAGCTTGGCGGCGAGATCGCTGGCGAGCGCCTGGATGATCGCGACTTCGACGCCCAGCCGTGTGTCGGCGATCAGCCGGGCGAACGGGCGCGACTGGGCGAGCAGGCCTTGGGCGCGGGTGGCAAGGCCGGCGATGGTGCGGCGGAGCGCGGGGGTGGCGTGCGATGCGCCGAGGTCCTCGACCGACGCACCCTCGGCGGCGAGCGCGTCCAGCGGCAGGTAGACGCGGTCGATCGCGTGGTAGTCCTTGCCGCAATCCTGGAGGTGGTTGACGATCTGCAGCGCGGCGCAGAGCGCATCGTTTGCGGGCCAGAGCGCTTGGGATTCACGGTGGACGTCGCAGACGAAACGGCCCACCGGCATTGCAGAGTAGCGGCAATAGCGGATGAGCGCGTCCCAAGTGGGGTAGCGGTGGACGGTGACGTCGGCGGTGAAGGCCTTCAACAGATCGAGGCCGTGCTGGGGGGTGATGTCGCGCTCGGCGCAGATTCGACGGAGCGCGAGCGCGGAGACGTCGGCGTCGGTATCGCCAGCGAGAGTGGCGCGCATCGCTTCGAGGCGGGCGATTTTTTCGTGCGCGGGCGCGGTCGGGTGATCGGCGATGTCGTCGCCGGTACGCGCGAACCGGTAGAATGCGAGCACGGCGGCGCGGTGGCGGGGCGCGAACAGCCGCGCGACGGGGAAGTTTTCCTGGGTGTGCGCCTTGCCCGAGGCGAGCGGGCCTTGCGCGGCGATCGGGCCGGCGAGGGTGACGGTGGTCATGCGGTGGCGCGCGCGGTGCGTGTGGCCTGCGCGCGGCCCTTCCACATGCCGCCTTGGCCACGCCAGTGTTGCAGCGCGGAGGCGATGGTGGCGGCAAGGTAGAAGGCGGCGATGAGCGGGATCGCCACGGCCCACAGCGGCGACAGTCGGTAGAAGCGCAGCATCGGCTGGAAGGCGAGCGCCATTGCAGCCCAGGCGACGGCTCCGAGCGCGCGCGCCGGACTGGCGGCGGTCAGCGCGAGCAGCGGCGGGGCGAAGAAGATCGCAGCCATCGCGGCGACCGCGCCGGCAAGCAGCCACGGTGAATAGCCGAGCTGCGCGTAGGCAGAGCGCGCGATCATCGCCCACAATTCACGCCAACTATAGGCGCGCAGCGACACCGAGCGGTGGGTCAGCGACAGGCGGATCGGACCCTGGCGCTTCATCAGGCGACCCATCGCGCAATCGTCGATGAGCGCGCCCCGGATCGATGCAATGCCGCCCGCGCGGGCGAGCGCGTCGGCGCGGATCAACATGCAGCCACCGGCGGCGGCTGCTATGGGGTTCGCGGGCCGGTTCACGCGCGAAAATGGATAGAGCATCTGGAAGAAGAAGACGAATGCTGGGACGATGGCGCGCTCGGCGAGCGTGGCGGTGCGTAGGCGAGCCATAAGTGAACCGAGCACGAGGGTGTCGGCGGTGGCGCGGGCGACGAGGCTGGCGAGCGTATCGGGGGCGTGGGCGATGTCGGCATCGGTCAGCCACAAATAGGCGGCGTCGGGGGCGGCGGCGATGCCTTGCGCGACCGCGTGGAGCTTGCCGGTCCAGTTTGGGGGGAGGGGGGTGCCGTGGAGGATGGTCAGTCGACCCCTCTCCCTCTCCCTCGCTCCGCTCCGCTGCGCATTTCCCTCCCCTTCGAGGGGGGAGGGGGGAAGTTGCCCGGCGCTGACCCTCTCCCCTTGAGGGAGAGGGAGATGCAACCGAAGGTAGCAAGGGTGAGGGGTCGCACGGGCGATTGTGGCGGTGGCGTCGGTGCTGTTGTCGTCGACGAGAACGATTCGGAAATGGCCGGGGTAGTTTTGGGCCAGCAGGCTGGCAAGGCTTAGGCCGATCACCGCCGCCTCGTCGCGGGCGGGGACGACCGCGACGACTGTCGGCCACTCGGCGGGTGCGGGCGCGGCGGCGGCGGCGGCGTCGGTTTCGCGCGCGCGCCAGAAGCCGCCGTGGAAGAGCAGCAAATAGGCCCAGGCGGCGGCGGCAAACGCGGCGAGCGCGGTCATGCAATCATCCCCGCCGCGCGGAACCAAGCGAGCGCGTCGGCGACGCCTTCGCGCCAGTCGCGCGGGGTGTAGCCGAGTTCGGCCCGCGCGCGTGCCGAGGTGAAGTACATGTGGTGGCGCGCCATCTTGAGCGCGTCCAAGGTGAGGAAGGGTTCGCGGCCCGAGAGGCGTGCCCAGGTTTCGGCCGCGTGCGCGAGCGGCACCAGCGGCGCGATGGGAAGCGCTAGGCGGGGCGGGCGGCGGCCCACGCGCGCGGTGATCTCGGCCAGCAGCGCGGACAGAGGCACGTCGGCGCCGCCGAGGATGTAGTGGCGGCCAACTACGCCGCGCTTCAATGCGAGGATGTGGCCGTTTGCCACATCGTCGACGTGCGCGAGGTTGAGGCCGGTCTCGACGTAGGCGGGCATCCGGCCAAGTGCCGCCTCGACGACGATGCGTCCGGTGGGGGTGGGCTTGGCGTCGCGTGGGCCGATCGGGGTGGAGGGGTGGACGATGACCGCGGGCAGGCCGTCGGCGATCATCGCCTCGACCAAGCGCTCGGCGACGACTTTGCTGCGCTTGTACGCACCTATCGCGGTTTCAGACGTGAGCGGGTGGGTTTCGTCGGACGGGTGGCCGCCGGGGAGCGGGGCCAGGGTGGCGACGCTCGACGTGTAAACGACACAGTTCACCTGTGCTGCGCGCGCGGCCTGCATGGTGGCGCGGGTTCCTTCGAGGTTGTTGCGGACGATCTCGCGCGGGTCGCGCGCCCACAAGCGGTAATCGGCGGCGACATGGATCAGCGCGCCGCAGTCCTGAAGCGCGCGTTCGACGGCGGGCTGATCGCGCATGTCGCCCTCGGCGAGTTCGCCGGGGAAGTCGTTCAGGTTGGTGCGCGAGGACGCCGCGCGGGCCATGCCACGCACACGGTAGCCCGAAAAGTGTAGCGCGCGGGCAACGGCCGAGCCAACAAAGCCCGAAACGCCGGTCACCAGCACCCGGTCGGCTAATTGATGCAGCGCACACACTCCATTAAGTTTGTGGCCTCTAGCCCGCCGGGCCAGACCGGGAAAGCAGGCACGCGTGGCGCATATACGGAATAGGGGCCGATGATCCCCCAACTGATTGGCGCGGCATTGGCGGCGCTGGCGCTAGCGGGGGCGGCGTACATGGCCTTGGCCGCTGCGCTGGTCGGGCGCTACCGGATGGGCGCGTCGCCACGTTTGGCGGCGTTCCCGCCGGTCACGGTGCTGAAGCCGCTGCATGGCCCCGAGCCGTATCTCGACGAGAATCTGGCCGCGACGCTGGCGCAGGATTATCCGGGTCGCGTGCAGACGATCTTCGGCGTGGCGCGCGGGGCCGATCCGGCGCTGAGCGCGGTGGCGGCGGCGCGGTTGTGCGAGCCTTCGCGCGCGGTCGACGTCGTGGTCGATGCCTCGCGCCACGGATCGAACGCCAAGGTGGGCAATCTGCTCAACATGGCGGCGCGCGCGCGGCACGGGGTGATCGTGATGGCGGATAGCGACATGGCGGTGCCGCCATCGCATCTGTCGCGCGTCGTGGCCGAGCTGCAACAGCCCGGCGTTGGCGCAGTGACGTGCCTTTATCGCGGGCGCGGCGACCGGGGCTTCTGGTCGAAGCTGGCGGCGGCGGGCATCTCGTGGCAGTTCCTGCCGGGCGTGGTGGTGGGTCGCGCGCTCGGGCTGGCCGAGCCTTGCATGGGGGCGACGATTGCATTGAACGCCGACACGTTGCGCTCGATCGGCGGGTTCGGTGCCTTCGCCGATACGTTGGCAGACGATCATGCAATCGGCGCGGCGGTGCGCGCTCGGGGGTTGGCGATTTCGGCACCTGCGATGCTGCTGGCGCACGGCTCGGCGGAGCGCGATTTGGGCGAGCTGGCACGGCGCGAACTGCGCGCGAACGCGACGGTGCGTGAAATCGAGCCACTGGGGTTTATCGGTTCGCTTATCGCGCATCCGCTGCCGTTGGCGGTGCTAGCGCTTGCGTTCATGGGCGCTTCGTCGCTGGCCTTGGGCTCGCTTGCGGCGGCGCTGGTTGCAAGGTTGGCGCTGGTGTTCGCGGTCGACCATGCGGCGGGCGAGCGGACCGCGCCAGTATTTTGGCTTCCGCTGCGCGATCTACTATCATTTGGTCTGTTCGTTGGCGCGTTCTTCGTGCGCCAGGTCGATTGGCGCGGCGCGCGTCTCGACATCCTGGGCGGTGGCCTGATCGCGCCAACTCCGGAGCCCGCGCTATGATGAAGACCCTGTTCCTGCAGCCGCCCTCGTTCGAGGGCTATGACGGCGGCGCGGGCGCGCGCTACCAGAACAAGCGCGAGATCAAGAGCTTCTGGTATCCGACATGGCTGGCGCAACCCGCCGCGCTGGTCGAAGGCTCGCGGTTGATCGACGGGCCGCCGGGCAAGCTGACGATGGCCGACGTGCTCGCCGACGTTCGCGGGCGCGACTTGGTGGTGTTGCACACCTCGACGCCGAGCTTCGATCAGGACGTGAAGACCGCGCGCGCGTTGAAGGACGCCAATCCGACGCTCAAGATCGGCATGATCGGCGCGAAGGTGGCGGTCGATCCACAGGGGTCGTTGGCGGCAAGCGACGCGATCGACTGGGTGGCGCGGAACGAATTCGATTTCACCTGCCAGGACGTGGCGAAGGGCATCGCGCTCGCCGACATCAAGGGCATCTCGTACCGGAACTCGGAAGGTGTGATCGTCCACAACGCCGACCCTCCTATCGTGATGGACATGGACCTGCTGCCCTGGGTGACGCCGGTTTATGAGGCGAACTTGCGGATCGAAGACTATTTCATCGGTTATTTGAAGCACCCGTATATCAGCTTCTACACCGGGCGCGGCTGCAAATCGCGCTGCACCTTCTGCTTGTGGCCGCAGACGGTGGGCGGGCATAATTACCGCGTGCGCTCCGTCGGGCATGTGGTCGACGAGGTGCGTTATGCGCTCAAGACCTTCCCGCAAGTAAAGGAAGTGTTCTTCGACGACGATACGCTGACCGACAACCTTCCGCGCGTGGAAGAACTCGCGCGCGCGCTGGGCAAGTTGGGCGTGGTATGGTCGTGCAACGCCAAGGCGAACGTGCCCTACGCGACGTTGAAGGTGCTGAAGGACAACGGGCTGCGGTTGCTGCTGGTGGGTTATGAGAGCGGCAACCAGCAGATCCTGCACAACATCAAGAAGGGCCTGTTGGTCGAGACCGCAAAGAAGTTCAGCAAGGACTGCCGCGAACTGGGCATCGCCGTGCATGGGACTTTCATATTGGGCCTGCCCGGCGAGACGCGCGAGACGATCAAGGAGTCGATCGCCTACGCGAAGGAAGTGAACCCGCACACGATGCAGGTGTCGCTGGCGGCGCCGTATCCGGGCACGTTCCTCTACAAGCAGGCGGTGGAGAATGGCTGGTTCGAGCCAGGATCGCAGATGGTGGCCGACTCGGGCGAGCAGATCGCGCAATTGTCGTACGACCATCTGCCCGCGCGCGAGATTTTCGACGCGGTCGAGACGTTCTACAAAAAGTTCTATTTCCGCCCCTCGAAGATCGCCTCCATCGTCGGCGAGATGGTGACCGACCGGCACATGATGGCGCGCCGCCTGCGCGAGGGGGTCGAGTTTTTCCACTTCCTGCGGACGCGCAAAGAGGCTTTGGCCTGAGCCAAGCCACCCGGCTGATCGTCACCGCCGACGATTTTGGTGCCGATGTGGCGGTCAACGAAGCGGTCGAACTGGCGCACCGCGACGGCGTGTTGACCGCCGCAAGCCTGATGGTCGGCGCGCCCGCCGCCGCCGAGGCGGTTGCGCGTGCGCGGGCGATGCCGGGGCTAGGGGTTGGGCTGCATCTGGTGCTGGTCGACGGACGGCCGGTCTTGCCCGCGCGCGCGGTGCCCGATCTGGTGGACGGCGGGGGGCGGTTCCGGTCGAACATGACGCTGGCGGGGGTAAACTTCCTGTGGCCGCGCGTGCGACGGCAGCTAGCGGCCGAAATCAAGGCGCAATTCGAGGCGTTCGCCGCCACGGGTCTGCAGCTCGATCATGTGAACGCGCACAAGCATTTCCATCTGCATCCGGTGGTGGCGTCTCTGTTGCTCGAGATCGGGCCACGCTTCGGGATGCAATCGGTGCGTGCGCCCATTGAGCCGGGGGCGGTGCTGGCGCGGGTGGAGCAGGGGGCGAACCCGGTGTCGGCGCGGCTGGCGGGGACGTACGCGCAGCGGCTGGCGGGACGGCTGCGGCGGGCGGGGCTGCGCGTGCCCGACGCGGTGTTCGGGTTGCGGTGGACGGGGCATTTGACGGCGGAGCGGCTGGCGGGGCTGATCGCGTGTTTGCCCGGCGGGCTAGTGGAAATTTATGCGCATCCCGCCACGTGCGACGACTTCGTGGGCCATGCGCCGGGCGCGGAGCATCGGGCCGAGTTGGCGGCGCTGGTCGATCCGCAAGTGCGCGCGGCGGTGGTGGCGAGCGGGGCGCGGTTGACGAGCTTTGCTGGGGCGTGATGGGCGGCCGTTCCTGCCATGCGCTTTCTAAGCCCTCCCCCTTGCGGGGAGGGTTGGGTGGGGGTGCGCTGCATGAAGCTGTGCGCATTTACTCCCGGCAACGCACCCCCACCCCAACCCTCCCCGCAAGGGGAAGGGCTTTCTTCTGCTTTTGTTCGACGTGAAGGCCGCTCCGGCGCTGCTCCTCGCCACGGTCGCGGGCCTGGCGCTCGCGGTGGCCGCCGTCGGCTGGGTGGGGCTTGCGCCCGTGCTGGCAGCCGCCGGGCGGATCGGGTGGGGGGGGTTCGCGGCGCTCGTCGGTTACAGCGTGTTGCCGCTGGCGCTGCTCGGCTCGGCCTGGTGGGCGGTGACGCCCGGCGCGCCAGGGCCGCCGCCGCGCGCGTTCGTCTGGGCACGGGCTGTGCGCGAGGGAGCGACCGACATCCTGCCGTTCGCGCAATTCGGCGGATTGCTGGTCGGCGCGCGCGCGCTGATCGCGGCGGGGGTGGCCACGCCGCGCGCGTGGGGGAGCATCGTCGCGGACATCTCGACCGAACTCGCGGCGCAATTGGTGTTCACGCTGTTCGGCGTGGGCGCGCTGGCGCTGGCGCTCGCCGGGCACCCCGCCACGAACGATCCGTGGCCGGTGATCGGCGGGGGGATCGCGGTTTCGGTCGCGGTGCTGGCGGGGTTCATCCTGTTCCAGCGGCGCGCGATCGCGCTGGTCGGCGCGCTCGCCGAGCGCGTGCTGCCCGGCGCGGGGAAAGCAACCGAGGGCGTAACGGCCGAACTGGGGGCGATTTACGCGCGCCGCCGTGCGGTGATCGCGGGCTTCCTGCTCAACTTGGCGGCGTGGATCGCGAGCGCGGGCGGGGCGTGGCTGGTGCTGCGGCTGATGGGGGTGGCGATCCCGCTGTGGGTGGTGCTGACGATCGAGTCGCTGATCTTCACGCTGCGCTCGGCCGCGTTCATGCTGCCGGGTGCGCTTGGGTTGCAGGAGGCGGCGTATGCGCTGATCGGGCCGATGTTCGGCCTCGATCCGGCAACCGCGCTTGCGCTCAGCCTCATTAAGCGCGCGCGCGATCTCGCGATCGGCGGGCCCGCGCTGATCGCGTGGCAAGTGGGCGAAGGGCGGCGCGCGCTGCTTGGCGGGGCGGCGCGGCGCGGCTAAGCGGGATGCGGCCAAGCGGACGCGACACCGCTTGCCATGTTGCTGTCTTAGTCCTATAAGACAGATGAACCACCGGGGATTAACATGCAGCCTACGCCCGCCAGCCTGCGCGCCGCGATGATCGACAGCCAGTTGCGCCCGACCGGAGTCAACGATCCGCGCATTCTGGAGGCGTTCATGCCGTTGCCGCGCGAGGCGTTCGTGCCCGCGCATCTGCGTCCGCTGGCGTACCTCGATGCTGCGCTGGAGATCGCGCCGGGGCGGTTCCTGATGGAGCCGATGCTGTTCGGCAATCTGGTGCTGCGCGCCGACCCGATGCCGGGCGACCGCGTGCTGTTGGTCGGCGCGGCGAGCGGCTATGAGGCGGCCATATTGGGGCGGCTGGCGGGCGAGGTCACCGCGTTGGAGGTCGATCCGGCGCTAGCGGCGCGCGCGCGTTCGGCGCTGGCCGAGGTGGGGGTGGCGAACGTCCGCGTCGTCGAGGGGCCGCACGCGGCGGGGTGGGCGGCGGGGGCGCCCTATTCGCTGCTGTTCCTGAACGGTTCGGTCGACGAGATGCCCGCCACGCTCGCCGAACAGCTCGCGGCCGATGGACGGTTCGTCGGCGTGATGCCCGATTTCGGGTCGATGCGCGCGATCATCGGTACCAAGGCGGGCGGCGCGATCGGGTGGTCGGGGTTCATGGACATCTCGGCTGCGGCGTTGCCAGATTTCGAGCGCCCGCGCGGTTTCACATTCTGATGCGCTACCCGCTGTTCGCCGCCGCGCTCGCGCTCAGTGCCGCCCCTACAGCGCACGCAGAGACGCTGCGCCAAGCGTTAGCTTCGGCGTATATGACCAATCCCGAGCTTGCCGCGAATCGCGCGAACGTGCGCGCTTTGGACGAGGGGGTGGCGCAGGCGGAGGCTTTGAAGCGTCCGACGCTCAGCGTCACGGCGGGGATTACCGAGAACGTAAACCGGGGGTTGGGAAATTTCTCGAACGGCTATCATTCGTTCACGGGCGGGGTGAACGGCAATCTGCCGCTTTTCCGGGGTGGGCTGATCAAGAATTCGATTCGCGCCGCCGATAGCCGGGTCGACGCGGGGCGCTACGATCTCGCCGCGCTGGAGAACGACGTGCTGACGCGCGCGACGGTTGCTTACGAGGACACGCGGCAGAATGCCGAGGTGGTGCGGCTGGACCGCAACCAGGTGCGCGTGTTGCAGGAGCAGCAGCGCCAGGCGCGCGACCGCTTCGAGGTGGGCGATCTGACGCGAACCGACGTCGCGCAGAGCGAGGCGCGGCTGGCGACCGCGCAGAGCACGCTCAGGCAGGCGCAGGCAACGTTGGTATCGAGCGAGCAGGCGTATGCGCGCGTGATCGGCCATGCGCCGGTCGACTTGCAGCCACCGCCGCCCTTGGGGGAAATTCCCGCGATTTCATCGCAGTCGGTCAGCTTGGCGCTAAACAACAACCCCAATCTGCTCGCGGCGCGCGCCACCGAAGGCGCGACGCGTTATGACATCGGCACCGCTCGCGCGGCACGGCGGCCGACATTGGCCGCGACGGGTGGGGTGAACTACCTGAACTATCTCGGGACCGCGAACGCAGCCGCCGGGGTGTCTTCGACCAATCTCGCGCCGGGCTTTAATCTGGCCAACGATCAAACCGCGCAGTCGGTAGGGCTGACGATCACCATCCCGTTGTTCCAGGGCGGTCTCATTTCGAGCCGCGTGCGTCAGGCGCAGGCGCTGCGTAGCCAGGCGGGCGCGAACATCACCGCGACCGAGCGGCAGGTTACCGAACTGGCGCGGAACGCTTTCGAGGGGCTGATCGCCTCGCGCGCGGTGATCGTCTCGGCCGAGTCGGCGGTGCGCGCGAACGAACTGGCTCTGGAGGGCGTGCGCGCCGAAAACGGCGTCGGCCTGCGCACGATCATCGAGGTGTTGAACGCCGAGCAGGAATTGCTGAACTCGCGCGCCGACTTGGTGCGCGCGCGGCGGAACGAATATGTGGCGGGGTTCAATCTGCTCGCGGCATTGGGCCGTGCGAATGTCGAGGACCTGGCGATCGAAGTTGCGCGCTACGATCCCACCGTGAACGCGCGGCGGGTGCGCGGCATCTGGCGCGACTGGCAAACCGACCGGGTGGAGCGCCAGGACGCGTTTACCTTGCCACCCAAACAGTCCGCGAACGCCGCACCGCTCGGCGCGCCGGGCACCGCGACGCAGCCGCCCGCGCCGGTGCCGACGACGACCAAGCCGTAACGGGCGGATCCCTTCCTCTCCCGCATCGTAGGCGAGGAGCGGAAAGGCTATATCGTGGGCTTGACCGATACTCCCGCCCGCGTCCGCGTCATCCCGTTGCAGCCGGGGTTGGGCGCGCTCGATTACGCTGCGCCGATACCGCTCGCGCCCGGCGACATCGTGGTAGTGCCGCTTGGGCCGCGCGACATCATTGGAGTGGTGTGGGAGGCGGACGCAGTGCCCGCGCGCGAGATCGCCGACGTGCGGCTGCGCGCGGTGGCGTGGCGTGTCGACGCGCCGCCAGTCGCCGCGCCGCTGCGCAAGCTGATCGGGTGGGTGGCGGATTATTACCTCGCCGCGCCCGGCGCGGTGTTGCGGATGGCGCTGCCTTCGCCGACCGCGCTCGAACCCGCCGCGCTCGTGGCGGTGTTCCGCGCAACGGGCGTGGTGCCCGCGCGGATCACTCCGGCGCGCGAAAGGGCGCTCGCGGCACTGGCGGGGGTCGCGGGATCGATTGCCGAACTGGCGCGGGTGGCGGGGGTTTCGGACGGCGTAATCCGGGGTTTGATCGCGGCGGGGGCGGTCGAGCGCGTCGAGGTCGCAGCGTCCGCGACGTTCGCTCCGCCCGATCCGGCGCACGCTCCGCCCGTGCTCGAAGCTGCGCAGGCCGAGGCCGCGGCGGCGCTGGCGGACGCGGCGCGGGCGGGCGGGTTCAGGCCGTTCCTGCTCGAAGGGGTGACCGGATCGGGCAAGACCGAGGTGTATTTCGAGGCGGTGGCCGCCGCGCTCTTGGCAGGAGGGCAGGCGCTGGTGCTGCTGCCCGAGATCGCGCTGACCGCGCCGTTCCTTGCGCGTTTCGCGGCGCGGTTCGGGGCGGCTCCGGCGGTCTGGCACAGCGACTTGAAATCGACCGAACGGCGGCGGACGTGGCGCGCGGTGGCGGGTGGCGAGGCGCGCGTCGTCGTCGGCGCGCGCTCGGCGTTGTTCCTGCCGTTCCGCGAGCTGAAGCTGATCGTGGTCGACGAGGCGCACGAGCCGAGCTTTAAGCAGGAGGACGGTGTGCCCTATCACGGGCGCGACGCGGCGGTGATGCGCGCGCGGTTCGAGGACTGCCCGGTGGTGCTGGCGACCGCGACGCCCGCCTTGGAGACGCGCGCGTTGGTCGAGGCGGGGCGGTACGCGCATCTGGTGCTGCCCGCGCGGTTCGGCGGCGCTTCGATGCCGGTGGTGAAGGCGATCGACCTGCGCCGTTACCCACCGCCGCGTGGGAAGTGGCTGTCGGCTCCGCTGGTCGGCGCGGTCGAGGAGACGCTCGGGCGCGGCGAGCAGG
>JAABUQ010006723.1_pt1 | contig 17179 bp, 7 predicted proteins | sample 5560001 | NCBI WGS metagenome assembly JAABUQ01 (sample SAMN10711888, study PRJNA513371) | rock metagenome | isolation source: Antarctica rocks | place: Antarctica: Victoria Land, Finger Mt nord | collected 2015-12-18
TAACATCTTTACGATAATTAAGCAATAAACTACGTGTACAAATTAATTTGCTCGAATCGAATATGTTTACAAGAAAGAGAAAGTCGCTAATTGTACATTTTTAAATCGTTTAACTTCGAAGTTAAGACTAGCTTTCAATCAAATATTTCTCTCGCATTCGAAAGAACAAAGCATTGTTAACAAAGAATAGAAATTGAACTAGCACAACGAGCTATACATTATAAAATAAATTCAAAGTTCATTTCTTAAATTACAAGCTATTGAAGAAGAATTACGATTTCGAGTCTAAACGCTATTATAACATTCGATAATTCAAGAATTTCTTTTTGTTAAACAAAAAGAATAACTTAGAACACAATATTATTGTTTTAAGAAAATTCTTTATAAATTCGATTTTAAATCTTTAATAAGAAAGAATGCTTCTAATAAAATGTATATAGAGACTATATGCATTAAGTAACTAGTTAAGAATTATAATGTTAACAATAGAATTGTATTAAGATAATTTAAATGAACTAAGATATTTACAAAAGATTCTATATGCGAACTATTAAGATAGTTGCAATAATTCGAAGTATATAATAACATTTTTAAATTTAGCACAACGCAATTAAGTTTTATAAATTATAGTTAATTTAACATAGACTAACGTAGTCTAAAAATTGTAACAATATTCGAAGATGCTTTAATATCTTCTTTTTAAGCAACACTTTTTCCTAATTTAATGCTTTAATTACTAGACATTCGAATAATTAGAATTTATCAATTTTGTGTAAAATGCGATTTTAGAATTAGGCGCAATTAGAACTTCTTTATACTTGTTAGTTTAACATAGTCTAACTTGATCTAATAATTTGTATAAAAAGTAAGTTTAAAGTTAGACGCATTTAGAACTTCTTTATAATTATTAATCTAATATAATTTGACTCGAGCTAATGATTGCATTGTTAGTGAGCATTTTATAATCAAGATTTATTGTTGCTATTATCTAGAAATTGATAGTCATTTAAGACATCTTAATTAGTTGAAAATACTACTAGTAGCAAAAATCCTCTTTAAGATTTAGAAATAAAATGATTTTTGTATAATAGATAGACTAGAATTGTCGTTTAGTGAAACTCGAGATAGAAATTTAGTATGTAGACGAAAAGAACGAGTTGCATAATCTCGCTTTCTATAAACTTAACATCTATTATAAAGACTTGCTTTAAAGACATCTTATATATTCTTTTGTATATTAACTTTAGCTTGCTTAATAATTCTTCAAGTTATTAGTTAAAGCACTTTTAAAAGCTAGCGACTTCAATTAAATAACACTATTTCACGCTAGCTTACATCGAATGATTGCGAAAACTAAATTTATCTTAAATCTCGTCTTTATTTCTTTACTTCTTTGATTTTTTCTTTAGCACTCTAATAAGTTTTGATCGTATTAGCGTATCTATTAACGATTAACATATCTTTTTAGAATGACAATTGCATTTGACTTTAGCTTGATCTTTCTTTTATAATCTTGATCGAAAACTTATATTAAAGATAAGTTTTAGACGATCGATCTTATAATTGATAAGAAATATAAAAGAATTATTGATGCTTTAATTGCTAAGCTTAAGAAACAAAGTCTTATAAATAAATCATTAGCAACAAGAGACAACAAACGAAAGCTTCAAAGTACGATTCAAGAATTTCAAGCAATGTGATTAAGATTGCTTCTTTTCTTTGATTTAAGCTCAACGTAATCTCAAAAGGCGTTCGATTATATAATACAAAACATTCGTTATTATGACAAGCGACAAGTAAAGAAAAAGAAGTCGCTAGCGATCACTAAAAGTCATAAACGATCTTAAAGCACTATGATAACTTAGTCTCTCTCTTAAGAGAACGACGTTACGAACGCGATCTTCGAGATTCATTCTATAATAAACAATATTAACATTGTTTGCTTCTTCGTTATGAATGTTCTTAAAGAGCAATACTAAGAAATTGTTCTTGACGAATTGAAGTCTATTTATTTCAACTTTGATTTCTTTCGAAGCTTCGTCAAACAAAACATATTAACAATTCGAGTTCTTTAATTGTGAAACGAACTCACTTATATAAAGAACGAAAGATGCTAATATGCGCGACTAAGATTGCAATGAAGACAATAAATTATTCGTTTTTAAATAAACGAAGAAATGAAGAGTAAGTAACTCTTGACGCTAACGTAGATTGATAAATGCACTAACAAGTGATATAGTCACAAAGAAGACACAATTGCTTGCGCAAGAAACTCAAGATCTAATGAAAATCTCAAGTGATAAAGAGAGAAATTTAAACGAATTCGAGTACGAATCTATTCTCACGTCGTCGCGCTTCTATACTTTATTTCACAAATTTACTCTCTTGTCGTTGCGATCTTCTACTTCATTCTATAGCTCTATTGTCACGTCGTTGCGCTCTAGCACTTCATCTCCCAAATTCACGCTCATTCGATCGCGCTCTTACATTCTATCTTCTAAACTTACGCCCACGCGATTTCGATTCTTTTTATCATCGATATTGCTAAATTTATCTTAAGGCGTCGTAGATTAAATCGAAGACAAGATTGATCGTTCGTTAGAAAGCACAATACAAGAGATCGCAAACGACATGCACATTAATGCATTCAAGAATAATATTAATGTCGAGTCGAATTCGTGACTTAAAGTCGTATTTAATATAATGCAAGATATTGAAAATTTCAAGAAAAAATTAGATTTATCTATGATGAACGCGACAATATTGTAAGTTAAGCTTTATATTTTAAAGTCAAGACATAAACTTATTTAATCGCTAGACTTGAACAACTAAAGTAGACAACAATATTCGATCATATAAATGAGATTAAATGACTTGAATGCTACAACTTTATTAAATGTTTATAACTTTCTTACGAAAAGATGTAAAAAAAATCTTAACAAATTAAGCTTAAAGACATAACAATATTCTTCGACAATTTTCAATTATATGTTATATATTAAATGTGAAGATCTAAACGAAAATATCGCGACAATTTTTTCTATAACAATATAGAATTAAGCAAGATATAATATTTTCTTGTGCATGAATTAATGTCAAAATATGTTAGACTAACGTTTTCAAATTGCAATAATAATTGATTTAATCGTTTTTACAAAATGAACAAACATCGTTTTGAATTAATAAGAAACAAAGAAAAGCGATTTTACAAAGCATTTGCGATTTTCGACAAAAAAAAGATCATAAAATCTAGACGATCTTTGTTCTATCTAGAAGAAAATCAAGATAATTTGTTTATATGTCAAGAAAAGTTTATTGCGTCAATTCAAAGTCAAATACGATTTAACACTAATTATAATTTCGAAAGATATTTAATCGCATTAACTTAGTAAGTTTAATAAGTAAATTAATTCTATCTTTGCAAACGTCTTGAATCTTAATAAATAAATTTAATATAAGAACATTTACAATAATTATAAATTAAACAAGACGACGTTAACAAAAATGCTAGTCTTAGAAAACAATATTTTACAATAAGAAACTAATTAATACTTCATAATTATAACGAACGATTTATATTATTTATAAGTTGCGAATTAGTTCGTTATGAAAAAGTCTTTACAATTTGACAAAAACAATAAATTACTTTTTGTAAAAATTACGTTTCGCGACATCATGTGAACAAAAATTATTAAAAACGAGTTTTATCTTAAAAAACATTTTGATTCGTTTACTTTCAAGATTTTTAGAAAACTAAATAGCTAGCAAAAATATTTTAACGACATAAGAATAGTTATTGTTCGAACAAAAATCAATGAACTTAATAAAAAGACTTTAGATTATAAGATAACAAAGCAATTACTATTAACAAAAGAAATAACTATGTCGATCGTTTATTAATTTAGCAAATAAGATATTTTAAAGACATTATAATTAACGTTATTTAATTAGCTTTAGTTTTACTTTGCGTCATTCGAAATCTTCAAATAAAAGAAAAGTACTTATTCGCTTCAAGAGTCTACATTTAAGATTATATTAAATCTTAACAAACGTTTTAAAACTTTTTGAAAGAAAGATTTTAAAGTTACAATTAAAAAGATTTAGAAGTTTGCGAAGACGATCTTAATAATTATTAATTCGTACACATTGCGCAAATCGAATGTTAATCGCTTTAAGAGCAAAAAATTTAAAAAAATGTCTTTACTAAACAAGCTAAGTTTGAAAGTAATAATATCGAAAATGTTTAAAACGAATGTTAATGCTTTGCGAATTGCAACATTGAATGAATTTCGAACGCGTTACAAGAACGCGAGAATCGTAAAAGTAACGAACGATACGTATAAATCGACACTATATTGTTTTCGAATGTGTTTTACGTTTTCAACGTTGACGAAGATAGCTTTAGACAACGATCTAAAGCTAATCGAAAAGAAGCTTCAAAATAATGAGTAATTAGATTTAAACACAAAAAGCAATTCGTATTAATTAAATTTTAATACGATCGTAAACTTAAATTCTAAACTAAAGCTTATAAAGAATAATATTAGAAAGAGAATAAGATTTACGACGAAGTTTCTTGTCTTTATAGATTTCTTGATTGTTGTTTATCTTGTAAACAAAATATGCTTACTATATTGAAGATAAAGAATGAAGATCTTGATTTAAAGTTAATCTTTTTGCAATAATTAAACATAAAGCTACGTATTCGATTCAAGTTGTTCGAGTTCAATTTATTCACGAAAAAGAGAATGACTCTAATTAACGCTTTTTAAGAGATAAGAAATCTCGAAAGCGAGAAGCTAATTAAAAAAAACAATTTGCGTGTGCTAGTGAAAATATACATTCTAGCGAAAGAATAAAATCTAAAAAAAGACAATTAACTTTATATTATAAAGTTAAATCATCAAGCAAATCAAGAGTTGCAAGTTGAACGAAAAGAATAACGATTTATGCAAAAGATAAAGTGTTTTAATGCGAAATTTGTTAATTTTGATCTTTTAGAAGAAAAAACGATTATGAATTAAGTAATGATAGATTCGAACGTAATTAATTATGCGATACGAGTTCGCGTCAAGAATAATAATAAGATTGTATTCGTTAAGAGTAAGATAATCTTGTTAAGTGACAAAACAATTATATAATTAAACGATAAAGGCGAAGAGACTTAAGAGAAGAGAAGTCTAAGACTAGATAATGTTCGAATGCGAGATTGTAAAGAATGTAAGCAATTTCCCTTACAAGTTTTTTGCTTTAATGAAACATCATTATAAGTATTTTAAATAAATTAATTTATTGTGTTATACTTAAAAATTGTCTAAGCAATGTTTTTTTTATGTTTGCAACACTATGTAATCGATGTTGCGAAAATAGATTAAACAATGTTTTCAAAGCGAAAATAGTTAGTTTAATTAATCAAAAATTAGATTGATACAACTTTGACACGCTAGCAATTGTTATTATTAACAAAAGAGATCTAATTAAACTAATTATATTAAGTTAAACTAAATCAATCTAATCTTAAACCAATTTCGCGATCGCGTACTTTATTGCTTTTACTTTCTTACAATTATTCTACTTAGCAATTCTCTTACATTGCGTTCTTTGCTTCTCTATTACTATCTATTTATTCTCTTCCAAACGCACGAAATATAATCGCTATCAAAATTATTATAACAAGAGGATAAGCTTCAATGAAGAAGTCTATAACTTAAGAATTATTTTCTAAGAAGAAGCTAGAAGCTTTCCAAAAGTTATTTGCTAAGAAGTTGTCTTTTAGCAAATTCAAACGAATCGAAAAAGCGACGTTTAAAACATTGCTCGTCGTCTCGTTTAAGATTGCAATTGTGTACGTGTTTATTGTTAAATTATTGTTAAAACGAATTGTTTTAATTGCGAACAATAGCGACGCGAAATCACTAAACAAGACTTCTAAATCTTTGCTAATTACTATTACAATCGCATTGAAAGTAAACTTTCACGTGTCGAAAGCAATTTGCGAAATCTATTAACTTATACAAAACAAGATCTTGATCTTGACGTCAAAATCAATTGTTGTAACTACTAATAAGAAGTACGTAGCTAGATAATCTTAGACAATTGATCTTACGTCGTAGATCTTATTGAGCGATTTAAAGTCTATCGTGTCTATCGTATCGAACGCGTCGCAAGCTTCATTAATTTACTTTTAATCTCTAATCTCTTCGATGCAAAAGCGCGTCAATATTGGCGTTAATGTCTTTTTCAATAGCTTTGATAAATGTAAATTAAAGATTATGTTCTTATTAAAGATCTATTTAAAAGCAATATTAGGCCCAAGATGTCACGAACAAGTGGCAATTATTGTACGAACGTCAAGCAAAATCTTTATCACAAAAAGTTCGCAACGAATTTTAAAGCTTGTTTGCTTCGCTATTATGCAATCGCTCTTCTATAGCAAGCGATCCATCTTTTCACAAGTTTATATTAGATAATAATGACAATTCTAGAACAATAACTACGAATTAAACTTAAAATGAAATGATTAAGCGAAGAAGCTCTATAATCAAGAAGCAAAACGCGATAATCTTTAGATCTTCGATGCATCACGACATGCTTTCAAGACAACATAACTTTCGAAAACACAAAGTTTTAACTTTTTCGATTAAATTATCTTTAAAGCGCGAATTTTAATCTTCGTTTTATTCGAATCTACGAAGTAACGACTCACAACGTCTAGAATACACTAATAGCAACACAAGAAAGTCGCTATTCGACAACGTTAAAATCATTTATCTTTAATTCGAAGCATTAAGACGACTTAAAGACGACTTCACTTAAGAGCATCGAAAAATCATAAGATTAATTAATTTACTACTTAAAGTCATAATAATATTTAATTACAAAACTAATCTAGAAAATTTATGATTAAACGAAGAGTCTTTCGAGTTTAATCAACTCGTAAGAATAGTGTGAGCGAATATCGTCAAAAGATTTGACAACAATTAATTTTCTTCGAACGTAGATTCGATATTGACGTCGAATAAGACTAAACGAGTAAATGTCTATAATACTTCAATAATATCTTTGACGACTAATATCGCCTTAGCTACTAAATCATATTAGTCATTGTCGAGCTTACATAATAAAAAAGATACGAAACGTGATTCGCAATCAATACGTTTTTACAAATGTCAATAAAACAAAATTAAGAATTAAGACACTACTAAGTTCTAACACTTTTTTGATAAAGAAGAGAATCAAAGTTAGTACTACATTAGCACGCGTCACGTCGCTAACAAGAGCAGAAATCTAATTGATCTTTTTTGACTTCTATTATAGTCAAAGCTATATCGCGAGTCTTTTTCGACAATAGCAATAACAATATAAGAAGAAATCTAGATCATAGATAGATGTTTGAGCCTCTATTACTAATCGCTATTGTGTTAATATGCACTTTAATACATTGAGCTATCAAGAACTAAAAAGAAGAAAAAGACAAAATTGACAAGATTCGCTTAATTATAATTATTAGTAACGTTTCTATGTTTTGTTTGCAAGGTGCATGCTAATTTGTGAAATACAAGACATTATAATAGACTTATAAGAACGTGAACGATTATGTTTATCGTCGTGCAAACTAGTCTCGAAAGTTGTCTAAGAAAGAAGACGCTTCATTTGAGTAAATAAGACGAGAACGATAACATACTAAATGATCAAAAGTCTATGCTAAATACTTCGATAATTCGCGTGAAAAATATAAAAGATAGCGAAGAGAAGAATATACGATCGTCAAAGATAAGAAAAGACAAATAACATTTCTCTTCGATGACGAGTATTGAGTTAAATAGAAGGAAAATATGTACATTGACCATTTATTAGATTAATCGTTAGATTGATCCCAAATTGTTAGATTCAAGAAGAGGAACTTTTCGACAAAATAAGAAATGAAATTTTGCATTTAAACGAACGAAATTCAACTAACAATTGTTTTCTACAAGATGAACTCGAAGAAAATGTTTATGCATCATTAAGAAAAGAAACAAATAACAAGAGCGATAAAGAGAATAAGTCGAATAAGAATTTAAATAACGTCGATGCTACGAAATCTACTATTGTGAGTGATAATTACTTAATGATTTAAATGAATAATTAACTAATTCGCATAACACGAGATAGATGTCGTCGAGATCGCAATTTGAAAACGATGATGTCGCAAAAAATAAAGATAACTATGTAAGCATTGTGATCTAGTGTCGAGAAATCGCACTAATGTTAACGAATTTATTTGTTAAATGAAAGAGCAAACTAATATCAATAATATAAATACTTAGGGAAATCAAGATATAGAGAACATAAACGACAACTATTTAATCTTTTGTCATAAGAAAGACATTCTTACTATGATGTTCGCAATTTCTTCGTTCGTAAACTTTTAATCTATTGTTGTTTGCAAAAAGAAGAATTATCTATGTTATGCGATTGACGAATTCAAGAATGCTAAATCGATCAATTGTCTAAAGAAATACAAGACGTATTTAGCGATAATTAAGAATTATAATTTGAATCAAGAGATTAACGTGTAAGTGAACAACGTTTAATCAAAAGAGTTGATGTAATTTTTCGAAAATCATTGATGTTATACTAAATATCTAGTCGTAGCGCTCTACACTTTAGATTACGAAAGCATACTATATATGTTAACAACACGACGCAATGATGTTGTTTGTTTTATAAATCGCACAATCGTTGCTTATATTGTTGCGTCAATTTGACGCAACGTGACTCTAATAACTAAGATGAAAGCTTGTAAAGCATAAATTAATCGAACTTAATCTAACATCTAGTTGTCAAACTAACATGAAGATTGTTAGACTAATCTACATATTTATGGAATCGACAAGTTCTATAGTTGTGCAATTGATAGTAACTTCTCAAACAATTGAAGCGTTAAGATTATTCAAGTTTGATCGATCGTTAATATCTATAAAATATCAATCAATACAATAATTGCTATGTCCTCGACTTATAAAGAAATAACACGAGTTGCTATGCGTAATAGTCGTATTAAAACATCAAATATTATTTGATTCTATAGAATTTGCAAAATTTATAATATCTTGAACGAAGTACTTGAATCTTGATTTCACTTAGTTCTAAAATTCGAGTAACACAAAATTGCGACTTTTGTTATGCTAGATCTATGTATCCAAGCAACTAGAATCTTATAAAATCAAACGCGAATAATAATTCTCTTCGTGTAATCTTAATGTTCGAACTTAATGTTAACTCTTATCTATACTCTTATACAAGCAACGTCTTTAATTCGAGACGTAGCGAAGTGTTACTCTTGACAAAATTGAATGTTCTTGTTGTTGCATCTTAGAGTAAACGAAGCTTTTTATCGTTTAACTTCTAAATGCACGTTAAGCGTATATTGATTAAAATAGAAGACAATTACTTAATTAGAATATGTAATCTCAACGCAATCAATTTATATGCGACAAAAATTTTCGACATTTGGCTTGTGTAACGTACGCGTGTATAACTTTTTTCTAGCTCTTCTAAACTTATACGCACAATATTTCGAGACTTTCTTGCAATATTTTAAAACACGTCTTTCGCGATTGTAATGTAACGAGCATCGTAATAACAATTGACGCGTACAAGAAGTAAATAATAATAGTTATAAATAATTTTGCGTATTCTTAATCACACGTATCTTATTATACGTGAGAGCTTAAGATAATAATAATAATAATAATAATTAATATTGTTATTGTCTTCGCGATTGAAAGAATTGATTTGTTGTAACAATTGCATCGAATGCTTGCGAACGTCTTACTTATTAATGCTAAGAACATTTGACTTTGTCGAATACGCAATATTAACAGATTCGTAGCTAGCATTACGTATAGATAGTTCTCTCGCTAATCTATATTATTAGTATTAAATATACAAAAAAACTATTAAGAGTTACAAACTATTTGCATTTTGTTTCTTAAAATATCGAAATTACTATTTAAGAACTTAATTATATTTTGTGCGTAACAATTTTCGATCTATAAATAGAAATATATAGTATAGAAAAGTCTTAAAAAGTTTTCTACTTATGTTTAACTATTAAGTAGTCGATATCTTAATCTATTTGTCGTAATATAGTTTTTTAGATTTAATTTATAATTCTTTAATATTTTACAACAATTTGTTATATTTACAAACTATACAAGATATTTTTACTACGTTCTTATTTTACTTAATCAACTCTTATAATAATAGACTATACTTAAAAGATACATAATTTTATTATAGTTGCTATTGCAATTTAAACAATAAATGTAACAAAATAAATAAATCTAATATTGTTAAGTTATCGAAACAAAGAATATTAAGAGAATATAAGTTAATTTAAGAGAGAAATAGATTGTTTGAATTAGATATTGCTTGTTCTTATTTTTAAGTTGCTTTTTCGTATTTAGATTAATATTGTGCTAAATGTAAGTTAAAATATGTAGAGACTTAAGAAAGCAATATAAATCAAAGTATTGTTTTTGCTAAAATATAACTATACTTTAATAAAAAGATAATAGAGAAATATATATTGTATCTTTTGTTTTTGTTAGCTCTATCGATTTTAAGATAAGCTCGAACAAAGTTAGTATTAACAACTAAGATTTCAAAACTATCAAAACAATTACTAGAGTTTTATTTATCTCTAATTTTTTAATTCTCTAACTATTGTTTGCAACAACTTTTGTCAAAAAAACTATTCTTAATCGAATATTTGTATTTCGACACTAATATAAAAAAGTATAATATTAGAAATAAGATAACAAAATATAAAACAAATAATAAGCTACGAATAAAATAGATAGTTTAAAGAAGAAAATATATAATATCAAATTTTTCTAACAAATACTAAGAATAAGATTAATAATTTGAAAAATAAGAAAAAAACTATTAGAAGATTTAAAAATAAAACAAAGTTTTTGCAATACAATTATAATATAATTTCAAAATAAATATTTAACTTTTAATCGAATTTATTGTTATAGTAAATTAAGTAAAAATTATTATCTAGAAATTTACTTTTCTTTAATTATCTTACTTTCTAAATTTAATTTTACAAACTTGCTATTATTATCTTGATCGAGAATTCTATAATAAAGTAACTTACAAAATATATTTATATTTTATTAACTTAGTAAATATCTAAGACTTTGCGCAGATCTACAAGTTGCTTTAATACTAATATATTTTTTTCCAACTATATTTACTTTCAAGATTCTCGACTTTATTAAATACTTTATTAAAGCGCTCTTTTAATACACGAATTAAACAACAAACTTGCAAACAATAAAAAATATATTAAACTTCGAATTAGAAAGAGTATATATTTCGATCGAAACAAATTAGTAAGTAGCAAAGTATCAATATTGTTTAGTAAAAAATATATATATTAAGATTGTATATTGCTAGTAAATATTTAATAGATTCTAAAATTACTAAATATAAAAAGACTATCTATATATCGATACTAAAAATAATATTATTGAAAATCTATTATATGCTAATAGACAAAAATACACTTTATACAATAATAAGATGCAAGTTGTTAATAAATTCTCTTAATAAAGCTATTCTTTGCGTTCTATATCGATAATTCGAGAAAGCAACTTGTTAATTTTAAGATACAAATATCGCTATTATAACTTGAAGTCAACTAATAGCTAGTTCTTGATTACAATAATAATATTCTTTTATCAATAACTTTATAGTTTATATTTACTTAGCGTGATCGTCGAGTCGAGTTTCAACCCGATCGAATTGATCCGCCCAATCCTGACCCTAAGGTCAGGCAAATTTCCTAGTCCAACAGGATGGAACGAGCGAAGAATGCGCGCCAAGTGTTCAACTCGACCCACTCGATCAGGTGACGTCACGTGACGCGCTAGCCATATGCGATTAGCGTGAACCCTGCGCTAGCCCAATCGGGTTAGCGCATAGATAAGATAAGATAAGACAAGCGAATGCTAACGCGAAGAAGTTAGCTTAAGTTCTTGGCATTGGTCGAACAAAACCCGACCCTAGAGTCGAGTTCGCGCCTTAACCTTGGCTCAATCCTACGAGACCCAAGAGGATAAATTGGGTTAAGAAAAAAGTGTTCGACCCAATTTAACAATTACACTATATTTACTTTGTTTTGTTAAAACATATATTTAGTATTACGAAATATAATTTTTGTTGTAACTCTAGTAATATATATTGCAATTTTAATTGTCTCGCTTAACTACTATTGCGCGCATCTTAGATAATTCTTTATAAATATATATTGTCTATAGATTATTCTTAAGTTAGAACTTGTTTATATTAGTCTAGATTAACTTAGATTTAATCTATATATATATTCTAATATACTTTTTGTAAACAAATAGATTTGTAGTTTGACATTTTAATTTTTTACTTTCTAGACTTTGTTTTACGTAACTTAATTTGTTCGAACTTTTTTATATATATATAATAATTTCTTTGCTAATATAAATATTGTAATTCGATAATTCGATCTTTTTTTTTGTTCTTATATTTAAAAAATTGATTTAGATTTAATCTAAATCTAGTTAAGATCTTGTCTAGATATATAGATTTTATAATAGCGCGTTGTAAGTTACTATTATTAAATTAAATTTGACGCGTATGCATTTTGCATTAATAAGTTCTTAGATTTTTGATAATAATCTTAAATATTATTGTTTACTTCTCTCTTTCTTATTATCTTTCTATTAATTTAACTATTAAGAATCTATTTATTAAGAATTTACAATAATATTTTATTTACTAGTTGTCTTCAATTTTAATTATAATAAAACTTTAAAAATTTAGACGCAAATATATGCAAAAAGAGTGTATTCTCTTAATTACTTAAATATTATTAAGAACTTTTTCGACAAAGTTTTAAAACTTATTTGTTAATATAATATTACTTTAGACGCGTATTAAGCGCAACTTTGTTTTAGAATAATACTTATTTAAAAGCAAACAAAGATTAATTGTATTTTGTAAAAGAAATTTCGAAACTTAATGTTACGAGTCGCGTGCTAATAGATACTATTCGTCGCGCATCGCTCTTCACAAGATAATCAAAAAAAATCTATTAATAAGATCAAAATAATTAAGATGACTTAACTCTTAAGTATCTTGAATTTCGAATTAAGATAATTAAGATAATTAAGATTTTAAACATCTTAAATATCTTAAATTTTAAATGATAAAAAAGTATATAGCTTTCGAACGCGACTCTCTTATGAATCGTATTCAACTTATTTTAAGTCTTTATTTATTGTTACTTTGATTCATTAAATTACTTGTAAAGATTTATTGAACATAAGATTGTCTATAGTTGCAACTCTTGTTATCAAGTGATTGCTTACATCGTTTGAAGACGTCTACAAATCTCTTCAATAGCATAATTCGCTCTAATACTTTTTACGAAATTACTAGCGTAACACTTTGAACATTCTAAGAATATTTGTATTAGATTAATGCGCCTCTATCTCGAGCAATAACTTAATAGCATTACGTCGATTCTTTGTTAATAAAAACGACAAGATAAGAATCAACAAGCTTAACGTTTATTATAAAGATTCTATTGATTCAAAGAACTAACTTATGGAAATAAATATTTATTTTATCTTCTATTTTGTTCTAGCGAACAAGAAGACAATTTTCGCATTTACATTTCTTAGAGAAAAAGTTTAACATTGACTCAAATTAAACTTACGCAAGTATTTGAAAAATTATGACGAAAACTCTTGTGCAATGTTTACGAATTTCGATAACTTCAAGAGAGAGCTTCGAAGAATCTTCGAAATATTCAACGAAAAACAAATCGCGAAAAGAATGATTTAGCACTTAATTTAACGAATTTTTGCAACAAACTACGCAACAAAATTTCAAAAATATGTCAATTTAATCGAATAAGACGATGTCGCATTTATATGTTACGAGCCTAGCTCGAAATAGCGTGATATATTAACTACAGCGCAACATGTAGCACGAAGCACGACTGCCTGCATGCTCGACGACTTGGCGAGCGAGCAATGCTCGCGTTCGACATGTTCGACAGCGAGCTAAGCGAGCGATGTTCGACATGCTCGACAACGAACGTAGCGAGCAAGAGGGATCTCCTTTAGTATATAGATCTCCTAAACACGACTCTTTTATGAATTGTGTTCAACTTATCTTAAGTCTTGACTTATTGTTACGATTGCCAAAGTTGCAAATCCTTGTTATCAAGTGATTGCTTGCATTGCCTAAAGACGTCTACAAATCTCTTCAATAGCATAATTCTCTCTAATATCTTCGTGGAAAGTACTAGCGTAACACTTTGAACATTCTAAGGATGTTTGTATCAAGTCAACGCGCTTTTATTTCAAGCACTAGCTCATCAACATCACGCCAACTATCGAACATAAGAGACGACAAGATCAAGATTAACAAACTTGACGTCTATCATAAAGATTGAATCGACCTAAAGGACTAGCTCATGCAAGTGAATATTTATTTCATCTTTTATCTTGTTCTAGTGAACAAGAAGACAATTTTCGCATTCACATTTCTTAAAGAAAGAGTCTAGCATTAGCTTAAGCCAAACTTACGCAAGTATTTGAAGAATTATGACGAGAATTCTCGTGCAATGTTCACGAACTTCGATAATTTCAAAAAAGAGTTTCGAAGAATCTTTGAAACATTTAACGAGAAACAAATCGCAAAAAGAGTAATTTAGCATCTAATTTAACGAATTTTTGTAGCAAAGTACGCAACAAGATTTCAAAAGTATGTCAATTTTATCAAATAAAACGATGTCGCACTTATGACAATGTTTCGACGAGATCTTAAGAACAATTTCAAGAACGAAATTATGCGCGATGGCAAATTCATCAACGATATGTTTGATCTCGTCGAAATAGTCATCGATTTCGACGACAAGCTATATGAAAGAGTTATAAAAAAGAAATACGATTAATCTCAAGAAAGAGCAAAAATCTTCTTTGAATCAACGATCAAATATTATTCGAGAGAATCTCGTTCTAATTAGAAGTACAATAATCTAAATTATCGTAAGTCTACATCTATAAAATTAAACTTTATTCAACAACGTAAAGAGAAGAATTTTAGGGGAAAGCAAGGTAACAAATCCTAGAAAACGTGCTATTTATGTGGCAAATCGAATCACTTCGCAAGAGATTGTCGATTGCGAAACTTAATAAATCGTCAACAAACCAATGCTATGTTAAGAGAGATATTCAATAGCTAAAACGACATTAGGAAGCAAATCGACACAAAAGCGAACACCCCCAAGATTGAATCGAACGACGACTACTATCTAGTAGAAAACCCAAATCAATTACAAAAAGTCCTAGATGAAACATTATTAGACAAGGCACTCGCATCTACGTAGAAAGTTAATCAAACACTTAAGAAAATTATTAAATCTTATAGTCTAGTTATCGACTTAGACGAAGAGTATAACTAGAAGAACTTTCACGAATGCATAGAAAACATCACGAATTACCTCGAGACTTTAGCTAGTTCATCGAAGAAAAAATAAATTAATTAAATCGTGAACAAATGCGAGGAAGCGCTAGAAAGCGACGCCACTATAAAAAAGAATATTTTCGACGAAATCGAACGACAATTGAACAATGTTAGTTTATTTAAAAAAAAAATAGAGAAAGCAAAGAAACATAAGACACTTAATTGAATCGTTTGCTACGACGACTTATGCTAAACTCACTTAGAAAAAAAGAAAGAAGTTAATTAGTTTTCTAGAAAGTTAAAGTTAGCAATTTAGCAACAAAAGAAAGCTTAGCGCAAATAGGCGTTTGAAGCAAAAGTCGCAACACAAGAAAAGAGAAAAGTTCAAATTTTTTAATAAAGAGCATATCAAAGAAATGCAATATATTAGCTCAACAATAGCAACTAAACTCAATAGCATACGCACGATGTTTTATCACATCAATTAAGATCAATGATCGTTAACTCATCGCAATAATTAATTTTGATGCGACAAGTAATTTTATGATCAAAACTTTTATAGAGAGGAAAGAATATTTTACTCGAAAGAAGCCTAACGCTTACAATCTAATGATTGTAGATAAAAATTCATTATTTAACGAGAATGAAAGAGTGAACAAAGAAACGAAATTATTATCGATAGCTATTTAGCAACATCACGAGAAGTTAATCTTTGATATAATGGAAATAACTACTTACGATATCGTTTTAAAAATGTCTTAATTGAAGCAACACAATCTAGAAGTTAACTAAAATACACGAGTACTTAAATTCGAACGATGTGATCACACAATTCACATTCAATCTACGCATCAATAGCGTTCGATGATAGATAAAAGACAAAGTCGAAACTTAATCACAAGATGCGAATTTACATTCTTGAAAAAAAACGATTTAATTAAGTTCGACTTAATAGACATCGACAAAGATTAACTAAATTACGAAGTCAAAGTAAGTGAAGAAAACTACGAATTTTCTAAGAATCTTAAATTATTTGATACAACGAAGAAATCGTTAAAGTACGTATTACGAATATACAACAATTGAGAGCATCTATTTCAAGAAAAGAAAACGACAAAGACTCTCCCTAAACATTAATTGTAAAATTATGAAATTAGACTTGAATTAGGCAAGCAATCTACGTTTGAACTTATATATGCTTTATTCAAGAAGAAGCTCGAAGTACTTCGCGAACATCTAGTAAAAAATGAAAAAAAAGAATTTATTAGAAAATCTTAATCATAGACAAAATACTTGATTCTCTTTGTACTTAAGAAGAACGAAACTCTTCGTCTATGTGTTAATTATCGAAAGCTAAATCATATTACGATCAAAAATCGATATTTACTATTCAATATTAGCGAGCTTTAAAATTGACTATTCGAAGTCAAGTACTTTATTAAACTAGATCTACGAGAAGCGTACAACTAAATTAAAATAAAGACAAGAAAAGAGTAAAAAATAGCTTTTCGCACATGATATAAATTATACGAATACACGATGATGTCGTTCGAGCTTACGAACGTCTCGACAACGTGTCAAAAAATAATCAATGATACACTACGACAACATTTAGATCGATTTGTCATAGCATACTTGAACAACATCATGATTTACTCAAAAATCTTGA
>JAABUQ010006724.1_pt1 | contig 17178 bp, 18 predicted proteins | sample 5560001 | NCBI WGS metagenome assembly JAABUQ01 (sample SAMN10711888, study PRJNA513371) | rock metagenome | isolation source: Antarctica rocks | place: Antarctica: Victoria Land, Finger Mt nord | collected 2015-12-18
TATCGTTACGAAACTGGTAACCGACTGTATTCTCCGCGACGGGAGTCCGCCACGTCTGACTCAAGTTAGCGCCGCTAACCAGGCGCTGATCCGCTTGCTCGAACTGGTCGCCATGCACCGGATCTTCAAGGAAATACGTGAAGTTGGAAAACAGGTTCAACTTGTAATCCATACCGTACACTTCCGCCTTGCTTACGGATTTGCCGGTATCGTTGACCCAATCGGCGGAAAGAGCATACCGATGTGTTTGGCCGCCGTCGGTCGCATCGAGCTCACCGAAGCGGCTGATGACGCCCTGCTGCACGGCCCGCAAAGCAATCTGATCCGAGGATTGCCACTTTGCTTGGTACATTTGTCCCGTAACGTTGAAGTTTGAGGTGCCCATGGTCTGGCTATACTTCAAAAAGGCATTGTACTTGCGATAGTTATCGGGTTCGACCGCCGTGTTATCTTCGTGTAGGTACTCGGCCGCGTAGAGCAGATTGCCTTGGCCCAACTTCGGGGATGCTGCGATGAACACGCGCGCTTGTCCATACGGGCCTCCACCTACCGTCATGATATCGTGCGGCAACGTATCGAAGTAGTACATGTTGACCGCACCGGCGGTCGAAAAGTCGCCTTCATCAGCGAAGTACGGACCTTTGCGATAATTGACGTAGCTGACGAGTTCCGGGATCAGCCAATTAATATCGGAGTAGCCTTGCCCGTGTGCGTGCGTGCGCATGTTGGCAGGAATCCCGCCGATGGTGATGGCGATATCCGTCCCATGATCGAGATTGAAACCGCGCAAGTAGTACTGGTTGGCTTTTCCCTCACCGGAATGCTGAGAGATAACCAGCCCGGGCACTGTCTCGAGCAGTTCTCCCGGCCTCAGGATGGGGCGCATTTCCAATTCAGCGTGTCCCACGTTGCCTTCAGCGGCCGAGTTCGCTTTCCCCAAAAGATTTTCTATGCGGCCACGCGTCTTGACGCGCCCTACTTCCTTTAGCGCCGGAGCGGCGGTCGCAGTCGGTTGCGGCGATGGTGAGGGGGACGGCCCTACAGTAACCAGACCTACGGCCGCCAACAACAGATGAAACACAAGCGACTCCTGCGATAAAGTGAAAGTTTATTCTATATAGCGCAGACGCTTTGTGTAAAGCTTCAGATGTTATTATGCGTACTTGTCATTATTGAAAACAAATTGCCGCCCGAAAACTAGACGCTGTGCCGTTCAATGAAGCGATGTTACTGTTCTTGCGAGAGTCATACCGGCAAAAGCAGCGACGAATCCAAGAATCACACTCCCGGCCGCGTACGAAAATGCAAGATACGGAGCTCCTTCATTCGTCAACGTCACCGTATCAAAAGAGAATGTTGAGAACGTAGTATATCCGCCCAAAACGCCCACGGCCAGCATCAAGCGAAAAAACGGTGTTATGCCAAGAGCTTTCGTAAGGGAAAACTCGGCAACCATGCCAATGAGCAAGCTGCCGCTGATGTTGATGAAAAGTGTGCTCCACGGAAAACCCGAGCCAAAACGTTGCACGATAAGAAAGCTCGCAACGTACCGAAGAACGGAGCCGATCGCACCGCCAAAGCCGACTGCGAACAAACTTCGCACATCTATCATCAGCGTTTTGGTGAACCGCTCTTGTAGCGGATAACTTCAACCGTCTCCACTGTAATCATGCCTTCATGGACGAGCGTATCCAATCTTGGAATGAAACGACCGATTTGTTCTTCACTATCGACTATTTCGATTAGGACCGGAAGATCGGTGGATAAGTCGAAGACGCGAGCTGCGTGAACCACCGAATGAGCGCCGAATCCTTCGATGCCTTTGAAGACCGTCGCACCGGATAGTCCAGCGGAGCGCGCGGCGTCAACGATCGCCGTGTAAAGGGGCTGATTCCCATGCCGGTCGCTTTCTCCGATAAAAATGCGCAGAAGTTTACCGGTCCCCTCAAGTTTCATCGTTCGCTCACTTTACTATTCTAAGGGAACGAAGCCGTCGGCTTGTAACCATTTCACCAAGTGATCGGCGTAGTTCTTTCCGAAGGTATCGACCAGGGCGCCAAGATACGTGTGGTATCCCATCCGGTCGTCTGCTGCAATTAGCCGCTCCAATTCGCGCCGGTGGATCGCCATGTATCCGGGACGCAAGCGCAAGCCTCCATGTACCAACTCGACCAACAGGTCGCTCGAAGACTTATCGGATCGTAGTGCTAAGCGCTCTTCAAACCACTGATCGAGCTGATGCGGTAACCGCAGTGAGCGCGTCGAACCAACGAGACCCGAGCCTTTTAAGCGCGGAGCCAACGGCTATCTAGCAGGCTGCTACGCGTGCTCGTGATCGTGATCGTGGTCCGAGCTCATATGCGAGTGCTCGTGCGAGTGCGATGTTCCATCCTCATGCGAGTGGGGATGCTGGTGCTCGTGTGGATGTTGGTGGTCCGCCTCGGTATGTGTATGTTCGTGAACGTGATGCGTTCCGTCATCGTGGGCGTGTTCGTGTTGATGTTTTTCCATGGCCTAAAGCTTCGCCAACTCCGCGCGCGCCTCATCCGCGTAGAGGGGGTGAAATTGCGGGTTCAAGTCGATAGCCCGTTGCAGATGCTTGCGCGCGCCTTCTTTGTCGCCGAAATGCAAGGCAATCATTCCGCCGTGAAATTGAATGCGCGGGTCTTCCGTGTCATAGCGGATCGCTTTTTTCACGGCGATTCTCGCCTCATCCCAATGGTTATCCATCGCCGCAGCCCAGGCCAGCGTGTCTTGGGCGTAAATCTCATCGCCACGGACTTTTACTTCGCGTCTCGCGATTTTCAAGGCATCGTCCAACCGTATGCCATGTTCCGAATAGTAAATGGCCAGCAGGCGGTCACTGACGTGGTAGGCGTTACCTATCCGCTCTATCGCAAAAATCAAGGAATCGGTTTGTGCGGCGCCGGCAGCGTCACCCATAGCGCGCTGCGCGTCGGCTTTGTATCCCAACGTCTCGGGAAGTGGAACGATGTTCGCGCCTTTGGTGGCGGCATCGAGGGTACAGTTCCAATCGTGGGTCGCCCAACAGAATCGCGCAAGTGAATTATACGCTTGGGCAAAGTTCGGAAACATGCCGATTGCATCCCGTTCGTCTTGCTTCGCCAGGTCCACTTCGCCACCCGAAAATGCGAGTTCTCCGGCACGATAGTGAAACCAGGCGCGGCCCTGCGCCGAATTGTCAATTACGCTATCCATTTGGATGGCGCCACGATCGATAAGAGTGCGGGCTTCGGTGAGGTGTCCGGTTAATTCGTCGTATCGCGCTTGCACCGCATCGATGGTTGGCTTGGGGTCGAATTTATGTATACGATCGAGCATGCGCTGAGCATCCTCGTATCGTCCCAATTCCATCTCAAGGGAGGCAGCTTGTGCCGCACCGTTCCAATCGCCCGGATTGTACATCGCGGCTTGTTCGTATTTCAGCGCCGTTGTAAAACGATGTAAGGCGGTATTCGCCGAAGCGAGAACGTCATCGGTGGTCGAACTATTCTGAGGCTGAAGTTGAAGCGCACGGCGAGCCTGAACGATAGCACGGCGGATGTCATCAATGTCGCCTTGCTCGCGATATCGCTGCATATATTGGCCGGCCAACAGCCTGGCGCTGATCTGATCTTCTTTGTCGCGTCGAACACGCTTCTCATAAAACGCAATCGTCGCGTTGCGGTATTGATAATCCGGCAAAACGGGAACCGGCGTTGGGCGCGCCGCCGTCGCATGGCTGCCTGAGCCCAAGATCGGCCAAGCAATCAGGGCAATTAGGGCCGTTAACGCGAGAAGCGCGATTGCACGAAGGTTAATTGACGTAATCTCCTAGCTCACTGGTCGAAACGCCATGCTTCGACAGGCTCAGCATGACACGAGAGACATGTCATCCTGAGCTTGTCGAAGGAGGGAACGTCGTTGCTTGATGCCTCAGAACAACTCACGTGATCGAAACGCGATGCTTCGACAGGCCAGCATGACACCGCGCGCATGACATTAGTTATTGCGGCGTGCCGAGGTAGGGGAACGCAGGTGTGAAGTGCTTCGGTGCGGTCAGATAGCTCACGTTATCGGTCGTTAGGTTGGGACGATGACCGGAGGGGAAGCTGGGATCGGCGCGACCGTCTTGTTCGTTGTTGTCGTCGGGCGCCAATCCTAATGCCGGGATCGTCTTCCCAAAGATAACGCTGAGCGAGACATCCACGATGTCGTCCGTCAGTGCGCGACCGCCGAAGGTGCTGCCTTGCGGACTGGCCTTGCCGCCGGTCTCAACGCCAAGGTAGTTGGAACATGTTCCCGGAGCAGTGCCGATGCACGACTGCCCAGGCACAGAAAGATCGGCTATTTGTACATCCGGTGTCAGTACGCTTGCTACCACAGTACTGATTGCGGTGCTGCGTCCCGCCACGGTCGTCATGAAGTTAAGAATGTCGCCCTTCAAGTTGGCAGGATTAGGGTCGTCTACGGGCGTGTCGCGATTGTTGGGATCGTGCCTCGCAAACGATGCGAAAACTTCGTTCACGGCGGGACGATTCAAGCGATCGACCTGACTGAATGACTGTTGGGGCCCTCCGCCGAGAACCTGACCTTGATTACCATTGCTGTCTCCGCAACCAGCGACTCCGATCGCGGCAACAAGAAGCGTAAGGCTAATAGCGATGTTGTGTTTATTCATAGGTTGCTCCTATTGTCCCGACGTAGTGCTGGTAGTGACCCAAAAAGCAATTTTCGGCCCGCCGCCGTTTACGGTCAGCATGCTTCGCGGCAGCTCGATCACAAACGATAGGACGTTAAAGCCTTTGAGCGTATCGGTGGCCACGCCGGGCGGGTTAAATCCCTGCGGGCAAGTATTGTTTCCGCCGAGTTTCTGCGGCAGGCAACTGGGTAAACCGCCGGGTTGAAGCGCGGTGGTGGTGTTGCCGGCGTTACGATCAGGCAAGATCTTCAAGAACTGCGCGAGATCAAAAAAGAACGAATCCTCGCGAGCCCCCGCAAAGACTTGAATCCCGTTTGGCAGCGTAAATGGAACGTTGATTGTACCTTGCCCCGTAAGGCTCACTGGCTTATTGCCGGTCGCTCCCGTAGCGCTGGGCGCCGCCGGGCCGTAGACGTAAATCGGCTGAGCGGCTCCTGGTGCACCGGCTTGAAACTGAATAACCAGGTTTTCGACGGGTGCCTGCGAGAGCGCTCCCCCGTTTTCCGACTTTGTGTCGAACTTCATTTGATAGAGCACACCCGGGTCGAAATACGTCGATAACCCCTGTCCGCTTGGAATCAGAGGATGGACGTTCATCACCAACACGACGTTGTTGGGATTGGTCGGGCTTGGGAAGATGTACGGATCGGTAATATCAGCACCGGGATGAGCTATCGTTGCGGGAGAGTCTTGGTGATCCGAACTGCGCGCAGCATAATTCGAATACAAAAACACGACGGCCATCATCATGCTGACGGCAAGAACGCTGCCGACGGTTCGGGTTGTTTTCATATGTTAGTCTCCATTGGCGTAGTAACGGGTGAGGATTTGGTCTGTCCCGAGTCTCGGGTCATAAGGAAGATCCAGACAAACACGGCGAGCAAACTGCCTACCAGCATTGCGCTGACCGTCAAATCTGAGACCGGTGGTTTCCAGCCCAAAATTTGGGCCAGTTCGTAAAAAGCAACCAGAATTGCAAAAATCGTAACCGAAATGATCCAGACTCGCATAATGAACGGCAGCCGTCCCGCGCGATAGCTGACCATGCGGTGAATGAGCAGTGAATCTAGTGTGTCAGTGCACACCATTCCCAGAGAAAACATCGCGCCTACCAGCACGGCGCCCCACACACCTGAGGACACGCCGAACGCCACTGCGTACGTGGCGATTTGGCTTGAGGTTTCAAATCCGAAGCCAAACAACAAACCAACCGGAATCGCCAGTAGCGGACTGGTTCCGTTGCGCAAAAACTCAGGGAGCAAGCGCGTTTTTGCACCAGCTACGCGATCGGTTTGACCGCTGCGAAGCTGGCGCAAATTCACACCCGCGATCACAAAAAGCACCACGATGCTGATCCACGTTCCGATCGTTTCAATAAGACTAGCGTGTGAGCCGAACTTCGTTCCTAAAAACCCAACCAGGGCAGCGATGGCCAGAACCATTACGGTGTGCCCTCCGGCGAACAGCGTCCCGACAAAGCGGCTCAGAAACGGTTTTGAGGCAAGTGAGTTACGCGTCAGATTATCGATGGCCGCAAGATGATCGGGATCGGCACCATGACGCAGCCCCAGTGCAAAAACGGTAAAGGCGCTGGCAAAAATCATGCTGCCGGCTCCAAGTGGCGGTGCGAATGCTGCGGCGTGATGACGAATCCTGCGATGGCAAAGAGGACAAGTACAGTAATGATTGCCGCTGACGCATGGACGCCTTGAGCGACAAAACCCTGCCCAATCATCACAGCGCCGATGATGGAAATAAGGCTGGCCGATGCAAGCGGCCCATAGCGCACGAACCGCTCAAAACCGGAACGCCTTGAAAGCCATCCGGCGCCGTGCACCACTGCGATGCCAAGCGCAATCAACACCGTCGCAAGCCCCAGACTAAAAATTACGATGAGGAGCAATCCATATCCCAACTTGTGCAAGCGCAGTGCTGCCAGCATAACCACGATCGCAGCGGGGCATGGCGCAATTCCGCCGCCCATCGCGGCCCAAATGGCGGCCCGGAAATTAATTGGCTCGTTGCCGGGAATCACGTGTGAATGCCCGCCCGGAGCATGCTCGTGGCCTTCGTGAGCCTGATGGTCATGCGTCAGTTCCCCTTGTGCATGATGATGATGGTCGTGTCCGACCTGCGCTGCGTGAACATGATCGTGCACGTGTTCGTGGGCGTGAGCGTGTGCGTGTGCCTGCGGGTGTGCGTGCGGATGCGCATGCTGACGGGCACCTACACGCGTTCGCATATACCGTGAGAGCGCACGTGCGCCAATCACGGCGATAGCAATGCCGGATACGAGCGTAATCCACGGATAGATCGTCTCAGAAACGAAACTTGCCAAGAAAAATAGGGCGATCCCCAACAATATGACGCCGATGGTGTGTGCGAAGGTCAACGAAGCACCCAAAATAACCGCCTGCTTGGCGGTGGCTCGCGCGCCGACCAGCGTCACGGCGAGCAGCGCTTTCCCGTGGCCTGGTTCGATGGCATGCAGCGCGCCCAAGCCGAACGCTGCGAAGATTGTTAAAAGAATGAATAATGGCGTTTGCTTGGGATTGGCAAACATGTCTGAAAGCACGGTGGATCGGACGATTGAATTTGCCTGCTGCGGCGCCGGGTCAAGGGAGGCATTGGAAACATTTTTCGTTACCACACCACTTGCAGCAACGCTCAATTCAACGTTTGTTTTACCGCGCGGAGACGCGATTAGAGCACTCGGATATTTTTGCAATTCCGTGGTCGGCTCACGTTCGGGCAAAACGACGATATCTTTCCAACCGATTTGACGGTTTTCATAGACATGGTCGTTAACGGAAATAGCGTGTGCGACGCCGGGAGCCATGCTGCTGCGAAACGTCCCAACCCAGTAGAGAATCGGTAAGCCGCCTGCCCCCGGGCGCAGCCGCGCCTGAGCCGCAAGGGGCTGCAGTGCGATGCGATTTTGATCGACGTTGATTTCCAGCGCATCGCGGACGAGTGGGACCTCGGAATCGGCCCAAGCCTGTAAATCGGCGGCGGACCAATCGCGCTTACTGCCGCGCTCCTGCATGATCTGAAAGGTGGGTATCTCCGCAATATCGAGGATGTAGCGCACGTTGACCGAGCCGTTTCTAACGTCAAGCTTGGCCAAATGGTTAATGGTAAAGTTTCCCAAAGGGTGCGCATCAGCACGGCCCACGGAAAGGCAACATACTACTATAAGGGCCACCGCTACAAGTAAAAGAGCGCGGAAACGGATCATACGGCCTCGAAGTTACTGCGGGTCGCCCATGTACGGGAACGTTCCGGTAATGTGCTTGCCGGCCGGAGTAACGTTGTCGCTGGTCAAACAAGACGTCTCTTTGTGATCGTCCGGGGCGAGCCCCAATTTCGGTATGAGACTGCCAAAAACGGCGCCCGCATCAATATCGACAACGGGACTCTTGAGGTCGCGTCCCCCAAATTTACGATACGGGTTCCCGAGCGCTTTCTTGATGCCGTAAATTGCCGGATTTGGGACTAAGCGTATGACCGCGATGGGTAGACCGCTCTTGCCTCCGGTTTCGACCGCCATGTAGCGCGCCGGGCCCGCTGCTGCGAGGTTGGCTTGAATGGCGTCAGGGGTCAGGACATTAACCAAAGCGTTGGCAACTTCATCCGAACGACCCGCAACGTTCTTGGCGAAATTGCGAATGCTGTCTTGCAGTACCTTATCGTCGGTGATAGTGCTGCGGTTGGTGGCATCGTGATCTTTAAAGTTTTCCGTTGCTTCTTTAATGGCGGGACGAGCTAAACGCTCGATTTGCACGTATGAAACGCTGGTCGATGAATCGCTGCCTGCACGGGTATTCGCCTTCTGCTTAACATCGTTTAGCGCGGCAATGGGAGCATTGGGCGGCGCATCAGCATCGTTTTCTGCTAGCGAGGTGGTGGCCCACACGTTGATTTTGGGCAGTTGCCCGTTTGAATATGCGAGAAGCGCGCGGGGCATTTCTACTGTTAGATTTAAAACATTGTAGCCAAGTAAAAAATCCTGTGCGTCCTTACGGAAACAGGAGGCGCTGGGTGGCGGAGGGTTCGGTTGATTTTTAAAGTCGCGATCAGGAATAATTTTGAAAAATTGACTGAGGTCGAAGTAAAACGGGTCTTCGCGCGGACCTGCAAATGCAGTGATTCCGTTGGTGAGGCTGGTCACTTTATTATAAGGCACAGTTCCCGTCGCCCCGACGAATGTCGAGCGCGTGCCGACCATGTTAGGCGTTGCCGGACCGTACATAGTGATTTGCTGATTAGGTCCGACGCCGGAAGCCTTGAACTGGATTACGGTGTCTTCCGTAAAATCGTCGCCTTTGCCCACTTTGAACTGATACATTACACCCGGATCAAACGACACGGTGGAACCTTGACCGCTCGGAATCAAGGGATGCACGTTCATCGCAAATACGACATTCGCGGGATTCGTGGGGCTGGGATAGACGAAAACATCGGAGATGTCCGTACCCGGCCGGGCAACGGTCAACGGTGAGTCTTGATGGTCCGAGCTCCGCGTGGCCCGATTAGCGTATAGCATAAAAACAAAAATCAGGGCAACAACCCCCAGGGCTGCCAAAACCGCCCGCCTAGAATTTCTCAAAACTTTCCTCCTGGTTGGAGTTGAACTAAGTAAACGCTTCCCAGCTTACTTGCATAATAAAACGAGTCCCCTTGCTCAGATGGCAACGTCGGCACCCGGTGCTGGGCCAGGCGGCACAGGCTCGTGTGCTACGCCGTTCCTTCGCAAGGAGGCGCCGTTAGCCCTGAGGCGTTCCGCTATCTCGTGATCGTTCAGTTCCTGAAAGAACACTCTCAGCGCGTGCTCCACGACCACCGAGGCAGATAGTCGCTCCTCGAATCGGATCGCACGGATTCTATCGGACAGCTCGGCTGAAAGGTTTACCGTGACGCGCTCGCGAGGTCTATGCATAATACTATTTGCCAACGAGGAAGAATACCGCGCGGATTGGGCGCTACGCCGAAAAAGTTGCGCCCGGCTAGGCTTGGGCTCGATAATACAGGCGCAGGCGCGTCAACCGCGTCGATGCAAGCGGCATGCCTGGCGACGATATCGGCCAAGCCGCCGGTCGCGATGACCTTTGCCGGATACCCCAGCTCCGCTTGCATCTTCACGATTAACGCTTGGCTTTGTCCTACGAAGCCGTAAACGATCCCTGACTGAAGCGATGCGATCGTGTCTCGTCCGATGGCCTGGCCGGGCTCCTGTAACGCGATCTGCGGAAGTTTTGCGGTGCGCCCAATGAGTGCGTCGACCGAGGTCGCGATTCCGGGAGCAATCGCCGTGCCAAGGTAGGTTCCCTGCGGCGAAATCGCCATGAACACCGTCGCCGTGCCGTAACTCACGACGATGAGCGGCGCTCCGTAGGCGGCCCGCGCGCCGATAGCAGCGGCGACCAGGTCCGCTCCGACCTCGCTGGGACGCTCGGTTGCTATCGCCATTAGCGATTGGCGGTTCGCCCGGAAGAAGATAGGCTGCCGGCCGAAGAAACGGGAACACGCATCACTCAGGGCTTGCTCGAGTTTGGGAACGACGCTCGCAACGACGATTGCCGTTACCTGCCGCGGGTCGAGGCCGTCCGTTGCGAAAAGCTGCGTCAAAAAGATTCCGTACTCATCGCCGGTGCGGCGCTGCTCGGTCGTTACGCGCCAAGTATGCATCAAGTGGTTAGAGTCGGTTTGAAAACAGCCCAATTTGGTTTCCGTATTTCCCACATCAATCGCGAGCAGCATGCTGTTCTTTCCGCAGACGCTCGATCGCATCCAGCAAACGCGCGGCTAAGATCGGCTTTGGCGCGCAGCCTAAGTCGTGCTTGTCGTCATCTCCCCACAGGAGCGTCAAGCAACTGTCGTTTGGTCCAAACCCCTGGCCGTCCGACACGTCGTTGAGCGCGATGGCATCCAAATTTTTAGCGCGCAATTTCTCGCGGGCGTGCTTGACGAAGTCTTCCGTTTCGGCCGCGAAACCAACCAAAAACGTGTTGCGCTTGTTCCGGCCCAGCGTCAGCAAAACGTCCGGCGTTCGCACCAGTGCTACGTCCAGACGCCGGTCGCTTTTCTTTTCTTTGTGCTCCGAGCGATGCTCTGGACGCCAATCGGAAACTGCCGCGGCAGCGATCGTAATGTCGGCCTCGGGCGCGTGCACGAGTGCCGCTTCATACATCTCTTGAGCCGTGGTAACCCGAACCGTCGCGACCCCCGGCGGTGGCTGTAGGAGTGTGGGCCCCAAAATCAAGGTTACTTGCGCTCCCCTCGCGCGAGCTTCGCCTGCCAGGGCGATCCCAATGGCACCACTCGAAGGGTTTGAGATGAAGCGCACGGGGTCGTAAGATTCCCGCGTCGGTCCGGCCGTAATCACCACGCTCACGCCGCTCAGGCTACGGGTCCGCCGTAATGTCGTCGCGATGTAATGCAGTAGAGTTTCTTCCGCTGTGAGCCGGCCAAGGCCATGTTCCCCTTCGGCCAGATAGCCGGGCTCGGGTTCGATAAATTCGTAATTGCGCTCCCGCAGTACGCGCATGTTCTCTTGGCTCGCCGCACTGTCGTACATTGCCGTGTTCATGGCCGGGGCAAGCAGCACCGGAACGCGCGCCGCAAGAAGAGCCGTCGTTAACAGATCGTCGGCGATTCCGCTCGCCAGCTTCGCGAGAAGGTTGGCCGTCGCGGGGACCACGATCACCAAATCCGCTTCCCGCACGAGCCGGATATGCGCAATGCGCTCCGGATTATCCCAAAGCGTTTCGTAAACGAGTCGGCCTGTTAGCGCAGAGAACGACAAGGGTGTGACGAATCGCTGCGCGTTCTGCGTCATGATCACATTCACACTCGCACCCCGCTGAACGAGCGCGCTGGTCAGCGCTACAGCTTTATAGGCGGCGACCCCGCCGCAGACTCCCAGTAAGATGTTCGCGCCCTTCACGCCCGAATCCAAATGTTGTCGATCAACCGAGTCGTGCCGAATGCGGCAGCTCCAATAATGAAGGCAGGCGGTCGCATCTGCTCCAAAGTTTGAAAGGTATCCGCGTCAACCAGCTCCAGATAATCGAGCTTGGCGAGCGGGTGCAACACCGCTTTTCCCGCTGCGAACGCCGCTTCCCGTGACCGTCCCGCTAGGAGCTGCAGGTAAACTATTTGGAGGGCGGCGTGCAAGCTGGGTGCCGCCGCCCGTTCGCCCTCATTCAGGTATCGATTTCGACTGGACATCGCCAGCCCATCGCTTTCTCTCTGCGTCGCGATGAGCTGTACATCTACCGCGACGCTTAGCTCGCGCACGAGCTTGCGCACCACCGCAGACTGCTGAGCATCTTTTTGCCCAAAGAACACGATGTCGGGCGCAACGATGTTGAGCAGTTTCAGCACGACTGTGGCAACGCCGCGGAAGTGATGCGGGCGAACCGCTCCTTCGAAGCACCGTGCCATAGCTCCAACGTCGACCGAGGTTGAAAATCCAGGCGGGAACATATCAGCCTCTGCCGGCGCAAACACCGCGCTGACGCCGCTGTACTCCAGTAAGCTAAGATCGGCTTGCAAATCACGCGGATAGCGCTCAAAGTCCTCGCCAACACCGAATTGCAGCGGGTTAACGAAGATTGAGGTGATGGTTGCCTTACATTGCGCACCGGCTGCTTGCACTAATGCAAGGTGCCCGGTATGAAGTGCTCCCATCGTTGGAATAAATCCCAAAGGACGGTCCATGCCTTCGAGGGCGTCGCGAACAGCCTGCGAGGTCTCAAGCCGGAGCAACGAACGTTGTAAACTCGTTAGGTTCGCGTTACACGCAAGAGGGTGCGACCGACCGTGAAGGGCGCACCCTCTTGCAGCAGGGCATCGCCCTCTAAGGGCCGGCCATTCACCTTCGTGCCGTTGCGGCTCGCGAGATCCGCAAGGTATAGCCGCCCTTCGTTCTCCCAGAGACGGGCGTGCTGGCGAGATATGTATCGGTCGATTGTGATACAGGCATTGGCGAGGGAATCATCGCGTCCAATCGTTATTTCGCTCTCGAAAGGCCAGGTTTTACCATCGAGCGGCCCGCTGAGGACTTCCAGAAGGTACATGCGGGCAGCTTCTACCGCTCACTGAGCCCGGTCCTGGTCCAAAAAACCTATCGCTACCGTTAAAACTCTTTCTGCTCGCGGACGATGTACTAATGTAGTATGAGTCAGGAAAGCGCGGTTCCAAGAAAGGGCACAATGGAAAGCAAAGTGGATCAGTTGCTAGATCTCGTGGAGATCGAGCCGGACGCCTTGCGTGAGGCCGAGTTCATGCAAGCTCAGGCGATACTGGACACTTTGGTGGGCAAGTCAGTCACGGAGGCCACTATCGACGACACCCGCATTGTGGTCACCACCTCCGACGGCAGCAGGTATTTCTTCTACGGGTTTCTAGGAGGAGGCAGCGCGCTTTAGGGCACGCGCAACCGCGCGAACGTACTCGTCGATCACCGTTTGGTCGTCTTGGGCGATTTGCGCGAAAGCGACGCCTTGCTCGTAGCGTTGTTCGGCGCCGTTAAAAAACGACATGATGACCCGCCCTTGTGCAAGGATTTCCCGCTGCGTGCTGGACAGATTGAATCGCAGCTCGATGTTGCTACCCTGAGGTACTTCTATCCCGCCGGCAATCCGCAGGCCACCGGCGCTCAGGTCCACGGCCCGAGCTTCGTGCCGCGAGCCTTCCGCTTCTAATATCGAATAGGAAACCGGTATATCGACCACTGCGCGGTCGAAGCGCCGCCTTTGAGGACTTGCTTGCTGGTTATTCACTCACGTCAGTTCTTTCTGGTTACTTTGGCGTTCTGCCTCAGCCGCGACGCGCCTTCAGTAGTCGCTCGCCCGCTACGCATGACGGCGTCGGCGGCAAAGACTGAGCCCAGGATCGCCTGTTCCGTTACGACTCCCCCCTGCACGTAAACCTCATACGGCTCGCGCAGCGGCGCATCGCACGAGAGTTCAATGGTTGCTCCGGAGACGAAGGCCCCAGCCGACATGATGACGGCATCGCGATAGCCTGGGACCTGGCCGGCTTCGGGTGCAAAGCGCGCATTAACGGGCATGGCTCGCTGCAGTCCGCGGGCAAAAGCCCAGACCAGCGATTCGTCGTTAAGGGCAATTGCCTGAATGATGTCCGTGCGCCGCTCGCCGGCTGCCGGTTGAACGGGAAAACCAAGCTCGTTGAAGAGAGCCGCGCAGAAATCTAATCCGCGCAAGGTTTGTTCGACGACCAGAGCTGCCTGGAACAGGCCTTGAAAGTACAGGCGGCCTAAGCCAAGCGTCGGCCCAAGCGCAGAACCGAGTCCGGCAGCATACGTGTAAGCCGCCACGCGATCGATGATCCACTGCTTTCCAACCACGTAACCACCCGCCGGCGCCAGCGCGCCGCCCAGGTTCTTAATGAGCGAGCCCATCACGGCATCGGCGCCCGTATGAGTGGGCTCGCGCTCTTCTACTAGTTCGCCATAACAATTGTCGACCAGGACGATCGCACTGGGCAGGTGCGAGCGCACGAAGCGGATGGCCTCGGCGCATGCATCAACGTACAATGACGGGCGCGAAGCATAACCGCGTGATCGTTGCAGAAAGACTGTGGCGACGTCCGCATGTAGTGCATCACGGACGGCGGGGTAGTCGATGGCGCCATCGCCGGTCAGCGGGACTTCCCTGTACTTCAGCCCTTGCTCGACTAAATTGTGCGCCGCGCCGTTAATCGCACTTCGCAACGTATCGTATGGCGCGCCTGTAATGCTCAGCAGCGTTTTTCCGTGCGGGACGCAAGCCTTGATGGCCGCAACGATCGCATGGGTGCCGCTTACGAACGTCAGTCGCGCCAGGGCTGCCTCAGCGCCAAAAATGCGCGCGAGCAACGATTCGTAGCGGGCGCGTGCGGCGTCGTCGTATCCGTAACCCGTGGTGCCGGCAAAGTCGCTGTCCGAAAGCCCTTCTTCTAAGAATGCGGAAAGGACGCGATATTTGACTTTGCTTTGGGCGTCGTAACGAATATTCTCAACTCGTCGTAGAGCGCGCTGTGCGGCCTTGCGAACGTCTTGCGCAATGTCGTAGCGATCAAACAACGATTGGATCATGCGGCAAGCTGATTGCGCTCGTAGGCGCGAACGAAAGGAATGTAGATGAGCGTTGCTACCAGCAGATTGACGCAGATTAACCCAACGGCACGCCAATCCAAAGTTGCCAGATACACGGACAGAAATGCCGGAACGCTGGACGGAACGTAGAATGCCGGGCGCGCCACCAATCCAAAGAAGATGCTCAGGTACGTGATCGTCGCGAGCACCAGCGGCGCGACGATAAACGGTAACGACAAGAACGGATTAAACACGACCGGTAGCCCGAAAAGCAACGGTTCGTTAATGTTGAAGAGCGCGGGCGTGACGGTCAACCGTGCCAGGGTGCGTAAACGCTGCACCCTGCTGCGCAGCAGCAACAAGACCAGCGGTAAGGTCGCTCCCGAACCACCGGGAAACACAAAGAGAAACAGCGAGACCACCACGATGTGCGGCAACGCGATATGGTGATCGTAGGCCGCAGTATTTTGCACTTGCAGGCTGAGATAAACAGGGGTAACGACCGCGGCGAGCAGCGCCGGACCGTGAATTCCCGCGGTCCACAAGAGCGATTGTATGAGCGTGATCAGCAGCAAGGCGCCGTAAGTATCTCCCAGTGTTCCCAGAGGCTGCATCAGCGCCGATAACTCTGTGGATAGCGAGAAATGTATGGCGAACAGAAAATACGCGGCCACCAGAACGCCGATGGCACCTACCCATTGCGCCCCGGCATACTGTTTCGCCGCACGAAGCGCGGATGCGGCAGCCAGCGCGATCACGATCGCCAAGAACAAGCCGCTCGCGCCGATCGTAGTTAAGAAAAGCAGCGCGCTGGACTGGTACGGACGGGGCAGCGTCAGGGGGAACGCGATGAGAGAAGCAGTCAGGAGAGCGTAGGGCGACAGCTGCATTTTGGCGGCCAGTTTGTAGCTTAAAATCACGAGCAAGAACGCCGCCATCACCCCGAACGATGGTAAAAAAGCGCCAGTAAGGCGCTTCAGTATTGTGGCGGCCGGTGTGGTTATTCCGAAATACAGTATCCCAAGAATCAACCCGCTAAAGCTGAGCGGAAGCGCTTCGCGAATCGCAACCATTGCGGGCGCTTCTCCGATGCGGCGCAGCGGGGGTACGACCCGGCGATCGAACCATGCGAAAAAGCCCTGCTGCGGGACGGTTGTCTCAGAGCTTGCGGACGATTGCCTCGACCCGGCCGACGATCGTGACATCGTCGGCGTAGATTGGCTCCATGTTGGCATTCTCCGGTTGTAGGCGGATGCGCCCTGGTTCCCGGTAAAAGCGCTTAACGGTCGCTTCTTCGTCGACTATTGCCACCACGATTTCTCCGTTGCTGGCGTTCGGTTGGGGCGCTACCAAGAGAAGATCGCCGTCGAGAATGGCGGCTTCTATCATCGAGTCGCCGCTGACGCGCAGCATAAAGGAGTCCGAGTGGCGCGCAAAAGAGCTGGGAAGCGCAAATTCGCCCTCGATGTTCTCTTGTGCCGTAATGGGAACGCCGGCGGCGACCTTGCCCACGATCGGCATGCTCAGCGTTTCGATGGCGGGGGGCCCGTCGCTGCGCAAGGCACGCGGCTTGGTCGGGTCTCGATAGATCAGGCCCCGACGCTGCAGCGTTTTGAGGTGGGATTGAACGGTGGATGACGAGGACAAACCCACACGTTCACCGATCTCGCGAACCGATGGCGGGTAGCCGCGTTCACTCGTGTATTGACGTATTACTTGGAGAATTCGCTGTTGCCGCTCGGTCGTGCGCTGTTCGGCCATTTCCCTCCAGGGTGCCAAGCGTATGGCGCTCGGCCCCGTTAAAATACCACAGACGAGCACAATAAGCAAACATATGTTCGAGGCTTGTTGACAGCCGATTCAGGACGTGTGCTACAATTTAGTACACGAACACCCGTTCGGCACAACATGTAGTTAAGGAGGACAGGGTGAGGAAGCGCAAAGGGTTCACGCTCATGCCCGCGATAACGCTCGCGTCTTTGAGCTTGCTGATCGGTCTTCCGAGCTTGTCGGGCATATCACTCTATGCAGCGACCTCTGAGAAGTTCACTCCGGTCGTCGTTCGCCCGGGTGACACCTTGTGGCACCTCGCGGCGGTCCACACGCCAACCGGCGGAAGCGTGCAAGAAACGGTCGACAGCATCGAAGCAGCCAACCACCTTTCCAGCGCTACCCTGACCCCCGGCGAGAAAATCCGCATCCCCTCGTCCCACTAAACCCCGCCCATGTCATCCCGAGCAGTCTCCTATGTCATCCTCATATCATGGAAATAGGGGATGATTAAAGAACCATCCCCTACACGGTGTCTGAGCGCCGCTGACATCCTTGGGCCCAAGAGCCCGCAGCTCAGATTGGCGCTCGCACCAACCTTACT
>JAABUQ010006725.1_pt1 | contig 17178 bp, 14 predicted proteins | sample 5560001 | NCBI WGS metagenome assembly JAABUQ01 (sample SAMN10711888, study PRJNA513371) | rock metagenome | isolation source: Antarctica rocks | place: Antarctica: Victoria Land, Finger Mt nord | collected 2015-12-18
CCTTATCTCTCGATAAATCTGACTCTTCGTTACATTCCAAAAATAGCCGATGGAATTCTCGACTTCAGACACCAGTTGGTATCCCGTCAGTGGCTGGCGCTGCAAGAACCCGAGAAGCGACGCCGCCGTTGCGTTGAGTGCCACTTGACAGTCCATTTTAGACTATGGTACGCTCTTCCTGCGTGATAGTCCACATTGTCCTGTTTATCCACATTGCTGCCGGGTGCGTTGCGCTCTCGCTGGGTGCCGTCGCAATGGCGACCAAAAAGGGGGCGCCGCTTCATCGCCGGATGGGGAAAATCTACTTCTATGCAATGAGTATCATTGCGGCGACGGCTTTCATACTTGCGCCCATTTTCCATAATGTGTTTCTTTTCTTGATTGCCATTCTGTCGTTCTACGCTGCGCTCAGCGGCTATCGAGTCCTGACACGGAAAAACCCATTCGAGAACGGCGCAGCCGAGTTGGATTGGGCCGCTTCCCTTGCGGTGCTGTTGGCGGGGATTGCCATGATTGGACTCGGGATAGCGCGCACCAGTGTAGTCGACTCGGGATTCATTCCCATGTTGTTCGTGTTTGGCAGCATCGCGTCGCTTTTGGGAGCGAACGACATTCGCTCGTACCTGCGTCCCCCACGCCTAAAAGGTGCGTGGATCCTCGCGCACATTGGCAATATGATGGGTTCATACATCGCGACCATGACCGCGTTCTCCACGACAACCATGCATTTTCTTCCCTTGACGGTCCGTTGGCTGTGGCCGACTGCCGTACTGGTTCCATGCATCGTTTACATGACGCGAAAATATGGCTCCAAATTGACGGCCACGTGGCAGCCAGCGCGACCATGACGGTGGTCGCGTAGCTGTTCCAAGCCTCACACGGCGGCTAGCGCCTCCCTGGCCTCTTCAACGGTCATGTCGCGATTGAATACCGGTGTATTGGGCTCTTGCTTTTTGCCATCGTGCAGCCGGCCAGTGTCCACCGGCTCGAAGCCGGCGTCACGGATGACTTGCGCCACCGTGCGCTTTGCAATTGGATCGTCGCCGCAATAAAATACCGCAAGGCCTTGTCCCGATTTATCGAGCAGCTTGTGGGCCTGAAGGGTGTTGAACGCCTTGACAACTTGCGCGTCCGGAATCTTTCGCGCCACGCATTCGCTCGAGCCAATCTCAAGCGGTTCTAAATTAAAATTGGCATCGTAGGGGTTGGTAGTGTCGATCACTATTTTGCCTTCCAAAGGACCGGATTGGTGCAACGCTTCACTAACGGCGGTCCATGGCACGGCAAAAATAATGACTTCGCTGCACATCGCTGCGTCATAAGGCGATGAGGGTTTCGCGTTTTCACCAACCGATGCTGCAAGCTCTTCGAGCTTATGTCCGTCGTGGGAAAAACTAAAATACACCTTGTGACCTGCTTTGGCCAGCAAGCGTCCCAGATTGCCGCCGATGTGTCCGGATCCGATAATTCCAATGTGCATGTGTGCTCCTTGTGATGTTAGCTGGCTTTGTGCTGTAACTCGACGCTGCTTAGCCGGTTCAGTGCGTCCAATACTTGATCGACGGTGATTTTTTGCAAAGTGCGATCCACCCGTTCGGCATGGGGATCACCGGTCTCTCCATGCCATAGAACTTGGTGATACGGCCGCGTTTGCGGCGGCCCCCAATGTTTAGGGTCGGTCGGACCAAAGAGCAGTACGGACGGGACGTGGAACGCCGTAGCCAGATGCGCCACGCCCGTATCCCCGCTGACAATGAAAGCTGCATGCGCGACGAGTGAAGCGAGCTGCGCGAGGTTTGTCCGACCAGCGTACACATTCTTGGGCGGAATTCCGGCAGATTGTGCGATGCGCCGCGCACGGTCGATTTCGTGATGCGAGCCGGTAATGACGACATGGCCACCTTCTCGCGATTGCGCCCTGGCGACTTCGGCCCAGCGGTCAATTGGCCAGCGCCGTGACTCGCTCGCCGCCCCTGGATGAAGCAGCGTTGCGCCTCTGCCCCGTTTGCTCACTCGTGGAGGCAATGGCAAGTCGAGGTCCTCCGAATCGGCTTGAATGCCGTTGTGCTCGAGCAAGCGGCACCAGCGCGCGACTTCATGTTCATCTTGGTTCCAAAGCGCTTGTCCGGCGCTTTGCGGAATAAGTTCATTTTCAAAGGCGATGAGCCGTCGTGGTCGCGCGGCGAGCAAGACGCGATGGCTTTCCGGCCCCTTTCCGTGCAGGTCTACAGCGAGGTCGGCGCCATGCAAACGTGCATCGAGAGGAAGAAGCGGGAGCGTATGCACGATCTCATCGATGGCACCGCATAAAGACGCTAGCGGTTGCAACGTTGCAGGCGCTGCTAAAATCCTGCGGTGGTAGGGAAACGCCCGCGCAATCGCCCGATACGCCGGGACGCCGGTTAGAAAATCCCCGAGTCCAAGTGGGCGCAGCATCACAATGGATGGACGCCAAGATGCGATATCGCCTGAAAGCGGACCGCTACTGTCGAGAGACAAGCGTCCTCTCTTTTGTTTGCGTGCGATGCTCTGCAAGCACTTGCGCATAGACGTCGAGCGTGTCCTTTGCTATTCGTTCCCAGCCGTAACGCCGTACGGCCCGGCGTCGCCCGGCCTGTCCGAAATCACGACGCAGTTGTTCGTTCTCCAACAGCGAGCGCAGCGCACCGGCTAATTCCATGGGTGAGCGGCTCGCCACGTGAAAGCCGGTTATCCCGTCAACGACGGTATCGATCAAACCGCCTACGGCCGAGGCGACAATTGGAACCCCGCAGGCCATTGCTTCTAAAGGTACCATTCCAAACGGTTCGTACCACGGAACGCACGCGACAGCATCCGCCGAACGCAATAAGCTGGGTACGCCCCCGCGGCTCACGCGACCCAAAAAACGCACGCGATCCACAAGGCGCAGGTCGTGTGCTATTTTTTGCAGCCGGCGCACTTCCTGGTCTTGTGCGAGGTTAGCGCGGGCGGGGCCGCCGGCGATGAGCAACTCGGTATCCGGCAGTAAGCAAAGCGCTTCGATAACGTCGCTGATTCCTTTACGTTCGACAAGGCGGCTGAGTACTACAATGCGGCTGATGCCCGCGGCGCGCGGATACTGTCGACCGTCAGGCGTGAACTCAAGCAAATCAACACCGCACGGTACGACGGTGATGCGATGTTTATCGGCTCCCTGACGGATCAATTCAAAGGCCTCCGCACTTGCGGTGGCGATGATGCGTTCTGCCTGCTGGATAATCAATTGTTCTTCGCGCAGACGCGAAGGCGGGCTGGTATCTTTCGCCCCTTGGTAACGGCGTTTTTCCACGCCCAGTGCATGAAACGTTTGTACCATCGGAATATGCACCGCGCGCGTGGCCGGCAGCGAGGCTCTACCAGACATCCAAAAGTGCGCATGCACCACATCAGGCGTCTCGAGCTGCCATGCGCGCAATAGCTCGTCGGAGAAATCGTCCATGTGCGGCAACAGGTCATCTTTTGGAATGTTCTGCGGGGGGCCCGCATCAATATGACACACGACAACACCGTCGGTGAACTGCACGCTCTTGGGAAGCGTCGCATCGTCACGGCGCGTATAGACGCGCACTTCGGCGCCGGTAGCCGCCATCGCACGCGCGAGCGCGGCGACATGAACGTTTTGACCGCCAGCATCGACGCCGCCCAACACGGCAAGCGGACTGGCGTGCTCCGATACCATGGCGATTTTCATGCTGCCACTTCAGCCAGCAACGTATCCCAATTGCGCAAAAATTGGGGCAACCCATAGCGCGCGAGCGCGACCTCGCGCGCGGCTTGACCCATCCTGCGCGCTTGTTTCGGGTTGGTGATGAGTTCACGCGTGTACTCGAGCAATTCAGAGATATCTGTGGAAATGTAACCGGCCTCGCAAGGGACTGCCTTGGGCACCTCCGTCGTTGCCAGCGCGATCACCGGCATCCCCAAGTGCATCGCCTCGATGAGCGAGAGCCCGAGCGATGTCCAGCGAACCGGATGAATGTAGACTCGCCGCTTGGCCATCTCGGAGTGGAGCTGCTCTTGAGGGAGGTTCTCGATTCCACCGACCATGGCAGCGGAGATGCCGAAGAGATCCACGGGTGCGACTTGTGCGAAGCGGTCAATCAAATCGCTGCCGGTCACGCGCCCGCGGCGCGACGGTTCATTAATGACGATTGCGCTGCGCTCCAACTGTCCGGTATAGCGGTAGCCGGGATCGATGACCCCATGCTCGATGACGCGAGTCGGCGTAGATCCGGTGTTCCAAAAGAGATCGTTGAAGTGCGTGACATGCACGACCGTGAGTTCCGGACGGTTAGCAGCGTAGTGCATCATATTGAGAATCTCGCCCTGAGGTGCATCGTGTTCTACGTAGATGGTCGGAACATCGCGACCTGGTTCGCGCGCAAGCCAGCGCGGAGCGAGTTCGGTCAACTCGTGGGGCCGCTGCACGATAAGTACGTCGATTTTTTCCAGCGCCAATCGTTCGGGAGGCAACTCGATGACATTCTGGGGCCACTCCCAGGTCTGTGCGCGCCCGCGCCCGTCGGGTCCGCGGTCCGGTACTACGGGCACGAAATACTGATGTTCGCCTTGAACGAAGGCGGTGGTCCACGAACCATGTACGTGCCACAGCAAAATGTTCATACAGGCACCACAGCGGGACTTCGCGTAAGGTGCTGCACGGCGCTGAGCACGTCATCGACGCTGACGCGGTCCAAACACGGTTGCGTTTCAATCGGACACACGCGAGCGCGACAGCCGCGGCAAGGAATGTCTTGTACGCCCAAAAGCACGTGTGGGACGAGCCAAGGACGAAAGCGTACCGCCGGGACGGTCGGCGGAAATAGTGATACAACGGGTGTTTGCACCGCCGCCGCGAGGTGGGCGGCTGCAGTGTTTCCGCAAACTATCACGCTGGCTTGGGCTATGATGGCCGCGAACTGCGCGAAGGTGGTGAGTCCGCAGGCATTATGCACGTTGGGCGCGTGGCCCGCAACATAACGCGCGAGGCTGAATTCTTCGTTACCCCCCGTCACCACCACACTTTGACCGCGAGCGCTCAAAGCACGAACCAGAGCCGCATTTTTTTGCGCTGACCAGGCGCGCGCCGGTACGGTAGCGCCCGGATGAACGACCACGTATGGTGCATTGCTCCAAGGCCAGAAGTCGCCGGCTTTCAAGCCATGTATGCGCAAACGCCGATCGTCGCTTGCAGGCAAGGTGTACCCAAGTTCCGCCACGAGCGAGAGATCGCGTTCCACTTCGTGCACGTCATCGGAAACGCGGTGACGGATATCCAAGAGATTGCCCGGGTAGTCACCGCTGATCGCAGCGATAGTGCGAATGCCGGCCATGCGCAGCAACAGCGCAAGAGGCAGCGCGCTTTGGTGAAATGACGTAAATATAACCGCACGCTCGAACTGACGCTGGGCCAGCAAATCGATAAATGCGTCGATTTTAGCACGCTGGATTGCTTGCGGCTCGGCATCGATCCACGATGCGTGCTGCACGAGCACTTCATCAACGCCGGGCAGCAGTTCAGCTGCAGTGCGGCCGCGTGGGCCCGCGAGAAACGTTACAACGGCACCGCCCGCCGCGGCCGCACGCACCGCGGGACCGGTCAGTAGGACGTCCCCATTATTGTCTTGACGCGCGATGAGCACCCGCTCGCTCACGTTGGCAAAACCTTGTCAACTGCAGCACCCAGTGACGGCGCAACTTCCGGCGCTTGTTCGATTTCTTCCGCCCGCGTATGGGAAGTTGGAACGAGAATGGAGCGGGCACCCGCGGCGCGCGCCGCCGCTACGTCGGCGCCGATGTCGCCGATGACGACGCAGTCCTGCGGTTCAACCCGGAACTGCGCAGCCGCATCGAAGATCAACCCGGGTAGCGGTTTGCGACACGCGCACGAATCATCGGGACCGTGCGGGCAGGTGAACCAACCGTCGATGGGGCCCGCTAATTCCGCGATACGAGCGTTGACCTGCTCAACTTGCGCTGCAGTGATGTAGTTGCGCGCGACACCGCTCTGGTTGGACACAACGCCGATAAGAATGTTGCCCTCGCGGATGCGGTCGAGCGTGCGTCGCACGCCGGGCATCAGCCGCACCTGCGTTGGATCGCCGTTGTAGGGAACATCGACCACCAAAGTGCCGTCACGGTCGAACAGGATTGCCTTGGGTGTGCGCGGCGGCGAATTGTTCATCGCGCCAGCCGCAGACGCGCTTGTGCGAAAAGGCGATGATAAACGGCAGCAAAGGGAATGACAGCGCTGGTCACCAGCATCGTACCGACTTCATGCGAGGTTTTTGGGCCGGGCATAATGCGCTGCCAAGCGAAGTGCGCCGTCGAACCGGCCCACAGCAGGAACGCCCCAAGCGCGGCCTGCCGTGCTCCACACGCAGCAGCGCCTAATGCCACGGCGCCGCATGCGGTTGTCAAAAGATGCTGGGGGAACCGACTCGCCCCGTCGTTGGCTCGTCGGCGCCACTTTCTGCCGTAGCGGTGCTGCATTAGCGCATCATCAGCGTTACCGGCTTGCAATCGCACGCTGATCCACCGATCCGCCGCCCTAACCGGATGTAGAATAGTGCGTGCGCCTTTAACGATATCGTAACCCGAATCAATCACGCGCAATGCCAAATCCGAGTCTTCACGGAACGCGCGGGGAAATCGCTCGTCGAAGCCGATAACTTCCTGCAAAACACTGCGCCGGTATGCCATGTCGGCGGTGATCCATTGCGCGCGCTCCAAACAGGCGACGTTGCGTTCCCAATCCGTTGCTTTTCTGTTCTGCGGCAACGGTACCCGGACGTTGCCTTGACTGGCAGCAACACGATCGCCCAGCGCTTTTAAGTCCTCGCGGAGTTGCGCGAACCAGCCGGGATGCGCGATCACGTCGTCATCAACAAAGGCGATCCAAGGCGCGGCTGCGTTGTGCCAGCCGACATTGCGTGCTGAAGCGGGTCCGGACGCCTTTCCCTTTATAACTCGAATGCGCGAGGAGAGTGACTCGCTGAGGGGCCCGAGCTCGAGGGACGTCGAGCTATCCCGCCGATCATCAACGATTATGATGGATTCCGGCCAGGTTTCCGCGCCTTGGCCGAAGGAGGCGAGCAGGGCCGCCAGCGATGGACGGCCGATCGTGGGAATCACCACCTCAATATCGCTCACGCCTGAGCGCCGTTTCGCCGCACTAAAAACGGCCCCAGGGCAAGCGCGTCGATCGGCGCGGAGCCGAAGCACTCGAGTGCATCGCGCGGCGCATCAACCATCGGCCGGCCAGCGGTGTTCAAACTTGTGTTGACGACGACCGGTACGCCGGTGCGTTCTGCTACAGCTTCCAGCATTTGCGCGACCAGCGGTTCATCGCGGTTGTCGACGGTTTGCACGCGAGCCGTTCCGTCCACGTGAACGACCGCGGGTATCTTGTCGCGCCAAGCATTCTTGACGCGATGCGTGAACAGCATGTACGGACTGGGCAACTGCCCCTCGAAGATTTCATGCGCGCGCGACTCGAGGACCATCGGCGCTACGGGGCGGAATTGTTCGCGCCCTTTAATATTGTTGAGCCGCTCCAAGTTATTGCCGTATTTTGGATTGGCAAGCAAACTGCGGTGGCCGAGGGCTCGCGGACCGTATTCGCTCTGACCTTGAAACCAGGCGACGATTCCATCGTCCGCGATGATCTGTGCGGTGGCATCTGCAATGCTGTGCGGGCGCTCGAAGGCGATGGCCGCATCAGTGAGCCATCGTTCGAGCTCGCCTTCCGACCACGCGCGTCCGAGGGCGGCGGTAGCCACAGGTTGCACGCGGTCGCCCAACCGGTGCGCGGTATACAGCGCCGCTCCGAGCGCTGTTCCCGCATCGCCCGATGCGGGTTGCACCCAAACCGTTTTAAACGGTCCCTCGCGCGCCAAGCGCGCGTTGGCCACGCAGTTGAGAGCGACGCCACCGGCCATGGTGAGTACGTCGTCACCAGTACGCGCGTGCAGCCACTGCGCGAGTTCCAGCAGCATCTCCTCGACGCGCGTCTGAATGCCGGCCGCCAAGTCGGCGTGGACTTGCAGGAACGGATCGCTCTCCCCCCGCCTGGGACAAAGCGAGTCCCAATCAATGGGAGCCGTTTCAAAACCGCCACCACGGACCCGCATCGCTTGCCGAAAATACTCGCTGTGCACGGGGCGCCCATACGCCGCAAGCCCCATCACCTTATATTCATCCGAAGAACGGCGAAAGCCGAGCTGCATCGTTGCTTCTTCGTAGCGCAAGCCTAGTGAATGCGGCAGGTCTTGAGTCGCTAAAGACTGCAAATCGCCATGCACAACCCGTCCGGCCAGGTACGAACCGCATTCTCCGCGCCCGTCAAGGACCAACACGCTGCACGTGCGATAGGGCGAGGCAAGGTACGCGGAGGCCGCGTGCGCGACATGATGCCGCACAAAGTGGCTGCGTTCCACCCTGAGCCCTGGCAAAGCGGTCTGTAAAAACAAGGGTGCCTGGCGCGCATACAAGGTGCGCAAACCTTCCCATTCATGTACGGAAAGATCGCTTGCCGGTTGTTCGGCTAAATCCGGGTCGTAAGAGTACGCAATCGCGTCGAGATCCTGCGGTCTGACGCCCGCTTTTTTCAAACACCAGGCCGCGGACTCCGCGGGGGGTTCCCAGGCCGTAAACGGGTTGCAATCCTTGGCGTGTTTGCGGCGGTTGAAGCGCTCCTCCTCAGCGGCGGCCACCGTTTCGCCGTCAACGACCAGTGCCGCCGAAGAATCGTGGAAGACCGCGTTGATTCCCAGAACTTTCATTGCCGACCTTAAAAGTAAGTGCTGCCTTTTCTACCCCGTAGCACCTCTTACAAACAAGGTATTATGAACTACTGCCAACCAAGGGCCAGTTAAGGCCTCGGCGGCTAAAAGGCCATGGTTCGCTTCGGCAAAGCCAGCGCAGGCTAGGCTCACCATGACACAGATTGCTGCGATCATGGAGAGCTGCGATTCATGAGCAACTTTGAGAAAGTATTGTCATGGTGAGCCTGTCGAACCATGGCGCGAAGATAATCGGCGGATCACATTGGTTGTGATTCGTTCGACAATCGGCTCGCCTATTTGGAGCACCCAGGCCCAATCTGTCGTGCCGGCGTTGAAAACAGTGCCATTGCTCCCGGACAGCCCCATTGTTGCTCGTGCGTTGGGCGACACTTCACCAGATCCGTCCCCAACGTCCCAGTCTTGAAGCGATGCGGCGCCCAGAGTTTCAAAATTTGCATCGTCGCAAACACCATCGCACTCATAGCCGATCAATCTTTGCCGCGCTCCAAAAACAGTTCCGGAGTGAACGGCGCAGCCTTCGTAGATCCAGTGCTGCGGATCGCTAACGCGGTAGCCCGTTGCGGGCCGCTCCCCGATCCATTTTCCGCCGCCGTTGCGAAAACTGAGTCCCGTAAGAAAATGCTCGCACCGATCTTCCCAGTCCCCAGCGCGCGAAATTGCGAGTTCGTCGTCATCGACGGCGACGCAAAACCAGCACGTGTTCCCCCCAAAAAAAGCTACGTTGCCGCCCTTCTGGACGAACCGTTCGATCTGCGCGCGCATCTCGGTAGTCCAGTATTCATTATGCCCGAAGCTGCAAAACAACACATACCGCTCCGCCAACCTTTGGTCCGTATGCAAATCCAAATCGGTGCAATAATCAACTGCGAATCCATTGCCTTCCAGCCACGCGACGGCTTTGGCGTCCCAATGCGCGAACGTCTGCCGTGGCGACGCCCGATCGTGGACATCCGCGTTGACTTCGTCCCAGGGATGGCCACCGGTCCCGCCACCGGGACGGTCCATCGAAACAGTGCCGGCTCCGCTGTAGAGACACTCGCCTTCATCAACGCGTTTTGTCCCGTCAACGTGTGCAACGTTATAGGCGTGATAGGTGAACAACGGAATGTTATACAGAATCGGCGCCGCAGAGGTGAGGTTTCGGACTACGAAGAGCGCGCGCGGCACGTCCGTCAGGACCGTTGCAGCTTGGTTGAGTTCGATCTCTGCAGCCCTGCGTTCCCTCGATAAAAACGGCAACGTATACTCCGCTGCGCCAGTGTTCCGGAATGCAAACGGCGTATGCCGGCCACTGCCAGCGCTTGCCGGGTTCTCCTGGGTTGGCATTGTGGCCGTCCATCCACCCGGGCGTCGCAGCATGCACCGGTTCGTACAGCGCGCCGCAACGATAGAACTCCACTCGAAATTTGGGCGCATCGGTGGCAACATGCAAGTTCAGTGTCGTTCCACTGAGCACGGTAACCTCCGATGGGTACGCTCGGATCAACCTGCCGGATCACGCATTAGTTCGAACGAAGGCTGCAAATGTGGCGAAACCGGACGGCGCTCTCGCAACACCCAGGGCAAACCGCGAAATGCGTCGCAGAACGCCGAGCGTGCAATCGGGTCGTGCAGAGCATCCCGCAGCAGGTTAACCGTTGCGCAGAGCGCGCGGCTTGGCGATCCGCGCAGCCAGGCGGTCCAGACGCGATTGCGCATCACCAAACGTCGGCGCTCGTTCGGAAAGCGGCTTATCGTAGCAGGATAGTGGTGAACGACCAGCTCTTTGCGATAGCGCAGTTCCCATCCAGCTTGAGCGAGATCGAGCGCCAGCAGCGATTCCTCAGCGCCAATGTGAAATCGGTGATGGTAACCGCCGACCTGCAGAAAAGCGTCTCTGCGCATCACGCAAGCGCCACCTAGAAAAAAAGCGATGGAATTATCATCGCTCTTAGCCATTTCTCTGCATGCGGGATCCAATCGTTGCTCGTCTCCCACAACCATGCGCGCATTGATTAGGGCAAGTCGAGGATGCTCCCGCAAGATTTCGACCGCGCGCCACACCGCTCCATCGGCCCACCAGCCATCATCATCGCAGAAGGCGATAAACGGCGCCCTCACCGCAAGCGCGCCCACGGTTCGAGCCGCGGCGCCGATGTTTTTGTTCAGCGTGATGATATGCACGGCGGGGTAATATGCTCGAACGGCAACGGTCGTGTTATCGCTGGAGCCGTTGTCGACCACCGTGATTGGCGGACCTTCCGGTAAGGCGCTCAGATGAGCGAGGGTTTGAAGAAGTATCGTGCACCGGTTATATGTTGCAATAACAATGGCGCAATCAGTCATTGAGGATGCTCATGCCGATCGCGCCATCGTCATGGAAAGCAAATGTTAAGCCACATCGCCGCCTCCACCTACCGCGCCGAGTTTGCCAGTTTGCGCTACCCGTGGGGCGGGTACACGACAGCCTGCCACGTTTTAAGGAGAAGATCATGAACCGAGAAGATCTCGACGACACTGCATCGGAACCCGGCAACGATTTGGGCGCCGCGGACCTCGATGATGAAGATTTAGCGGACGAAGAAGACGGCGGCGTAAGCGGCCGCAGCGGCATGGGCTCCTCGGGTGGCGTGAGCCGCGACCTTAGTAGGGCCGGAGCGGGTGCCAGCGGCGTTCTCGACGACGACGAACTCGGCGACCAGAACACTGACACCGAGTAAGCGCAGGAAGACTTTGGGACGCCACGGGGCTGGATCCGTTCGTTTGCGCCGCAAGAAGGACGGGTACACAATATACCCAGCAAACGATAGGAGTTTAGCATGGACAGAAACACCGGCGAGAATTTTCGAGACGATGAGCGCGATCTGACCGACACTGCGGGAAATGAAAGCGAACGTGAAGGGATAGAAGACTTGGGCGCAGGCTTGACCGGCGGTAAGAATCCTTCGCCGGGAATGGGTGCCGGCGGCGGCCTCGGATCGGAGATTCGAGACCGCGGAGGCATCAGCGGCACAGGCAACAGCAACATGGGTGTCGGCGTGGGCATGGCTTCGGGCTCAGCGGGCGGTCCCACCGCGGCCGAACATAGAAACGATCCGGATTTTGAAGAGGAAGATAATAACGGCGACTGATCAGGCGAGCGCTTTGTAGCGAGGGGCCCCTGCCGCTGGCGGGGCTCTTTGTTTATCCAAAGCCTGCGCACAGCCTCAAGGCGTGCTCCACGGGCCCGGGTCCTAACATTGCCTTAACGTTGCACCTCGTGTATACTAAACATCTGTGCCCCCGAGCTTTTGAAAGCAAACGCATGGGTTCGACCGATGTTGACCCCTCGTTTGCTATGGCCATTTCTCGGGCATTGCCTCGCCGCGTCGTGCTGTCGCGGATCGTGGTCTGGGAGCGTAAGTGAATTTAATCGACGTCAACAATTTCGATGCCATGCGAATCGGCTTGGCATCGCCCGAGCAGATTCGGGCGTGGTCTTTCGGTGAGGTGAAGAAGCCGGAGACCATCAACTATCGCACGCTCAAACCCGAGCGCGATGGGCTCTTTTGCGAGAAGATTTTCGGACCAACCAAAGACTGGGAATGCCACTGCGGCAAATACAAACGCATCCGCTTTAAAGGGATGATTTGCGACCGCTGCGGCGTCGAAATCACGCGCGCCAAAGTGCGCCGCGAGCGGATGGGTCACATCGAGCTTGCGACTCCCGTTTCCCACATCTGGTACTTCAAGGGTGTGCCCTCGCGCATCGGCATCCTGCTAGACATGTCGCCTCGGCAGCTCGAGAAGGTCATTTATTTCGCCGCCTACATCGTCATCGATCCGGGCGCGACCTCGCTCACGAAACGCGAAGTGCTCACGGAACAAAAATACCGCGAAGCACGTGAAAAGTTCGGCACGGCCTTCAAGGCCGGCATGGGCGCGGAGGCGATCCGCGAGCTGCTTCGTGACTTGAATATGCGCAAGCTTCAAGAAGATCTGCGGCGCGAGTTCAAAGAAACGACCGGACAGAAGCGCCTGAAGGCCATCAAACGTCTGGAAGTTGTCGAAGCCTTCTTAACTTCAGGCAACAAGCCCGAATGGATGGTCCTGGCGGCCGTCCCCGTGATTGCACCCGAACTGCGCCCTATGGTGCAGCTCGACGGCGGCCGTTTTGCGACCTCCGACCTGAACGACCTATACCGCCGCGTGATCAACCGCAACAACCGTCTGAAACGGTTGCTCGAACTCAGCGCGCCGGAAATCATCATCAAGAATGAAAAGCGCATGCTGCAAGAAGCGGTCGATGCGCTTATCGACAACGGCCGCCGCGGGCGGCCGGTCACCGGTCCCAACAATAGGCCCTTGAAGTCGCTCTCCGACATCTTAAAAGGAAAGCAAGGCCGCTTCCGCCAGAACTTGCTCGGTAAGCGCGTCGACTACTCGGGCCGTTCGGTGATCGTCGTCGGTCCGAACTTGAAGCTGCATCAGTGCGGCCTGCCCAAAGAAATGGCGCTCGAGCTTTTCAAACCGTTCGTGATGAAAAAGCTCGTGGATCGCGGACAAGCGCACAACATCAAGAGCGCCAAACGCATGGTGGAACGCGTGCGTCCGGAAGTCTGGGATGTGCTCGACGAAGTGATTCGCGAGCATCCGGTGCTGCTCAACCGGGCGCCAACGCTGCATCGTCTGGGTATTCAAGCCTTCGAACCTGTCCTCGTTGAAGGCAAGGCTATCCATCTGCATCCGCTGGTGTGCACGCCGTACAACGCGGACTTTGACGGCGATCAAATGGCCGTCCATCTTCCGCTAAGCGCGGGCGCACAAGCCGAAGCGCGTATCTTGATGTTGTCTTCCAACAATATCTTGCAGCCCTCGTTCGGTCAGCCGGTCTCCATTCCGACCCAAGACATGGTACTCGGGTTGTATTACCTCACGTTCCAACGCGATGAGTACACTGGCCCGGCGAAGGGCGAGCTTATCGACGACTACGAAAACAAAGTCCGCCCTCACACCAACGGCAAACCGTCTAAAAGCAAAAAAAGCGCTAGCGGCAGTGTGAAGGAGCAGGAGCGTCTCGCCGTGTTTGCCAGCGCGCAAGAAGCGCTTATGGCGTACGAGTCACATCAGGTTGGATTGCAGCAGTGGATCAATTTGCGTTGGAACGGTGAGTTACTGCGCACCACCGTTGGCCGCGCCATCTTCAATTTAGCGTATCCCGACAGCTGGGATCAGCCGTACATGAACCACATCCTCGATAAGAGCGCCCTCAACAAGATGATCACCGAGTGCTACCGCAAGTACGGCAATGCACAGACCGCGCTCTTTCTGGATGCGATCAAAGACCTCGGTTTCCACTACGCGACGCAATCTGGAACGACCGTTTCGATCAGCGACATCATCGTGCCCGATGAAAAGTACGACATTCTCGGCAAAGCGCAAGGCGAAGTTGACGATCTGCACAGCCTGTTCAATCAAGGCTTCATCTCGCACGACGAACAGTACAACAAAACGATCGACGTGTGGTCGAAGGCCAGCGACGAGGTGACTCGCGCGATGCAAGCCGCGCAGAATCCGCTCAACCCGGTTTTCATGATGGCGACTTCCGGCGCGCGCGGTTCGATCTCCCAGGTCAAACAGCTTGGCGGTATGCGCGGACTGATGTCCGACCCGTCCGGCCGCATCTTGGAAATTCCGGTCAAGGCTTCTCTAAAAGAGGGCCTTACGGTGCTCGAATACTTCATCTCGACGCACGGCGCGCGTAAAGGCCTGGCCGATACGGCGCTGCGCACGGCGGACTCCGGTTACCTGACACGACGACTCGTTGACGTCGCGCAGGACGTCATCATTCGCGAAGAAGATTGCGGCACGCCCAACGGCATTACGGTCAGCGACATTCGGGTCGGCAAAGAGACGATTGAACCGCTGGTCGAGCGCATTATCGGCCGTCGTGCTGCGGCCGACATCAAAGATCCGGAAAAGCCGCGCAGTGCCAAGCTGGTCAACCGCGACGAAGAGATCGACGAAGAGAAAGCCAAAGCGATCATCGCCGCTGGCATCGGGGAAGTAAAGATTCGCTCGGTGCTGACCTGTCAGGCGCGGTACGGCGTTTGCTCCATGTGCTACGGCCGCAACCTGGCGACCGGGCACAAAGTGGATATCGGAGAAGCAGTCGGCATCATCGCTGCGCAGTCGATCGGCGAACCGGGTACGCAGCTCACGCTGCGCACGTTCCACACCGGCGGTGTGGCGACTGAAGACATCATCACCGGTCTTCCGCGCGTTGAAGAAATCTTTGAAGCCCGCAAACCCAAGGGCCAAGCCGTCATGAGCGAAGTGAACGGAACGGTCAAGTTGGGCGAAGAGAAGAACAAGCGCGTCCTCATCGTGACCGACAGCACGGGCGAAGAGCACCCGTACGACGCGCCCTACGGCACGCATTTAATCGTGCATGAAGGCGACACCGTTGTGGCGGGCGACCAACTCAACGAAGGCAGCTTGAATCCGCACGACGTCTTGCGCATCAAAGGCGAGACGGCGCTGCAAAACTACCTCGTGCAGGAAGTGCAGAAGGTTTATCGTTCGCAAGGTGTCGACATCAACGACAAACATATCGAGACGATCGTTCGTTCGATGCTCCGCAAACGCAAGATCGTTGACGGCGGCGACACGCGTATGTTGCCTGGACAGCTGGTCGAGACATCGTTCTTCGAAGAACAGAATGAAAAGATGAGCAAAGAAGGCGGAAAGAAAGCGGAGGGCAATCCGGTGCTGCTCGGGGTGACCAAGGCCTCGCTGGCGACCGAATCGTTCTTGTCGGCGGCGAGCTTCCAGGAAACGACCCGCGTGCTGACCGATGCAGCCATTAAAGGCAAACACGATCCGCTGCTGGGGCTCAAAGAGAATGTCATTATCGGCAAACTGATTCCGGCCGGTACCGGCATGTCGCGCTATCGCAATCTCGACATCATGCCCGAGGGGCAAGACCTCGATGACGAGGGACGTCCGAAGAACCGCTTCGAGGACATCTTCGACGGTCTTTCGGCTGATGATGCGGCACTCGCCGAAATCGTCGGCAGCAACGGCGACGGTATGAACAAGCTCGTGAGTGCCTACGATCGCGGCCGCCCCGAAGCCACGGTGCAGTACGAAGGAGAATACGACGAGCATCTGGCCGTCAACGCCCCGCCAAAACGCACCCAATACGACCGCCAAGCCAAGGGCATAAATCCGGAAGATCTATGAGTGCACGGGTAGTGCAGGCTTAAAGATTAGAGCCCGTTGCCGAGTCAACGGGCTTTATCTTTAGTACGCGCAAAGAGCGTAGTGTTCAAATCGCAAGCGGACGGGGCAGCCTGAGCAAGGCGCAAGTATCTGGGAAGCTTGTAGGTAATGGTCAGGCCGTCGCGGCTGATGCCACCGTTTTGCAGCCGTCTCTGCGTCGTGGGGGTACGCAGGTCAAATAATATGGCGCGAGCTCAACTGCCGGAAGCTGCCGGCATGAGAAGAACCTTACACGCATGAAGGTCGCCGCAGGCGTATCGTCTGACAGAGCATTTCCAAGCGGTACGGTTACGTTTCTCTTCAGCGATATAGAGGGCAGCACCCAGCGTTGGGAAGCGTATCATCAGGCCATGCAGCGAGCCGTTGCGAGTCATGACGCGCTCATGCGCGCTGCAATCGAGAAAAACCGCGGCCACATCTTCAAGACCGTAGGTGACGCATTTTGCGCCGCATTCTCGAGCCCGTCAGATGCAGTGGCCGCGGCGATCGATGCGCAGCGCGCGCTACGAGCCAACGATTGGTCGGACGTTCACGGTCTTCGCGTGCGGATCGCCATTCACAGCGGCGACAGCGAATTGCGCGACGGAGACTACTTCGGGCCGACGGTCAACCGCACCGCAAGACTGGTGGCTACCGGGCATGGTGGCCAGGTCCTCGTCTCAGGTGTCGCGAGGGCGTTAGCCGAGGACCAATTGCCGTCGGAGATATCGTTGCTCGACCTCGGCCGCCACCGTTTGAAAGATTTGACGCAACCGGAGCACGTGTATCAAGTGCTGGCTCCCGATCTGACGGCCGATTTTGCGCCGCTGAAGTCGCTCGATGCCTTGCAGCATAACTTGCCGGTTCAAGTCACCAGCTTCGTTGGGCGCGAGCAAGAAGTGCCACGCGTCAAGGAACTGCTTGAAAAGCATCGCCTGGTAACGTTGGTTGGTGCTGGCGGAATGGGCAAGACTCGCCTGGCCCTGCAGACCGGTGTAGAACTGCTCGATGCCCACCGTGACGGCGTTTGGTTCGTAGATTTAGCGCCACTGAGCGATCCGCAATTGGTCACTAGCGCGGTCGCGTCGGTGTTCGGCTTAACGGAGTCGCACAACAGCTCTCTAAACGA
>JAABUQ010006727.1_pt1 | contig 17177 bp, 12 predicted proteins | sample 5560001 | NCBI WGS metagenome assembly JAABUQ01 (sample SAMN10711888, study PRJNA513371) | rock metagenome | isolation source: Antarctica rocks | place: Antarctica: Victoria Land, Finger Mt nord | collected 2015-12-18
TTGTTGACCTCGAAGAAAGCGACTGGGACAAAGTGATGGACATCAACCTAAAATCTGTTTTTTTATTTTGTAAATACAGCATTCCGCACATGAAAAATGGTGCAGTTGTAAATGTGAGTTCTGTACATGCTTTCCAAACCACACCGGATGTATTGCCCTATGCCGCTTCAAAAGGCGGCATGGAAGCTTTTACCCGTGGTTTAAGTTTAGAATACACAGCCATTCAGGCACGTTTTAACTGTGTGGCTCCAGGTTCGGTAGATACACCGATGCTTTGGTCAAACCCAAACATCAAAGATGGTGTTGAAAAAATGGAGGGGACTGTGGGCAAGCCGGAAGAACTGGCAGCAGGGATTTGTTTTATGGCATCAGACGAAGCTTCTTATGTAAACGGAACCACTTTGGTTATCGATGGCAACCGGTTAGATATTTTATAGCACAGGAGTTAACCGTTATGAAGAACAAATTTATGTTTGCCACCGGCATAGAAAACAGTTATCCTACTGTTTTTATCGATGGAAAAAAGATCAGAGTGGACGAATTGGAAAAAACCGGCCATTACCAAAGATGGCAGGAAGATTTTCAGCTGGTGAAAGAGATGGACATTGAGTTTTTACGCTACGGGCCGCCTTATTATTCTACCCACATAGGGCCCGGACAATACAACTGGGCTTTTGCAGATGATACTTTTGCCCGGCTAAAAGAACTGGGCATTGCCCCGATTGTTGATCTTTGCCATTTCGGGGTACCGGATTGGTTAGACAGCTTTCAAAACCCAGATTTTCCGCAATATTTTGCAGAATATGCTTTGGCTTTTGCACAGCGTTATCCTCACCTTAAATTTTATACACCTGTAAACGAGATTTTTGTTGCCGCTTCTTTTTCCGGCCAATATGGGTGGTGGAACGAAAGTTTGGCCAATGATAAAAGCTTTGTTACCGCTTTAAAACATTTGTGCAAAGCCAATGTGCTGGCCATGGAAGCGATTTCTAAAGTTCAGCCTGAGGTTACTTTTATCCAAAGTGAATCCTCCGAATACTTTCACCCGGAAGATCCTTCCTGCTGTAAATTAGCTGATTTCTTAAACCTGAAGCGTTATTTGTCGCTTGATCTTTCTTATGCGCATTCCATCAAAGTCCCACACTACAAATATTTGATTGAAAACGGAATGACCGATGCGGAGTATGAGTGGTTTATGAACAATAAAATCCGCGGTAAATGTATCATGGGAACAGATTATTATGCCACAAATGAACATATCGTCCATGCGGACGGTTCTACCAGTGCTGCCGGAGAAATTTTTGGTTATTACGTCATCACCCAACAGTATTACACCCGTTACCGATTGCCGGTGATGCATACGGAAACCAACATTGCCGAGCCAAATTCTGTTACCTGGCTGCAAAAAGAATGGTCAAATTTGTACCGATTTAAGCAAGACGGCTTTCCGATTGTCGGTTTTACCTGGTACGGTTTGCTGGACCAGGTAGATTGGGACACAGCACTAAGGCAAAATAACGGCACGGTTAACCCTTTGGGATTGTATGACCTGAACCGAAATATTCGCCCTGTTGGCGATGCTTATAAAAAACTGATCAAAGACTGGAAATACGTTTTGGAGGACGAAAGTTTCGGCTTAAATATCCTTTCCTGATTTTTACCTGATAAAAGAAGCATCGCCTTAACAATTAGAAACTAAAACTGGCATCGGCATCAGGGTAATTTACCTTGGTGCTTTTTCTTTGGCTGCCGATGGTAACATGCATCATATTGACCTGTTCGGGATGTTGCTCATACAACAAATCATTGTGTATCGTAACTTGTTTAATAGGCTCAATACTTTTCACTTCAAAATAACTCCAGGCAGCACCTTCCTGGATTTCGTAACCAACATAAGTGTAGTTTAATAATTTTCCGTCGGCCCGGATCAGCAAATGTTTCTTCACATATTCGTTGATCAGCTTTTTAATCTGCACTTTATCTTTAGGCTTGATCACATCCAATTGTACGTGAAATTGTTTTTCCAATGCCTTTTCCAAATCATCAGAAAATATCCGGCAACTGATTTCCAAGGAATGATTAGTTGGGTTTTGTTTGATTTCGGTAACGCTGACGAAGAACGGATGCAGGAGGTTAAACCACAATATCAGCAACAAGTGTAACATCATTGAGTCTTTAGAATTTATCTTTCAAAAAAAGCTATAATTAGCCATAATAACGAATGCTTCTTTTATGGCCCTTTTTTATGATAACTACCACTAATTCAAAACTTAAATAAAGCTTACATCTTATGAACAAAGTAATTTTCTATTCCTTTAAAATTGAAAATATAAATTTCCATTCGGCAGGAAATTTATCTACCAGTACACCTTTTGTTAAGAATGATGCAGTTGCCAATCTTAAACAGCAATTGCAAGATTTAGGTTATAAAATGGCTGCGGACAACAGTCACAAGATTATTAAAATTGGTGCTGAATTGTATATTGAAGGAATGGCTTATCAGGGCGAAGACCCGGACCATAGGATGATTGCTGGTTACTTCAATCCAACACGTTAATTTATAGAAAAATATACTTACGGATGCTTCTTTTATGCCTGATTTCTCATTATACTTTCAATTAGGTTTACAGCATATTTGCGATTGGCAAGGTTACGACCACATCTTGTTTGTAACCGTGCTTTGCGGGATTTTCCAACTTCAGGAATGGAAAAAAGTGCTTGTTTTGGTTACCGCTTTTACCATCGGCCATTCGGTTACGTTGGCTTTGAGTGTTTTTAATATTATCCATATCAATACTTCGCTGATCGAATTTTTGATTCCGGTAACAATTGTTTTTACTGCCTCAAACAACATCCTCAGAAAAAATACGTCGGAAAAAACGATCAACCTAACTTACTTATTAGCTTTATTTTTTGGGTTGATCCATGGTTTAGGCTTTTCCAGCTATTTAAAAAGCTTATTAGGAAAAAGTACCAATATTATACCGCAATTATTTGCTTTTAATGTTGGTTTGGAATGCGGACAAGTATTAATTGTAATTTCTGTATTACTTTTATCTTTTTTGCTGATCAGAATCTTTAGGGTCAAGTCATCCAACTGGAATTTTTTTCTATCTTCGGCTATCTTTGGCATTGCATTGATGATGTGCATAGATCGTTTTCATCAAATTATTTTTAAATGAAGAAATTTTATTTAGCCATTTCCTGTATTTTCCTGATCCATGCTGCTGTCCAGGCGCAATACGACAACAATCCGGGCTCTAATCACGGCAACAAGTTTGAACAATTGGGCACGATGATTTCCGACCCGAACATGTACCGTTCTGCTTCCGGCGCGCCCGGCCCGAAATACTGGCAGCAACGTGCCGATTATGAAATCAACGCAACCTTAAACGATGATAAACAACGTTTGGACGGCACAGAAACCATTACTTATTTTAACAATTCTCCTGATCCGCTGACTTATTTGTGGCTGCAATTGGATGAAAACCAGCATAAAAAAGATTCGCAGGGCAGCACAACCGGCGAAAGCAAAATGCAGGACAAAATGAGCTTGCGCCAATTGCAATCCATCATGGGCAATAACCTGGATCTGGGCGACCATGTTTTAAGCGTGAAAGATGCAAACGGAAATGCTGTTCCTTTCACGATTAACGAAACAATGATGCGCTTGGAATTGCCAAAAACCTTGCAGCCCGGCGAAAAATTTAAGTTTAAAGTAGCATGGTTTTATAATATTTCCGACCGTTTGACGATTGGGGGAAGAGGTGGTTATGAGTATTTCCCCGAAGATAAAAATTATTTATATACGATGGCGCAGTGGTATCCGCGGATGGCTGTTTACAGCGATTTCCAAGGATGGCAGAACAAGCAGTTTATCGGCAGCGGCGAGTTCGCATTGGCTTTTGGTAACTTTAAAGTTAACCTGAATGTACCGGCAGACCATGTAGTTGGTGCCACCGGTTTATGCCAGAATTATAACCAGACTTTATCGGCAGCACAATTAAAACGCTGGAACCAGGCGCAAAATGCAAAAGAACCGATAGAAATAGTTACGCTAAACGAAGTAAAACAAGCGATGAAAGGCCATGCACTGGCGCGCAAAACTTGGGTTTATGCTGCAGAAAACGTGCGTGATTTTGCCTGGGTTTCTTCCCGCAGGATTGTTTGGGACGGCATGGCAACACAAATTGAAGGCGGCAAAAAAGTGATGGCGATGTCGTATTACGGGCCGGAAGCTTATCCGCTTTACCGCCGTTATTCTACCAAGGTAGTGGCGCATACGCTCAAAGTTTATTCGCATCATACTTTTCCATATCCGTACCCAAGCGCTATTTCTGTAGAAGCATCCAACGGAATGGAATATCCAATGATCTGTTTTAATTATGGCCGTACCGAAAAAGACGGAACATATAGCGAAGCAACCAAAAACGGGATGATCGGTGTGATCACCCATGAAGTCGGGCATAACTTTTTTCCGATGATCGTGAACTCGGATGAGCGGCAGTGGACCTGGATGGACGAAGGTTTGAATACATTCTGCCAGTTTTTGGCCGAACAGGACTGGGACAACAATTTTCCATCTCAGCGCGGCCCCGCCTACAAAATTGTGGATTACATGAAGCTGCCAAAAAACGAGCTGGAACCGATCATGACGAACTCGGAAAATATTGCCCGTTTTGGCCCGAACGCTTATGCAAAACCATCTACTGCTTTAAATATCCTGCGCGAAACGGTGATGGGCCGCCGGTTGTTTGATTATGCTTTCAAAACTTATGCGCAACGCTGGGCTTTTAAACATCCGACACCGGCAGATTTTTTCAGGACGATGGAAGATGCTTCTGCGGTTGATCTGGATTGGTTTTGGCGCGGCTGGTTTTACGGGACCGACCCGGTAGATATTTCATTGGACAGTGTGAAACTTTATACCCTCAACACAAAAAACCCTGAAATAAACACGCAATATGACCGCGCACAGTTTGACCGTAACCTGCAAAGTATCAGTGCACAAAGAAACCGCGAAGCAGGAACACGTTTTGCAGTGGAAGCAGATTCGTCTTTAAAAGATTTTTATAGCAAATTTGACCGTTTTGCCGCCACGCCGTTAACGAAAGAAAGCTATCAGGCGATGTACAATGCTTTATCTCCCGAGGAAAAAAACTTTTATGAAAGCAAGAACTATTTTTACCAGCTTACTTTAAGTAATAAAGGTGGTTTGGTGATGCCGGTAATTTTGGAGTGGACTTATGCTGATGGTACAAAAGAAACAGAGCAGATTTCTGCTTACGTATGGCGGAAAAATGAGCAAAAGATCACCAAGGTTTTTGCGAAAACAAAGGAAGTAAAATCGATCAAATTAGATCCTTACCGCGAAACTGCAGATATCGACGAAGACAATAATAGTTGGCCGCGGACTTTAACGCCAACCCGTTTTGAGATCTTCAGGCAGCAAGCTTTGCCTCGTGGCGCTACTTCAGGTACAAACCCGATGCAGGAACAATCCATTAAAAAACAACCGTAAAAGAAGCATCGGTATAAATCAGATCTAAAAAAAGGAAAGCCGGAAATTGAATTGTTCCGGCTTTTTTGCGTCTGCTATTTCTATAAAAAATTTAAGGGTTTTTCAGCTTTAATGTTTCAAAGTATCTTTAGGAGGGACACTATTTTGAATATTATTGGTACTGTCACCAACTCTAACCGTATCCTGCCGCTCCATGCCATAGTTTTTATGTCTTTCGTCACAGGCTGTTACACTTAGGATGACCAGGGCAGAAAATAAAATAAATTTGTTTTTCATGATGCTTCTTTTACCAGTAAAAAATTAAGATAAATATTGTTCAGTTTCATTGACCAGTATGGAACAAAAAGTTTATAAATGGTTGTAAAGTTATTTACAATTAGCGGATAATGGTAACATATCCGCCATAATTTTTTGTGCCGTCTTTCAAGTTCAAAACATAATAATAGGTGCCTACCGGTACTTCCTGCCCGTTAAAGCGGCCGTCCCACGCTGTGCCATATCCTGAGGAATGGAACATCCTCATACCATACCGATTGTAAATGTCCATAATGCAATCTGGATAACGATCCAAATTTTTGATGTTCCATACATCGTTTACGCCATCATTATTTGGGGTAAAGGTATTTGGAATGACAGGGATTTTTTGGATACGGATAGAAATAGTGTCTGTTGCGGTACAACTGTCTGTAGAAGTTACGGTAAGCCGGTAAGTAATATCATCCGGCGGCGTAGCAACCGGGTTGGCAATGTTTGGATTGCTTAAGCCTGTAGTCGGCGTCCAGCGGTAAGTTAAAATTTTACCGGTGATCTTTGGTGAAAGCTGCACCGGATCACCTATATGCACCAGCACTTTATTTCCGGCAACAATCGTTGGGGACGGGTTTACAATAATGTTTTGCGTAATCGAATCTGTGCAGCCACTGGTAGAAGTAAATACATATTTAATGGGGTGGACACCGATACCAGCCGCAGCAGGCGAAAAAAGACCGTCAGCACTAACGCCTGAGCCGGAATAAACGCCTTTACCGCTGGTACCGCTCACCTCTCTGGCTTGAGTGAACAAGAAAGGGGAAACTTCCTGGCAAATACTTCCTAAAGCACTAAACACTACTTTTGGGGCGGCATTTATGGTAATGGTTTTATCGATCATGTCCATGCAGGTAATACCGGAATAAGCGATCATCCTGATGGTATAAGTTTTGGAAGCAGGCGAACTGAAAATGTCGTACTGATGGACATAACGTTTTCCTACAGCCGGGTTTTCATCTGTCAAAACTACGGCAGGCTGGTTTTGGTAATCAAAATACCAGTCAATCCTGGTAATGCTGCCAACATCTACCGAAGACTGGTTTTCAAAAGTAACAGGAATATTGCTGCAAATATTGCTGGTATTGATGATGTTAAAAGCAGCTTTTGGCAAAGAACCATTTACCTGGAAAGGTTTCATAATAGTTGCAGAACTGCCGTCAGCCGCAGTTACAGCAAGCGTGATCTGATAAACCTGGGCCTTGGTAAAACGATGTGCCGGGTTTTTGGCAGTAGATGTGTTTGGATTGGAGGCTGTTGCATCTGCATCGCCAAAGTTCCATAGATAAGTTAACGTAACGCCTGTCCCTAAGCTATCTGCAGTCAGATTCAGAAATTGGGAGGACGGATCAGCAGAACAAACTTCCGGCAATTTAAAATCAGGTTTAGCACCGGGTTTAGCGATAACCGATTGTGTAACGACCGACTGGCAACCCTGATCGGAAACAACCGTGAGCGTAACTTGATAAGTCCCGGCTGCTGCATAGTCATGTTCAAAAACTTTTGTATCGGTATGTGTTTCGGTCTTGCCATCGCCAAATGCCCATATCCATTTCACAATCTTACCAGCAGCAATGGTAGAGGCATCTTTCAGGATCACCCCAAAATCTTTAAAAACAAAATTTGTATAGGTAAAAACAGCATTAGGCAAATTATTGACTTTTAAATATTTTTGGACAGTGCTTTGGCAGCCGCTTGAAGAAGTTGAAGTTAAACTTACCGTATCTGTTCCGGGCACAGTATAAGTATGGGTGGGGTTTTGCAGGGTAGAAGTGGAGCCGTCACCAAATTTCCAAATCCAGCTTTTGATCACTTTTCCGCTGTCGGCACTGTTGTCTGCAAACTTAACCGTATCGCCGGCACAAACACTGGCAGGCATGGTAAAAGCAGTAACTGGTGCGGGATAAACGGTAAAAGGAAAGTTAAAATGCTGATCGCCGAGTACACAACCACCTGTGGACGGCGGCAGATCGGCCACAATATCTACGGTATAAGCACCGGCTTTGTTAAAAACAGTAGGTTTAGGAATCTGGTAAATGTAGTATGGCTGGTTGTTGATAATAGTATCCCTAGCAACCGGGTTAGTTTGCGGAATGACGGTGTTGGAAGGGTTGATCGTCCAGACGATGTGTTTGGTTGGGACATTTAAGGTCAACTGCAAAAAATAATTGTCATACACGCAGGCAGAAGTAATTTGCAGGTTGGATTTAGGGTCAACCGCATTGGCTGTTAGCGTCGTGGCCAGGTTAGTCCCGGCCGAATAGGAATAAGATTCTACAGGGCCAAAACCATAAGCAATGGCATTAAACCCATCATCGGCAGTCAGGTTAAAATTATTGGTACGGTAATTATTAAGGTTGAGCTGGAGATAGGAGTAGCCCTGCAAAGAAGGCATCGGCACAAATGGGGTAGTTGGCACAGTGCCGTTGATGCGAAAGGTAGGTGCAGATGCTGTTTTTATCAGTACATTTATATACTGTTCGGAAATGTTTTCCCGAACAGAGGAATACACTGTAATGTTTTTGATGCTGTATTCAATTGGGTTCAGTATTACCATGTCCGGGTCGCCCAAAGAACTACTCCCGTCCCTATCCGAACAACTTGCTGTTAAAGCATATTGAGCCACGCTGATTGGTTTATCGGCAGAAATACTGGCCGGTTGATTAAAGGGATTTGGCGAAGAATAAAATCCGCCCGCGTTAAGCGTGGCAACAGTAGCTCCGTTGATTTGAACAGTAGTATTATCAGTTTCAGCAACAACACGGATATAGTTTCCCCGTGTTCTTTCCGAAGCCACATTGCTGTTTGGCGGTTTCATGCTGAAAGGAATAAAACCATAAGTTCTCCCCCAGCTTTCAATAGGATAATTTTGCTGGTACAATGGATCAGCTGACGGAGGCATACATAAGGGCTCAATGGTAGCAGCACTACTTCCTGAAAACATCGCAAAACGCTTACAGCCTGAGGTTGTAGTGTCAACACTTACCGAAACGCCTGTCAGATCACTGTCTGATAAATATTCATACACGTCGCCAATCTTGTTTAATGTAACACCTCCTGCTACCAGGTTAGTGGTTCCCCGCTTAATAAAAACTTTTGTATTAGGTTCTGAAGCTACAACCGTAATAAAGTTTTGTCCACCAAAATTAGAACTTTGCGTATAGTTCATGCTAAAATACTGCTGCCCTAAAGCTTTAACCGGCAAAATTAAGGATGCGGCAGAACGTTTACCGGCAAAAATGTGCGCATAAACAACTACATTGGGTTGACCGATATCAACCACAATATGGATGGCGCGGTTGGTAAGTACCCTGCCTCCTTCATAATCATTGATGTAGGCTGCATTACGTGGTACCTGGATTTCGGTAACGGTATTGGCAACCACGGTGAATTTTTGTGAATAACTTCCAACAGATACCGTTCCTGTAGAAGCCTGCCTGCCGGTAATAAAAATACTGATGTTGGCCAGTTCGGTAGATTGATTGGGAACATGTGTAGGAAAAACCGACCAAAACTCTGCGCCTTCATTGGATACGCTTTGTGCATCAACCGAATTTAGGGTCAATAAACAAAGCATCAGCAGGGCCAGTAAAAATTTAGGTAGGTGTTTGATCATGTTATCCTTGCAATATAAGGCTTAAGTTTATAGCTGCAATATTATTCATAAAATAGCTACTTACGTAATTTTCGGACTATCAGGCTTTACGCTAATTAACGCAATATTTTACGGATATATTATTAAAAGCCAATTAGTTGTTTAGAAAATTATCTAAACTTATATCAGAAGAAATAGTTTAGGTTAAATTTTCTGTGCCGAACGATTTTCTGAGAAACCATAGCGTCAACGCATCTTGTAAAAACAGCAACGATTTCAATTTTGTCCGATTCTTTTGATCTCTTCCCCAAAAACAAAAACCCCCGATGCTTCTTTTATCCCTATAAAAACAGCAACAATGGAATACAGGAGATTAGGAAAATCAGGTTTGCAATTAAGTGCCTTTTCTTTGGGAAGCTGGCTTACTTTCGGCAACCAGATAAAAGATGAAACAGCAGACGAACTGATGAGTTTGGCCTACGAACAAGGCGTAAATTTTTTTGACAATGCGGAAGGTTATGCTGGCGGAAAATCTGAAACGGTAATGGGAAATATCCTGAAAAGTAAAAATTGGGACCGCGATTCATACATCGTTTCGAGCAAAGTATTTTTTGGGGCGGAGAAGAAAGGGCCGAACCGGATTGGCTTGTCGCGCAAGCATTTGATTGAAGCCTGCCATGCTGCCATCAAAAGGCTGCAGGTGGATTATTTAGATTTATATTTTTGCCATCGACCGGACAAAAATACACCAATCGAAGAAACGGTTTGGGCGATGAACACTTTATTGCAGCAAGGCAAGATTTTGTATTGGGGGACTTCGGAATGGAGCGGCGTTGAAATTATGGAAGCCATCAGCGTAGCAAAAGAAAACCATTTGATCGGCCCGACGATGGAGCAGCCGCAATACAACTTGTTTGAACGAAAGAAGCTGGAAGATGAATACCTGTTGCTTTTCCGCGATTATGGTTTGGGCACCACGATCTGGTCGCCGCTTTCCTCTGGACTTTTGTCTGGAAAGTACAACGATGCCGACCCGAAAGATACGCGTTTAGGTGTTGCAAGTTTAAGCTGGTTAAAAGATGCAACTTTGGCCGAAGACCGCATCAACAAAGTAAAAGAACTGAAAACTATTGCCGATGAACTAAACGCTTCAATGGCAAAAATGAGTTTGGCCTGGTGCCTTAAAAACCCAAATGTAAGTACCGTTATCTTGGGCGCATCTAAAGTTGAACAGTTAAAAGAAAATTTAACTGCACTGGAAATTGTGCCTTTGCTTACAACAGAAGTTATGGAAAAGATAGAAACAATTGTTGGGACAAAACCAAAAATATCCGAATTATAAATAACTGTTTTAAATTGAAAACGTGCGGCAGGATAGATTTCTGCCGCAAATTTTTTTAGGTGATAAAAGAAGTATGTTTTTACTTTTTTTGATGAGAACCTGAACAAACTTTAAGAGCTTGTTTGAATTTGTACAAGACCCTTTGGTATGCTCAGGATTGATGCCAATGCTTCTTTTACCCTATAAAAATTGGTGTCTGCACCGATTTAAATAAACTAAAACCAGATGCCTGCCGTTTTTTAGGTAATAAAAGAAGTATGTTTTTATTTTTGGACAAGGACCTGAACAAACCTTAAATTGGGTTTATTCAATTTGATCCAAGATTAGCGCAAGCTTGTATCTTATCATACCGAACTTGTTTCGGTATTTCATTTAAAAGCTGCAATCATAAACTATATTTTGAAATAAATTAAAGATAATCACTACAACAGTAAAATATCAATTTGGTGGGCGTGGACCATATCTTCCTGCGGCGACCAGGCAAAAATGGTAAACCGGCCATCCTGGGAAGCTACCAAAGCAACGGCATCGCGCTGATCAAACACAAACTGTGCAGCAGAAAGATGCCGGGTGCCGCCAAGTGTTGCCGGGTGGATAACGCTGGCGTCGCTTCCGATGATCGGTTCGGTGATTACGATCTGGTCCACCCGTTTACTCTTCCAGGAGCGGCCGATCTTGGCACCAAAAGCAAGCAGTTCATGGCGGTCATTGATGATCGTTGCACCGTCAACGGCTGTCAGCCCGCCCACACTGTCCACCGCCTGCCGAAGCATACTCTGCCACAACAACATGTTTTTTTCCTGGTCGTTTTCCTGCGTTAAATCCGGCAATCCGGAAAAGGCCGACAAAACGGGATAGGTAATGGGGTGAATGATAGAATCCTGCCATTCCTCCGAATCCGCCGGAACCACCAGCAGGGCACCGCCGCGGCCGTGGGCACGCATAGAAGCAGCCAGTTGCACCAATAGGTTAACTGAATTGCTCTCATTATAAGCAGAAGTAAAACCAAGCAGGGAATTGATGATAGGCGGCCGGTCGGGCGCATTCAGGTTTTGTTCATCCACCACTTTTATCTGGTCCCCTTTTAACGTGGCCACATTTACAAACTTTCCCAAACCGTCTATCCGGCGGTGTTTTACCACCAGCAGGCCCGGTTCTACCACTTCCAGCACAAAGCATAATCCCGGAATTTCGCGTGTGGTCCCCCACAAAAAAAGTTCCCCTTCTTCCAGCCAAACGCCTAAATGAATACCCGGCCGCTCTACCGCAGGGGCAAGCTTGGTCAGGGTATTGGTTTGAAATGGTAAACGGTGTTTGAAAACCATCGGTGTGCCAGCCAGTTCCGGTGGTAAAAAAGCCAGTGATATTTTTGGGGAATGTCCTTCTTCCCGCCCCAGGCTGGCCCAAAATGCCACATCAATAATGGCTTCAATCACATCCGCGGCAGGTTCGGGGGCCAATTCCAGGACATTATTTTGTCGCGCCGCTGTAAAATGCTGTTTAAAATGATATTCGACCGCAGCAGACACCAAGCGTGCTGCCTGATAGGTGGGCTGAGGGATATTGTTCAGATAGGTGCCGCTGTTGGTTTGTTCGTGGTTCATGGAGCGTAAGCCCTGGAATTAGGTTAAAAACCAAAACTAACCCTAATTAGGTTTTAGTGCAAGTCAACTGTGTCAGTTTAATGTTGTTTATTGATTAAGATTTTAACCTGCTAAAAACAGCATCAGGTATATTAGTTAAGAAACGTTCCATATTAACGCATTTCCTTCCGGCATCCGCGCCAATCCCTATTTTTGCCACCTTAAAAACTAAAACATGGCAGCAACAAAATTAACCATCAACAACAACGGTTCTGTAAAAATAGAAGGCGATTTCGAGATTGTGGACATGCAGGGCAACAATTACGGTTTGCAAGGCCGTACTATCGTTTCCGTTTGCCGCTGCGGCTTATCGGCCACCAAACCCTTTTGCGACGGTTCCCATAAAGGACATTTTGAGCATAGTGCCATCGCTTTTGATCTGCCTCCCCGCAAAGTATAACCAGGTGGAAAGGTAAACTGCTATAAGGTAAATTCGAGGTTTAATTTCCTGATTTTCCCTTCCGCGCTTGGCCTTTCCACCCTTTTCCCTTTCCGCCTTTTCCCCAAAAAACTATCTTTGCAGCCAAATTTATTCCGTACATGACTGCCTCAGAAATACGCCAGCAATTTTTAGATTTTTTTGCATCGAAAGGACATCACATCGTTCCATCGGCACCCATTGTGGTAAAGAACGACCCGACCCTAATGTTCACCAATGCCGGCATGAACCAGTTTAAAAGTATTTTTTTAGGAGAAGAAACAGCGAAATTTCCAAGGGTTGCCGATACACAACGTTGCCTGCGCGTTTCGGGTAAGCACAATGATTTAGAGGAAGTAGGCATTGACACCTATCATCACACCATGTTCGAGATGCTGGGCAACTGGAGCTTTGGCGATTATTTTAAAAAAGAAGCGATCAACTGGAGCTGGGAACTGCTGACCGAGGTTTACAAAATAGATAAAGACCGCCTGTACGTAACCTATTTTGAGGGCGACGAAAAAGAAGGCCTGGAAAAAGACCGGGAAGCGTACGATTTGTGGAAGCAGTTTTTGCCCGAAAGCCACATTCTTCCCGGAAACAAAAAAGATAACTTTTGGGAAATGGGCGAAACCGGCCCCTGCGGACCGTGTTCTGAAATTCATTATGATAACAGGAGTGAGGAGGAGCGGAGAGCGAGGAGCGGAGCAGAATTGGTTAATGCGGATGATCCGCAGGTGATTGAAATCTGGAACAATGTGTTTATGCAGTTTAACCGGTTGAAAGATAGTTCACTGCAACCACTGCCCAGCAAGCATGTGGATACCGGAATGGGTTTCGAGCGTTTGGTGCGTGTTTTACAAGGTAAAAGTTCTAATTACGATACGGATGTTTTCCAACCGCTGATACAATTTATTGCGGAGAAAAGTGGGAAGGTTTACGAGCCTCACCCTGCCCTCTCCAAAGGAGAGGGTTCTGAATATCAACCGAATAATCAGGCCGCAAGTGCAGCTAACTCCCTCTCCCCCGGAGAGGGCCGGGGTGAGGCTTGGAACAATGCTGTAGCCATGCGCGTAATGGCCGATCACATCCGCGCAATTTCCTTTGCAATTGCAGATGGCCAGCTTCCATCCAACAACAAAGCCGGTTACGTTATCCGCAGGATTTTAAGAAGGGCAGTGCGATACGCTTATCAATACCTCAACCTAAAAGAACCTTTTTTGAACACTTTGGTGCCTCTTTTGGCACAACAATTTAAAGATGTGTTTCCAAATTTGAATGAGCAAAAAGATTTTGTGCAGAAAGTTGTTTTGGAAGAGGAAGTTTCGTTTTTGAGAACATTGGAAAGAGGATTAAATAGAATTAATCAATTTATAGAGCCTGCTTCTAACAAAAGAATTTTGGGAATGGATTTAGGTACAGATTCTATTAGTTGGATTATTTCTTCAGAAGAAGGTAAGAATGTTGTAGGTGGTAGTATTTTATTTGAATTACAAGATACATACGGTTTTCCTATAGATTTGACAGAACTTATTCTAAAGGAGAAAGGGATTGATGTTGATATGAACGGATATGATCAAGCTCTCCAACAACAAAAAAACCGTTCCCGCGCCGCAACAGCAATTGATACAGGCGATTGGATCAGCTTAAAAGAAGATGACACCGTAGAATTTACTGGTTACACAGAAACAGAAACCATTGCGCACATTGTCAAATACCGGAAAGTGAAAGCCAAAGGCAAAGAGCAGTTTCAGTTGGTACTGGATAAAACGCCTTTTTATGCAGAAAGCGGCGGACAGGTAGGCGATACCGGCGATCTGATTTTCCCGGATGGCGAAATCATCGCGGTTACGGATACTAAAAAGGAAAACGGTTTGATTGTGCATTTTGTAGATCAACTGCCAGAAGATCCATCAGATGTTTTAACGGCTTATGTTGATCCGGAAAGAAGGTTGAATATCGAAAATAACCATTCGGCAACGCATTTGCTTCATGCAGCTTTGAAAGAAGTTTTGGGCAACCACGTCAACCAGAAAGGTTCATTGGTTAGTTCGGAATATTTGCGTTTTGATTTTTCGCATTTTGCTAAAGTGAGCGAAGATGAAATTAGCAGGATAGAAACAGTAGTCAATCGTAAGATTCGGGAAAATGTAGGCGTAACCATTCAATCTATGTCATTCGCAGAAGCTTCGCAAACTGGCGCAATGGCTTTATTTGGAGAGAAATACGGCGATGTAGTGCGCGTGGTAACGATGGACGAGCGTTTTTCCATCGAGCTTTGCGGCGGAACACACGTAAAAGCAACCGGACAAATTGGTTTTTTCCAGATCGTTTCAGAAAGTGCCGTGGCAGCAGGTGTGCGGCGGATTGAAGCGATCACCGCAATGAAATCAGAAGAGTTTATCCATCAGCAAAACGAAGAAATCAAAGCTTTAAAAGAACTGCTGAAAAACCCGAAAGACTTGACCAAAAGTTTGGAAGCTTTGCTGGAAGAAAACGCTTCCCTCAAAAAAGAAGCAGAAAGAGCAGTTTTGGATAAAATCTCCGTCATCAAAAAAGAACTGGCCGCAATGCATACTTCTTTTAATGGCATAAACTTTATATCGGAAGAAGTCGAATTGCCAAACGCAGAAGCCGTAAAAAGCTTGGCTTATCAAACCAAAGATATTGTTGCCAACCTGGTTTTGGTTTTAGGTGCGATCATTGACGGAAAACCAAATTTAACGGTGATGATCTCCGAAAACCTGATTAAAGAAAAAGGTTTGGATGCGCGTGTTTTCATCAAAGAACTGGCTAAAGAAATCCAAGGCGGTGGCGGCGGCCAGCCTTTTTACGCCACAGCTGGCGGTAAAAATACTGCCGGATTAAAAGCTGCAATCGAGAAAGCAAAAGTTTTTATTCATACACAAGTCTGAAAAAAACAGGCATAAAAAAAGCATCCCCAAATTTTGGGATGCTTTTTTTATGCACCAATTTCTTTTGTTAATGATGGCCGTGATCATCACCGCGTCCGTGGTCGTCGTGTCCGCGATCATCATGCGGGTTTCCGTGTCCATTGTTTCCAGGACGGTTAATCCGAACATTCGTGGTGTTATTAATAACGGTTCGGTTGTTGATCGTCCGGCTTTCACGCAGCAAAGGCTGGCGGTTGCCATGCCAGTTGCGGTAATTGGCATACGTAACGCGGTCTCTGCTAAAATTTAAATAAGGTTTTGGCCGGTTAACCACCACTTTGTAGCCCGAATATAAATCGTAGCCAGCGTAGCGCGGCGGCAAAGCGCGCGAGTTAATCCAACGGCCGCCATTTAAGTAAATATACTGGCCGGTTGCAACATCGTAATACGATTCAATATCCGGCAAGTAATAATAATCAACATGGTTATAACCGGTTGGCCCCCAAGCCGGCTGACGGCCAATGTTAATGCTGAGGCTGACTTGTGCATGTGCAATGGTCTGTAAAGATAAAACCATTACGCCTGCCAATATGGTTTTTAAGATTGTCTTTTTCATGATTGTTTACGTATGTACGCAAGTTAAACGCAAAGCAAAGATTAGGGTTTAATTAATAAGCGTAACAGTTTCATTACTGCTTTTATCAACCTAAAATCAGGAAATGTGGATTTGGATGAAATTCGTTTTGTACAATCAGCGGCAGAGGAAACAACCTAAAATCAGGAAATGTGGATTTGGATGAAATTGTTTTGCACAATCAGCGGCAGAGGAAACCAGGGCGTGGCTTAATCCAAAATAATTAATAGTTTTACAGCTTTAAATAAAAGATACAGAATTCTGTAAATGACGATCGAAACAGCGCAGTTGCACGCAGGATATGAAGTAGTTATCGGTTTAGAAGTACATGCGCAACTGGCAACAGAGAGTAAAGCTTTCTGTTCGGATTCTGCTGCTTTTGGTGCAAAACCCAACCGCCATGTCAGTCCTGTTTCGCTTGGCCATCCGGGCACGCTTCCTTTCATCAACAAAAAACATATTGAGTTTGCGGTTAAATTAGGTTTGGCCACCCATTGCCAGATCAGGCAGTACAATTACTTCGACCGTAAAAATTATTTTTATGCCGATCTGCCGAAAGGATACCAAATCACACAAGATGCGGATGCCATTTGTCATGCTGGTTTTATCCGCATAAAAACAGCATCAGGCCAAAAAGATATTCGCCTCAACCGGATCCACATGGAAGAAGATGCCGGCAAAAGTATCCATGATCAAAATGATGAAAACACGTTGATCGACCTGAACCGCGCTGGTGTGCCTTTGCTGGAGATTGTATCCGAACCGGATTTGCGCAGCGGGGAAGAAGCACATGCTTACCTTTCCGAAATCCGGCGTTTGGTGCG
>JAABUQ010006730.1_pt1 | contig 17172 bp, 15 predicted proteins | sample 5560001 | NCBI WGS metagenome assembly JAABUQ01 (sample SAMN10711888, study PRJNA513371) | rock metagenome | isolation source: Antarctica rocks | place: Antarctica: Victoria Land, Finger Mt nord | collected 2015-12-18
CAATGTTCAGACATCATCGTCGCTGATCTCTTCCCGAACCTATTCTTGCTGTCCCGTCAAAATCCGGTTGTAAAGATAGAGATAGTCTATGATAGATCATCCAAAAGAGCAACTGTCACATACCCTCGCGCATGTCTTCTGTGGCGAACAGCAGGAAGAAATTTTTGCGCTCGATATCTAGCCCTTCCTCTAAGGGAGTCTCAAATGCTGCTTGCACGGCATCTTTCGCTAGGCGTACCGCGACAGGAGCTTGTTCAGCGACCTTTTGCGCGAGTTTGAGAGCTTCGTTGAGCTGCTCACCCCTTGGCACAACGCGATTGACAAGATTGTGCTCAAACATCTCTTGTGCGCTAATTTGTGCGCCAGTCAGGACCATCTCCATCGTGCGATATTTGCCAAGCGTGCGTGCAAGACGCTGCGTGCCACCTGCACCTGGAATGATACCTATCAGGATTTCGGGCTGTCCGAAACGTGCATTCTCTGAGGCAACGATCATGTCGCAATGCATCGCCAGTTCACAGCCGCCACCAAGCGCGTAACCACCAACGGCTGCGATAAGCGGTGTACGAATCCGACGGATGCGACTCCATTCGTCGAAACCACCAACGAGCATATCTATCGGCGATTTATCGGACATCTCTTTGATATCGGCTCCTGCTGCAAAGGCCTTGTCGCCAGCACCTGTAAGAATGATGCAGCGTATCGCAGTATCACGGTCAAACTCTTCTAACGCATCCGCGAGCTCTTTGACAAGACCTGTGCTGAGTGCATTCAACTCTTTGGGACGATTCAATGTGACAATGCCAACACGCTCATTACGCTCAACAAGGATAAACTGGTAGTCTGCCATGCTGGTTAAACTCCTCATACTTCGTTGTAGATATAGCCACAAAATAGATATTCGTAGTATATCACTCAAATCCCTTCTCTTCTTGGTTCACAGAGCTTTTCGCCAGTCGATTTGGAGCGGGTTGGGAGCATAATAGGGGCAAGCCCATTGACTCCAACGAACTGCTAGAAGAGCCTGCAGAGCAGGTGGGGAACATGACAGGGGCACAACCCTAAACCGGTTCTTCCGCAGGTTCGCTGATGCGAAGGTTTATGAGCCTTCATCCTCTTCCTCAGTAAATGGCCCAATGAGTTGTGTAGGAGACATAAACCGACAGGCGATTAATCGCTCTCGAATCTCTTCATAGTTCTGAGCAGTCAGGTTGCGAATACGCAGAAGCTCCTGTTTCCGCAAGGATAAGAGTTGGCGAACAGTCACGATATTACTCCGCTTCAAGCAATTGTAGGTTCGTACCCCTAGATCCAAAGTTTCAACAGGGGGATCGTTGTCTTGAGTCCCAGTAGCAACCCTGTTCTGTCCCATAGATGTGCACCTTTCTTTCGTCATTATGCTCATCATGCTTCAAGGCTTCCCCTAAGCGACGTGAAGTACACGAGCACGCAGGAGAAGAAGCTTGGCACGACCATACATGCTCCTTTTCAGCAATTTGAGACGATTGACATGGCCCTCGGTCCTGCGGGAGAACCTAAAATTGGCAAAGCTACCGTCACTTTGTCCACACACTCTGTGGATCACATTCTCGTATCACGCGCAACTCTTCGTCACTTGGTGGTACTGTTTCGGTGCAATCGGGTGCGAGACGTAGAGGCCAACCCGTTTGCTCCTGCACTTGCTCAATGGTGGTGCCAGGATGATAGGAGTGTAGCATGGCCTCACCGTTTTCTGGATCGAAGGTGAATACGGCGATAGTGGTAATCAATGCTGATGGACCACCACGCGGTAGACCAACACGTTGCCGCCATGCATTACCTGCTGATCCACGCTCATCGGGGTAACCATAGCCTGGACTCGTAATGAAGTCTACACGCTCACGGAGCCTATGCTTATCGTGCGGCATAATAATTGCAAGACGCTGCGAGAGGGACGCGATATCAGCCCCACCACCACTTCCAGGTAAGCGCACCTTTGGAGCATGCCAGTCGCTCCCAATCGTCGATGTGTTGAGATTGCCGTAACGGTCAATCTCGGCCCCTCCAATAAAGCCAAGTTGTACCTCACCTGCCGCCATCAGCCCGAGCAAGTTTACTGTGCGCGTCGTCCATAATGCCTCGGCGATATTTGGTAGGTCACCCATTGTATAGAGCAATTCCGCAGAAGGTGTACCGCGCATAATACCGGTTTCAAATAACCCCACACAGTTTGGCGCGTGTGTATGTTTCGCAAGGGCAAAGGCGAGCAGAGGAAGACGCATACCTACAAAAACGCGCTCGTTCTCCTGTATTTGACGGGCGGCACATACCACCATCAATTCTCGCGGCGTATAGGCTAATACATGTGTCATAGTATCATCCCCTCTCTAATAGCCATAATCAACGGGTGCAGCATAGCGATGCTCTTTAATGCCCAAACTCTTCACGCGCTCTTCACCAAGTTGCCGAAGATAGGCTGCGCGTGTTGGCGCTTGCTGTACCCATGTAGTGAGCCAGGTTTGAAAGCCTTCTACGGTACGCGTCTGTTCGTGATATTCATGAAAAAAAGCATGGTCGCGATTATAATAGCCTTGTACCATTGAAGGATGCGCCCCAAATGGCTCATGTACAACCGCTCGCACCTTGAATGAAGGACCTAGCACACGGTTGGGGTCGCTGACAATGACAGATTTAGCCACAATCTCCTCCGCGACCACAAGCACGTCACGGGCTGCTAGCATGGCCTCTTCACATACGCCAAGGTTACCCCACTGATGAATGTTGCCCTCCTCATCGCTGCGCTGCACATGCAGAATAGTTACATCGGGACGAATTGCTGGAACAAGCAAAAGTGGTGTGCCATCAAGAGGTGACACATCCTGGCGCAGTGCTGGATTTTGGCGTGGAATGTCGCTGCCCAAAAGCGAACGCGTGGGAATATAGGGAGAACCTAAGCCAGCAGCAAGCAATGCCAGTGCGATAGTGTAGTTACTATGGTCTTCTATGGTGATCGCGTGAGGAATAGCCTTCTCGGTGGCACGTCGATAACAATGACCAAGCCCCTCGCTTACATTGCCTACCCATGCCGCAGTCACTCTTGTAACGCAACCCGCTCCGATGAGTAGGTCAAAGAGAACATCGGAAATGGGACCAATCAGCGTCAAATCGCGGCGTTGCTGTCGAATTATCTCAAAACCTGCCGCATACGGAATCAGTGGTTCAAGAGCCAGCCCTAGTGCAACGGATGCTCCATCTGGAACGTAACGAGCGATGGCCTCTGTCATAGAGGTAAGTTTACTCATACAGGGTGTACTCCATCTATTTGTAATGAGACGTACATAGCATCTATTGTACCATCTGCATTGTCTACATTCCCTTTCTCACAAAACAAGACAGCTATCATGCTTCAGTGTGATAGCTGTCTTGTGTGCAAGTTTCCCCTGACCCACCCTCGCCAATGCATGTAGTCCTACATCTGGTAGTACACTATACCCGATACACAGTACACGCGTAACAATACTGAGCATTACAATTATGAATTATCCGCTCCTGGATAGACGGACAGATTATCAGTCTGTTACTTTACAACTTAAGGCAGTTGTCGCCGATGTCCGCTACTACACTCATTGACTACCAACTTGCATGTTGTGATGCACTACGATAAACAATAACAGCCGTGGATGTAGGGACCGATGATGCTGTTTGACAAAATACTGCGGATGTCTCCTGTAGGGACCGATGTATCACGTCCTTGTGACGATTTGACCATGCCGACAAGGACGTGATAATGCCCTTTAACGGATCGTCACTTGTAGGGACCGATGTATCACGTCCTTTGTCCCAATCGACATGTTTACAGGGTGTGGAATACGTTTCTACACTCTCCAACATTCCTGCTTGTTAACAAGGACGTGATACATCGGTCCCTACAAAATGCCTCATCATTCTAGCACGTCGGTTGACCAGTTCGCGCTCTGGATAGCGGTATCGAGTTCGCGCCGTTGACGCGCAGTTTCATCCAGTTGGCGACGGAGTGCAGGTACATCAACTGTCGAAACCTTACGAATTTCAGATCGTCCGTAACGGTCGATACGATCGGAAGCGGTTGCTGCTACATCGTTTATCACACTATAGCGCAGAGACAAATTGTCACGCTGGGCAATAGCATCGGCAAGCGAACTTCCCTCAGAAAACACTGTTTGCATATTTGTGCGGTTGATGCGTTTAATCAGATCAACCAACTGGCTCAGCAACTGATCCAACTCGTTCAGTAGTTCCTGGGGATTTTCGGGCGGCTGTTCGCCTTCCTGGATCAGCGCACTCTGCTGAAGTCGTGTGCGTAGCTGAGCAACCCGCTTCTGTACATCAGCACGTAAAACAAGAGCCTCGGCAAGTTTCATTAAGCCACCTCCTTGCTGATGATATACGACATTTCCCTTAGAGACAAACCACATTTCGTTTGTGATTTGTAAACTATGAAAAGTATACTTAGAAATATGCTTGTTGTCAAGCCTTCTCAAGGATACATCAGGGCTTTTCAAAAGAGGAACGGGCGACCACAAGGGTGCGCTCCTACTATACACCAATGAGTGTTGCATCCGCCGTCTCTAGTAGGGACGCACCCTTGTGGTCAATACTGTTCACAGAAGAGCAATCTCTTGGCAGGGGACCAACGGACGTCCCTTGTGGGCATTCGTTGGGAAACCTTTCTCCTTATTCTCCTGAAATTGCGCCACGAAATTCATGGCTCAGGGTGCTCCGCTAGGAGCATGGGCTATTTGAACAGGATTGTCCCTTGTGGTCGCCCGTCGGTTTCCTCGACGTCTGCCTACAAATTTTGAAAAGCTCTGAGGATATATAATCTTGAAGGAATAAGAAAAAGGGATAATGGTGCGAATGACACTAGCGCGATTAATAAATATGATGTATCCTCCATAACATGCCCACTATGTTTCTTGAAAGGAACAGAACAACATACATGGCCGTTATAAAACAGGGAGAACTGCTGTTACCAGACAAGAGAGCAGTTACTCTCCCCAAATTGCGCTGGCTACAGATTTTTGCCATCAGCATTTTTTGGTTCGCGCTCAACTTTCACTGGTCTGCACTTGGTATCATCATTCTTCCCAGTCAAGTCTTCAAGCTTGTCGGCACATCGCAGCAAGGTGAAGCACTCGCGTTTATCCTGGTTCCTGGTGCCTTTATCTCGCTCTTTGCCAACCCGCTCTTTGGCATGCTGAGCGACGAGACGCGTGGACGTTTTGCGCGTTTTGGGCGTCGTCGTCCCTATATTCTACTTGGAACGCTTGTCAACGTTGGCGCACTCGTCTGGATGGCGCTGGCACACGAGATCGTCTCGCTCGCGGTTGCCTATGCTCTCATCCAGTTCTCCAACAATGCCGCAACCGCGCCATTTCATGCCCTGCTACCTGATATCGTGTCGAGAGAACAGCGGGGTCTAGCCTCTGGCGTAATGGGACTTCTTGCGACAGTGGGATCGATTAGTGGTGTCATTCTCGCTGGTATCTTTATCGACGCCTCCAAGCCTACCCTGGCCTATCAACAGGGATTGTGGCTAACCTATGGCATCATTATGGCTGTGATGCTGTCGATGATGCTGGTGACGATTCTATCGGTCAAAGAACGCACCAGCATATCTGGTGCTACCGAGGAGCAAGAACGCTTGGAGGGACTACTTCTTCCGCCTCAAACACCTCCTGTATGGTATGCATGGCTGACACGCAAAATGCTGCTCAATATTTTCAGTATGGTGCTTGCAGTAGGTGTGGCTTGGAGTCTCATGACTTTCTGGAATATTTTGCATATAGGAAATATGCAGATCAACAACGATGTGCAGCAGGTCGTCTTAGAGGTAATCGCCACTGTTGGTATTCTGCGTCTCTTCGATTTCAATCCACGCCGCGACCCCGATTTCGCCTGGGTGCTATTGACGCGCCTCGTGATGACACTCGGCATCTACACTGTACAGGATTTCCTACAATTCTACATGCGTGATGCGGTACGTGCATCCCATCCAGAAACTCAAACAACAAATTTCATCATCATTCTCTCGATCACCAGCTTGATCAGCGCAATTGCTGCCGGTTGGCTCTCGGACCGTTTTGGACGGAAACGCATGGTGTATTTCTCTGGCGGCTTTATGGCTGTTGTCGGGCTCATTTTCATCATTACGCACTCGCTCCCCATCATCCTTGCCGCTGGTGCCATTTTCGGTCTCGGTTATGGTGCGTATATCAGCGTCGATTGGGCCTTAGTCGCCGACGTACTTCCATCACATAAAAATTATGCCCGTGACATGGGCGTGTGGAACATCTCGCAATCACTACCACAAGTGATTGCCCCGGTCATCGGTGGTCCCCTGCTCGACCACTTCACACAGAGTGGTCACCCCCTTCTTGGCTTCCAACTACTCTTCGGCATGGCAATCGTCTATTGTCTTGTTGGTACCATCACAATACGCTATATTCGTGGGGTGAAGAAGTAAATGTAGTAGTCTACCAATCTTCAATCGAGAGGAAATCACCATTTGGAGAGGGCAGAGAGACCCTTGCGGTCTCCCTACATCTGGGAACGACGCGACATGTAGGGGAGACCCTTGCGGTCTCCCTGCATGTCGCGTCCCATCAAATGACGATTGGTAGACTACTACAAATTAATGTTGCAAGAGATAGACATCCGACCAGTTATCAAAGTACAGACCATTCGCGTTCAGTGATACGCCGTGTACCCATGAGGGAATAACTGCGGCGATTGCCTGATGGTCAATTGGCAACCAGCCTACATCGGTAATCGCGGTTTTCTCGGCCTCGTTGTAGAGCGCGATACGCTCGTTACCTGTTAATGTCTCGGCCTTGGCAACCGTCTGATCAAAAGTTGGATTGTTCCAACTTCCATTATTGTTTGGGGCATTTGAGGTCAGGTTCAGTGTTAGCCAATCATAGGGATCGGGGAAATCCGCACCCCATTGTGTAAAGCCAAACTGAATTGTGTGATTGGCCCGATTGCCCGACGTTTCGGTATTGTATGCAGTCAACTCTACACTACGCAATTTGACCTGCACGCCAAGAGCAGTTTGCCACATCTGCTGCAACACCGCCGCTTCGTTCGGTGTGACCTGAGAACTCCCATAGGTAAAAGTAAACGCAGGAGCCTTACTTGCGTCAGGGTAAACCGATTGGAATAACGATTTTGCTTTCGCAGCATCAAATGGTAGCCCCGCGAAATTCGGCTGGTAGCCAGGCATACCAGGAGGAATGATGGTTTGTGCGGCGGCCGCTGAGTCCTTTAATACTGCATGAACCAGCGTCTGTTTGTCTATTGCATAGGCGAACGCCTGCCGTACCGCAACATTATTGAACGGAGATCGTGAGCTATCAAAAAACATGAGGTCTGTCTGTAACAACGACATACGCATAAAACCTTGAAGACTCTTTGCCTGCACCTGATCTTCAGGCGTAAGATTCCAAACGAAGGCATATTGGCCCGCGCGATATGCCTTAAATGCTGTAGAATTATCCTTGACAAAAGACATGTCAACCTCTGTCAACCTGGTCTTATTGCCATAATAGTGCGGATTCGGTACAAGCACCATCTGTGCATTACGATTCCACGCCTTGACCATGAATGGCCCTGTACCAACACCTGCGCCCTCTGCATGCTGAGTCCAATTCTTCTGTCCATACTGCGAAATCAGCTTTGAATTCAGCGCAAAGAAGATTGATGTTGTAAGTTCTTCAAGGAAGTAGGGAGTGGGCTGTTTCAGAGTCACTTGCAGAGTATGGTCGTCGATAGCTTTGACTCCATTCAGCGTCTTTGACTTGCCATTCGTGACTGCATCAGAGCCAACAATGGATGCTTCAAAAAATGAGGCAATTGGTGAAGTAATTTCGGGCAAGAGAGCACGCGTCCACGTGTACACGTAGGTTTGTGCAGTGACAGGTGTACCATCCGAAAACGTGATACCAGGTTTGATACTGAAGGTATAGGTCTTCTTATCATCGGAGATACGCCATGTCGCTTGATCGGGGATGACATTCAAGCTTTTATCAGAGCGCACCAATCCAGAGTAGATCATATTAATAGCGAGTCCAGAGTTTAAATCTGGTCCCGTCGCGGGGTCAAAGAAACCAATATCAGCAGTGCCTACATTTGGAAAGGCAAGCACCTGTTTGGTAGCAAGCGTTGTGCCACCATTTGCAGGCGCAGCTGAACTTCCACCACATGCAGCAAGCATGATAGTAAATATACTGAAAAATACGAAGAGTATTGTCGGTGTACGGTGAGGATGCAAAGTGTGCTTTTGCCATGTATGCGAATACATGTTTCGTGACTCTCTTTCTAAAATGCCGACAAGGGATGATTGCAAGCAGAGATAAACCTTTCCATAACTATATCACGTCTCATAGAAAACACGGTTAGAAATATTTTCTAGTAACCTTTCCCAAATACATAACTTAAAAGAATAAGTCAAATAACTTGAAAGTATATAATACATGTGGTATTGTTGGGACAGAGGGTCGAAGCTCACAATAAATAGCCTTATTACATAAGGTAAGGAAATTATCTTTTACGTACCGTTTGTTACGTCTATTGAGTTGATGAACGCATGAATAAGTATAGTATTTGTTCATGTGCTGCTGTCAAACAAGAAGGAGATATGTTCATGTCAGTTGTTCAAGGGTTTGTTCAGGCAAACGAACAGTACGCCTCGACATTCCACAAGGGAGACCTGGCGCTGCCCCCCGCTCGTAAGGTGGCGGTCCTTGTTTGCATGGATGCCCGTATTGATCCCGCTCGCGTGCTCGGTCTTGAAGAGGGTGACGCGCACGTCATTCGCAACGCTGGTGGAAGAGCCGCCGACGCATTGCGCTCACTCGTCATTTCAGAGGAGTTGCTTGGCACAAAGAGTATTGTTGTTATTCATCACACTGAGTGCGGTATGCTCACATTTAGCAACGACGATATTCATGCCAAGATAAGGCAAGATCTGCATACGAACGCGGACAACATTGACTTTCTTCCATTCGACAACCTGGAACAGTCTGTGCGTGACGATGTTGCATTCCTCAGAGAGTCACCACTTATTCCCAACGATATTGATATTAGTGGCTTCATCTATGACGTACATGACGGCAAGATTCGTCCCGTAACTTGATCTAAGAATACACTCTGTTTAGACTCCACGTCTTGATGAAGACAAAAACATATTTTTCACTATAGCAATTGAACAAGTATTATCCAATAGGAGAAGGTTAGTATGCCAGAGAACAAAGGTTATGCTCATCCAGAGGTACTCGTAGATGCCGATTGGGTTGAGGCCCATTTGAAGGACTCAAAGGTTCGCCTGATCGAGGTTGATGTTGATACCAACGCATACGAGCAGGGTCATATTCCTGGTGCAGTTGGCTTCAACTGGCAGAAGGAGCTACAGGATCAGATCGTGCGTGCGCCACTCAGCAAAGAGCATTTAGAAGGGTTGTTGAGTCGTGCTGGCGTGAGTAAAGATACAACGATTGTCTTGTATGGCGACAACAACAACTGGTTTGCGACCTGGGCGCTCTGGATTTTCAAATATTATGGGCATCCCGATGTACGCTTGCTTGATGGTGGACGTGTCAAGTGGTTGGCAGACAAGCGGGAGATCACGACAGAGGTTCCTTCTTATCAGCAAACGACCTATCAGGCCGAGACACTACATAAGGAAATCCGCGTCCTACGCGATGATGTCCTGCGTGTTGTCGGACAAAACAATGTTGCCCTTGTCGATGTACGCTCCCCTGGTGAGTATAGCGGCGAACTGCTTGCTCCTGCCAACATCCCACAAGAGGGTGCGCAGCGAGGTGGACATATTCCTGGAGCCGCAAATGTGCCGTGGGCGACAGCGGTACGTCCTGATGGCACCTTCAAGTCGGCAGAGGAATTGCGTGCTATCTATGAAGGCAAGGGCGTTACGCCAGACAAAGAGGTTATCACCTATTGCCGTATCGGTGAGCGTAGCAGCCACACATGGTTCGCCTTGAATTACTTGCTGGGCTATCCCGATGTGCGCAACTACGACGGTTCGTGGACCGAATGGGGCAGTCTAATTGGTGCGCCAATCGAGCGTTAGCAGAGCTTTCTACATACAGAACTGTGCTGAACGTTGTATACAACGTTCAGCACAGTTCTGTATATTTATTTTCGCTTTTCGATTATCAATAATCCTGTCTCTTCTTCTCGCCCCATGACCACAGGTATCGTCGTACTTCCATCAATTTTCATGCAGTAGTCAAGGTCATGGCCCATATTCGCATCCAGGACCTGCTGAGCTGCATGTGCAACATCGACGAGTTTGGGTGGCGCAAATGCTTCATATAATGCTTGTGCCGCGCGCACATCGTCGTGTACTTCTATGCTCGGCTGCTGCCGCTGTAGCTCTAATGCAAGATAGCCTGCACAGGTGGCATCGTCAACCGCAAAATAGTTGGACTCAGCGGCACACACAATCACAACGTTACTACCTTTTTCCTGTGCAAGGGCAAGGGCGTGAGCCGTAACCGCGTGTGCATTATAAAAACAGCCAGCGAGACGCGTGCTACTCGTGGGACAGGCATAAAAAGCTCGCGTGCCGTTAGTTGTTGTGAGAATAAGCTCTTGTCGTGTCAAATCCATCTGCGCGAACTGGGCTGGCGAGTTGCCGTAATCAAATCCTGGTACCGGTTGCACATTGCGTTCTCCGCATAACAGGCGGTGAGAAAATATTCTTGCTCCACTTCGTGCCTGCTCAAGCGAATTTGCAGCATAGACACGTGTAGCGCCACTATCGAAAACAGTGGTCAAGGTTGTAGTCGCGCGAATAACATCAATCACGATATAAATGTCATTTGTATGTATTTCAACAGCAGACATGTCCACTGGATTAAAGAAGATTCTGAGTTGCACAATACTTTCCTACGTTCGTTATTTTTCCAGGTACTCATTTTGTACCCATTGTGATTGTATCACCATTCTGGACAGGCTTCTTGAAAGGGTGAAGGCATGACAGGAGTGATTCCTGTCATGCCTTCACCCTTTCAAGAAGCCTGTCATTTCAATTCAACAGCTTGATGACTGTTCAGCGTAAGTGTAATACTATTTCCTGAAAGCTGATACGCTGTTCCTGTGAGACCGTCGTGCAATGTTTGCCCACTAGAGAAATTGTCTAAATTGGGAATGGTCACGCTACGCGTACACCAGCAGTTGTTCAGAGCTACAAGCACATTGTTGCTAGCGTTTTCGCGCTCGAATGCGTAGAAGCTATTATCAACCCATTTCTCACGTTGCGCTCCGTTCTGTAATGCTGGATTAGTGTTGCGTACATAGTTCAGTTTAGCAACATAGTTGTAGAGCGTGCTGGTAGTGTCGAAGGAATTGAACATATCCTCGCGATTGGCAGGATCAGCACATCCCTTAAACCCTTGTTCCGTACCATAGTACATAATCGGGATGCCTCTACTGGAGAAGGTGAAGGCTAAGGCCAGTTGCAGTTGCGGCCATTTATCCCAACTAGCAGATGGATTGCCCGACGTATCACACAGGAAACGGTCCACATCGTGATTGTCGATAAAGACACCATTTGTCAGCGGGTCTCTGTAGACACTATCAGAGGAGTAGCGATTGTGGATATTCTGCATGGATTGGTTTTGCCCAAAGACATCGTGAATAGTGTAATACATGGGATAGTCCAGGGCTGCATCAAGGTAATGAGTGTAGTCACCGACATAGTTAGGGTCGCCGTTAAAAATCTCACCGATGGTAAACGTGCCAGCACTCTTAGCGTAGTCGCTCCAGAAAGACTTGGGAACATGCTTGACGGTATCTACACGCAGGCCATCAACGCCAGATGTCTTGACCAACCACTGCACTTGATTAAGCAGCGTAGAACGCGTTGTGGAGTCATCCTGGTTCAGATCGTTCAATCCTGCCACGTCCTGGTTTTCCAGGTCCCACTGATTGTTGTAGTCAACAATATTCCCGTTATGGTGATAGTTGCTAGCGTTGGGAAACGTCGGAGTGTTGTAATTATAACTACCTGTATGGTTTGCTACCACGTCGAGCATCACCCAAATGTTACGGTTGTGCGCCTGCTGAACCAACGTTTGCAGGGTACTCATCGTGCCTAAGTGACCATCAATTGAGTAGAAATCGTATCCCCAATAACCATGATACGCATCTTCGTTATGCTGCATCACAACGGGAGTAATCCAGATCGCGGTAAAGCCCATGTTTTTGATGTAGTCCAGGTGATTGATGATGCCCTGGAAATCACCACCATGCCATGCATGAGGATCCGAGGTGTTCGCATTAAAACCACCATACGTATCGTTTGAGGTGTTACCGTCGCTAAAACGGTCTGTCATAATAAAGTAGATTGAGCGCGAAGACCAGCTTTGAGCCGATTGTGCATGTACGTGACGTGCGGATACTGGAACAAGCACGACTGCAAAAATACAAATAGTGACAAAGAAGAGGGAGAGCGATGTGTAAGCAAGGTGCGTGTACCTCTGCCGTGAGGTCGTTGGAGGAGGGGTAGTCGTGTGCATCAGCGTATGTACTCCGTTCATCTGCTCCTCTTCTGTGAGAAGCAGAGCATTATCAACAATAGCTACAGGGAATATTCGTTGTTGACGTGTGACTTAGTCCGTTGAACACAGATACGACAAAAGGTCTGTAAAAGAAGCATAACATAAGACCGGTGGATAGTCAGCAAATGAACGCTAAACTGTTTACCACTCGTCTCTCTATATAAACGAAAGAATGCAGCATGAATGGCGAACAACTCACTACTCATGCTGCACTTTTTCGTTTTATAATTACCCTAGCTTCTTCTGTCGCTCCATTTCCCTCAATTCCACTCTTCTGATTTTGCCCGAAATCGTTTTGGGCAAGGTCTCTACGAACTCGATCTCACGCGGGTACTTATATGGTGCCGTCACCTTCTTGACATACTCCTGCAACTCGGTTGCCAGTTCTGGCGATGGTGTGTAGCCGGGTGCCAGGATGACAAAAGCTTTGACAATCTCGCCGCGCATCTCATCAGGGCTGGCAATGACAGCGGACTCAGCAACGGCAGGGTGTTCCTTCAGTGCACTTTCAACCTCAAATGGTCCAATGCGATATCCGGCGCTTATGATGACATCATCGGCTCGTCCGACAAACCAAAAATATCCATCCTCATCTTTGTAGGCGCGATCACCTGTGATATACCAGTCACCACGAATACAGGCAGCGGTTGCATCGGGATTGCGCCAGTACTCCTTGAACATCCATGTTGGACGCTGTGGCTTGATGCTCACAGCGATGTCACCCTCTTTGTTGGGCGGCAGTTCGTTGCCAGAATCGTCGATGACGCTCAAATTAAAGCCAGGAGATGGCTTGCCCATCGATCCGGGCTTCACCTCTAAAGGCGGAAAGTTGGCGCAGATAAGCACCGTCTCGGTCTGTCCATAGCCATCGCGGATAATTAACCCTGTACTTTGTTGCCACGCGCGTATAACTTCAGGGTTCAAAGGTTCTCCTGCTCCAACCACATGACGTAATGCATTGGGTGGATGCACCTTCATATATGCCATTGGCTCATCAAGGACGAGCATGCGATACGCGGTTGGGGGCGCACATAGTGTCGAGATAGGGTACTTATTGAGCATTTCTAGTGTCTCGATGGCGTTGAACTTGCCGCGAGCATCTTGAATGAACATCGCCGCACCCATCGTCCAGGGGCCAAACAGGTTACTCCACGCGGCCTTGGCCCAACCCAAATACAGGAATTGATATTCCAATGCCTGAAGCCCTCCGTAAGCTCATCCAAGACTTGAAAGACTGGCTAGCTGCGTAAATGGCTTTTTAGCCCCATAAGCGACGATTCGGGGCCCACTTGCGAGACTATTGTAATAACTATACCATTTTGGGAAGGGGAACTGTGGACAGTTTTTTCAGCAAGCATAAGTACTACCCTTAGACCAGTGTAGACGTGATATGATAAAGGCGATTATAACTACGCACAGTGATGTGCCGTGTTCAGTTCTGTTACTAGAAGGAGTATAGATTATGGTTGCCTCTCAGTCTCCGAATATGACTGACTACGAAGCCGAGTATCGCAACTTTCAACTTGATGTACCAGAATATTTCAACTTTGCCACTGATGTCATCGACAAGTATGCCCAAAATTCCGACAAAGAAGCCATGCTTTGGATAGGTCAGCATGGCGAAGAACGCCATCTGACCTTCGCGCATTTCTCCGACGCCTCCAGCCGTGCGGCCAATGCGTTCTCCACGCTAGGGCTTCGCAAAGGCGATGCGGTTCTGATGATGCTGCCGCGTATCCCCGAATGGTGGGAGTCAATCTTAGGACTAATACGTCTCGGTGCTATTCCCATTCCTTGCACCACGCTCCTCACCCCCAAAGATATCCAGTTCCGCGCTGAGATTGCCCAACCAGTTGCTATCATTACCGACCACGAAGGCGCGGCAAAGTTTGACCAGGTACGTGCCGACTGTCCGACCATCAAGTACGCCATTCTTGCTGATGAGGCCAATTACGATACGAGCGAACGCGAAGGGTGGACAGACTATCGGCAGATCGTCAGCGAAGCCTCGTCGGAGTTCACTGGTCCCAAAACCCGCAGCGATGATCCGTGTCTGGTCTATTTCACTTCCGGTACGGTCGGCTATCCCAAGATGGTTCTCCATACCCACGCTAGCTATCCCATTGGGCATGTTATCACGGGTAAATACTGGCTAGATGTGCATGAGCATGACCTCGTATGGAACCTTTCTGAGGCTGGATGGGCAAAGTTCTCGTGGAGCAATCTGTTCGGTCCCTGGAGTCAGGGAGCAACCATGTTCACGCAGGATGCGCGTGGTAAGTTTAATCCCATCGAGACGCTCGAAACACTTCATACATATCCTGTTACGACGCTCTGTGCGCCACCAACCGTTTACCGTATACTCGTCCTCGATGAGCCAATGGCCTACATGCAAGCACATCCACCAAAGGCACTACGTTACTGCGTAGGTGCTGGGGAGCCGCTTAATCCTGAAGTCATTAAGATTTGGCAGGATAAGACCGGGATGACTATCCGTGACGGCTATGGGCAGACTGAAACGGTCTTGCTGTGTGGTAACTTTCCACCGCTCACAGTCAAGCCCGGCTCGATGGGCAAACCCTCTCCGGGATTTGAGGTCAGCATCATTGACGACGATGCTAACGAACTGCCACCCAACAAAGAGGGTGACATTGCCGTGCGCGTCAAACCCAAACGTCCGACGTGGATGTTCAAAGAGTACTGGCGCAACCCCGAAGCTACGCAAGCGTGCATTCGAGGGGATTGGTATATTACAGGTGACCGTGCGTATAAAGACGAAGATGGTTACTTCTGGTTCGTGGGCCGAGCCGACGACGTGATTATCAGCGCAGGCTATCGCATTGGACCATTTGAGGTTGAAAGTGCCCTCAAGGAGCATCCAGCCGTTGCCGAGTCCGCCGTCATTGCTAGCCCAGATGCCATGCGTGGCGAAATCGTCAAAGCCTATGTCATTCCAGCCCCTGGCTATAAAGCCTCTCCTGAATTGGCGACCGAACTACAGGATTATGTTAAAAAAGTAACAGCCCCCTACAAGTATCCACGCGAAATCGAATTTGTGGACAGCTTGCCCAAGACGATCTCTGGCAAAATCCGTCGAGTCGAGTTGAGAGAGATGGAGCGTCAGAAGAAGCAAGGTCAGTAAACAAGGCTACGATGCTGATTTGTTATTGTGTCTAGCTGAGGAGCTGACACATGTCAGCTCCTCAGCTAGATTTTACCGATACTACAAGTTGTCTAAAGAAAAAGGGCGTCTCATAAACACTGGCTTTTGCTCACTCTCTATGTTACAATACGGGTACTTAATGAGAAGAGACGTAAGTACAAGGTGTGTTGGAAAGAATATTTGGGTACTGCGGACAAGGATATTGATAGGAGGGAATTATGAATAATGAAAATGATATACAATCTCTCGCTCAACAAGACGTTAAATTTTTTCTAGAACTATCTGACGATGAACACGAAAATAATGGGCCTGAACAACGCAATGCTGAGCGACTATTGCATCTGCTCTCTCTTCTAAGTAGCAACACATGTACACAGCAAGATATTTTTGAGCGTTTACGTGATTTCTATTCTATTGATGAAGAACTTATGAATGTTCGTCATACAACTTCTCGTAAAGCGTACCAGATGCTGCGAAGAGATTTCCTGTTTCTGCAAAATATGGGCTATGAGATCATAAAAGAACAAATAACGAGTGGAACTACTCATTATTCTCTTGTAAAAGGTTTGGGACCAACGATACCACTGCTTTTTTCTCAGGAAGAATTAGCGCTAATGGCAACACTCTATACTATGTTTGTTCACCCAAATAATCAACCACCTCTCGATCTCATAAAACCACTATCAACACAGTCATTTCGTCACCCATTCGCTCAAGACATCTTACTATTCATTGAGCGTCTCACGCGTGGTCTTACCCCAGACCAAAAGAGCCACTTTCAGAAATATGTGAAAAGACCCCTTCTTTATCTCGATAACGAAGTTGTGACAGAGTACTTTTCTCATCGTGTCACCATTGACCTAATTAATGATGCCATTGCTCGTAACCAACAAATTCAGTTTAATTATGCTTCCACGTCTGTAGCAAACTATGTCACCAAGCATGAGCATGTCGATCCTTACTATCTTGTTCAGCACGATGGTCAAATATACCTTATTGGCTATAGCTACGACCCCGCCAACCCACGTAAAAACCGTATCTTTGAATGGCGCGTTGACCGTATCAAGACCGAGAGCCTCAAACTACAGCACAACACAATAAGCGGCGTTCGTACTCCTCGACTCATCACATTTCACTACTGGGCAGATAGTAGCCTTGCCAAAAGCAGCTTAAGTCAACGCTGGATTACTCATGAAATAGTGCGAGAAGAGGTAGTTAGCGAAGGACCCAAACAGCGGCGTCGGCTTCTAATACGCGCTCAAGCATACAACGAATGGCGCATCATTGTGCGCCATCTCACGTAGTAGAGTATTCCTGCAGAGCAGGGAGGAATTGGAGAGAGATTCCTCACGTCAACGGACCTACCTTACGTCGAAAGACAAGGGGGAAAGGAGCATGTCAGTCAAA
>JAABUQ010006731.1_pt1 | contig 17165 bp, 14 predicted proteins | sample 5560001 | NCBI WGS metagenome assembly JAABUQ01 (sample SAMN10711888, study PRJNA513371) | rock metagenome | isolation source: Antarctica rocks | place: Antarctica: Victoria Land, Finger Mt nord | collected 2015-12-18
AAAGACACAGCAGAACGTGATAGAGTAGAACGAAGAAGGTGTGCCGGGGCTTCTGGTCCACCCAGTTGACGACTATCGGAATCCCGAATATCACTTGGAAAGAGAGGCAGTATGAAACCCATATCGGAATACCGAGTGGTCGTTGGTTGCCATTCTTCTTTGGTATGTAGGTCCGTCGTACTGGCGTCCCTCGAAACCTTTCATGGCGCAGTTCGTCAATGAGGGTCTCAATCTTCCTGGTGAAGTAGGCAGCCAGCGCGGTACATTTCTGTCCGTCTCTGTCTGCCCCTTCCCAAACCGTGCTTGCATGTTTCCATGCACACGGCTTTCCAGTGGTTCATAACGAGATTTTAGGTCGTGTGGGTCGGTCGTCCGTAAGTGATATTTGTATGGCATTCATGGCAAACGACGAGCGTCTTGCGACGACGTGCTGCCATAATCTTCTTCCATACAGGCACTTCTCGACCTCCCTTGTCCTTCAAATCTGCGAGTTTGCGGATGTGGTGGACTTCCACGTTTTCCGTTGATTCGCAGAGTTCGCACTTGTCGGCCAGAAGTCGTCGGAGTATTTCAGTACGCCCTACCTTGTGAATGTAGGGCTTGTCATTGAGGATTGCTCGCGGTTGCCGGGTCAGAGCAATCCCTCCAAATCGGGCAATGAGGGGAGGCTTGTTCTTTCGCTCGCGTTTGACTTCCAGACACTTGAGAGTTTTCCCTTCAGGAGTCTGTATTTTGGCACTGTGTTTGGCATACAGGGCGGCAACAGATGTTTGGTGTTTGGATGCAAGCGTTTTCATGAGCGACTGTTCTGCTATCCAGCGGAGCTTACTGAGCCTTCCAACATTGTAGGCGAGAAGGTAATATTGTACAATTCCCCGATATTCTTGTTGATATCTCTCTTTCCTTCATTAGTTGTTTTAGTGTAGACATGCCCTCTTCTCTAGTCTCAAATCCTGGGTGTAGCATATGCACTAGTAGTCTGGTCCGTTCGTACAGAAAACAGTCATTCTTTCCTGATTGACATTCTTCCGCATCATTGCATATACTCAGGGAAGACTGACGTGTGGTGCGCTTCGGTGCACAGTGCTCTGGCTTCATCAACGTCTTCGGAGGGGAGGTTGGATTCTTGAGCACCTTTCAGCGGACCTCGCCTGGAGCAGTCTCCCATGTGATGTGGAAACCTGCCTAGAGCATGGGCCTAATTGGGCCAGAGAAACAAGAGCAAACCGATGAACGAAACCCACACGATTGTTCGCCATCCCCAGCCGCCCCGGCCTGCCCGCATCCTGGCGAACGCACTAGTGACAACCATCTTGCGTTCCCGATGGCATAGCATGAGGAGCGATCGGCTCCTGCTTCTGACGTTTACCGGGCGCAAGAGTGGGAAGGAATTTACGACGCCGTTGCGCTATGTGCAAGAGGGTGAAACCGTACGGATGACGGTGGTGTATCCCTGGTGGAAGAATCTGGTTGAGGAGGCCACAGTACGTGTTCTGCTGCGTGGGCAAATGCGCACTGGCATTGCAGAGGTGCTCCCTGAGAAAGATGGAGAGGTCGTAGTCAAGGTCCATCTGAAGGGGTAAACCGTCGCTCTTCATATGAACGAACCGGAAGACAACACGAAGCACTTCGTGTTGTCTTCATTGTTTCTTCGTGGTCGTCTTAGGTTTGCCTCCGACTGGACTCGGCCAGATCTGCTCGCAGTTGGCACTGCAACAGATTGTCGCTAGCATCGAGCCATTGCTCCTGAAAACGGTTGCGCTCTTCTCGGACGCGAAGCAGCTCATCCACCAGCTCAGCTCTGCGCCAGGTCATGTAGTACTGGCGACGTTTGGCGAAAGCCGGATCTTGAGCACTATCCGGCTCGCTCAGATCGGCGGAAATGCGCTGATTTCGGCGCTTCACCGTCTTCGAGGATGTCGTTCGATACTTTTTGTAGTACGCGTAGGCTTCTGCGTTCTCCAGGATGGTGGTGTGGGCCACTCCGGTGCCTGTTGGGTCGAGCTGCTTGGAGGTGGCCACGATGGTAGCCAGAGAGATCTGGGTTTTGCTCCCCTGTTTTCGTTGGTTGACGAGTGTATCTACCGACTGCTTCACCAGTTCCACCGAATGTTTGCGCTTCGGCTCGTAGACACTGTCTTCAAGCCAGGTAGGCGCTGGCTGTGATTTACGCTTCGACATCAAAATTGACCTCCGGTTCCCGTTGCTCATCTTCGCGGCATGCCTCAATCATATCCATTTCCTGAAGTTCAGATCGGCACTGTTGGAGTTTTTTCTGATACTGTATCACCTCCAGCGTCAGCCCTTTCTTTCGCGCTCGTTCGATTTGAATAAGGGTGATCTGTTCCACTTCCTCTACCTCTCCACGCTGGGCGGGGTCAGGAACTTTCGCAGAGCATCCAATACAGGCAAAAAGAATTGGGCACTCTCCACAAAGCAAACATCGACCTCCTCGGGTACGTGCTAATGTTCCATGTGTTTTCTGTGCTTTTTCGAGAAGCGTTCGCAATTCTTCCGGGCTACGTTGCACCAGATCTCCTACATCAATATAGCTGCTGATCTGGTTCATGAGTCCATGGCTTCGTTCAGCAATCAGACGGGGATTCGGGCGACCGTAATACTTGGTGATGTCCAGGTTACTCTGATTGAGAATCCTGGCCACAATATCCACCGGCTCTTTGGCCACATTGAGTGCCCAGGTGGCAAAACCATGACGGAGCAAATGAGGGCGGATCGTCACACGACGTTCATCCAGGGTTTGAAAAACCAACCCATGCATCAAAAACCGCAGACTGGCCCTGAGATCCTCCTCAAACAAACACTCGTGGTTGTATTGAAAAAGATACCGTTCTGGCTGGAGGCGATGTTTGTTGCCTCCTCGCATGGGAACAATGGGGAGATCCTCTCTGGACTTTGGATCAATCTGGTAATGTTCACAGAGCATGAGTTTGATGAGGGCAAGCAATCGGAGGTGTTCATCGTCCAGGTAGTAGGTTGCAGGCACACGTTTCCCTTTGGGAACAGCGCGTACGGCCCAGTGGACTTGTGGCGTTTGATTGGCCGCATCAGGAGATGGAGGGATGGTAATAGGGAGAATACCATCAGGGCTCGCCTTTAATTGGAGTAATTCTCCAACCCTCATGCCATTCGCCGTGAGAATGTGAAGGGAGACCATACCAAAGGTGGCAGCAGTCCACAAAGGCTCAACAGAAATCAAGAGAGCACCAGTCCGTTTACGTACCCTCCCGAAAAAATGGCCATCGCCAGATGTGAGAGTAGGAGTGAGAATCCCCGGTGTGTAAGCACGAAAGGGGGCTGAGATCCCCTTTTTTTTCTCTTCTTCCACGTAGCCTTGAGCTTGTAACCATTGCTGTTGCTTTTCCATCTCTTCTGGAGAACCAGAGAGCGTTCCTAAGACATTCCGCTCCAGTAATTCCTGGAACCACAGTCCGACTACCGGACACGTTTCATCCAGAGGTTCTGCTCGAACAAACTCCAGAAAGTACGAATTTTTTGCTGGAGAAAAGCTGTCCTTCCCCTTTTTTGCATCGCGTACGGTAATCTTGGAAAAGAGTTGAGGATGTTCTTTGGTATGTTCTGAGACAAACGACCGACGGTCCCACAGTTTAAAGAGGAGCCGTTCTGTTGGCTGACACGGTTCTCGTCCATCACGTCCTTCTCGCATCTCGAACTCGAATGGAAGTGGAATCTTCCCCTCTTCTACGGCTTTGATTGCTTTGCGATAGGCTTTGCGCAAACGAGTCAGGAGATTGTAACGTACATGAGCATGGGTTCTCAACTGAGCATAGAAGGGCATGATGGCATCCGTTTCCTCCTTGCGTTTCTCTTGTCGTTCGTAATGCGTTTTTCGTGCGTTGCACAAACGGGTCAGCTCATGTGGATCAGTAGGATAGGGGAGGATAAAGGGGCGGTATTTTTCCTGTTCTTCCAGAGGAAGATGGGTGATCCATCGCTTGAGATGTCGGCTTCCTGCTTGATAAAAGTGCCAGAAAGCAATGCGCAGTTGGGCAGAATCCTGAACAAGCACTTGACTGCTCAGATATTGGGTAAGATACTCGTCGGCATTCCATTGAGTCATGGATGAAAGACCAAGCGCAGCAAACAGCCTCTCAAAACTTGGGTGCAGACGACAAAGATATTGCATGACCGTCTTGTACTGCACATTTTGACTGTAGAGCACTGCTGTCAGAAGGATGAGGTGATTACGCCACAGGCGGTCAACAAGATTGTTGTGGATGTAGGAGACCGTTGCATCGAGCCCCTGGGGCGTCTCCATCCGTGATGCGTATGACAGATCTCCCCAGGTCTTAGGAGCGTGAAGCACGAGTGGATCGCAGAGACCAGTCAGCTTCTGCCACGGATCAGTCGGCGATGATGAGATCGGCGATGAGGTCATCAATTTCTCCTCCTTCTCCAATGAGAAATGCATAAAGGGCAGTTCCGTCCTGTGCTTGTCCTTGTGCCCGGGTGGATGGTTGTGATGGCGGTGAAGAGAGCTGTGTGGCCTTTTGCAAGCGATGTTGCGTTGATGAGGCTGGCTTGGCAGTGGCTTTCCGTAGCTTCTTGAACACGCTGTTTTGGACGGTTGCATGTCCGGCTGGTTGAAAAAAATGATTGTATGCTTTCAGCACTTTTTCACCCGAGCGCCAGCCCATGTAAGCGATGAGTTCTTCCTTGCCGCGCTCAACCGTAATTTTTCCCTTTCTTGCTCGATCATGAATCTCAATGAGGGACTGTGTGACGAACCAATGCCTGGCCTGGTGGGGATCAGCGTCAATTCGGGCAGCGGCGCATGCTTTCTTCCAGTAGTTCGCTCGGAAGGACTCGACAGTCCATGGAGTGCCACGCTTACTCAAAAATAAAGGGATGGTATCCAGATTGATCTCGCGCTGATCAGCTATATGCAAATAGTCATCAAGCATGCGGTGGTGTTTGTCAACCGCCTTGCGCTCTGTATCAAAGTATTTTTTGAGCAGCTTGACCGTTTGCTCAGAAAAACGAACAAATTTTGCTCGGCGACGGCGAGACCCTTTGTTCCGTGCCCAGGCCGTATCCTTGAGTCCTCGCCGCCTCCAATCGCCGAGCGTAAGTGTCATCAGTTCCGAGATTCGTGCTCCTGTCTCAAAAAGGAGAGAAACCAGGCACTCTTCGCGTAATCCCCAGTCTTTTCCTTGCTCGGCTGCCCTGCGCCCGCCCTCCAGAATCTTCTGTGGCAGCTCGACATCAGTAACGACTTGGGGAACCCATTTGTCCTTCAAGAGAAAGTAGCTATCTGTGAGGCGTCTGGCGCGGCTTGGCTCATCGACACCGCTTTTATCTGGCATTTTAGGGCGAGGAGGAAGCCCCTCTTCCTGAACAAGGTGTTCGCGCACTGTTTCTGCTACTTCCGTAAATACTCCCGACAGAGGATTGTCGTAGAAGTAATAGCCATGTGCCCTGGCAATTCGGTAAAAAAGCTTGAGTCCTGCGAGTAAGTGACGAACAGGATTGAGCATCTCTTCAGTGGTTTCCAGCCACTCTCCTCCCTCTGGATGGTCTTTGACACGACATTGGAGCCGACCGACCAGATACTCACGGATGACCTCACGGATCATCTCAGGTGGGTCGGTCCAACGGCGATTGGCCTGGATTTGCCACGGGTCCGTTTCCATCCAGCTAAACCAGGGCAAAATTCCGCTCAAATACTTTTTGACTGATGTCGGAGCCAGACGGGAAGTTGCGTCTTTTGCAAAGACAATGAGTGGCAGGTGCAGTTTTCCCTGACCATCAAATACGAGGTAAGGGTGCCCATGTGCAACGGCTGGTCGGGCACAGCAAGAATACGCAGACATAACTACTTTCCTCCTCTTCTTCCATCTTCCACTTTCTATGATCCGAGAAAAACAGAGAAAATCTTCTGCTTCTCCAGAACATGGGTCTATTTGCTAGTAGTTGATACAAACAGTGTACTCTTTTTCTCGTGGAAGACTAAATCAGTAGGAAGATTGGCCTAATGTTGGAAACTATCTCGACAATAGAGAAATCATCGTCTTCCAATAGCTTGGGGCGATGGGTCGGCTTGCCATTCTTTTGATACTGGGCGCATTTCTTTTCAACAACATCATTTGGGATACGAAGGCCAATGGTTCCATTAAGACTTCGCCTCCTTCCTTTGTACATATGGCCATTGTATTGTTGGTTTACGATTTCGTAGCCGAGGAAGCGTGCTGCGCCTTTGACGGCATGAGTAACCAGCGTCTTCTCCTCTGAGAGGGTGAGTTTCAGGTTCTCTTGTAACCAAACTCCGATTTTTCGCTTGATTTCTTCAGCTTCTTGTCGTGTCCCGTCGTATCCCAGAAGCCAATCATCCGCATAGCGTATAAATCTCAGTCTCCTGTACCCAGGATCATGAGGGTCCATTGCTGGTAGGTGCCTCATCTGTTTGCGGATCATCTGTTTCTCTTGCACAGTGGTGTAGCGCAACTTGTTGATGAGACTTCGATATGCGGGATTACCTCTTCGAGTTTCACCTCGCGTATATTCTGGAATCAGTATCCTTTCTACGTACTGATCGAATTGGTTCAGATACACGTTGGCAAGCAACGGACTCAGCACTGATCCCTGAGGAGTTCCACTCAGGGTGACGTTGAATTTCCAGTTTTCCATGTACCCAGCCTCTAGCAATTCTCGGATGAGTCGTAGAAAGCGTGGGTCGTGGATGTGTTCTCCAAGTATTTTCATGAGGACGTCATGGTCGATGGTATCGAAATACTTGGAGATATCTCCTTCCAGAAACCAACGGGTACCGGTCCATGTTCCCTGGATATGCTGTAAGGCTGTATGGCAGCCACGCCCAGGTCTGAAGCCATGTGATGCCTTGCTGAATTGAGGTTCGTAGTATTCTTCTAGAAGACTGCGAATGACCTCCTGAAGCAGCTTGTCCCGCCACGTTGGGATTCCGAGTGGGCGCGTTCCCTTTTTCTTGGGAATGTGAATTCGTCGTACCGGAGTCCATCGGAACTCTTTCTGGCGAAGTTCAGCTATCAATTGCTGGATTTTGCGGCGCGACATCGCATTGACTGTCTCATTGGTGATTCCTTTGGTCATCGCTCCTTTGTTTGGGTAGAGTTTGGCGTATGCCCGCAGGTACAATTCTTCGTTGTACAGTAAATGTTGGACTCGTTCGAGAGGCAATCCTCGTTCGCCTCGTTCTCGTATGATTGAGAAAACAGTATCAGCAGTACGCATCACGCGTTTTTCCTTCTGTTCTTTACGATCGAACCACCTACTGCCCTTTCCCATGTCTGCGGCTTTCCCGCATTCTGAGTACTACGGCAGTTCCGTACCCGTAGGCTTTGCAGCCCGTAGGGCATCCCGCTTTCCGTCGGTCATATACGTATCGAGCACCCCTTAGGCAGTCCTTTCGTCCTTTCCTACCCCGTTGGTAGTACCAATGCCGCCAGAAGGTTACGCTAATCGTCACTCGGAGATTAGTCTAGACGGCATACCTGGTGTCAAACGCTTTCCAGGCGTGCGCCAATCCACATGGTTCGGACTAGACTTCGGGCAATTCAGCTCTTGCCGTAGGGCGCGGGTCTTGCGGAACGTTCCTAGCATATCGTTTTCTGCCGTCTTCCGCTTTTCCAACGTGCTATTGTCCCCTTCCCCTTTTGGTTCCAGGTAGGTTGGATGACCCTAGAACACTCCTTCCAGTTCTAGCTCCTTGCAGGGGCGATATATGACCGCGTTAAACGGCGCACAGTGACATGGCGTCTACGGTTTCGTGGGTAATCCCTTTGGTCATGGCTCCCTCGTTGGAGTACAAGTGAGCATAGGCCATCAGGTACAGAGTCGGGTTGTAGAGTTGTCGATAGATATCTTCCAGCAGCAATCCTCGTTTTCCACGTTCTCGAATGATGCCTAAGATGTTGTCGGCGTCTCGCATCTCGCGTACCTTCTTTCTTCTTAGGGTTGAATGACCTGCCTCCCTTTACCATGTGGACAGTTTTCCTGTCTGCTGATTACTATGGAGGCTCCCTCGCCGTTCGCCTCTCGGCGGGCAGGCGATCCCGTGTTTCATCATGGTTGTACGTATCGAGCGCACCGTAGGCGACCCACTCATTCCCTTCAATGACCAACGAGGTCATCGTCCATCATACAGAAGGAGCGACGATCTTACGTAGAAATCTTCGCTCATGATGGCATCGACTTGAGATATGGTGTCGATGGGAGAACAGTTACTCCCCTGAGAATTGGGCTTTGGGCAGTCTAGCTCTCGCCGTAGTGCGCGGAGCTTGCAGCGCGTCAGCTTACATATCTTCGTCTGATCGCTGCTTTCCGCAACATGCTATTTTCCCCTTTGCCTTTCGGCTTCCGGTAGGTTGGGTGATCCAAGTACCTCCTTCTGAGTACTTCCTGGTTGCACCAGGGATACAATCACGCGCGACACGGCGCACACGCAAGCTGCTACCAGCCGCAAGGGAAGAGCTTGCGTAGCTCCGGGCCTACAGAACATGCTCCGTGTCAAAGCTGCACGTATTCGTGCGCACTAGCTATCTAGAAAACGAAGGTTATTTGTACTCTTCCATATCACCCCAAAAACAGGCTCTTTTTTGTCTTTTTACTCATATTTTAATCAAGTTACAAATACTTGCACTCTTCGATGAGTTATTATACAATATACTCATCATTTCAAAAAGTCATGGAGGGGATATCATGAACATTGGCTATATTCGGGTGTCCAGGGACAAGCAGACCACCGCATTGCAAGAAGATGCTATACGGCAAGCGCAGTGTGAGCGTGTGTTCACGGACAAAATGAGTGGGCTGCGCGATGATCGACCAGAGTTTCTCAAAATGCTCGATATGGCTCGCCAGGGGGACGTGGTTATCGTGTGGCGGCTGGACCGCCTGGGAAGATCGCTACGCCAACTTATCGAGACGGTCAACACCCTGCATGATCGAGGCGTTGAACTCCGGAGTATCAAGGAGAATATTGATACCACGACGCCGACTGGCAAGCTCATGTTCCACATCATCGGAGCGATGGCGGAATTTGAGCGCGATGTCATCCAGGAACGAACACTCGCCGGACTCGATGCGGCACGAGCGCGGGGCAAAAAGGGTGGGCGTCCAAAGGCGACGGAGACCATCAAGCCACGCAACCTCGCGCTTGCCAAAGAACTCTACGCGGCCAAAGAAAAAAGCATCGCCGAGATCATGGAGCAAACGGGCTTCAAGAGTCGCAATACGTTCTATAAGTATGTGGTGAATACATCAGCATAATAATGTTGTGCCCCTTTATTGACGTTACGACCTGCCCTTCCTGTCCTCATACTCTTCTTTTGGAAGAAGCGTGAGTGTTTCTTCGATATGCAACGATTGAGCATGGGAACCATCGAGATGCAGAATGGGCGAGATGACTTGTTTTGAGGTCACAGTCGCGCCTTGCACATGGGCCTTCCAAAAATCAAGGCGGAGGTGATCGGGCAGCCTTGGACTATGAAGATCCTGCAACCCAATGCCTAAGACCGCAACCAGGTCTACGCACGCTGTTGGAAGAACTGTTTCAATGGTATCGAGAGTGAAGAGATGCGCCACTGGACCTCCAGCTGCTTCCTGAGCGTAGCCTCGCTGCTGCTGGACATACTGGCTCAATCCAAGCAAATGAAAATGGCGCGCCCACTGCCACAGGATGTTGGGAAGAGCAGGTCCCTGTATCAGCCTATTCACCGCTTCCAAGCGAAGAGTAATTGCCCAACTGACCACATCAGGAGTCACAGGGATGTCGCGTGGACCATTTGCACCCTTGTGTGCATCGAAGACGGAAGACAAATGCTCGGACAAGTCCTGCGTTGTGTATGTTCCTCTGTAAAAGAGATCGGCAATGTCACGAATGGCTTGCTGCTTTCCTCCATCGCGGTGATTGGCAACCTCATTCACGACTCGCCTGGCCCCCTGTCGTGCCGTTTTCAGTGAGGAGGAACGCTGAGAGGTCGCCCAGGTCTTCATCACCTGTTGGACCTGTGCAAGCGTGATCCCCCACTCGTCGCCCCAGTACAGCCAGATCCACACGATGAGATTGCAGCGCTGGGCAACGCTGTGAATGTTCTGCTTTTCTCGCATCATGCACAAGGTGCGCAGCAAGTCGCGTTGCTGAAGCGTCCACAAGCCACGGTTTCCTTTCGCTCTCCCACGACCTCGACGTTGAGCCGCTGGTAGCATGACCCCTTGCTCCTGAAATTCTTGGAGCAGGCTGTCGTCGATTTGCAGTCCACAGGCGCGAATGGAGGCAAACAATTCCTTTTTTTCTAAGACGGGTTGGTGTAGAGGTGTTGTTTCCATCGTATTCTCCTTACCATTTGAACCAATGTTGGAGCCAAAGGATAATCCATTGGCCCAGTACCGATACCAGCACAGGAAGGAGCAGCGCATTCACGATCCACATTCCCTTCGCTCGAATGGACAGAGGAGGGCTCTGCTGCACGTTCCGTTTTTTCGATGTTCGTAGACGCCTCGATGTTCGCTTCATATGGCCCCTTTCCAGACCGTTGTTCTGGAACCTAGATTACCTTGTTTTCACTGTGTGGGCTAGAGAAAAACAATGCAATTTACTCTGGAATGTAATACCGCTGTCGAGGACACTTGGAGGGCAATGCCAAATGAAGAGGTATTCGTGGAGGCGGATAGATAGGGTGATAGGGTGGTGGAGGAAGATGTGCTAGTGGAGACGAAGAGAACAAGAGCAAGCATCATTACCCAGAAGATGAACGCGTGTGATGACACTTGCTTTTGCTCAAACGAATTGCCTGAACATGAGATAGGTCCCTGACCAGGAGTGTTTGGTAAATACTCCTTTGCTTTGCTGCTGGTGCAGCTTGCGTAGTAAACCCTCTCATCGCCTAGCCGAGTCTGCTTATTCCTTGCTCTCTTCATTGGGCTGATCAAAGAGACTCGGTTGGTTTGTATGTTTGAGGCGAAATTGCTCTTCCTGTTCAAGCTGCTTCAGGCTTTTTTCTGGTGTTGGTAATTGCTCTGGTGGTGTTCCCTCCAGTTCGTTGATGATAAACTCGCGAACCTTACGCCCTATCGTAAAGTGTGTGATGTTCGCTCGCTCTTTCCCCTTGATGTTCCCACGTTTCATAGCAGAATCGGTTTGAGCGGCTCGGAAGATATTATCAGCTAACTCCTCAGAAACCATCCAGTCGGAAATTTCTTCTCCTGGTGCGAGTTGCTTCAACGCATGAATATCATTTTCTATCAGCCCTCCGTAGAGGCCTTGATACCCAGCGTTTGCAAAATCAGCATGCTCCTGTGTCGTTCTTACCCCAGCTTCATGAGCAGTTTGTGCCAGTTTTCGATTATAGAGACTGAGCTGTGCGCGGTAAATCAATCGCTTTTCATCTTCAGAGAGTTGGGCAAAGGTCTCGGCGTCGGTGAGTTCCTGCCGACGGGTTTGCTGGGCAAAATAGTCTTTTGCAAGCCCCACTATCGGTTTTGCAGAATCCGAACTCAACACAATCATGTAACAGGCATAGCGTGTCAGTTCAACGTCCCGAATATCGGTCTTGCCGCCTTTGGTCCCCACCTTTCGTTGTTTCGTCGTCTCGTGAAATTCTGTTTCCACTGGCCGACCATTGTACTTACACGCAATTTTTGCCTTGGCAATCACCTTCTCAAAGTTTTCCCAACGGCTATATCCCAGGAGTTTAGAAAGCTCTCTTGCTTTCCAGAACTCACGATTCCCGTCCACATGACGAATAGCATCGAAAGGAGAACTTACAACATTCGGCTGAGTATCCATAGAGCATATCCTTCCATTTTTTATATCTTCGTGAGATCACGAAGATATACCAAACCCATGTTAGAAGCGGCTTCACGCGTCTCACGGCAAGGTACGACGAAGCGAACCTTCTCGTCACTTATCCTTTCATCTTGCGTAATTTTTCCTTGATCTGGTCCAGGCTTGGCTGTGTATACCGCGCAGTTGTCTGGGTTGCCGGTGTCCCACGTTTGGTGATATGGCCTAAGTAGACCGCCAGCTCGCCATCATCGAGACCAGCTTCTTTTTTGGCGCGGTGCGCAAAGTCATGACGCAGGTCGTGGAAGGTGATATCGGCAATGAACTCCCATTCTTCTTTCGTCGCGGTCCTCTTCACCGTTTTGAACCACTCGTGAATAGCCGCTTCGCCGAGTCGCCATCCATCCAGGTCTCCTTTTATGACAGGAAGTGTTTCGCGCTGCGAGGTAAAGACATAGGCACTTGTACGGACTCGTTTTGCTTTTTCCAGATACTCGTAGAGCGGTGCACGAGCTTGATTGAGCAAGAGAATGTCACGATATTTGCCCTGCTTATGCCCGACGGTCAGCTTGCCCACTTTCGGACCAACTTCGGCATGTGCCTGAGTCAGATACGAGATATCGCTGACACGACACCCAGCCCAATACCCAAGCGCAAACATTGCGGGTCCCCGAAGATCGCCCGTTTCCTGCAGACGTTCAATAATGTTGCGCAGAACGAAGCGTTGCTCTTTTGACAGTTCGCGCGGAGCAAGTAATGCCTGCGCAGGAATGGTGATGCCGCGTGTCGGATTGGTTCGGAGTTCGCCTTCAGCTATGAGCCACAAGCAAAATCCGTTGACCACTGTTTTGACGCGCTCCATGTGGCTCGTGCTATAGTCCTGCTCAATGAGTTCTTGAATGTAATCTCCAAATGCGGTCTTGGTCATGAAGGTCGGGTGAAACTGGTTGTTGCTTCCCGGAAGTTGACTCACCCATTCCGAGACCTGACGTAGAATGCGAAGATACGCATCAACGGTTTTTTCGTCCTTCCCCGCCAGTTCCGCCTGCGCATAGCGGTCAATCCAGGCATTGGTTGCTGGTGCCCGAAAGAGGAGCAGCTTGTCGTGGGGCTTTGCCATCGCTACGCTCCTTGTTCCTTTATAAAGGAGGTAAGTGCCTGCATAAGGAACGTGCGAACCACCTCTTTATTCGCTCCAGGAAAGCGCGTGTCGCAATACGTCGAGAACTGTGAGGTATACCCTGTCACCGTCGTTGCCCGCGCAATCAATCCTTCCATACGGAGTGCTGTTGTTGTTCTATGACGAACCGTTCCTAATTCATAGTGAAGAGCGTGAGCAATCTCTGCATAGGAAAGTTCTTGCCCTTCATGCGTGAGCAACAGGGCCAAAAGAGCACATTGAAATGAAGCATGAGGAAGATGTGTCACTGTTTTCATCAACCGGTCCAGTTTTCGCTGTTCGCGAGGATGCAATTGAGGTACTTCTGCATCCTGCATCTGAGATGCAGGAGACGAAGGAGTCTGATGTGTCAGTCGAGCAAGGTCACGCCGTAGCTGCTTCATCTCTGCATCCTGTTGCGTCAGCAGAGTGATGCGCTGAGCGAGTGCATCAAGCGTCTCTTGCACCTGATGCGGAGCGATGGAGTCCTGGGCCTTTTCTTCGTGTTTCGCTGTGCGCGAATTTCTTTGTGTTCCACTTCCGCCGAGTGATACCTGTTTGACATGAGCTTGCTCAACGCTTAGGGAACGAGCTTTCTCCAGTAGCGGTTCGACTGAAGGAAGTCCAGTTAAGGAGACCGTCAGCTGACTTGCGAGATGGAGTTGGCCTTCCAAACGGTCGCGCTCTTTTTCCAGTTTTTCAATCGTTGCATGCAGTGTGGCGATCTGCTCCTCGTTTTCACGAACGAAGGCACGCCCATCTTTGCGCAGGCGAGTAAGTTCCTGGTCTTGTTGCGCAAGTTGGTTCTGAAGCTCTGCCAGCTGCTGTTGTAGAGAAACGACCATTTCTCTCTCAGGAGAAGCTCCCTTCTCTTGTTGCGTCGAAGGCAGAGTTGATTCTTGATGTCTAGTTCCTGCATGCATCCGAGTAAGTTCCTGAATGCGTTCGATCAGCGCAACGCGGTCCATGCGCTCAATGTTGAGTTCTGATGGCACCGGAAGAGACTCATCCAAGAGACGGAGTGTGGCATCGTCAACGGTCTGAAGAGCTGGTTCATGTGATCCCATACCAAGCTTTGGCGTTTCACTGGGATCAAACGTCTTGCGACGAAGCAATTGAACGAGCGTGGGAACGTGATTGACAATCACATATCCTCTCCCTTGCGGCATTTTCGGAACCTCTTGCTCAATGGTCTTATTAGGAAGAGCAGGCATAAGCGTCTGATAGCGTTTGAGGTCGGAATCATAGCTGACACGCAAGAGGATACGAATGTCTGTTTGGCGCAAGAATTTGTCATCGATGCTTGCCGTATCTTGACTCATCGCAAGCATTCCCAGTCCACGCTTACGGCCCTTTTTCCCGATACGGATCAAGAGTTCTTTGATAGGAGTCGAACCCAGTTGGGGCACAAATTCATGCACCTCGTCAATGACAAGGTGATAGGGGCGACGAAGGCGATTGCACATTTTCCAGAGACTTCGCAGGTAGGGAACCAGTAACGCAAAGGCTTCCTCATCACTATACTCATCGAGATCAAGAATCACGGAGAATCCTTGTTCAACCGAGAGTTCGGCGAGGCGTCCCATTTGCTCCGGCGCGTACTCGCGATCTGCATGTGCCGATTTGCCGACGACCAACAAATTTTTTGCTATCGCCTTGAGCGGCCATGCCTCCCCTTCCGGGTCAATCACGGTCATCGGGAGGCCATGTTCGAGTAAGAGTTCGCTTATCAATGCTCCTGCATTGCCCTTGCCTGCACCCGTTTGCCCGAGCGCAATCGTTCTTGCACTCACAAAGGAATTTGCAGTCAGCCGTAGGAGGTTCTCGCTATCCAACTGCAAAGGCATATTGGGGTTGGGATAGCTGGAATCGGGAGAGACTGGTAATAAGGGAATGTCGAGCTCCTCCTCACCAGCACTGATCTCCTCTTCTGTTGGTGCCGCTGTCAGTTTTGTCTTGCTCATTGTTCCTGTCATTCTTTCGTCTAAGAATTTCTGTCAAGAGTTTTTCGCGTTCATTTCTTCTCACGGCGACCATCTGTCCAGGGAAGCAGGTGGACATTCGTGCTCACTTCAAAAATAAGCTGTACAATTTATATGTCTTCAACTCGTGACAGAAGGTAGCTTCTGTTAAGAGTTTTCTGTCAAGAGTTACTATAACATAGCAGAGCGTCGTTGTCTACGAAAGTTCTCAACGTGCTGGAGTTCTTCATGAAAGGAGTAATGGGCCTAGTGTATATCTGGCAATCCATCAGCACATCCATATGTCACTCAAAGGAGCAACAAATTCAGCTAGCTCTTTCCAGCTTTCTGTCTTCTCCTGTACACTACTTCTATCGCATATGTACTCATTTGCAGAGATTGCAACCATTTCTTTGTTCAAAGAATTATATAAGTAGATATAATACTGAATAGCCTTTCTCTGCTTTTTTTCACATCACACAGAAAGTGACCCACTTTGGGCATTTCATGTATGTACAACGAAAAGGAGTAGAGGAAGCTATGACCTCAAAGAAAAACGTGCAGAATGCACAACAGCAAGAACGTCGTTTGATCGACTTGATGCGTCAGGATATACGTACTGGCTTCGATGCCGTTGTCGAAGCGTACCACTCACAACTTCTGCGAGCAGCTCACAATACGCTCGATGATACACCTCGTCTCGCACATTTGGCTGAGGATGTGGTTCAGGATGGACTCCTGAAAGCCTATCTTTTCTTGCGTGCGAACCAAGATATGCTTACGCCTGCCTTGAAGCTCCGTGCTTGGCTCCACAAGATTGTTCTCAACAACGCCCGCCATTGTCTCACAACAGGAGAGCACCACCTCACCATTACCAGCGGCTTTATGGGAGAAGAGATCGACGAAGAATTCCTTGAAGGGTATGGACAGCATTACGACGATCCATCGATCTTGTTTGAACGAGCTGAAAGCAGAATCGAGGCGAAGCAGCAGGTTCGACGTGCGAAGAGCGTCTTGACACCAGACGAGCGTACTGCGATAGACATTCGTTATCTTCAGTCAGGAGGCAGAGATAGAAAGGAAGTGCCCTCCTATAAGCAGGTCGGTGAAGCGATGAACAAACCCGTGGGTACGGTCAAGTCTCTTGTCTCACACGCGAAAGCGAAGATGCGAAATTACCTCACCGTTGACGATACACAAGAGTACAGCAAAAAGCTGGGATAAGAGGTTGCCCTGATGAAATCATCGGGGCAATTCCTTTGCTCCATATCTCGTATATCCCGTTCCTTACTATTGAACGTACTTTCACAATTATATCAACATTGCTCTCAGCTGTACGCGCTTTTTGTTCATAAATGCTACTAGCCGTTATAGCGCGACTCAAGAGGAAAGCTTTTGCAATGCTTCTCATACTGTGTCGTTGTGAGGCGTGGGCAGTTCTTATTCGCCTTATACATCCAATAGCGCATAACAGGTTTTACACGTTTCAGCCAGACATCGACTCTAAATATGCTTTCCTCATTCATCTTTCGCTCGTAGCGAGGGCGATGAGACAGTGTGCGAGGACGGCAGCGCGGCAACACACAGCGTCACCATGTCCTTAAGCAGCATGTACTTCCGGTTCCACTGCGCGTCTTCATCGGGATCAGATGGCTCCATCTCCGCGCTCACATGCGTCATCCCTGGCGGGACCATATAGGGTACTGGCGCGATACGAAGGACGCCGAGTGGTCCGAGTTCTTGGTGTGAGAAATGATACAGTACCGTCCCATTGGCGAGCCGTTCTTGTGTCGTCTCAATACCGGGTGGGGCACTCGCCACCAGTTGCTCTCGTCGCCGTTGCAGTTCGACGAGATGGTCCAGTTGTACGAGTGCTGCGCTGTCATCTCGTGTTAGACGGCTGCGGCTCTTTGCAGAAGCTGTTCGCGTCTTTCCCGATGATGCCTTGCGCCTTCCTGATGGCTGTTTCTTGTTCATACTACGCCCTTCCTGATGTTCATTCACCTCTTGTGCTGATAACCCCCGTCTGCTCTCTACGACGAGACTGAGTGCAGAGATGTGCAACAGTAGACCGAATGGATAGCAGAAGCAGGAGGAACGATGTTTCATGGAGGAGTCTACGGGTGCCCGTCAATTTTTTGCAGAGAGCTTGGGACGACATGCAGGACTGCGTTTCCAGGGATGATGGGCCGAAGGACGCGAAGAACCCGGCAAGGTAGCGGCAGGGTGAGGCAGACGAGGAGAA
>JAABUQ010006732.1_pt1 | contig 17165 bp, 12 predicted proteins | sample 5560001 | NCBI WGS metagenome assembly JAABUQ01 (sample SAMN10711888, study PRJNA513371) | rock metagenome | isolation source: Antarctica rocks | place: Antarctica: Victoria Land, Finger Mt nord | collected 2015-12-18
CAAGCTCAGGCCCCGCTCGCCGACCATGGCGGCAAGCTGTTCGGGAGGACAGGGCAGGTCGGTGAATCCCTCGGAGCACTCGACGGCGTCGAACCCGTATTCTGCGCACAGATCGAGGTAGGAGCCGAGCACCCCTTGGGCGGCCGCCACCTCGAGGGGTCCGCCACCGGTGATGGCCTGAAGGCCCCGCTCGTGGGCCGCCGCCACCTTGCCCCGGGTGCTGGCCTCATCGGCGATGATCCAACAGGCCATCGAGATCTTGAGTGCGGCCATGAGGTGGCTGCTCTGGCGGAGGTGGCTTTCGAGGGTGGAGGGGTCATACCCGGGATCGAAGGCGACGGTCGAAGGGACCATCTGGGGGACGCCAAGCTTTTTCAGGTAGCTCGCCGCCCGGCTGGTCAAGGCTGCGTCCGGGCTCATGACCGGCTCCCTGCCTTCTTGACCTGATGGATCAGGTAGTCGCTGACGATCGACCGGGTCATGGAGACGAAAGGTCGTAGGTCATCGACGGCAAACCAGGCCCGTTCGTCACCCTCCAGCGTCATCGCGAGCCAGTCCCGATAACTGCCTCCTCCTCGTTGCCGAAGCATCCGGATCGAACGGAAGTCGTCGGCTTCGTTGACCCATCGGCGCCCGTCGTCGGCCCGACTCACCGGCACCCGCTGACCCGTGAGGTCCAGGTACTGGGCTCGAACAACGTCGAGCCCGTTGGTGGCCACGAAGAGGCGAAAGGTGGCGCCCATCCGTGGGTTGACATCGAGCAGCTTGTACACGCCGTCGCGGGGGTCGAGGCGCCAGCCCATGTCGACGATGCCGGCATAGCCGACCGCCTTCATGAGCATCCGGGTGGCGGCGTGGACCTCGGGGTTGGCTTCGCACACGCCGGCGCTGGCTGCGCCGGTCCCCATTGGATACTGGCGGAGCTTCCGACCGGTGAAGCCGACGAGACAGTCTCCGCTGGCGTCAAAGCACCCGTTGAACATCCACACCGAGTCGGGACCGCCCGGGATGTATTCCTGCAACATGAGGTTGGGCTGCTCGGGGACCTCCATGCGGTCATACGCCTCCTCCAGAGCCGGCCTGTCCGCCACGATGGTCACACTCTCGCACTGGGGCCGACGTCGAAGAAGCCGGGGATCCATGCTCTTGACGACCAGCGGAAACGTGGCGGTGGCCCCGAACAGCTTCAGATCGTCGCGGCCGCGCGGATACCAGGTGGCGGGGGTAGGGACCCCGACCTCCGCGCAGAGCTCTTGAAGCAGGCGCTTGTCGGAGAGCCGCTCGGCCAGCCCGGCAGGTCGGATGGGCATCCGGAAGTTCTCCCGCAACCTTTCGGCGTGAGCGTCGACGAAGAGTGCGGCCACGTCGTCGGTGGTGATGAGCACCGGGCCACCCAACCCGGCGCCGAGCTCGACGAGATCCTCGAGCAGCTCCATCTCGGTCGTGTCTCGCAGCAGAACCCGCGGGGCATGGTCGAAACGAGATCGGGTATCGGGCGGATCCCGTCGCAGGGAGGCGCTGTGGACCTCGACTCCCATGCGTCCCAAGCTACGGATGGCGGCCACCCGCCCATGGCCCAAGCCACCCGACACGAGCTTGAGCATCACTGCCGGGATCGAGGTGTGGAAGGGTACGATTCCTCCTGATGTGCTTCGGTCCGCGTCCATAGGTTCTGTGGTCACCTGCACTGGTCGGGTATGGAGCACGAGATGACACCGTAGCCATGCGAATCCTGCTCCTCGTCACGCGGGACCCGACTGGCCCGCCAACGGGCCGATCGACATCGATCGGAACCCTTGTATCGTCGCTTCTTGAACTCGGCCACGAGGTGGACATTGCGGTCATTGCCGACTCGATCGGGGATCGGCACCGCTGGCCGGCGACGGTGACCTTGCACCGGATATCGCCGCCGCCACTGCGGCGATGGGCTCTCAACGTTGCCTGGCGGGCAACCTGGCTCCGTCTCAGCCTCAACGAGTGCCTCTATTTTTCTCCCCGGCTGGTAAAGCAGGTGCGCGACATCGCGGCGAGGCAGCAATGCGGCCTGGTGATCGCCGACATGATCAGAACCTTCGAGGTGGCCCGGGCCACCGGTCTCCCCATGATTCTCGATCTTGACGACCTCCTGTCCCTCCGGTATGGCCGGATGATCACCGGTGGCGGGCGGACCGAGGAGATCTTTGGCTACTTCCCGGTACCGCGTGTTCTGGCTCCGTTGTTGCAGCGTCTCGCCACCCGCCTGCTCAACGTGGAGACCTTTCTCCTGCGGAGACGGGAGGTGGTGGCGGCCGGTCAGGTGCCGGTGTCGTGCGTGGTCTCGCCGGCAGAGGCCGCCCTCCTGGCCTCCCGGGTGGGACACAAGATCTGGGTGGCCCCTATGGCGGTCAGGCTCCCGGCCCGAACGGCGCGCGCCGCAGAAGGCGGGATCCAGGCTCGCCAGGCGGCCTTCGCCGGCGGACTCGACTACGGCCCCAACCTTGACGCCGCGCTGTGGTTCAAGAACGAGGTCCTGCCGGCATGGCGGGCCCGGGGGCTGGGAGAGCTCCAACTGCACCTCTTCGGCCGCTGTCCCGACAACGCTGGCCGGCTGCTGCAGGATCCTCAGATCGTGCTCCGAGGCTTCGTGCCCGACCTGTTCTCCGAGTTGGTGTCCTTCCCGGTCTTTGCGGCACCGATGACCTCGGGCGGAGGCGTCAAGACCAAGGTCGTCGAAGCCATGGCTGCCGGCCTCCCCGTCGTCTCTACCTCCGCCGGCGTTGAGGGGATCGACGTCGACCATGGCGACGGTTGTCTCGTGGCCGACGATCCCGGGGAGTTCGCGGAGGCCCTGCACCGGATCTTCGCCGACCCGGAGATGGGGGCTCGGCTTGCTGGTCGCGCTCGACACATCGCCAACCGGGACTTCGATCCGTCGAGAAGAACTCGGCGCTGGGGCGAGATGATCGCCGAGGCCCTGGCCTGTGGTTCGGGCTGTCCTACCTCGACCGGGCGGAGCGGAAGTTCCCGGCGATGCCCCTGACCTCGTCCCACACCGTCCGTCCCCACAGGGCCGCCCCGGCTACGCCACCGGCGATTGCCGCCACCAGGATCGCCAGCAGGGAGGGCAGTCCCGTGGTGGTGGCCAGGCGCACGGGGAGAGCGAAGGTCACCATGCCGAGGGCGATGGTCAGGGCCGGAGCCAGGGCGCGTGCGGACTCCCTGGCCGTACTGCCCAGGATCCTATTGACGTAGACGATCCGCACCACCGCGAAGACGCAGTTGCCCACCAGGTGCACCATGGCGATCCAAAAGATGCCATGGGAGGCAACGGCGACAAAGGCACCGAGTTCCAGAACCACCTCGGGAACGCTCAGCTTCACCAGCGCACCGGGTCGCCCCAGGGCGGGAAAGACGGGGCCGGAGGCATATCCGACGCTTCCCGCGGCCGCCGCCAGGCTGAGCAGGACCATGGCATCCACGGCGGGGGCCCATTTGTGGCCGAAGAGCAAGGCGATGAGGTCCCGGGACAACAGGGCCAGGCCGACGCCTGCCGCGAAGCCGTAGAGCGTCGTCAACCGCAGCGCCCGGATCATGATCTGATTGATCCGCTCCTGGCCGGCAGCTCGGCTCTTGGAGTAGAGGGGAAATGCGATGGAGCTGAACATCCAAAGCGCATTGTTGATCAACAGGTCGGCCAGTCGAAATGCGATGCTGTAGAGCCCCAGGGCAACGTCTCCGATGGTGGCCCCTATGACCAGATAGTCACCATTCAGGGTCAGGGCGTTCAAGAGATCAAGGGCGACTTCACCGAGCCCGAAGCGCAGCATCTGGCGGGCCAGGGCGGCCCTGAATCGCAGTCGCGGACGGTACCGGACGAAGGCCCAAAGCAAGACGGTGTTGACGGTCTCGCCGAGCAGGAACCCGCCCACGATGGCCCAGACTCCGAGTCCGGCAAACGCCAGGATGACGGTGAGGATCGCCCGACCGACCGCACCTGACACGTTGATCAGGGTCTGCTTCTTGAAATGGAGGTCCCGCACGAGCATCGACTGGTTGAGCTGCGCCGCCCCCCGCAGGATCAGGTAGAGGGAGGTGACCGCGAACACCCCCGCCTGACCGGGTGCACCCAGAAGGCGGGCGGTCAGCGGCGAGGTGACGACGGCCGCCGCGGTGATCGCCACCGTGACCGCGGCGTTGACGAGGAACGCGGTGTGGACCCGGTCGGTGACGCCCTCCTCTTGATCGTAGACCAGAAAGGATCCGACGCCGAAGTCCAAGAGGACCTCGAGATAGGCGGTGAAGGTCAAGGCCGCGGCGAACACGCCGAAGTCGCGCGGGTCGAGGATCCGGGCCAGGATCAAGGTCGAGATAAACAGGACCAGACGGTTTCCCCCGAAGGAAAGCACCTGCCAGGCAAAGCCCCTGACGGCCTTCTTGCCCAGGGTTGGATCCTCGTCGCTGCTTCCGGTGCCAGCCTGGTCGGTCATGGTGGAGAGGAGGGTGGAGAGGAGGCGGGCGAGATGCGGCGTCGGCCGAGAGCCTCGAGATACACCCGCTCCACCTCCGAGGCCACGATGGGCCACGAGGCGGTAGCCATCAGCTGGTCGTAGCCCGCCCGGCCCATGCGATCGGCCATGGCCCCGTCCCGCAGCAGCCGCACGATGGCGCCGGCCAGAGCCTCGCTGTTGTCGGGGGCGATGACCAGCCCGGAGCTCTCGTGGACGACCGAGGCGGCCAGGTCGCCGACATCGGTGACGACCACCGGGCGGCCCAAGGTCTGGGCCAGCCGTACCGCACCGCTGGCATTGGAACGTCGGTAGGGGGCGACCGAGACGCGAGCGGAGCCGACGAGGGGGGCGACATCGCCGACGGCGACATAGCCGGGTTGGAGGTCCGCGCCGGCCAGCCCGGCTACTCGACGGGCGAGTGCGCCGGCGTCCAGGTCACCGACGACCCCGCCGGCGATGACCAGCTCGGCATCGGGCACCGCCCGGCGCACCGTCGGCCATGCGTCGAGGAGGGTGTCGATCCCCTTGTAGGCGGTCAGGCTCCCGAACATCACGACCCGGGCGGGACACTCCGAGGGGGCCGGTGGGCGCCGGGTGCCACTGAGGACCTGCTCGTCGCCATGGGGGATGAGTTCGCAGCGGGCAATGCCGGGCCTCAGTCGAAGCAGGTCCTTCCTCGCCGTCGGACCGAGCACTAGCACGGTATCCATCGACTGGTAGCCGTACGTCAGGCCTTGATCGAGCAGCCACCCACGGCGGTAGGGCGACGCCCCCGAACGCTGTTCTTGCAAGGGAGCGGGTTCGTGGCAGAGGTCGACGGAGATTCCGGTCCATCGGCGGCGGGCGATGAGTCCGGCGAACATCCCATCCATGGCGAATCGCCATGACGCCCATTGGGCGACATCGGGCCGGCTGGCCCGCAGGTGCCGGGCCAGGACTCCCCAAGCGGCCACGTGCAGTCCTGCCCTGGGGATCCGCCGACACCTCCTCAGAAGCCTCGGCTCACCGCGATCGCCTGGGTGCCAGGTCGGAAGGATGCTCACCAGGCGGAAGTTGGATCGCGATGACGCCAGTTCGGGGTCCGAACCGGTGATCAACTCGACCTCGTGGCCCCGCTCGGCGAGAGCAGCACCGAGTTGAAAGGCGAAGTGGAACAGCCCGGTTGACGGGCTGAACTCGATCAGGCTGATCCGGAGGGGCTTCATCCGGCGAGAACCTCGTCGTAGAGGTTTCGCAGGCGGCCGGCCCAGCGGTGGGCGGAGAACTCTTCGTCGTAGCGACGGCGAGCCTGCACGCCCAAGCGGCGGCGAAGGTTCGGGTCCGCAGCCAGCTCAATAAGGGCGGCGGCCAGCTCCCGGGGTCGATCCGGGGCTACCAGGATGCCGCAACCTGCGGTCACGATCTCGGGCACGCCGCCAACGTTGGAGGCTACGGATGGAAGTCCCGCACCCAGGGCCTCGATCAGAGCCGTGGGCAGAGCGTCGAACAGCGTCGGGTGGACGACCATGTCGGATGCGGCAAGAAGGTCGGCAACGTCGGACCGCCAACCGGCGAAGACGATTCGCCCGACCTCGTCGGCCAGGGTGGTTGCTCGCTGCTCCAGCTCGGCGCGCCGCGGACCGTCCCCGGCCAGGACAAAGCGCAGAGGCGAAGACGGGGGGAGCTGCTCGACGGCGTCGAGCAGCTGATCGTGACCCTTGCCGGGCCGCATCACGCCGAGCATAAGGGCGACCACGTGGTCATCTTCGAATCCGAACTGGCCACGGATCGCAGACCGAGCAGAGGCGGCCGGCGCCGGGAGCGTCACGCCGTTTCGAATGGTAACGACGTGAGCTGGGTTGACATGGAACGCATCGAGGTACCAGGCTCGCTGCGCGTCAGACACGGTGATCGTGCGCTGAGCCTGATGCAAGCGGGCCCAAGCCCCGGCGTAGCGCTTGAAGCGCAAGATGGGCCCGACCGAGGCCTCGATGTTGTGCATCGTCGAGACCATCGGTATGCCCAAGCGGGCCGACGCCACGGCACCGAGGATATCGGCGTGCTTGAGGTGGGTGTGGAGGAGGTGGGGACGCAGCCGGCGAACGGCCGAGACACCTAGGGCCAGGCTCCTCGGGTCCCAACGGCTCGTGGCGCCCAGGTCCTCGACGACCACTCCCCGGGATCGCAGCTCCTGAGCGAACGCGAAGGGCCCCGAGTCCATGATGCTGAGCACCGACACGTGCAGATGCTCGACCTGAGCGACCTCGGCCAGCTGAACCAGCAGACGCTCGGCCCCGCCGGGAGCCAGGTGATGGATGATGTGGCAGACGCGAAGAACGGCCGTCGGAGCAGTCATGCCCTCCTCGAAGGAGTGCCCACCCGGTCGGACACCCCGAGACACCCTACGGGTCCGTGGGTTTATGGTTGGTGGGAGGCTCAAAATCCTAGCAGAGGATGGATGACGAAATGTCCCGCCTGGGGCCCGACTGCCATGTCGCGCCGACGACCGAGCCTCATCCCCGCGCCCCGGAATAACACTTCGCGGGCCGCTACTCTCTCAGAGCACAAGAGTGGTGCTCAAGGAGGCAGACATTCAGCCGGTGCCAAGCCAGCATCTACCGGCCCGGCCGGAGGAAAGCAGCGAACGGCGAACGATGCTGGCCCCGCGGGCCTGGTCGGTTGCAATCGGTGTGATCGCCTTTGTGGTCGTGGTGGTCGCCGGCGGCGCGGTGGCGCTGGCCCGGAGCAACAACTACGTGGCCAAGACGGTTCTTGTCCTGCTGCCCAACAAGGACACCAGCCAGGCCGATCTGCCCTCCTACTTCGATACCCTCAACTCCGGCCAGATACCTTCCACGGCCAGCCAGATCCTGAGCCTTGGCCAGTTCAAGGCGGCGGCCGCCTCGCAACTCGGCCTGAGCCGATCGGAGGCGTCGGCCACGTCGGTCAACGCCAGCGTGGTCACCGGATCTTCGATCCTCAATGTCAGCGTGACGGGACCGAGCGCCGCGGTCTCGGAACGGATGGCCGACGCGGTGGTGGCCAGCGCCACCAACACGGTCAACGGGCTGATCGCTCCTTTCCAGTTCTCCGTCGTCAGCCCGGCGACGGGTACGGCGAAGCCGGCCAATGGTCTGAGCTCGACCAAGTTCTTCCTGATCCTGGTGATCGTGGGTCTCGCCGTTGCCCTCGGCGCCCAGCAGGCCGCCGTCCAACTGCGGCCCCATTGGCGACGGCTGGCGCCGTTGTCCGGAACGGACCAGGGCCCCCCGCCGCGCCGCCCCAGGCCAAACCGGGCCGCACCGGCCTACCGGGCTGCACCGGCCTACCGGACGGCGCCGGCGCCGAGGGCTGAGTCGGACTCGCCTGGATCTCCCCCGGATCACGGGCGACCACGAAAGCCGCCACCGCCCCGGCGGGGAGCGGTGCCGCACCAGGCTCGGTCGCCGGTGTCCACCCATGAGCCCGCTGTCCGGCGGAGCAAAGGCACCAGACCACCGAAGGTCGACCAGGACCAAAGAGACCCGTCCGAGCGGCGATGACCACCGGAGCGGCCGTGGTGAGCCGCCAGACCACGGTGAGGGCATCGTCTGGTGAGGTTGGGGGCGGAGGCGCCCGGCGACCGGCGAGAAGGTACCCCGCCCTCGGTATCTGTACCGGCGGGGGTGCCCTCCTCGGCCTGGTGGTGGCGGTGGCCCAGAACCGCAGCCCGAGTCTCGCCCTGGTGGCGGCGGTCCTGGCCGGCGTCACCTACGTCGCCTTACTCGAGCCCCTCGTCGCCCTGGCCCTGCTGTTGATCGTCGCCTGGTCCAACCTCACCAATGCCGTTGGTCACCAAGGCGGGCTCAGTGTCTACTTCGTGGCCCTGGCCATTGGCGTGGCTTCGCTCATCATTGCTGTGCGCCGGACGAGAGCCAACCCCTTTCCCCACTCGCCGATGTACCTTCTGCTGTTTGTGGCCATGGCCGCCACCGGACTGTCCCTGATCGCCAGCAACTACCCGGTGGCCTCGTTGGCCACTCCCACGCAGCGCATCAAGGACATCGCCTTCTTCTTCGTTGCCCTCGGCCTGTTGCACGTCACCAAACGGTGGGGCACGGCTCTTCGGGTGATCGTCGTCACCGTTGCTGTCCTCGGCGGCCTCAGTCTCATCCAGCAGTATGTTCTGCACAACTCGACGACGTTTCACGGGTTGGAAACGCTGCCCCACAACCTCGGGTTTGGAACCGCTACGGTCCGCCACGCCGGTCCCGAGGGAGATCCCAACTTCTGGGGTCGCGACCTGGTGCTGGCCACCGGTCCCGCCCTGGCTCTGTTTTCCATCAGCCTCCGCCAGGGTCGGAGGCGTTCCGCGGCGTTGTGGCTGGTGGCAGTCCTCGCCCTCCTTGGAGGGGAGTACCTCACCCAGTCGCGCGGCGACCTGCTGGCCATGTTCGGCCTGTTGATCCTTTGGGTGGTCATCCTGGGGTGGCGCCATCGGCGACTGTTGCTGCTCCTACCAGTGGCCGTCGTCGCCATCATCTTCGTCGTTCCCGGTCTCTCGACGCGTCTCGGGACCCTCAGCCAGCTGAGCAGCGCGTCGGCGCCCACGACGGACAGCTCGCTGGTGGGTCGGATCCAGGCTCAGCAGGTCGGGCTGGCCGAATTCCGGTCGTCACCGCTCAGCGGTGTCGGTTTCGGCAATTTTGTCGCTCTCGAACCACGCTTTTTGGGCCAGGCGGGCATCGTCGACACCGGCAAGGTGCTCGAGCCCCACGACCTGTACCTGGAGATCCTCGCCGAAGGCGGCCTTCTCGGGGGGGCAGCGTGGGTTTTGCTCTATGGAGGCGCCATGGTCCTGTCCCTTCGAGCGACGCTCATCGCCCGGCGTCTCAGGGCGGAGTCCGAGCAGTTGCTTGCTCTGGGTTGCTTCGTCAGCCTTGTGGGTTGGGGTACCGCTTCGATTGTTCTGCATCTGAACTATTTCGAGAGCCTGCTGGCCATCATGGCGGTGGTAACGGCGATCGACGCCCATGTCCGGCGCCGCGCCCGCAACGAGCTGATCGGTGATGGCGACCTGGTGCCCGCCAGGCCGAGATGGATCCAAGAGGGCGCCGGTCGCCTGGCGGTGCGGACCGGCGTCATGACGCTCGGCGTCGCCCTGATCCTGGGAATCGCCCTCCTGCTGCCCCTTTACAAGACCACCTATCAGGCCACGGCAACTGCGTCGGTGCGGCCCAGGGCCGCGCCGAAATCTACCTCCAACGCCTACACCTGGGTAACGGTCAGCCGCGCATCGCTGTTGCCGACCCTGGCGGGCGTAGCCGCCAACCACCGTTTCGTGAATGAGGCCGCAGACGATATCCGCCTCTCCCGCTCACAGGCTGCCGGCTTGTCGGTCTCCGGCTCGGGTGATGCGAGCAACGCAGTGCTCAGGATTCGCGTCGAGGCGGAGCATCCCGACGTAGCCGCGGCCATGGCCAAACAGACGCTCGAGCGCGGCCGCTCCTATCTGAACGAGAACCTTCTATCGATCTATGAAGTCCAGTCGTTGTCTCCGGGCTCCGTGCGCACCCAGCAGTCGCTTCGGATCTCCCTTCTCGCCACCCTGGCCGTGGTGGGCATTTCGGCCACGGTGCTCGGCCGGTCGGTCACCCGCAACCTGCTCCGGCGCCTGACGTGATACCCCGAGCCTGGTCGTAGAGCTCTCCCAGGCGGTCGACCCAGGTCCCGGCGCCGAATTCGGCCCTCGCTCGCCGGCCTGCGGCGTCGGCCATGGCGGCCAGGGTCGAGGGATCGGCCAGGAGCTCGGCCACCGCTTGACCCAACAGGTCGGGTCGGTCGGGCGGAACCAAGACGCCCGTTACCCCGTCGTCGATCACCTCGTTGGTCCCCCCCACCGAGGTGGCCACGACGGGCAGAGACGCGGCGCCGGCCTCCATCACCACGGTGGGCAGTGCCTCGGTCTCCGACGCCGAGACCATCAAGGTCGAAGCCGTGAGCAGTCGGGGGATGTCGCGGCGAAACCCGGCGAAGATCACCGATGCGCCCAGCCCACGGGCTTGCACATCCTGGCGAAGGTTGCGCTCCTCGGGTCCGGAACCAACAAGAAGCAGGCGGGCGCTCGGATGTCGAGCGCAGACAAGCTCCCAGGCGGCGATCGCCCGGTGTTGACCTTTGGGTCGTCGAAGGGCGCCGACGATGATGACCACAGGGCTTCCCTGCGGGATCTCCAGCTCGGGGGGAAAGGTCGCTTCGATGCCTCTGAATGCCTCCAGGTCGACCCCATTTCGGATGACGATCCACCGCCCCGTACGACGGGGGTAGAGAGCGGCGAAAGCCGCTCGTTGGGCGTCGGAGACAAAGATGCACGCCGCGCTGGTGGAGGCCGCAGTGACCGAGAGTCGTTCCTTGACGGCCTCGGCGGCGGGCAGGGGAGAGGGCACGTGATGAAACGTGGCGACCATCGGCCTTCGGGCCAGACGTGCCGCAGGGGCGCCGAGGGTGATGGAGTAGCCGAGGTGGGCATGGACCACGTCGCAGTCCGACGTGCGCAGGTAGCGAGCCAAGCGAGGGATGGCACGAGGATCGAGGAGGCGCTCGATACCGAGGAAGTGAGGCTCTACGCCTGCGGCGCGTACGGAGTCGACCATATCGTTGCGAAGGAACGATCGCCCGCTCAGCACGGCGACCTTGACAGCCACGCCGCTTCTTCGGGCGGCGCCGATGAACGGCACCAGAAGGCTCTCCGCCCCGCCGAGGCCCAGGGAGTCGATGAGTATCAGGAGCCGGAGCGCATCGCCCCCACCCGTCTGTTTCTCTCCTGCATGCATCCGACGTCGCCGGGTCGGCATCGGGCGTCCTATCTTGCCGCTCGCAGTTGCCGGAGATTCAGCACGCTGACCCGGGTTCCGCAGGGATGCTCGGGCCTGACGGGCGTAAAAGCGCGGAATCTCGGTGAAGCCGAGCAGGCCGGCGGCGGGATCCATGACGAATCGCTTCAAGGTCATGGGGTAGGTGCGGTAATCGTTCAGGCCGGGAGTGGTCGTCAGCGCAGCAACATGGCCGGCCCCCTCGGCGGCCACCACGGTGGTGAGGTTGTAGTCCTCCAACCTGCCATTCGGATAGGCGAGGATTTCGACGCTGTTGGTTAACCGCTCCTGCAAACGGAGACGAGCGTCGATCAGATCAGCTCGCTGTGCGGCTGCGTTCTCGTTGGCCAGTATGGAGTGCCGCGTGCTGTGTGAGCCGATGGCGAAGCCCATCCGAACAAGTCGTGTAGCGTCCTCCCAGCTCATCATCGGGCTTTCAAGCCGCCCACCGGCAACCGAGAGTTCGGCCGAAAGGTCGGCCACCGACGCGCTACGAGCCCCTTCGTCCATGGCCTTGATGTCCCGGGTCAAGGTCTCGGTCGTGGATCGTAGGTCGGCGTCGGCCAGCGAGAGCCGCTCACCTCGCCACGTGAGCTCCGTGCTTGGGCTGCATCGGAGGGTCCAGGCCAGCGTTTCCCACCACGGAGTCCGGCCGTCGAGGAACTCGGGAGTCAGAAAGAAGGTGGCCGGAAGACCCAGGCGACGAAGGATGGGGACGGCGATGTCAAGGTTGTCCCGGTAGCCGTCATCAAAGGTGATGGCCACGGCCCGGCTTGGCAGGCCTCGCCCGGTCCGCAGCTGAGCCACTCCGTCTCGGAGGCTCACCACGTTGGCGAACCGGCGGAGGAAGACCAGTTGCCTGGTTATGCCCGTCGTACCAATCCCCGGCAATGCGGGGAAGGCATCGGTACCTTCGACGTTGTGCCAGCAGAGGATCAGGAGTCTCTGGCGCATCCGGCAAGCATACCGTCGAAGGTACCCAACGACCCCAGCAGGTGGGCAGCTGTTCACACACGGTAGCCTTCTCCGGGGGAGCAGATCGGTGCCGGCACCACGGTGACGACCGGTCAGTGCCCACTGTGGTGTGCTAGGCAGGCGGGTGACCCTGAAGCGAGGAGGCGGAGTGCTCCGGTACCTGGGTGGGCCGCCACTCCGGCGTCGGGCGGCCCTGTTCGTTGATCGAGATGGGGTCCTCAATGAGCGGATCGAGGACGGCTACGTGCTTGACGTCGATAGTTTCAAGCCTCTCGAGGACTCAATCGAGTCCTTACGGGTCGCCCAGCGCAGCGGTGCTGCGGTGGTGGTGATCACCAATCAGGGGGCGGTGGGCCGCGGCCTGCTGGGCGAGGGGGCACTCCTGGCCATCCATGGCGCGCTGATCGCGCACCTTGGCGCTCGAGGAGTCCACCTCGATGGCATCTTCGCCTGCCCTCATCATCCCGAGTCGTCCAGATCCGAAGTGCGGCGCTGCTCGTGTAGAAAGCCGGCACCGGGAATGTTGCTCCAAGCCGCAGAGGATCTGAATCTCGACCTGGCCCGCTCGGCCATGATCGGGGACCAGCCGTCAGATATCTCCGCGGCCCTGGCGGCAGGCATAGCTCCCGGCTCGGCCTGGAGCCTGGAGCACACGACGGGACCGGCCCTGGCTCGGGCCGTGCAGCAGCACTTTGCCTCAGGACCCTGATCCTCTTACAACTCCCCTACCACCCGGACGCAACCATGCCAGCACACACCGTAATCGCAGCGATCAAACCGAGCGACGTTCCGCCCGCCCATGCCGGCGTCGGCCGACGGGTGCGGGCCCGGGCGCCCTTACGCCTGGGCCTGGCCGGTGGTGGCACCGATGTATCGCCGTATTGCGACACCCACGGAGGGATCGTTCTCAACGCCACCATCGCCCGCTACTGCTACGCCACTTTGGAAGAGACATCGGAGGGGACGGTGGAGTTCGCCGCCCCAGATATCGGTGTCAGCGTCCTCTACGGTGAGGATGGCGCCGATCGAGGCCGACTCGGACTCCATCGTGCCGTGTACGATCGACTCACCGCCGACTACGGGCTCGGTCGGCCAGGTGTCCGCTTGACTACGATCTCGGATGCCCCTCCGGGTTCGGGTTTGGGCTCCTCGTCCACACTGGTCGTAGCGGCGGTCGAGGCATTCCGGGAATACTTCTCCTTGCCGCTCGGGGAGTATGACGTGGCCAGGACGGCGTTTCAGATCGAGCGGGTAGACTGCGGTTTGAAGGGAGGTCGTCAAGATCAGTACGCCGCCACCTTTGGCGGCTTCAACGTCATGGAGTTTGGCGCTCACGAGCGGGTCATTGTAAATCCGTTACGTATGAAAGATGCCATCGTGCGGGAGTTCGAGGCATCGGTCGTTCTGTTCTACACCGGAGTATCCCGTTCTTCGGCAGCCATCATCGAGGAGCAGACCGTCCGAATCTCCCAAGGAGAGGAGGATCCCCTGGCTGCCACTCACGCGCTCAAGGAAGAGGCTGTGGCCATGAAAGAGGCCCTCCTGCGGGGCGACTTCATGCAGCTGGCGTCGGTGCTGCAGCGAGGCTGGCTGGCCAAGAAGCGCTTGGCTGCCGGTATCTCGAACGACGACATCGAAGAGGTCTTCGCCGCCGCCACCGAAGCCGGAGCCCTGGCCGGCAAGGTTTCGGGCGCCGGCGGTGGAGGCTACGTGTTGTTCTTGACCGACCCGGTCCGCCGTCACCATGTTATTTCAGCCCTCGAGGGTCTCGAGAAGGGATCGGTCCAACCTGTGCATTTCGTCACCGAAGGAGCTGTGGCATGGTCGGTTCGATAAGTGCGTCCGAGGTGGATTCCAATGCATTCCTGATCGGCGAGATTGACAAACTACGAGCCGCCCTGGAATCCCTCTCGACGCCGGAGAGCATCCATCTCCTGCGGGGGATCGCATCCCGTGTCGTCGCCTGTCTCCGGGCCGGCCGGAAAGTGATGTTCTGCGGAAACGGAGGGTCGGCGGCCGATGCCCAGCATCTGGCGGCCGAGCTGGTGGGCCGGCAGAACTATGATCGACCGGCGGCTGCGGGCCTGGCCCTCACCGTCGACACGTCGACGCTGACGGCCCTGGCCAACGACTACGGCTACGAATCCGTCTTCTCCCGCCAGGTGGAGGCACTGGGCCACGAAGGTGACGTCCTCATCGGGATCTCGACCTCGGGCCGGTCGGCCAATGTCGTGCGGGCTTTGGAGGTAGGCAGAAAGCTCGGGATCACCACGGTGTCGTTCACCGGCGAAAAGGCCAGGGACATGGTGGATGCCGACTACGTCCTGGCCGTGCCGGCCACCGAGACCGCCAAGGTTCAGGAGCTGCAGATGCTCTGTGGCCACGCCATCTTCGCGCTCGTCGAGTTGACGCTGTTTCCGCCGGAACCCGACGCCGGTCGAGCCCCTCGTCCGGTGAGCCCAAAGGCCACATCAGCAGTCACCCGGTGACCAACTGTACGCTTGTCCACGGCAGCCGTGGCATGTTCCAGTAGTCGTAGGGGACGCCCAGTGCCGGATACGGATTGCGGTCTTCGGAGGGCTCCTGGAAGGCGAAGGCCATGCCGGCGCCCCCGGTGTCTTTGCAGATGGCTCCGTAGGACTGCAGCGCCCGACCGACCATCAGCTCGAAAGGAGTGATGCCGGCGATGGCCGAGAGATTCACCGCGGGATCGAGTTGCAGGCGCGATCCCTCTGGCAGGCAGCGAGGCCCTGGGGTGTGGCCGTCGCTCTTGGTGGCCGGAGCGACGAATGTCGAGCAGGTGAGGCGCGAGGAGAAGGACAGGGCATGGTCGATCCGGCCGCTGGCCAGATCCGCCAGGGTCACGACGCCGGCGACGGCTGAGATGCCCGAGCCGGTATTGGCCGGGCGGCCGGAGATGGTCCTGTTTCCCGGACCATTGATGGACTCGATCGTTCCCCACGAGGTCGTCCACGCCCCGGCGGACGATCTGTGGGCCTGCCAGAAGGAGTAGAGCAAACCGCGCACGGGATCGATGATCTCCAAGCTGCCGTCACTGCCCGGTGCGGGCGTGGCGCCGGCCGGGATGGGAACGGCGTGTGAGGCGAGATCGCAGGTGCCCCACGGCTCGGTGCAGGTGACGGCGACGCGTGGCGTATGAGCGTCGACATTGTCGTAGATCGGGAAGCCGAAGTCATAGACATCGGCGCCAACTGACGACGCCAGGCCGCTCAGGACTTCCGCAGTACCGCGGCGGGCGACCGTGGTGGCCGGTCTCTTCAGTCTCACATTGAAGGGGGCGCCAGCGGCGAAGGGATGGCTGGTTGTGGCGTAGCGGCTCTGCGCACCGAGGGGTAGCACAGATCTGGCGTCGTCAAGGCCGGCGAAGACGGTCACGGTGATGATCGCCAGGATCAGGGCCGACCCCCACCGAGGAGGGGGCATTTGACGAAAGGCGCTTCGAACGTCGTACTGACGGTTTCGCTTCCTCAGCACGCTGGTCGACTCCTCCCGGCCAGGCGCCACTGTCCAAGCGTCAGGGAACAATAGCCTACGGGCTCGACCCGGGTGGGTCCGGTCAGCCGTTGACGATCTGGATGGCGGCCCAGGGCACGTGGGGCATGCTCCAATAGTCCCACGGGGCCCCCAGGGCGGGATAGGGATTGGTTGTGGCCGTGGGAGCCTGGAAGGCAAAGGCCATGGAAGCCCCCCCGGTGTCCTTGCACGTGGCCCCGTAGGTCTGCAGCGCACGACCCACCAGCAGCTCGAGGGGAGTGATGCCTGGAAGCGCGGCCAGGTCGATGGAGGGATCGAGTCGGACCCAGGCTCCTTCGGGCAGGCAATCGGGTCGTGGTGCATGCCCGTCGCTCTTGGTGGCCGGAGCCGCGAAGGACGAGCATGTGTACTTCGAGGAGAATGACAGAGCGTGGGGGATCTGACCGGAGGCCAGGTCAGCAATGGTGACGACGCCCGCCAGCTGCGACATGCCCGATCCCGAGTTGGCCGTGCCGCCACTCACGGTCGAGTTGCCCGGTCCGCTGATGCTCTCGACGGTTCCCCACGAGGCGGTCCAGAGCCCACCGGCTGATTTCTGTGCCCGCCAGAACGAGTAGAGCAGACCGGTACTCGGGTCGATGATCTCCAGGGATCCGTCACTGCCCGGGGCGGGTACGGCATCGGCCGGAATGGGCACAGGATGGGTGGCGAAGTCGCAGACGCCCCACGGCTCTTGACAGGACACCTGGTAGCGGGGAGTGCTGGCATCGACGTCGGTGAAGATCGGGAAGCCGTAGTCGTAGAGGTTGGCACTTGGCGCGGCCGCCAGAAGGCCGGGCAACGTCGACGGCGTCCCCACCGCGGCGGCCCGGTCGCTTCTGGAGGCACCCAGCGACACGTTGAAGGGCGCGGAGGCGGCGAAGGGGTGCGGCACGGTTCCGTACTGCACCGCAAGGCCCACGGGTGTGGGCTGGGGGAGTGGGGTGGGAATCCCAGGGTTGGGAACGCCAGGCGACGGCGCGACAGCGATTGCCACCACCGGCCGGTTGAGCGGCGTAGCGCCCATGGACCCGAGAAAGCGGGCATCGCCGAACGCGAAGATGCCGCCGTCGGAGGCGACCTGCCAGTAGCCCAGACCGGAGGGGGTGGCGGTCATGCCCACCACCGGCCGGTTGAGCGGCGTAGCGCCCATGGACCCGAGAAAGCGGGCATCGCCGAACGCGAAGATGCCGCCGTCGGAGGCGACCTGCCAGTAGCCCAGACCGGAGGGGGTGGCGGTCATGCCCACCACCGGCCGGTTGAGCGGCGTAGCGCCCATGGACCCGAAAAAGCGGGCATCGCCGAACGCGAAGATGCCGCCGTCGGAGGCGACCTGCCA
>JAABUQ010006733.1_pt1 | contig 17162 bp, 13 predicted proteins | sample 5560001 | NCBI WGS metagenome assembly JAABUQ01 (sample SAMN10711888, study PRJNA513371) | rock metagenome | isolation source: Antarctica rocks | place: Antarctica: Victoria Land, Finger Mt nord | collected 2015-12-18
GCGGAAGCGGCGCGAGACCTACGCGATCTCGAAGGACCTGGCGATGCACCGAGCGGCCTCGTACTTCATTGGCTATAGCGATAACTTCTGCTGGCCGGTCCGGACACTTCGTGTCCGGGGGGAGGCCGAGGGGCCATGGAAGGCCCGGACACCGGCGATGGCCGCGGGCTTGAGTGACCATATATGGAGTACCGAGGAATGGATCACTTAGGGCGTGGAACGAAATAAGTGCTCCATTTGCTCGCTATCGCACATAATGACCCGATGCACGACGATCCGGAATTGCAGCGGAAGTTCGCCTCGATCCTGCCCAACCTCGATGAGCGGCAGCGGAGGCTCCTGGCCGCCGCCGAGGCCCGCTCGCTCGGCTATGGCGGCGTCCGCCGCGTGAGCCGCGCCTCGGGGATCTCCCACACGGCGATCCAAAGGGCGTTGAAGCAACTCGACGCGCCGCCTCTGCCCGCCGGCCACGTCCGCCGACCCGGCGGGGGCCGCAAGAAGGTCCGCGACAAGAGCCCGGCGATCCTCTCCGCCTTGGAGGAGTTGATCGCCCCCGAGACGCGGGGCGATCCCATGTCCCCGCTGCGGTGGACCTGCAAGAGCACCCGCCAACTGGTCGAGGCTCTCGCCGGACGCGGCTTCGGCGTCAGCCATCGCGTTGTCGGCGAGTTGCTCCATCACCTCGGCTACAGCCTCCAGGCCAACGCCAAGACGAGGGAGGGCAAGCAGAGTCCCGACCGCGACGCCCAGTTCCGCTACATCGGGAAGGTCAGTGGCCGATACCTCGCCGCCGGGTGGCCCGTCATCTCCGTGGACACCAAGAAGAAGGAGCTGGTCGGCGACTTCAAGAACGCCGGCCGGGAGTGGCAACCGAAAGGGCAGCCGGTGGAGGTGCAGGTCCACGACTTCCCCGACCCGCGCGTCGGTAAGGCGATCCCCCACGGCGTCTACGACCTCGGGTGGGACCTGGGCTGGGTCAACGTCGGCGTCGATCATGACACGGCCAGCTTCGCCGTCGAGGGCATCCGACAGTGGTGGGCCGGCATGGGGGAGGAGACCTATCCGGAGGCCGGACACCTGCTGATTTGCGCCGACGGGGGCGGTAGCAACGGCTATCGGGTCCGACTGTGGAAGGTGGAACTCCAGGCGTTCGCCGACGAGTCGGGCCTGGAGATCACCGCCTGCCACTTCCCGCCGGGCACGAGCAAGTGGAACAAGATCGAGCACCGGCTGTTCTCGCACATCACGATGAACTGGCGCGGCCGGCCGCTGGTGAGCCATCAGGTGGTCGTCGAATTGATCGCCGCCACGCGGACGGCGACGGGCCTGGAAGTCGAGGCCCGGTTGGACACGCGGAGCTATCCGACGAAGGTCAAGGTGACGAGGGAGCAGTTGGAGCGGGTCCTGCTGGAGCGGCACGAGTTCCATGGCGAATGGAACTACACCATCAAGCCGAGAGCGAAAGAACGGAAGCTGAAGTCGTAGCACTTATTTCGTTCCAGACCCTTAGAGGCTATCCGGGATGCAACTATTGCCTTGTAACGAGTTAAGCTTTATTCGCTATCGCTTGTGCGATCAGATTCCCCTTGTTTTTCCGGGGATGGCCGCTCGGATCGGCGATCACCAATATGGCGTAAATTGAAGCCAGTCAACAGATATATTTCCGGATAGCCTCTTACCCCGCGAAACCTCGTTAGCCATCCTCAGACACCACCCGAAGTCGAGGGTCGCCGTTTGGTGGTCATTTCGAGGCTTCCTGGGGCTCGACCTGGCGGAGGAGCAGGAGGAGGGATTGCTCCAGCTCGGCCGGCTTGAATCCGAACGGGCCCCGGCCCCCCTGATAGGCGACCTTGCCTCGGGGGTCGATCAGGTAGAGCCGGCCGGGCATCCCGCTGTAGCGGGCGCCGACGGCGTCGTCGAGGGTGTCGACAAGCATCGGGAAGCCGAGGTTCAAGGCCCGGCCGCAGGTCTGGGCGACCCCGACGCGCTCGGCGTAGGTTTGGGGCTGGCGGAGGGAGACGCCGGCCCGGTCGTTGCCGTCCATCTGCCAACCGTCGGTCGGGTGGGCCTCGCGGACGTAGACCATCACGAAGGTGGCCCGGTCCTTGTAGCGGCGATGGAGCTTCTCGAGGTTGCCCGCCTGGCCCCGGAACGGGCCGCAGGTGAAGTTGCCGAAGACCAGGACGACCGGCCTGGGGCCGACGAGCCCGGCGAGGGTGACCTCGTCCTTGCCGTCGGCCGTCCGGAGGGCGAAGTCGGGGGCCGGCTCGTCGGGCCGGGGGCCGTGCTGGAGCGAGCCGATCTCCTGGCGAAACAGCCCCTTGACCAGCGTCCACCGCGACGGGCCGTCGGCGGCCGGCTTGCCGGGCGCGGGCTTCGAGGGCGGTCGGTGGGCGAACGCCTGGCGGAGGTCGTCTTGCGAGAGGAAGCCCGCGCCGTCGCGGTCGAGGGCCCGGAAGAGGCCCTCGAACTCCTCGAGGGATACCTTGCCGTCGCCGTCGCGGTCGGCCGCGTGGAACAGCCCCATCCCCGGCGACGGGGCCAGCGCGTGGGCCGGGAAGTCGAAGTCGGGCCCGGCCAGGCGGCCGTCGCGGTCCCGGTCGAGCCGGGCGAAGTCGGCGTCGGGGCCGGCGAACTCGGCGCGGGAGATGGAGCCGTCGCCGTCCTTGTCGAAGGCCGATCGGGTCGCGTCCCAGGTGAACCGGGTGTGCGCGACGCCCTTCTTGAACCACCCTTCGCCCGGCCCGAGCTGGCTCCCCCGGAGGATGTCGACCAGCATGGCCAGCCACTCGGGATGGTCGGGCCAGGCCCGTTCCAGGGCCGTCGGGGTCGGGGCCGGGGCCGGGGCCGGGGCCGGCGGGTCGGCGGCCCGGGCGGACGGGGGGGCCGCGAGGCCGAGCAGGAGGAGGCGGGCGAGGCGGGATCGGGTCGTCATCACGGGGTTCGCTCCGGGGGGACGAGGCCGGGTCAGAACTCGACGCGGATGCCGGTCGCGCGGAGCGCGGGGAGTTGGTCGGCCTTGGCGGCGTCGGTGAGCGGGTTGCCGGCGAGGTAGATCCGGGTGAACAGGGGGCGGGCCGCGGCGCCGGGGGCGGGCCGAGTGGCCTGGACCAGCGGCCCGAGGTCGGTGACCTTGTTCCGCTCGATCACGGCCAGGTCGAGGTCGGCGAGCTTGGCGAGCGGGGCGAGGTCGGCGACCTGGTTGTCGGACACGTTGAGCGTCGCCAGGCGGGCCAGGGTGGCCAGCGGGGCGAGGTCCGCCACCTGGTTCCGGCCGGCGTAGAGCGACGTCAGGCGGGCGAGCTTGCCCAGGGGGGCGAGGTCGGCCACCTTGTTGCCCGTGACGTCCAGCGCGTTGAGGTCGGCGAGCTTGGCGAGCGGGTCGAGCCGCTCGACCTGGTTATCGGCCAGGTTGAGGTACTGGAGCCGGGCCAGGGCCCCCAGGGGGGCGAGGTCGGCCACCTTGTTGCCCGACAGGTCGAGCGACTGGAGGTTGGCCAGCCCCTTGAGCGGCCCGAGGTCGGCCACCCGCCCCTTGGCGACCCGGATCAGGGCCAGGTTCGGGCAGCGGTCGAGGCCGGACAGGTCGGCGACCTCGCGGCCGGATATCTCGAGCACGAACAGACCCTTGAGCTTCTCGTCGTCCAACTCCGCCTTCTCGTCGAGCCGGAGCGCGGCCCGGATGGCGGCCTCCAGCTCCTTGTCCGGGATCGGCCCGGCGGCGACGGCGGAAGGGCCGAGCAAAGTCGAGACCAGCAGGGCGGCGGCAATCGGTCGCATCAACATTTTCCCCACTCTTGGAGGCCATCGGGAAGCCGGGGATCTCAACCGCCAAGGTGCCAAGGTCGCGGAGCACGGAAGAGAAGATCAGAATAAGATCAGAAGATCATCCTTTTGAATTTGCCTTTTCCTTTCTTTCCCTCGCTTTCTTCCCTTGGCGATCTTGGCGCCTTGGCGGTTCAATTTCCCCCTTCAATCCGCCAGCCGGGACAGCCAGTGCATGAGGTTCAGGGCCAGCCGGCGGTTGTCAGAACCCGGGTAGTTCATGCCCATCGGCTCGGGCGGGAACCCGAGGACCTGGGCCGAAAGCTGGCCGGCCTCGCCGAGGACGACCACCCGCCCCTTGCCGTGGGCGAAGGCCAGCCCTTGCGACCGGCCGGCGGCCGGGGTGAGCAGGCCCTCGGCGGGGTCGCGGTCGATGGCGGTGGCGGCGAGCTTGAGGAAGGCGACACTCCCCTCCGGCCCCCGGAGCGACTGGCCGGCGAAGGTCAGGACGCGGTCGACCCGCTCCGACTCGTCCCGCCCCCGGACGATCGGATGGTCGCCCGGCAGGAGCCCGTTCGAGCGAGAGAAGATCAGGGTCGCGGGCCGGTCCCGCTCCGAGTTCGTGGGGTCGAAGGTCATCCCCCGGCTCATCTCGACGCCGAACCGCCGGCCCAGTTCTTCGGAGGGGGCCCCGAACGGGGGGCGGTCGGTGATGAGCAGGAGCGAGCCGCCGGCGTCGACCCAGTCGCGGACGGCGTCGGACTCGGCGTCGGTGAAGGCCGGCTTCGCCGCGTCGGGGTGGGCCTGCCCCTCGGCCCCCAGGGCGTTGGCGACGACCAGGAGGTCGTGCCCGGCCAGGGTCTCCTCCGAGAACGCCCGGCGGTTGGGCGTGACCCGGTAGCCGTCGGAGGCGACGAGGTCGGCGAACGCCTTGTACCGGCCGCCGGCGGTGTGGAAGTTGTGGTGGGCCTCGTCGAAGAGGACCGACGGATGCTTGCCCGGGTCGGGGTAGGCCGGGCGGGCGACCTTGGGGTCGAAGTCGGGGTCGGCCCGCTGCCCGCCGAGGTTGAGGCCGAGGGCGGCGGCGACGGAGGCGATCTCCCCATCCTCGTCGGGCTTCGGCCAGATCGATTCCACGTCGAACGGCTCGCCGAGGAGCTTCCGGTAGGCCGTCGCCTGGCGGGGCTTGAGGACCTGTTGCTCGATCCGCCGGATGGTCGCTTCGCGAGCGTCGGCGATCGCCCGGCGGGCCGTCCCTTTGGCCGCGAGGAACTCGGGGGACCGGACGAGCTTGCGGACGGCGGCGACGGACTCCGGGCGGTCGCCGGGCTGCAACGGGAGCAGGGCGAGGGCCGCCTTGCCGATCGCCTCGCGGCCGTCGACGAGGAGGGCCCGGGCCTGGCGGACCTGGTCGTCGAGCAGGCCGAGCCGGCGGGGCAGGTCGGGCCCGTCGAACGCGGCCGGCCCCTGGACCCGGAGCTGGACCTGGTCGAGGCGGGCCCACTGCTTCGGTTTCAGGGCGGCCAGGAGGGCGGCGTCGGCCTCGGCCATGAGGGCCGCGTCGGCGGCCATCGGCCCAGCGTGCTTCCGGGCGATGGCGTCGAGCCGGCCCCCCTGGGCGGCGGTCAGCCTCAGCTCGCGGCGGACCGGCCCCATCATCGAGAGGGCCAGCTTCGGCGTCCTGGAGGCCGCGGCCGCCGATTCCGGGGCCAGGAACGAGGGCGGCCCGGGGTAGGCCGCGGGCATCCGGGCCTGGTCCTGGGCCATCGAGGCGAGGGCCAGGGCGATCAGGGGGAAAGTCGACATCGGGGTCGCTCCCTCGAAGGCGTCTCGGTTCGGGCCGGGGAACCCTAGGATACCAGAACGGGGCCGCCGCTCAACGAGTCGGTCGGGTCGGGGGCCCGGGCGGTCCCGAGGCGGCGGAGCCAGCGGACGTGCGACGCCACGGCCCCGCCGATGGTCGGGTGCGACTGGTAGGGGACGGCGAAGTCGCGGCAGGTGGCCGCCACGATCGGCGAGAGCGCCGGGTAGTGGACGTGGCAAACCTTGGGGAACAGGTGGTGCTCGATCTGGTAGTTCAGGCCGCCGAGGTACCAGGTCAAGAGCCGGCTCTCCGGGGCGAAGTTGGCCGTGGTCCGGACCTGATGCTCGGCCCAGCCGGTCGCGATCGGCGCCGGGTTGGCGTCGACGGTCACGACGTCGGCCTCGCCCACGCAATGGGCGAGCTGGAACGTCGTGGTCAGGACGATCCCCAGCGTGGCCGACACCAGGGCGTACACCCCGAGGACGGCCAGCGTGGGATGCAGGAGCAGGGGCAAGATCAGCGACCAGGTGTAGAAGAACGCCTTGCCGATCAGCGTCCCGGCCAGGACCCGGGCGCCGGGCCTCGGGAACGGCTGGCCGCCGATGTGGCCGTTGCGGAGGTCGCGGTAGTCGGCCCAGAACTGCCAATTGGCCGGCAACAGGCCGTAGAGCCCCCAGATGTAGAGGTGCTGATAGCGGTGGTGCCACTTGAGCGGCTGGTCGGGGGCGAGCCGGAGGAACGGCTCCAGGTCGATATCCACGTCCACGCCCGAGATGTTGGTATAGGTGTGGTGGATGATGTTGTGCTTCCAGTACCAGACATACGAGCTGCCCCCGATGGCGTCGAGCGAGGCGCTCAGGAGGTTGTTGACCCACCGGCGCCGCGAGTACCCGCCGTGGTTGGCGTCGTGCTGGACGCTGAAGCCGATCCCGGCCATCCCCAGGGCCAGGGCGACGGCCAGGATCGGCGCCTGCCACCCGGCGATCGGGGCGAACATCAGGAGGAGATAGGAACCGACCGTCGTGCCCAGGATCAGGGCCGTCTTGAGGTACATCCGGGGCGCGTCGCGCGGCGAGGTCGCCACGGTCGCGAAGTACTGGTCGACCCGGCGCTTCAACTCGCCGTGGAACGGGCCGGAGCCCGGGAAGCGGACCTTGAGCGGTTGCGATTCCAAGGAAATACCGGGGTCGGGGTGATCGATGGGACCGGGCGACCTCACGCCTCGCCCCCTCCTGCGTCCGGGACGCCAGCATACCCGAAACCCCCGCCCGATGCGTCCCCCCCGCGCCCCCTGCCCTTCCGGGAGAATCCGCGAGCATCCGCCGGGCCCTCGCGATATCCTCTTGATCCCTGGACCCTCCCGCAACCCGACCGCCCGAGGACGACCCATGAGCCGACGGGGATGCTCCGCCCGATCGATCGCCGCCTCCCTGGCCCTGCTCCTGGCCACCGGGGCCGGCCCGGGGCGGCCGGATTTGCCGGTCGCCTCCTTCGAGGGGGACGACTACGGCGGCTGGACCGTCGAGGGGACCGCCTTCGGGACCGCCCCGGCGCGGGGGGCCCTGCCCGGCCAGATGGCCGTCGAGGGGTTCCACGGCCGGGGCCTGGTCAGCTCGTTCGTCGGCGGCGACGACGCCACCGGCACCCTCACCTCGCCGCCGTTCCGGGTCGACCGGCACTACCTCAACTTCCTCATCGGCGGCGGCAAGTACCCGGGCGAAACCTGCCTCGAACTCCTCGTCGACGCCGCCGTCGTCCGCGCGGCCACCGGGCCCAACGACCGCCCCGGCGGCGCCGAGCGGCTCGAACCGGCGTCGTGGGACGTGGCCGAGTTCGCCGGCAAGGAGGCCGTGCTCCGGGTCGTCGACCGCCGGAAGGGGGGATGGGGGCACATCAACGTCGACCAGATCGTCCAGGGCGACCGGCGGTCCGGGATCGTCCCCGCCGCCCTGGAGCTGGCCGCGACGAAGCGTTACCTCCACCTGCCCGTCAAGGCCGACGCCCCGACCCGGCGGGTCCGGGTCGAGGTCGACGGCCGGGTCGCCCGCGAGTTCGACGTCAAGCTGGCCGACGGGCCGGCCGACTTCCTCGCCTTCCTCGACCTCGCCCCGTTCCTCGGCCGGACGATCCGGCTCGCCGCCGACCTGCCGGCCGACCCCGGGGCCCTCGCCCGGATCGCCCAGGCCGACGAGGTCCCCGACGCGGCCCACCTCTACCGCGAGCCCGGCCGGCCCCAGTTCCATTTCACCTCCCGCCGGGGGTGGCTCAACGACCCCAATGGCCTGGTCCGGCACGAGGGGCAATATCACCTGTTCTACCAGCACAACCCATATGGATGGGACTGGGGCAACATGCACTGGGGCCACGCCGTCAGCCCCGACCTGATCCACTGGCGAGAGCTGCCGATCGCCCTCTATCCCAGGCAATACGGCGACTGGTGCTTCTCGGGCAGCGCCGTGGTCGACCGGGCCAACACCTCGGGCTTCGGGTCGGGCCAGGCCCCCGCCCTGGTGGTGGCCTTCACCAGCACCGGGCGGGGCGAGTGCATCGCGTCGAGCCTCGACGGCGGCCGGACTTGGTCCGAGTTCGCCGGCAACCCGGTCGTCCGCCACGCCGGCCGCGACCCGCGCCTGTTCCGCCACGAGCCGACGGGCCGCTGGATCATGGCCGTCTACGACGAGGAAGGGGGCCGGCGAGCGATCGCGTTCCACTCGTCGCCCGACCTCAAGGCCTGGACGTTCGAGAGCCAGATCGACGGCTTCTTCGAGTGCCCCGACCTGTTCGAGCTGCCCGTCGAGGGCGAGCCCGGCCGCAAGCTCTGGGTCCTCTCGGGGGCCGACGGCGGCTACCTCCTCGGCCAGTTCGACGGCCACCGCTTCACCCCCGACTCGCCCACCAAGCAACAAACCTGGCACGGCGACTTCTACGCCGCCCAGACCTTCACCGACGCCCCCGACGGCCGCCGGATTCAGGTCGGCTGGGCCCGGGGGACGACCTTCCCCGGGATGCCGTTCAACCAGCAGATGAACATCCCCTGCGACCTGACCCTCCGCCCGACCGCCGACGGGGTCCGCCAGTTCGCCCGCCCGGTCGCCGAGCTGGCCACCCTCCGGGTGAAGTCGCAATCGTACCCCAACGAGGGCCACCAGGACCCGCTCCGCGAGGTCGAGGGCGACCTGTTCGAGGTCCACGTCGAGGTCACCGTCGGGCCCACCGGCGGTTTCACTCTCGAAGGCCACGGGACGCCCGTCACCTACGACGCGGAGCGCCGGACCCTCACCGTCGCCGGGGTCTCGGCCCCGATGGCCCCCGAGGACGGCGTCATCAAGCTCCAAGTCCTGGTCGACCGCGGCTCCGTCGAGGTGTTCGGCAACGACGGCCGCGTCGCCATCGCCCGACCCGCCCCCCGCCGCGTCGGGGCCCGCCCGCTCGGCTTGACGGCCGTGGGCCCGGGGACGCGGATTGCCTCGCTGGTGGTCCATGATCTGAAGTCGGCCTGGACGCCCTCGCGTTGAATCCGACCCGCCCCGAACGGAGAGCCCGCCATGTCGCCACTCCGGTTGTCCGAAGAGCCCGACGCGAGCGAGGCCGACCGCGCGGCCGTCGTCGGGGGCTTGAAGGCGTTCAACCTCCAGTACATGCCGGCCTCCCCGGCCGAGCCCCTCACGCTCCTGCTCCGCGACGAGGCCGGCGCCGTCCGGGGGGGATTGCTGGGGGCGACCCGATGGCACTGGCTGTTCATCGACATCCTCTGGGTCGATGAAGATTGCCGGGGCCAGGGCCACGGGCAAGCCTTGCTGGCGCGGGCCGAGGCGATCGCGGCCGGGCGGGGCTGCCGGCGGGCCCGACTCGACACGGCCGAGTTCCAGGCCCGCGGCTTCTACGAGAACGCCGGCTATCGCCTCTTCGGCGAGCTGGACGACTGCCCGCCCGGCTGGCGGACCTTCTATCTGGAGAAGGCGATCGAAGGCGCGGAGTCCGCGTAGGTCGGGCCGGGTGGAACGAGGCCCACCATTAAGCGACATCGAACCTCGGTGGGCCTCGTTCACGAGCGAGCCAACGCGGTCATCCGATGAGGTCGTCACGCACCCCCGGCTTCGGATCGAGCTCCGCGCCGCATTTGGGGCAAAATTTGCTCGGGGTGAGGAAGCTCTGGGGGTAGAGGGTCGCGCCGCACTTGCCGCAAAACTTGGTGAGTTTGATGTTGAGGTAAGTGATCAACGAGATGACCGGCAGGACGACCACCAAGAGTTTCATGTCCCCGAGCGATGGCGAGGAGAGGGCCGTGAGCGCGGACGAGAAGAGGACGAACAGGACGGCCACTAGGATGACGAACCGGGGGAACCACTTTCGCTTGAGCGCGGCGTCTTTTCCCAGGTGGAAGAAAGAGAAAGCGATGATTCCCAGGACGATCCACGTCCCGATGAAGCATGCGAAGATGACCTTGTCGAGCAGGGCCAATGTTTCGGCCTCCATGACATCCCAGCCTCTCGTCCGACCGGGATTGGACTCGCGCGGGTCGAGGGTGTTTCCTCCCGGGCCCGTCGCGTTCAAACAGGATCGAGGCCGACCGAGTAGAGCGTCTTGCCTTCGATGTCGTGGAGGGCGACGGTCATCGGTCCCTTTTTCCCGCGGACGTGGACGGTCCCGAAGAACTGGAGGCCGTCGGAGGGGGGGCGGTTGGGCTTCATCCCGGGGGGGATGGACTGGAATTTGACCTCGGGGCCGAAGGTGGGGTCGAGGTCGCTCGGGCCGAAGGTCCCGGCGTGCATCGGGCCGGCGACGAACTCCCAGAACGGGTCGAAGTCGGCGAACCGGGCGCGGGCGGGGTCGTAGCGGTGGGCCGCCGCGTAGTGGACGTCGGCGGTGAGCCAGACGACGTTGCGGACCCCGTCGGTTTTCCACGAGCGGAGGAGCCAGGCCAGTTCCAGCTCGCGGCCGAGGGGCGGGCCGGGGTCGGCGTTGGCGAGGGCCTCGAAGTCGCGCGGGCCGTCGCGGACGACCAGGCCGATCGGCATGTCGGCGGCCACCACCTTCCAGGTCGCCGTGCTCGCTTTCAGGGACCGGGCGAGCCATCGGAGTTGATCCTGGCCGAGGAACGCCGAGTCGTCGCCGCTCACTTCCTGGCGGTTGGGGGAGTTGGCCCCTCGGTAGGTCCGCATGTCGAGCAGGAACACTTCGAGGTTGGGGCCGTGGCGGACGCTCCGATAGATCCGGTCGGGGTCGTCGGCCTGGAGCCGGGTGGGGATCGACTCGAAGAAGGCCCGGCGGGCGCGGGCGGCGAGGAGGTCGACCGACTTGACCGCGTACCGGGGGTCGTCGAGGTGTTCGCCGGGATACCAGTTGTTCAGGGTCTCGTGGTCGTCCCACTGGGCCAGGAGCGGGACCTCGGCCTCGAACCGGCGGACGTGGGCGTCGAGGCGGTTGTACTTGTACCGGGCGCGGAACTCGGCGAGGGTCTCGGCGACCTTGGCGGTCTCCTCGGTCACCAGGTTCTTCCAGGTCGAGCCGTCGTCGAGCTTGACCTCGGCGAGGATCGGGTTGTCGGCGTAGACGTGATCGCCGGAGTGGAGGAAGAAGTCGGGCCGGGCCCGGCGGATCGCCTCGAAGATCCGCATCCCCCCCCGCCCCGGGTCGATCCCGTACCCCTGCCCCGCGACGTCGCCCCCCCAGGCGAAGCGGACGTCGGCCGAGCCATCCGCCGGCGGGGTCCGGAATCGCCCCTCGGCGGGGAAGCTCCGGCTCTTGGGCGACCCCAGGTCCTGGAAGGTCACCCGGTAGACGACCTGCTGGCCGGGCGGCAAGCCATTCAGGACCACCTTGGCGGCGAAGTCGTCCTCCGGGAGCGCCGCCGGGCCGACGACGCGGCGGGCGTCGCGGAACGAGTCGGTCGTGGCATGCTCGACGATCATCCGCGCCGGGCGATCGGCCCGCGACCAGACCACCGCCGACCCGCCGCCGACATCGCCGGCCGCGACCCCGTGCGTGATCGCCGGCCGGTCCGCTTCCGCCCTCAAGACGGCCGGCCACCACGCCGAAGCGGCCGACGCCCCGACCAGCGAATGGAACCCCCGGCGATGGATCATGATGCCACCTCCCTCGAAGAAGCCCATCGGGGGGCGGTTCAGCGGGTCGCGGCCTGGAGGGCGTAGACGACCTTGTCGCCGAAGTCGGCGATCAGGATTCGCCCCGCGACGTCGTCGGCCAGGACGGCGAGCGGGTTGTTGAACCCCGAGGCGACCCGCCGGACCTTGCCGACGGCCACGTCGACGGCGACGAGGTCGGAGTACGTCAGCGAGCGACCCCGGCCCCCGGGGGCCTCGGTGATCGTCCCATTGAAGCGGGCGATGAAGACGTTGCCCCGGAGTTCGGCGGGCAGGAGGGGCGAATACGAGAAGGCGCAGCCGTCGGCCGAGGCGCTGGGGCCCATCCCGTCGGGGTTGGCCGGGTCGTGGATGGTGTAGGGCCCCTTGTTGAACGAGTTGTCGAAGGTGGTCGAGGTCACGCGGTGATAGCCCGGGGCGCCCGGGGTGAGCATCGGGTTGACGCCCCGCCAGTTGGCGTCGGTGTAGCCGTAATCGGCGCCGGGCGAGGCGCGGAAGAGCTGGTCGTGGACGTCGCGGCTGAAGTCGGAGTCGAGCCGGTCGCCCCGGAGGCCGAAGCCGGCCTGGCCGTTGCCGAGGGTGCTGGTCCGGTTGAAGTTGTTGGTGAACCAAAGGTTCCCGGAGCCGTCCAGGCAGAGGCCGAAGGGGTTGCGCGTGCCGGCGGAGTGGACGACCAGGCTGCCGGGGCCCCCGCCGCTGAACGGCCCGGCGTCGTCCTGGATCAGGGCCCGCGAGAAGACCGGCGGCTCGGTCGTCCAGGCGTTGGCCGACCCCACCTGGTTGGTGACGGCGGACAGGTCGCGAATCCAGGCGATCGTGCCGTTGTAGGCCGAATCGCCGTAGGTCCGGCCCAGCCCCCCGGAGAAGAAGCCCCGGCCGTTGGGGAGATCGTCCAGGGCGCCGCTGGTGTAGGCGCCGAAGTGGCCGTTGATCGTCCGCCGGCCGATCCCGACGTAGAGGGTGTTGCCGGCGACCTGGATCTGGTCGGTGTTGTGGTCGCCCTGGGGGAGCCCGGTGACGATGGCCACGTCGAGCTCGCCGGCCTCGCCCCAGACGCCGTTGTCGTTGGCGTCCTCGAGCTTGTGGATCGTGCCGTCGAACGAGGAAAGGTAGAGGGTCAGGTCATGGAAGGCGAGGCCGAGCCCCCGGACCTGGGGGGCGGCCCTCACCGGCGCCGACAGGGCCCCGGTCTTCGCGTCGTAGGCGAAGCTGACGACGCCGGCGTCCGTGGTCATGACGTAGAGCCGGCCGTGGGGGCCGAAGGTCATCTGGGTCGGCGAGCCCGGCACGGTGCCGACCGCCCCCAGGGTGAAGTTCCCCTGATAGGCCGCGACGACCTGGGGGGCGCCGGCCCGGGCGACGGGCGTCGTCAGGGCCACCGCGACGGCGGCGGCGGCCGGGATCGCCCCCGCCCGGAGCCTCCGGGCCCGGAGGCCGAGGCCCGCGATCGCTAGGCCGATCGCGGACAGGGCCGCCGCCGAGGGCTCGGGCACGCTCGTCATCGGCGTCAGGTCGACGGTGACCGGCATCGACGGGATGGAGACCACCAGGCCCAGGAAGACGTCGAGCGAGTCGCCCGGCGCGATCGAGCCGCCCGAGAAGGTCGCCGTGCTCCCCCCGTCCGACAACGCCACGGAGAAGCCCCGCGAGTCCGAATATGTCCCGTAAGGGTTGTTCACGTCGTTGGGGGACTGGAACCGCGCCGAACCGGAAACCACCGACACCGTGAACCCGGTCCACGTCGCGATCGTGTCATTGATCTCGCTGCCATAGATGGCGACGGGCGACCCGTCCGAGACGGTGAACGTGAGCGGGACCAGGCCCGCCGCCGTGAAGTCGACGTTGACGTTGGCCGACGTCGGGTCGTTCGGGCCGATCTCCGAGAACACGATCTTCCCGCCCGGGCCGGTCGTGCCCGCGGGGCTGATCGACGTCAATTCCGCGGCGGCCGGGCTCGCGACCATCGCGGCCATCGCCGCCGACAGGAAACAAAACCTTCGGATCATATCCAACAATCCTCCCTGGTGGAAAACCCCGGCGGTGGTCCAAAGGTCCGGCCTCGCGTCCGGGACCCGGCCAGGGCGGCGGCCGACCCGGCCACCGTGCCCTCCCTCGGTGGTATCGGATTCCCGCCCATGAATCAAGCGAATGATGCCGATTTCGCGTTTGCTTTATTAACATGAATAAGTTATTGTAAGCCGGCGTGCGATCCGGCCGGGGCGCCCCCCGGGTTACCTCGGGCCACCGGCCACCGACGGGGGATGGATGGGCGATCGACCTTCGGGCGGGGTGCTCCCCTCGTGCCTGGCCTTGCATGGCCTGGGGGGCGGGCCTTACGAGTTGGGGCCGGTCCTGGACGGGCTCCGGGCGGGGGGGCTGGTGGTCTCGGCCCCGGTGTTGCCGGGGCACGAGGGGCCGGGCCCGGTGATGCCGGCGTCGAGCTGGGTCGATTGGGCGGCGGCGGCCGAGGCGGCGTTCGATGCCCTGGCGGCGCCGGGGGGGCCGGTGGTGGTGGTCGGGTTCTCCACGGGGGCCACGCTGGCGCTCCACCTGGCGACCCGGCGGCCGGTGGCGGGCCTGGTGCTGCTCGCCCCGTTCCTGACGATCCGGTTCAGCCGGTTCGTGCCGCTCCGGCCGCTGCTCTATCTGCGGCATCTCGCCCGGGTGGTCCCCCACCTGCCCCGCCGGGGAGCGGCGGTCCGCGACCCCGAGGCCCGGCGCCGGCTCCGGACGGCCTCGCGGTTCCGGACCTTCAGCCTGGGGGCGACCCTCAGCGCCCTGGAGCTGATCGAGCACGTCGAGCCGCTGGTCCCGGGCATCCGGGCGCCCACCTTGATCCTCCAGGGGGGGCGCGACACCGTGGTCGAGCCCGCCGGCGCCGCCTGGCTGGAGCGACACCTCGGCTCGCCCCGGAAGCGGCTGATCGGGTTCCCCCGATCCGACCACCTCCTCGCCCTCGACCGCGACCGCGACCTCGTGGTCGCCGCGACCCTGGCCTTCGTCCTCGGCCGCGACGACCCGCCCGCGCCCCCTTGAGCCCGCCAAAGCCCCCGGGCGGCGGCCCGGGCCCCTTGCCGCCCCCCGCGCCATCGCTTATAAACCAGGTCCTCCCCATTGATCCAAAACTTCCCAGATGGTGACGCCGTCATCCCCCTGGAATCCGGGATTGCAGGTCGGGCGGGGTCGCGGGGGCTCCACGGACATGAACGTGCGCAAGTATCTCGTTGAGTTGATCGGGACGTTCTTCCTCGTGCTGACGATCGGCCAGTGCGTGATCGGCGCGACCGCCGCCGACGGGGTGATCGCCCCGCTGGCGATCGGCTCGGCCTTGATGGTGATGGTCTACGCGGGTGGCCACATTTCCGGGGCCCACTATAACCCGGCGGTCACGCTGGCGGTCTGGATTCGCGGCCGGGTGGGCACCCGGGACGTCCTCCCCTATATCATCGCGCAGGTCGCCGGCGCCGTCCTGGCCGCCTTGGTGGTGATGTACCTCAAGGGGTCGATCAAGCCGGGCGGGGGGCCGGACCCGGACCCGGTCAAGTCGTTCGTGGTCGAGCTGTTGTTCACGTTCGCGCTGGCGTACGTGGTGTTGAACGTGGCGACGTCGAAGGCGACGGCGGGCAACTCCTATTATGGCCTGGCGATCGGCTTCACGGTCATCGCCGGGGCGTTCGCCGTGGGGGCGGTCTCGGGCGGGGCGTTCAACCCGGCCGTCGCCATCGGCGTGGCGGTCATGGGCCTGGCCAAGGTCTCGCACCTGGCCGTCCTCCTGGCGGCCACCTTGGCCGGCGGGGCGCTCGCGGGCGTGACCTTCCAGTTCCTCAACCCCGACGACAAGTGACCTCCCGGCCGAAGGCGTCGCCATCGCCCCTCCCTCGAAAAATCCCGATCCACTAAGCGCAAGCATGCCTCCCTTCTCCCTTTGGGAGAGGGGCCGGGGGTGAGGGTCGCGGCGGTCACCAACGATACCGATCCCGAAAGGCTTCGATGGGCACCGCTCGGCCGGCGGCGTCCCTCACCCCAACCCTCTCCCGGGGAACGAGTGGGCCGGAAAGGCCACCCGCGGTTCTTTCCATCGGGGCCAGGAAGGCCGCCATTCGCCAGATGGGTTCGTTTCGTCGAGATCGCGCCGTCCCGGGGTTCGGGGCCGGCCGTCGATCCGGATTTTCAAAGAGCGAGATCGGGGGCGACCCCGGCGACCGTGGGCGATCTCAGGCCCGGAGCCGTTCGAGCTTGCGGGCCTTGGCCTCGCGCCGGGCCCCGACTCGGACGGCCCGCGACTCGCGACGCGAAGGGGGCGGACTCGACGCCTCCGCCTCGCCGGCCTCCGCCTCGGGCTCGGGGGCTCCCGCCAACGCCTCGGGCTCGGGCTCGGGCTCAAGGTTCCGGGTCTCGACCTCGGGCTCAAGTTTCCGGGTTTCGACGACGGGCTCGGGCTCCAGGTTGGCGACGTAGTTGGGGTGGAGGTAGTGTTTGGTGGTGGGATAGGGGGATTTGTATTTGAGTTCGGCCAGGCACCAGCGGAGGCGTCGGTGGAGCGAGCCTTCGTAGCGGCGGAGGCGGCGGATCTCGTCGGTGGTCTCGTCGGTGAGGTCGGCCGAGGCGAGGGCGCGGTCGACGACGTCGAGGTCGGCCACCTCGTCGCGGCGGCGGCGGAGGGCCGCCAGCTCGCGGCGGGCGAGTTCGGCGGGGCCGAGGGGGGGGCCGTCGCGGTCGATCGCGAGCCCGGGGGCGCCCGAGCGGAAGGCGGCCGGGGTCCCGAGGAGGTCGAAGGCCAGTCCGAGCTGGTCCGGGGTCCAGGCGCCGGCGTCGGCGGCGTGGGCCAAAAGCGCCCACCGATTCATGAGCCAGTCGCAGCCGTGGGGCGTGGCGCGGAGCCGTTCGAGCACCGCGCCGGGATGTTGGGCCAGGCCGGCGCCGAGGGCTTCGACCTCGAGGCGGCGGTCGTCGTCCCAGCGAAGTTCGGCGTGGAGCGCCACCTTGTCGCGGAGCCGGCGCTCGATCCGGACGGCCCGGTCGATCCGGAGGCTGGCCACGGCCACCTGGTCGGCCAGCCACCCCTGGAAGTGGTCCTGCGGCTTGATCGCCTCGAAGCAGGCGACCGCCCGCTCCTGGACCGTCGCCAGGTCCTCGGCGACGATCTCCGAGGCGCACAGGCCGTGCTTCAAGGCGTTGGCCCGCGACCGCTCCTTCCCCTCGGGCGTCTTCGCCCCCGTGCTCTTGAGCGCATTAGCGTGGTTGGCGGCCAAGCGGGCTTCGCTGACGATCATGGCGGGCGACCTTTCGCGACGCGATAAGCAAGGGTGTCGATCCGGGTCCGGTCGGACTACCCAGAACTATCGTTTTGCGCGGGGGGGCCTTAGAGGCTATCCGGGAAGTAGGTTTGGCCCTAGAATTCCCGATGCGGCCGCGACTTGCATCCTCGCTCAACCCACGATGCCTCCGATGCGTAAACCTTACACGACCGACCTGACCGACATCCAGTG
>JAABUQ010006734.1_pt1 | contig 17161 bp, 16 predicted proteins | sample 5560001 | NCBI WGS metagenome assembly JAABUQ01 (sample SAMN10711888, study PRJNA513371) | rock metagenome | isolation source: Antarctica rocks | place: Antarctica: Victoria Land, Finger Mt nord | collected 2015-12-18
GTGTCAGGCGGCTGAGATCAGGGAGTTGCATCATCCCAGCCTTGAATCCCAACCATCCCAATCACGTCAAGCCACATCACGCGCGGCGCCAAACACTCCAGGCCGACGGGGGAGATGAGCAGCTACCTGCGGGCCGCGGGTGAGTTGGAGCTGGAGCTGGTTCCACTGACCCGGCCCGACCTGCCCTACGACGCGCTGACGAGCGTGCTGTTCGCCGAGGCTGCCGCGTCCTTCGAGGCGCTGACCCTGTCGGACCGTGACGACGCCCTGGCCTGGCAGGCGAAGGAGGCCTGGCCGAACGCCTTCCGCAAGGCGCGCTTCCTGTCCGCGGTGGACCACGTGCAGCTTGACCGGTTCCGCATGATGGTCATGCAGATGGCGGACACCCTGTTCCGCGGCGTGGACGCGGTGATCGGGCCGAGCCAGACCGGTCCGATGCTGGTCATCACCAATTTCACCGGGCATCCCTGCCTGTGCCTGCCCACCGGGCTGCAGCGTGCCCACACCCGCGGGCCGCTGTCGCTGGCGCGGGCGAGGCTCGACCTTGGCGAGGAAAAGGCCGGGGGCGAGAAAGAAACTGGCCCGCTGCACGACGTGCCGCACACAGTCTGCCTGTGGAGCGGGCTGTTCAACGAGGCGCCGGCGCTGTCCATCGGTCGGGCGCTGGAGTGCCGGTTCGGCTACGCCGCCCGCCGCCCGCCGGTCGGCTGAAGTCATGTCCGCTTAGCTGTCGAGCAATTCCTTCAGCCTGGCGTCGATGAAGGCCACATCGACCGGGTTTGTGCCGGGCCCGCCGGCGAAGTGGCCCCAGACGGAGGGGATCGGGATCAGCCGGGCGTTCGGCATGTGCGCCACCTCGAACTCGCTGTCCTCCGGCGGGAAATAGAGGTCGGTTTGGCCCGGCATGACGAAGGCTTTGGCCTTGATCGCACCGAGGGCGCGGCGCAGGTCGCCGCCGTACATCTCGTTCGCGCCGATGTCGCCGTGCTGCCAGGTCCACAGCATCGCCAGCAGGTTGTTGGCGTCCTTGGACAGGAACAGCCCCTCCCAGAACGCCACGAGGAAATCCTCCAGCGAGGAGTAGCCAAGCGCCGTGAGGTCCAACTCCTGTCGGTAAAACGCCTGGGAGAAGCCCCAGCCGGCATAGACCCGCGCCATCGCGCACAGCCCGGTTTCGGGCTTGGTCTTATACCACCCGCCAGCAAAGGCCGCGTCGGCCGTGAGCGCCGCCTTGACGCCCTCCAAGAAGACGAAGTTGTGGCGCGAGCACTTGGCGGAGCCGCAGAACGGCGCGATGCGCTCCACCATGTCGGGGTAGAGCGCGCCCCAGTGGAGCGTCTGCAGCGCGCCCATCGACCAGCCCACCACCAGCCGCACCCGCTCGATGCCGAACTTCTCGGTGATCAGCCGGTATTGCGCCCGCACGTTGTCGCAGGCGGTGACGTGCGGGAAGCGCGGGCCGTTGTACGGCTCCGGCGTGTTGCTGGGCGAGGACGACAGGCCGTTGCCGAACATGTTGGGGATGATGATGAAGTACTTGGCCGGGTCGAGCGCCATGCCCGGGCCGATCAGCCACTCGTTCTCGTAGTGCTGGCCCGAGTACCACGTCGGGTAGACCACCACGTTGTCTTTTGCCGGGCTCAGGGTGCCGAAGGTCTTGTAGGCCATCTGGCAGCCGCGGATCGTGGCGCCGCCCTGCAAACGCAGGTCTACCAGGTCGTGGATCGCGTAGTCCATGGCGCGTCGCCTCCCTTCTCAGTGACCGATCATCCAGGGCCGCGCGGCCGGAAAGCTCTTGGCGGGAACGGCCTCCGCCGAAAGGGTCCGGCTACGCGGCTTGCAGCACCCGCATGACGAGGGGTGCGCGCCCCCGGACCGCTGCGGCGCGCTGGCGCTGCGTTCGTTGGTGGCATGGGCGTCGCGCCGGCCGGCATCCATGCCGGACAGGCGCGGGGCGGACAGCAGCACCCGCGGCGCCAGGTCGCCGCACCCGGCGCAAGGGTGCGGCGCCTGGAACTCGGCCATCGGGCGCATTGCCTCGAACGGGCCGCAACGGGGGCAGTCGTACTCGTAGGTGGGCATGGCGAAATCATAGGTCCGGGGCGAGCGGCATGTCCACGCCGCCCTTGATGCCGCCGCTCGGCCCGTCGGCGCCGGGGTTGATGTCGAAGTCGAAAATCTCAGTCGGCAGCCATAGCGTGGCGCAGGAGTTGGGGATATCGACCACGCCGCTGATGTGCCCTTGCACCGGGGCGGTGCCCAGGATGGAGTAGGCCTGCGCCCCGGAGTAGCCAAACTTCTTCATGTACTCGATGGCGTTCAGGCAGGCCTGGCGGTAGGCGACGTTCACGTCGAGGTAATGCTGCTCGCCCGCCTCATCGACGGAGATGCCCTCGAAGATGAGGTAGTCCGTGTAGTTCGGCTTGATCACGCTCGGCTTGAAGATCGGGTTCTTGATGCCGTACTTCGCCATGCCGCCCTTGATCAGCTCGACCTTCAGGTGAATCCAGCCCGGCATCTCGATGGCGCCGCAGAAGGTGATCTCGCCGTCGCCCTGGCTGAAGTGCAGGTCGCCCATGGACAGGCCGGCACCGGGCACATAGACCGGGAAATACACCTTGGCGCCGCGCGACAGGTCCTTGATGTCGCAGTTGCCGCCGTGCTCGCGCGGGGGCACGGTGCGGGCGCCGGCCGCCGCGGCGGCGGCCTTCGCGTCGCCCTTCAGCCGGCCCATGTGCGCGGTCGGCGCGAAGGGCGCGTTGGCCAGCGGCGGCACCCGCTCCGGGTTGGTCGCGATCAGCCCGGTTTCCCGCCGGTTCCAGGTCTCCAGCAGCTTCGGGTCCGGCAGGCAGCCGATCAGCCCCGGGTGGATCAGCCCGGCGAACCGCACCCCCGGCACGTGGCGCGACTTCGCAAACATGCCCTCGAAGTCCCAGATCGACTTCTGCGCCTCCGGGAAATGGTCGGTCAGGAACCCGCCGCCGTTCTTCTTGGAGAAGAAGCCGTTGAACCCCCAGGCATTGTGCGGGAACGCCCCGATGTCGAGGAAATCGACCACCAGCAGGTCGCCCGGCTCGGCACCCTCCACGCCCACGGGGCCGCTCAGGAAGTGCACGATGCTGAGGTCGATGTCGCGCACGTCGGCGGCGGAATCGTTATTCTTGATGAACCCGCCGGTCCAGTCGAAGCACTCGATGATGAAGTCCTGGCCGGGCTTGACGGTCGCGACCATCGGGATGTCCGGGTGCCAGCGGTTGTGCACCATGTCGTTCTCGTACGGCGACTGCGACAGATCGACCTTGATGAGCGTGTCCGGCATGGCGAAACCTCCGTGTTGCGGGTTTAGACGGCCAAATAGCGGGCGACCTTGTCCTCATCGACGTCGGCCCGTGCGCTCTGGTGCACGATGGCGCCGCCCTCCATGACGAGGACCCGGTCGGCGATGTCGAGCGCGAAGCTCAGCACCTGCTCGGACGCCACGATGCTGAGGCCGCGCTCGTCGCGGATGCGCTTCAGGGTGCGGCCCAGCTCCAGGATGATGGAGGGCTGGATGCCCTCGGTCGGCTCGTCCAACAGCAGCACCTTGGGGTCGGTCGCCAAGGCGCGGGCGATGGCGAGCTGCTGCTGCTGCCCGCCCGACAGGTTGCCGCCGCGCCGTGACCGCATCTCCCGCAAGACCGGGAACAGCGCGTAGATCGAAGGCGGCACGGCGGGCGCGTGGTGCACGAACAGCCCGGTCTCGATGTTCTCCTGCACCGTCATGCCTGGGAAGATCATGCGGCCCTGCGGCACGAAGGCGACGCCCCGGGCCACCCGCTGATAGGTCTTCAGGTGGGCGATGTCGTCGCCGCCCAGCCCGATCCGCCCGGCGGAGACCGGGATCATGCCGATCAGCGACTTCATCAGCGTTGTCTTGCCCATGCCGTTGCGTCCGACGAACACGACGATCTCCCCCGGCGCCACCGCGAAGTCGATCCCATGAAGCACCTCGCTCTGGCCGTAGCCGGCGCGCAGGCCCTGCACGTCCAGCATCGGGCCGTCCGGCATGGGGCGGTCCAGCATCGCGGGCGCCGGTTCAATGGCCCCCCGCTTAATGGCCAAGATACACGTCCACCACCCGTCGGTCGGCCTTCACGTGGGCGATCGAGCCTTCGGAGATCACCCGGCCCTGATGCAGCACCATCACCTTGTCCGCGATGCTCTCGACGAACCCCATGTCGTGCTCGATCACCAGCACCGAGCGGCGCTGGATGATCCGGCGCAGCAGCTCCGCCGTCTTCGCCCGCTCGCTCACGCTCATGCCGGCGACGGGCTCGTCGAGCATGAGCAGCGCCGGGTCCTGGATCAGCAGCATGCCGATCTCCAGCCACTGCTTCTGCCCGTGGCTGAGGATGTCGGCGGGGCGGTCGAGGTGGTCGTGCAGGAACACGCTGCGCGCGACCTCCTCGACCTGGCCGGACACCTCGGAATCCCGGCGGAAGGCCAGCGCGCCGAACACCGAACGCCCGCGCGGGAAGGACAGCTCCAGGTTCTCGAACACCGTGAGGTCCTCGTAGATCGACGGCGTCTGGAACTTCCGGCCCACCCCGGCGCGGACGATCTGGTGCTCCTTCATCCGGGTCAGCTCGGCGCCCTCGAACTTGATGGAGCCGGTGGTGGCGTGGGTGCGCCCGCAGATCAGGTCCAGCACCGTGGTCTTGCCGGCGCCGTTTGGCCCGATGACGACGCGGATCTCGCTGCGGTCCAAATAGAACGACAGGTCGTCCACCGCGCGGAACCCGTCGAAGGAGACGGTCAGGCCCTCGACGGCGAGCAGGTGGTCGGTGTTGGACGCCATCGTGCTGTTCCCCTACTCGGCCGGCGCAATGGGTTCGGCGGGCAGCACCGCCGGGCTATGCACGGACGGGCGACGGCGTAGCCACGGCAGCAGCCGGTCGAGCGCCGGGTCGAAATACTTGCGATACGTGCCGGCCAAGCCGTCCGGGAAGGCGACGACGACCAGGATGAACAGGGAGCCGAGGGCGAGCAGCCAAAGCTCGGGGAACGCCTCGGACAGCGTGGTGCGCGCCCAGTTCACCGCCAGCGCGCCATACACGGTGCCCAGCAGCGAGGTGCGTCCGCCGACGGCGCAGAAGATCACCATGTCGATGGAGGGCACGATGCCGACGAAGCTCGGCGACATGAAGCCGACCTGCAGCGTGAACATCGCGCCGCCGATCCCGGCGAGGGCGGCGGCGAAGCAGAACACGAAGATCTTGAAGTCGGCCACGGCGTAGCCGGAGAACCGCACCCGGTCCTCCTTGTCGCGCATCGCCACCAGGATGCGCCCGAGCTTGCTCCGCCGCACGTACTGGCCGAGCAGCAGGCAGCCGATCAGCAGGCCGCCGTTGATGAAATACAGCACGGTGCGGGCATGGTCGGTGCGGATGTCCCAGCCGTTCAGCGTGCGCAGGTCAGTGATCCCGTTCACGCCGCCGGTGTAGCCCTGCTGCCCGATGATCAGGATCGTCAGGATCGCCGCGATGGCCTGGGTGATGATGGCGAAGTACGTGCCGCCCACCCGGCGCTTGAACATCGCGAACCCCACGACGAGCGCCAGCAGCGCCGGCACCAGCGGAATCGCGATCAGCGTCAGCGCCAGGCTGTGGAACGGGCGCCAGAACAGCGGCAGCTCGGTGATCTGGTTCCAGTCCATGAAATCCGGGATGCCCGGCGTCGATTGGATCTTCGTCGCCTCCGGCGTCGAGGCCTCCAGCTTCAGGTACATCGCCATGCAGTAGCCGCCGAGGCCGAAGAACACGCCCTGGCCCAGGCTCAATATGCCGGCGTCGCCCCAGCACAAGACGAGGCCGAGCGCCACGAAACCGTAGGTCAGGTACTTGCCGACGAGGTTAAGGCGGAACGGCTCCAGCGCCAGCGGCAGCACGACGAAGATCAGCGCCGCCAGCAGGCCGATGAACAGCACGTCCTTGCGGTTGAGGAAGCCCATGCCGCTATCTCCGGACCTTGAGCACGAACAGCCCCTGCGGGCGCAGCATCAGGATGCCCACCACCGTCAGCAGCACGACCACCTGCGCCATCGAGCCGCTGAGGAAGAATTCGAGCGTGGAACGCGCCTGCGAGATGGTGAAGGCCGACGCCACCGTGCCGATCAGGCTGCCGGCGCCGCCGAACACGACGACGAGGAACGCATCGACGATGTAGAGCTGCCCCGCGGTCGGGCTGGTCGATCCGATCATGGTGAAGGCGCTCCCTGCGACGCCCGCGATGCCGCAGCCGAGGCCAAACGTCAGGCGGTCCACCCGCGCCGTGTCGATGCCGACGGCGCCGGCCATTTCCCGGTTCTGCATCACCGCCCGAACCTGCTTGCCCCAGCCGAGCCGGAAGATCAGCAGGTAGACGCCCACCGCGATCAGCGTGGTCAGCGCCATGACGATCAGGCCGTTGATCGGGATCTGGATGCTGTCGGACAGGTTGGCCGCGCCCATCATCCAGTCCGGCTGGTCCACGCCCACCTCCCGCGCGCCGAACACCGAGCGGTACACCTGCTGCAGGATGAGGCTGAGGCCCCAGGTCGCGAGCAAAGTGTCGAGCGGGCGGCGGTACAGGTGGCGGATCAGCAGCCACTCCACCGCCATGCCGGCAAGCCCCGCCGCGCAGAACGCCAGGACGACGGCGACGAAGAAGTAGGCGCCGAACGCGCCGGGCAGATAGGCCGTGAACAGCCGCGAGGTTAGGAAGGTGACGTAGGCGCCGAGGATCATGAACTCGCCGTGCGCCATGTTGATGACGCCCATCTGGCCGAAGATGACCGCGAGGCCCAGCGCCATCAGCACGAAGACGGAGAACAGGATCAGGCCCGCGAACCCCTGCATCGCCATGATCGAGCCGAGGTCGCCGAACGAGTAGCCCATCAGCATGGTCGGTTCTCCATCCCGGCGCGTTACTGGTAGCCCTTGGGGAACGGGTTCGGCTCGACCAAGTCGGCCGTCTCATAGACCAACTGGTACTGGCCGTTCGCCAGCGCCTTGCCGACCCGGGTCTTGCTCCAAAGGTGGTGGTTCTCGTGGATGCGGACGTAGCCCTCCGGCGCGCCCTTGAACTCGACGCCAGGGGAGGCGGCGGCGATCTTGTCGATGTCGAAGCTGCCGGCCTTCTCGGCCGTGAGCTTCCACAGCCACGGCCCGAGATAGGCCGCCTGCGTCACGTCGCCGATCACGCTCTTGTCGCCGTATGTCTCCTTGAAGGCCGCGACGAACGCCTTGTTGTTCGGGTTGTCGAGGCTCTGGAAATACTTCATGCAGGCAAAGGCGCCGGCGATGTTCTCGCCGCCGATGCCTTCGATCTCGTCTTCCGTCACCGAGATGGTCAGCAGCGTCTGCTTGCTGAGATCGACGCCCGCCGCCTTGAGCTGCTTATAGAACGCGACGTTGGAGCCGCCGACGATGATCGCGTAGATCACGTCGGGCTTCGACAGCTTGATCTTGTTGATCACCGAGTTGAACTGGGTGTGGCCGAGTGGGAAGTAGTCCTCCCCCACCACCTTGCAGCCCGCGAGGTGCCCCTCGATGTGCTTGCGGGCGATCTTGTTCGACGTGCGCGGCCAGATGTAGTCGGAGCCGAGCAAATAGAATGTCTTGCTGCCCCGGGTCTTGTTCACCCAGTCCAGCCCGGCCAGGATCTGCTGCGTCGCTTCCTGCCCGGTGTAGATGACGTTCTTGGACTGCTCCAGCCCCTCGTAGAAGGTGGGGTAGTACAGCATTCCATTGTACTGCTCGAACACCGGCAGCACCGCCTTGCGCGACGCCGAGGTCCAGCAGCCGAACACCGCGGCGCACTTGTCGTTGACCAGCAGCTTCTTCGCCTTCTCCGCGAAGTTCGGCCAGTCGCTGGCGCCGTCCTCCTGGATGAACTTGATCTGCCGGCCCAGCACGCCGCCTTGGGCGTTGATCTCGGAGATCGCCAGCTTCTCCGCCTCGACGGAGCCGGTTTCGCTGATCGCCATGGTGCCGGTGATGGAATGCAGGATGCCCACCGTCACCGTGCTGTCGGTGACGGCGAGGCCCGTGGCGTTGACCGCGGCGGTGGCGGGCGCCTGCGCCCATGCGGCCCGGGGCAGCAATGATGGCAGCAGCGCCGCGGCCGAAACGCCCGCCATCCCCTGCATCAGGCGCCGGCGGCGCAACGGGCTGCGGGTGTCGTCGGTCATGGTCATTCCCCCAAGAGGCGTGCGGATCGCGGTTGAGCCGGGAGAAGCTCTTTGAGAATTGTGCGCCGCGATATACGTTAAATGACGTATGCCGGCGCCGGCGTTCCCTGCGCAGGATGGCGGGGTGCCCAGATTCCACGCGGGAGGCAGCCCACTGACACGCGGCACCACCCCTTCCCGGATTGGCGCCTGCCTCGCGCAGCCTCCGGCTCGCGAGTCCCTGGCCCGCGAGCCGTGACGACCCGGCAGCGCATCGTCCGCGTGCGGCGCGACTACAACCAGTGGGTCGCCAACGAGACCCTCGAAGACTACGCTTTGCGCTTCACCGCCAAGACCGCTCGCCGCTGGTCCGCCGCCCGCGTCGCCAACACGGCGCTCGGCGCCATCTCCTTCCTGGCGCTTGAGGCCATCGGCGGCACGGTCACGCTGGAATACGGCTTCACCAACGCCGTTGCCGCCATCCTGGCGGTCGGCGCGCTGATCTTCGCGACCGGCGTGCCGATCTGCTGGTACGCCGCGCGGTTCGGGGTGGATATCGACCTGCTGACGCGCGGCGCCGGATTCGGCTACATCGGATCGACGATCACCTCGCTGATCTACGCCTCCTTCACCTTCCTGTTCTTCGCCATCGAGGCGGTGATCCTCGCCTCCATGCTGCACGCCTGCTTCGGCGTGCCCTTGCCGGTCGGCTACGTGCTGTGCACCGCCGCGGTGGTGCCGCTGGTGACGCACGGCATCACCTTCATCAGCCGCTTCCAGCTTTGGACCCAGCCGGCCTGGATCGCGCTGCATCTGCTGCCGTTCGCCTTCATCGCGGCGGGAGGCGCCGCGCCCTTCACGCATTGGGCGGCATTCCGCGGCGCGGGCGGGGAGGGTGCCGGATCGTTGCAGATCGGCCTGTTCGGGGCGGCGGCCTCCGTCGTGTTCTCGCTGATCGCGCAGATCGGCGAGCAGGTCGATTACCTGCGCTTCCTGCCGGCCCCGGACCCGGCGGCGTCCCGGCGGGTGCGCTGGGCCTGGTGGGGCGCGCTGCTGGCCGGCGGGCCGGGCTGGATCGTGCCGGGCGTGCTCAAGCTGCTGGCCGGGTCGTTCCTGGCGACGCTCGCGGCCGGGCACGGGCTGCCGGCAGACGAGGCCGCGTTGCCGATGCAGATGTACCGGGTCGCGTTCGGCTACGTCACCGGCTCCCCTGCCGCGGCCCTGGCGCTGGCGGCTGCTTTCGTCGCCGTGTCGCAGATGAAGATCAACGTGACCAACGCCTATGCCGGGTCCATCGCCTGGTCGAACTTCTTCTCGCGCCTGACGCACAGCCATCCCGGCCGGGTCGTGTGGCTGGTGTTCAATCTGGCGATTGCCCTGCTGCTGATGGAGATCGGCGTGTACGCGGCGATCGAGCACATCCTGGTCGGCTACTCCAACGTCGCGGCGGCCTGGGTGGGGGCGCTGGTGGCCGACCTCGTGCTGAACAAGCCGCTCGGCCTCAGCCCGCCCTCCATCGAGTTCAAGCGCGCCCACCTGTTCGATTTCAACCCCGTGGGCATCGGCGCCATGGCGGGCGGCGTCGCGGCGTCGCTTTGCGCCTATGCCGGGGCGTTCGGCCCGGCGGCGCAGGCGTTGTCGCCGTTCCTGGCCTTCGGCGTCGCCTTCACCACCGCGCCGCTGATTGCCTGGGTGACCGGCGGCCGGTTCTATTTGGCCCGCAAGCCGCGCGCCCACTGGTCCCGCCTGCCCGCCCTGCGCTGCACCGTCTGCGAGAACGGGTTCGAGCCGGAGGACATGGCGTTCTGCCCGGCCTATTGCGGGGCGATCTGCTCCTTGTGCTGCTCGCTCGACGCGCGCTGCCATGACCGCTGCAAGCCCGCCTCCGCCCGGGCCTCGGCGCAGCTTCGCCGGGTGCTGGCCGCCGTGCTGCCGGCGCGGGCGCAGGCGGCGCTGGGCAGCGCGCTCGGGCGGTATGCCCTGGTGTTCGGGCTGTTCGTGGGCGCCATCGGGCTGATTTTGCTGGGCATCCACTCGCAGATCGCTGGCACCGCGCCGGCCGGCGCCCCCATCGTCGCGGCGGCGTTCTGGAAAGCGTTCTCCGTGCTGTCGGTGATCGCCGGCGTCGCGGCCTGGCTGCTGGTGCTGGCCCGGGACAGCCAGCGCGTGGCGCAGCAGGAAACCGACCGGCAAACCAGCCTGCTGACTGGCGAGATCAGCGCCCACCGCCGCACCGACGCGCAACTGCAGAAGGCTAAGGAGGTGGCCGAGGCCGCCAATCTGGCGAAAAGCCGCTTCGTCGTCGGCGTCAGCCATGAATTGCGCTCGCCGCTGAACGCGATCCTCGGCTACGCGCAACTGCTGGAGCACGACGCCGCCATCCCCGAGGCGCGACGCGAAAGCATCGGCGTGATCCGGCGCAGCGGCGAGCATTTGGCCGGGCTGATCGAGGGATTGCTGGACATCTCGAAGATCGAGGCCGGGCGGATCGAGCTGTACCGGGACGAGGTGCGCCTCCCGGAGTTCCTCGGCCAGATCGCCAACATGTTCCGATTGCAGGCGGAGGCGAAGAGGCTGCGCTTCGTGTTCGACCTGCCGCCCGGCGTGCCCGCGGTGGTCTATACAGACGAGCGGCGGCTCCGGCAGATCCTCATCAACCTGCTGTCCAACGCCGTGAAGTTCACGGGGGCCGGCAGCGTCAGCCTGGGCCTCCGCTGGCGCGGGGCGGTCGCCGAGATCGTCGTCTCCGACACCGGCATTGGCATCGGGCGCGCGGACCAGGACCGCGTGTTTGAGCCGTTCCAGCGCATCGACCAGGGCCGGGCGGCGGTGGCGCCGGGCGTGGGGCTGGGCCTCACCATCACCAAGCTGCTGACCCAGATCATGGGCGGCGAGATCACGCTCCTGAGCCAGCCCGGCGTCGGCAGCCAGTTCACCATCCGGCTGATGCTGTCCGAGGTCATGCAGCCCCGCCCCGCCGCGCCCATTGGACGCGCCATCGGCGGCTACGCCGGGCAGCGGCGCACGCTTGTTGTGGTGGACGACAACCCGGTGCACCGCGCGCTGCTGGAGGAAGCGCTGGCCCCGCTCGGCTTCGCCGTGCTCGCCGCGGAAAGCGGCGCGGACTGCCTGCTTCTGGCGGCGCGGCGGGAGCCGGACCTGTTCCTGATCGACCTCGCCATGCCCGGGATGGACGGGTGGGAACTGGCCGAGCGCCTCCGCGCGGCCGGACACCGGACGGCCCCCATCGTCATCGTGTCCGCCAACGCCGGCGAACTGCGCCGGCCGCTGGACGAAGGGTCGCACCATGACGCGGTCATACCCAAGCCCGTCGACTTCGCCGTGCTGCTCGACATCATCGCGGCAAAGCTGGGACTGCGCTGGACCGACCTGCCCGCTCCCGCGCCGGCCAGGGCGGCGGTGGACAGCGGGCCGGCCGCGGCGCTCCGCCCGGCGCAGGCGGCGCAACTGCGCGACCTCGCCCTCATCGGCTACGTCCGCGGCATCCGCACCCGGCTAGACGAGATGGCGGCCGAGGACCCTCCGGCGGCGCAGGCCCTCGCCGCGCTGCGGACCCTGGTGGCCCAGTTCCGGCTCGACGAGTTCATGGCCGAGCTTAACCGCATGGAGGCGGGGTCCCCGCCATGACAGTCCCGGAGCGCCCCAACAGCATCGTCCTGGTGGTGGACGACTCGCCCGGCACGCTCGGCATGCTCAGCGCCGCGCTGGAAGCGGCGGGCTACACGGTGCTGCTGGCCCAGTCGGGTGCCGCCGCGCTGGCGCTGATGGAGCGGGTGACGCCGGACATCGTGCTGATGGACGCGGTGATGCCGGGCCTGGACGGCTTCGCCACCTGCGAGCGCCTGAAGCGCCGGCCCATGAACGCCAGCGTGCCCGTCGTGTTCATGACCGGGCTGACCGAGACGGAGCACGTCGTGCGCGCGCTCGATGCTGGCGGGGTCGATTACCTGACCAAGCCGGTCGCCCCGGCGGAGCTTGTCGCGCGCGTCGGCGTGCATCTGGCCAACGCGCGCCTGACCCGGAGCGCGCAGGCGGCGCTCGACACCACGGGCCGCTACCTGCTCGCGATCAGCCGCGGCGGGGAGCTGGTCTGGTCCACGCCGCAGGCGGGGGCATGGCTCGGCGCCGGGGAGGCGGCGGACGCCGGGCCGTCCATCCGCGCTCTACCCGACGCTGTGGTGTCATGGGGGCTGGCCTGCGCCGCGCGTCCGGACCGCTGCCGGCCCTTGGCGTTCGCGGCGCCCCGGACCGGCCGGGTGCTGGAGGCGTCCTATGTCGGGCGGATTAGCGCCGACGAGATCCTGCTCCGGCTGGTGAGCGTCGATCAGGCCGCGGATGAGCGGGTGCTCCGCCACCGGCTGAAGCTGACGGCGCGGGAGGCCGAGGTGCTGCTGTGGGTCAGCCGCGGCAAGACGAACCGCGACATCGGCGACATCCTGGGCCTCAGCCCGCGCACGGTGAACAAGCATTTGGAGCAGGTGTTCGCGAAGATCGGCGTGGAGAACCGCGCCACGGCCGCCATCCAGGTGGTGAACATGCTGCAGGGCGGTTGCGTTCCGGCGTCGTAAGGCCCGCTACCCCGGCGGCACGTACTCGGCGGAGCGGATGGGCATGCTGCCGCGGCGCGCGGGGGTGGTGGCCTTGGGCGGCTCGACCTGCCGCACGTGCTTGGAGGCGGCGCGCTCCATGCGGTTCCACAGCCGGCGGATGCCTTCTGTGACGGCGAGGTAGATCAGCGCCGCGTAGAGATAGACCGAGAAGTCGAACGTGCGGGCGAAGATCAGCCGGGTCTGCCCCATGAGGTCCAGCAGGGTGACGATGGCCGCCAGCGCGCTCGCCTTGATCACCAGGATCAGCTCGTTGCCGAGCGGGCGCAGCGCCGCCAGGAACGCCTGCGGCCAGACGACGTGGCGCGCCACCCGAAAGGGCGAAAGGCCGAGCGCCGCCGCCGCTTCCCGCTGGCCCCGGGCCACGGAGCCGAGCGCGCCGCGCAGGATCTCGGCCTGATACGCGGCGGTGTTCAGCGAGAACGCCAGGACGCAGCAGTAGAACGCATCGCGGAAGAACCACCAAAGCCCGGCGCCGGTCAGCCAGGGCCGGACCTCCCCGGCGCCGTAATACACGAGGTAGAGCTGGCACAGCAGCGGCGTGCCGCGGAACACGGCGACGTAGCCGGCAGCCGCGCTCCGCAGCAGCGGGTTGCGCGACATGCGGGCGCGGCAGATCGGGTAGGCCAGCACGAAGCCGATGCTGCACGACAGCAGCACGACCTCCGCCGTGACCCGGACGCCGCTCAGCAGCCGCCAGCCGTATTGCGCCAGCAGGTCCGCGTTGAACACGAAGCCAAGCAGGCCGTGCAGCGCGTCCATCAGGCGACGCCCCGGTTGGCTCGGCGCTCCAGCACCGCCTGCCCGGCGTTGGAGACAAGGCTGAACACGAGGTAAATGCCCGCGGCAGCGCCGTAAAACAGGATAGGCCGCGTCGTGTTCTTGCTGGCCTCCGACGCCGCCCGCAGCAGGTCCGTGACCGCGAGCGTGGAGATCAGCGACGTGTCTTTCAGCAAGACCGTCCAAACGTTGCCGAGGCCGGACAGGGCGACCCGGCCCAGTTGCGGCAGCACGACCAGGAAGAACGCGCGCCTGCGGTCCAGTCCGAGCGAGCGCGCGGCCTCGACCTGGCCCGGCGGCACCGTTTGCAGCGCCGCCACCCAGACCTCCCCCGAGTAGGCCGCCATGACGACCGACAGCGCGATCACCCCGGCGACGAAGGCGCTGAGTTCCAGGCGCGACGCCAAGCCCAAAGCCTCCCGCGCATGGTCCAGCAGGGATTGCAGCCCGAAATACACGATGAACAGCGCCAAGAGGTCCGGGGTGCCGCGGAAAAAGGTCGTGTAGGCTTCGGACACCGCCCGCACCGCCCGCCAGCGCGACAGCTTCAACGCCGCCAATGCCAAGCCGCCGCCAAAGCCGAACGGCACCGTCGCCAGCGCCACGGTGACGAGGGCGCCCTTCATCAGCAGCGCGCCCCAGCCGTCCGGCCCGAACAGCAGGCCGGCCGCGCTCATGGCCGGCTACTTCCCGCGGATGTCGATGGTGAAGTATTTCTTCTCAAGCGTCTTGTACGTGCCGTCCGCGTCCAGCTCGGCGATGGCCTTGTTGAACATGGCCTGCAGGTCGGCGTCGTCCGGGCGAAAGGCGGCGCCCACCCCCGGCCCGTGAATGCCCGGCACCCGCTTGACCTCCGACAGGACCGTGCAGCAGCCGTTGCCCTTGTTCTTGACGAAATCCTGCTCCACCAGCACGTCGCCCATGACGTAGTCCAGCCAGCCGCTGGCGAGGTCGAGGTTCGGCTCGTCCTGGGTCGGATACAACTTGATGTCGGAATCCGGGTAGAACTTCTCCAGGAAGTTGGCGTGGATCGTGGAGGACTGTGTGCCGATGGACTTGCCCTTGAGCGCCGCCGGGCTGGTGTCGGTGGACTTCTCGCTGGCCTGGCCGACCCAGACGGGCGGCGTCGCGTAGTACACGTCGGAGAAGATCACCTTGGCCTTGCGCACGTCCGTGATGTTCATCGAAGAGAAGATCACATCGAACTTGTTGGACAGCAGCGACGGGATGATGCCGTCCCAGTCCTGGTTCTGGAATGTGCAGGTGGCTTCCAGCTTGGCGCAGATGGCGCGGGCGTAATCCACCTCGAAGCCGACGATCTCGCCTTTCTGGTTCACGCTCTCGAACGGCGCGTAGCTCGCGTCCATGCCGAAGCGGATGGTTTTCCACTCCTTTGCCCCCGCTTGGTGCGGGCCAATGCCGGCCGCCAGCCCGCACGCCAAGCTCACCGCCAGCAGCAGCTTCGGAATACCCATTCTGATCTCCTTCGTCTCGGAGGACTGACGGCGAGTTGAAAACAAAGCGAGCGGCGCTGCAAGGCTCATGCCAAGCCGCGGCGTGGGCGGCAGCGTGTGATATGCGCCTCGTGCGGCCAGTGCGTCCCGGTGGCGAGCAGGCGCGCGCCGTCGAGCGCCGTGCCCTGCGCGGGAACGAGCCTCAACCCGGCCTCGCCCAGCAGGCGCTCCAGCCGGTCCGTAAGCGGGGCGCCGAGCCTTGCAAGGCCACCCACAACCGCGCACCGGGCACCCGGCGGGAGCGCGGAGGCGGCACTCCGGGCCGTCGCGGCCAGGTGTTCGGAGGCGTCGCGCAGGATCGTCCGGGCCGCGTCGTCCCCGTCCACCGCCGCCCGCGCCACCTCCGGCGCGAAGCGGGCTGCGACGCTTGCGCTGTCCACGGCGGCCGGCCAGCCTGCGGGCGGTCCGAACATGCGCTTCGCCGCCGGGCACAGCGCCGTGCAGGGTCCCCGGCCATCCGCCGCCCGCAACGCGGCGCGAAGGCCGTGCAGGCCGATCCAACCGCCTCCGCCCTCGTCGCCGAGCAGCGGCCCCCAGCCGTCCGCGCGCCGCATCGCGCCATGGCCCAAGGCGAGCGCCACGCTTCCCGTGCCGATGGCGAGCACGACGCCCGCGGTGCCGCCCAGCGCGCCCGCGTGGGAGGTGATGGCGTCGCTGGCGACTGCCACCTCGTCCGACGGCAGCGCGTCCGCCAGACGCTCCGCAAGGCGAGCCGCCGCTGCCGGGGCCGCGAGCGCGCCGGCGGCGCCGATGCAGGTCCGGCCCACGCGCCCAATGCCCGACGCCCGCAGCAACGGCCCGGCGACGGCGAGCACCACCCGCTCCGCCGCTGCCACGCCGCCTGGCGCTGCCAGGCCAGGCGCACCCGTACCCACCGCCTCCGAACGGGCCGCGCCGACCCAAAGCGCGGCGCGGCAGCCGGTCTTGCCCAGGTCGAGCGCCAGGATGGTTTCAACCACCTGTCGCCTCAGCCCGGGGCGCCGGGACCGGGTGCGTGAGGGATAGCAGCCCGCCCACAACCAGCATCACCGCGACCTTGTTCTATCTCGGCTCCAGTCAGGCCCTCTCGGCATCAGAAAGGGCAAAATGCGGTCCCCTTACGATGCGGTCGGCGTTTCATCCAGGGCGGTGCCGTCCACACATGCAGTTCGCTGCGCCTAGCATCGGCACGGAGATGACCAAATGGGACAGCCCGCCACCGATCACCATTCCTGCTCTGCTGGCGCGTTTGGAGGCCCAGCGACGTCACGCTCCGATTTCGAAGGATAGAACCGCTTCTTCCGAGCAAGTTCATAAAACAACGTGCCGTGAATACCGACAACATCTGGTTTCCTGACCGGTCGTGCCCAAATCTTATCGAGAATCCTATCCAATGCCTCAGTCCCAAGTCGCTCCAGGGCGTCTTCGATGAACTCTACATCCGTGAATGCGTAGATCGAATAGGTGCAGTTGTCTGCGCCATCTATGACCTGAACATTCTTCATCGCGCTGGCCTCTCAATTTCCGCCCCCGATCCACATCGCCCCATTTCACAGGGCGATGTGGCTTGCCTGTCAGTCCGCTTCCGAAGAAGCGGGGCCAGACACCGCGACACGTGGGGGGCTTTCGTCCAACCCGTCCGGGTCGAGATCGACCTTGTCTGGGACCGCGCCTGGCCGAAAGCGGAGATAGATGGGCAGGTTGAGCACGGTTTCGTCCGGAAGCAGCACCGTGCAACCGAGCCGGTCGGCCAGGGCCTGCAAGATCGCCTGATCGTCCAGCTGATTGAGCGCCGCCTGGTCGCGCAAGACGAACAGCGCTGCCATCAAGCAGTACTGTCCACGTGTCGGCCAGATCTCGACGCGCACGTCGCGGTACGTGTCCGACCACATGCCGCCGCCCCGCTTGATTTCGATAAGTTCTTTGGGCACGGCGAGCGCACCGGCCAAGGCTGTGGCAAAAGCTTCGTCGCCGATGCAATTCTCGATGAAGATATCGCGCCAGATCGTCATTAGCCCCTTTCTCCGCGCGCGACGCGCCGCTGGTCTGAGCTTGGCTTTGGCCATTTCAGG
>JAABUQ010006736.1_pt1 | contig 17156 bp, 15 predicted proteins | sample 5560001 | NCBI WGS metagenome assembly JAABUQ01 (sample SAMN10711888, study PRJNA513371) | rock metagenome | isolation source: Antarctica rocks | place: Antarctica: Victoria Land, Finger Mt nord | collected 2015-12-18
CGGAGGGGAACAACGCTGCTACTGCTCGATATGGCGTATCGGCTCCTTCAGGAGTGCAGGCAGGCCTTCACCCGCCGCGATACGCCGCCTCTCTCAAACCGTCGTCACCCAAATTCGGACATAGCTCCCCTGTCCCGATTGGGTGAGGGTTTGCATGAGTTCAGGGAGGGATCGGGTGGCACAAGGGACCGGGCAGGGGCCGGCACGGGATGCAGCCCGGCCGTGGATGCGCCGGGATGGCCAGCCTGCTACCGCCTACACCTGGCACGTCGCCGCCGGCTGCGTCCTGGTCGTCGTGAACCTGGACCGCGACGGCTTGGCGCTCTGTCACCGACGACGCCGCAGACGTCGTCGGTGACCCCGCTGAACTGCAGCCCGACCTGCTGGCCCGCGTGCCGCCGATCGCCTATCAGGACAGCATGGGATGCTGGGACGCGCTGTGTGTCGGCCCGAAGGGGACCTTCGCGGGCTTCGTGCCGATTGGAGCGACGAGCGAAGCGGAATTGCGTGCAAGCCGCTACCGTACGTTTCCGCGTCGTTGGGCCTTCTGACCCAACCAAGGCGGCAGTTGCCGCCGCGCAGACACGCGGGAAAGCAGCGCAGACCGTTACCAGCGTCCTGCAAGAAGTCTCGAAACCCATGATGGGTGAGAGAGGATGGCGCGTTGTGCTGCTGCGCTTGGCACATGCCAAGCCCTCCTTGCCGACCGCCAAGGTACCATATGGGCTGCCTATGTGCCTCCCATGACTCCGGCCGAGACATCGGCGCCAGCGAACAGGAACGCGATCTTGGCCATTGATGATACAACCGGCGGCGAACGGTCCTCTCGCCTGGCTTCCGAGGATGCGAGACGTGAAGGCGCACGCATCAGCGGCGAGCTAGCCGGTCTTGATGACGGAACCGACCCGTTCGTTGCCGCTGTACGGGCGACACGGATGCCCATGATCATCACGAAACCCCGAGAGGCCGACAATCCCATCGTGTTCGCCAACGATGCGTTCTGCAACCTAACCGGCTACGCGCGGGAGGAGGTCCTTGGCCACAACTGCCGCTTCCTGCAGGGACCCGAGAGCGATGCGGCGGCGGTTGACCGCATCCGTGCCGCGGTCAACGCGGCCGAGCCGATCGAGATCGACATCCGCAACCACCGCAAGGACGGTTCGCTGTTCTGGAACCGGCTGCTGGTCGCCCCGGTGCGCGATGCGGGCGGGGTGGCCTACTTCTTCGCCAGCCAATTCGACGTCACCCTTGAGCGCGAAAACCTTGCCGCTCGCACCCGCGAGCTGGCCGAGGCGCAGGAAAGGCTGCGCACCGGGGCCATGGAGCGCGAGCGGGTCGAGGAGGCGCTCCGGCAGTCGCACAAGATGGAGGCCATCGGCCAGCTCACCGGCGGCATCGCGCACGACTTCAACAACATGCTCCAGGCCATCGGCGGCAGCCTGGAACTGATGCGCCAGCGGATGCAGCAGGGGCGTGCGGACGATGCTGTCCGCTTCGTGGACGGGGCGTGCAAGACGGTGCAGCGCGCGGGGGCGCTGACCAACCAGCTGCTTGCCTTCGCACGTCGGCAGGCGCTGCAACCCGAGCCGGTCGTGCTCGACACACTGGTCGAAGGCATGGGCGAGCTGATCCGGCGCACAGTGGGGCCAGGCGTGCTGGTGGAACTGCGTATGCGCGATGGCGACTGGACGGTGCTGTGCGATCCCAACCAGTTGGAGAGCGCGTTGCTGAACTTGGCCATCAACGCCCGGGACGCCATGCCCGATGGCGGCAGGCTGACCATCGGCACCGAGGACGTGCAGTTGCAAGCCGGAGACATAGCTGGCCAGGATGGGGCAAAGCCAGGCGCCTACGTGGAACTCTCCATTGTCGATACCGGCATGGGCATGGACGAAGCCACCCGGGTGCGCGCCTTCGAGCCTTTCTTCACCACCAAGCCTACTGGGCAAGGGACGGGGCTGGGCCTGTCCCAGCTTTATGGCTTCGTGCGGCAGTCGGATGGCGTCGTGCGCCTCGACAGCGCTCCAGGCCAGGGCACGACCGTAAGGCTCTACTTGCCCCGTCATGGGTCCGTGACCGTGTTTGAGGAGCAGCGTGCGCCGCAATGGGAACCGGTCGAGGCCAGCAAGACAGGATCGGTGCTGCTGGTGGACGACGAGGAAGCCGTGCGCGCTGTGGCGGCCGAACGGCTGCGTGATTTGGGTTATGCGGTGCTGGAGGCGAAGGACGGATCGGCGGCGCTGCGGGTGCTGCGCGCAGGCGCGCGGGTGGATGTGCTTGTGACCGACGTGGGCCTGCCCGGCGGGCTGAACGGGCGCCAAGTGGCCGATGCGGCGCGCGAGCGCCGGCCGGGGCTGCCCGTGCTGTTTATCACAGGCTACGCCGGCGGTGCGCTGGAGCAACAGCTTGCGCCGGGGATGCAGGTGATCAGTAAGCCGTTCGCGCTGGACACGCTGGCTGCCAAAGTGCGGGCTATGCTCGAAACGACTGGCGGATAACGGATCACCTCACAGGCCGCTCAGAATTGCAGGCTAGCGGCCTTTCATGCGGCATTCACCTTTCGATGCCTAAGAGAACCCAGGGACCGACGACAGGTTGCCATTGGCCGAACTGATGCAGAACGCTGGAAATGATGGTTTGGCCGCAGCACGGCGTGGTGCCCTCGCTAGGCCGAACAGCACCTGCAGTTCGGTCCGGCCATGCAGCGGATGACGCTAGCCAGGCCGGCTGGAACGCCGTGTTTTGGTCGTTATCGCTAACAATTTCGAAGCTGGTGTCAGCCGAAAAGAGTGCCTGTCCGCTCTCCCGCCCGGCAATCAAGGTGTCCGTCTTGCCGTCCGTGGTCCAGGGTTTCCGGACACATTGGACGTGACTGCCTTGGCTTCGTTTGACGGACACCCCTGGCCCTGGCTGCCGATCAACGTGCTACGGCGTCAGATGGCCAATCTACATAGCTTCGTGGTTACAGGGCCTGGTTGGAATGCAGCGATAGCGGACGACCTGCCGCCATCGTTGCACATGGATGGATGTGGTCGGTTGTTCCGCCGCTTCTGTCTTGTGAACGAACGTGCCGCGCCTAGCCTACTGCGAACCGCACCGTGGCGGGCTTGCCACTGACCGTAAGCTGAATTATCGCCGTCACCTTTCCGGAGGCTGCCGCGGCCAGCTTGCCCGTCAGGCTGTTACCCTCACCTGGGGTAAGCGCCACCTCCTCGCGCTTGCCCGCAGCCAGCACAGTCGCCTTGCCACCGAGTTGTGCGCTCAGCACCGGCTTCCCGTCCTGGTCCATGACGTAGGCCGCCACCTGATCGCCGTGGATGACCAACTCCACCCATTGATCGCCGCTGCTCTCGGCGACGACGCCGCCGTGCGCTGCCGGGGGCGGGGCACCGTGCGCCGAGGCCAAGGCGGGACTGAGCAGCAGAGAAAGGGCAAAGGCGATCTGGCGAAGCGTCATAGTTGCATTCCTTCATTGATGTGAACTGGACACGCTCATGCGAACGGGCACTAAAGCCGGTCGGCCCTGTCCGACCGGCCCTGTCCGGGTTTGCGTTCCGGGAGGGCTGGAGACGCTAATGGGCCGGGGCAGGGTGCTTGGCCTGCCAGGCCTGGAACTCGCGTATCTCGCGCTCCTGGTCGGCGATGATCTTCTCGGCCATCTCGCGTATCTCCGGGTCCTTGCCCTCGCGTAGGTAGAGGCGGGCCATGTCAATCGCGCCCTGATGGTGCGGCGTCATCATAGCGACGAAGTCGCGGTCGGGATCGCCCGTCATGGCCTGGGGCGCCATCATCGCCTGGTTCATGCGTTCCATGGCGGCCATCATCTCCTGATGGCTTACGCTCATCGCCTGCCTTCCTGGCATAGCCATGCCGCCAGGCATGGTCATGCCTGGCTTGGGCACCTGTGCCAGGGCCGCCGGGCCTACTCCGGTGGCTGTGGCAATGAGCAGTGCCGCAGCAATGTGGATCGTATTGGACTTCATGGATTTTATGCTCCGTGGTCAAACCCGGGCGCGGGACGCGACCGGGCTTTGGTGTGCGGCGCCATTCGGATGCCGTTTGCGGATGCGAGGGCGCGCGGCACGAACCATTGCTGCCCGGCGGCGCGGCATCAGAACGCCTCTACGGGCCGCAGCCCGTCGGCGTCGGGCTGCATCAGCCGCTCCAGCGGCTTGCGACCGAGGTGCAGGAACAGAACGGGGGTCAGCAGCGTGTCCAGCAGCGTGGCGCTGACCAGGCCGCCGAAGATGGTGATGGCGACGGGGTGCAGGATTTCCTTCCCCGGCGCGTCCGCCCCCACGATCAGCGGCAGCAGCGCGAACCCGGCGGACAGCGCCGTCATCAGCACCGGCGTCAGCCGCTCCAGGCTGCCGCGCACCACCATGTCCGGCCCGAACGCGCAGCCCTCATGCAGGACCAAGTTGATGTAGTGGCTGACTTTCAGGATGCCGTTGCGCGCCGAGATGCCGGTCAGCGTGATGAAGCCGACCATGCTGGCGACCGACAGCGGCTGGCCAGCGATCCACAGCGCCGCGACGGAGCCGATCAGCGCCAGCGGCACCCCGCCCATGATGAGCAGCGCCAGCACCGCGGAGCGATAGCGCGAGTAGAGCACCGTGAAGATCATCGCCAGGCTGACCAGCGAGAGCATGCCGATCAGCTTGGCCGTCTGCTCCTGCGCCTGGAACGTGCCCTCTAACTCGACGGAGTAGCCCTGCGGCAACCGCATCCGCGCGGCCTCGGCCCGGATCGCCTCGATGATGCGGGCCATGTCGGAGCCGTCCGTGTTGGCCTGCACGACGATGCGGCGGCGGCCGTTCTCGCGCAGCACCTGGTTCGGCCCGTCCCCCTCCTCCACGTCGGCGAAAGTGCGGAGCGGCACCCGGCCCTTGGGCGTCTCGACCAGCAGCCCGGCCAGCGCCTCCGTCGTGCGCTCCGGGTCGGACAGGCGCAGCACCACGTCGAACCGCTTCTGCCCGTCCACGACCTGGCTGACCACCTTGCCGTTGCTGAGCTTCTCCAGCGTGTCGGCCAGCGCCGCCGGGGTCACGCCGTAGAGGGCGGCCCGGTCGTAGTCGAGCCGCACCTGGAGCTGCGGCACGCGCACCTGCCGCTCCACCAACAAGTCCACCAGGCCGGGGATTGCCGCCATGCGGACGCGCAGGTCCTCGGCCAGGCCGCGCAGGGTGTCGAGGTCGTCGCCGAACAGCTTGACGGCGATGGCAGCGTTCACGCCGGACAGCAGGTGCTCCAGCCGGTGCCCGATGGGCTGGCCGATGTTGAAGGCGGCCGGCAGGACGGCCACGCGCTGCCGAAGATCGGCCAGCACCTGCTCCTTCGGACGGCCCGGGCGCAGGTCCACGTCCATCTCCGTCGAGTGGACGCCCTCGGCGTGCTCGTCCAGCTCGGCCCGGCCGACCCGGCGGCCAACGGACCTCACCTCCGGCACCTCCATGATGAGCCGCTCGGCGATGCCGCCCAGCCGGTTGCTCTCCGCCAGGCTGATGCCGGGCTGGAAGGTCATGCTGACCGTCAGCGTGCCCTCGTTGAACGGTGGCAGGAAGGCGCGCGGCAGGAACCAGGCTCCCCCCCCGGCCAGCAGCACCAGCACGGCCACGATGCCCCCGAGCGGCGCCAGCTTGTCGAAGGACCAGCGCAGCAGCCGTGCGTCCCAGCGCTTCAGCACGCGCACCAAGGGGCTTTCCCGCTCGGCCAGGCGCTTCATGCCGGGGATCAGATAGTAGCAGAGCACCGGCGTCACGGTGACGGACGTGACCAGGCTGCCCAGGATGGAGACGATGTAGGCGACGCCCAAGGGCGCGAACAGCTTGCCCTCGATCCCTTGCAGCGCGAACAGCGGCAGGAACACCAGCACCACGATGATGGTGGCGTAGATGATGCCGGAGCGCACTTCCTGGCTGGCCGCTGCCACCACTTCCAGCATCGGGCGCGGGTTGCCCGCCTCGCGGTTTTCCTTCAAGCGGCGGAACACGTTCTCCACGTCCACCACGGCGTCGTCCACCAGCTCGCCGATGGCGATGGCGAGGCCGCCCAGCGTCATCGTGTTGATGGACAACCCGGACAGGCGGAACACCAGCACCGTGAACAGGATGGAGATCGGGATGGCGAGCAGCGAGATCGCCGTCGTCCTGACGTTCAGCAAGAAGGCGAACAGGACCACCGCCACCACGATCACCGCGTCGCGCAGCGCGTCCTCCACGTTGCCGATGCTGGCCTCGATGAAGTTGGCCTGACGGAACAGCACCTGGTCGGCGCGCACGCCTTGCGGCAGCGTGCGCCCGAGGTCGGACAGCGCCGCCTCGACCGCTTTCGTCAGCGGCACGGTGTCGGCGCCGGGCTGCTTCTGCACGGACAGGATCACGGCGGGCTTGCTACCTGCGCCGGCGTCCCCGCGCTTGAACCGGGCTGCGAAGTCCACCGTCGCCACCTGGCCCAAGGTAATGGCCTGTCCGTCGCGCATGGTCACGACGAGGCTGCGGAGGTCCTCAATGCGCGTGGTGCGGCCGATGTTGCGGACCACGTACTCCGCCCGGTTCTGGTCCACGAAGCCGCCGCCAGTGTTGGCGCCGAACTGCTTGACGGCTTTCTCCAAATCGTCGAGCGACACCTCAAGCCGGGCCATCTGCGCGACGTTGGGCGTGACCTGATACTGCCGCACCTCGCCGCCGATGGGGATGACCTGGGCAACGCCGGGGATGGCCAGCAGGCGCGGACGCACGGTGAAGTCGGCCAGCTCGCGCACCTGCATGGGTGTCACGCCGGACGCGGCGTCAGCGGTCATCGCCAACAGCATGACCTCGCCCATGATGGACGTGACCGGCCCCATCTGCGGCACCACGGCGGGCGGAAGCTGCTCCCGCACGGAGGCGATGCGCTCAGCCACCTGCTGCCGGTTGCGGTAGAGGTCCGTGCCCCAGGCGAACTCGACATAGAGGATGGACAGGCCGACGCCGGACACCGAGCGCACGCGCTCCACGCCGGGCATCCCGTTCATCGCGGTCTCCAGCGGGTAGGTGACGAGCTGCTCCACCTCCTCCGGCGCCATGCCCTCGGCCTCGGTCATCAGCGTGACGGTCGGGCGGTTCAGGTCGGGGAACACGTCCACCGGCATCCGGCTCAGCTCGAAGCCGCCATAGGCGACCAGCACCGCCGCGGCGACCAGCACGAACAGGCGGTTTTGGAGGCTGCCGTGGACGAGGACGCCGAAGAAGCGTCCCATCAGCGGTGCTGATCCAAACGGATCATCGGACCTGTCCCAGTAGCTCGGCACCCTGTACGACGATGCGCGGCGCCGGGTCCGCCGGCAGCCCGCCCAGCACCAGCACGCGCCCGGCATCCAGCGGCCGGACGCGCACGGACCGCGCCACGAACCGTTCGGCCGAGACGTGGTCCCACACCGCCGGCAGCCCGTTCGCGGCGCGGACCACGGCGGCGCGCGGCAGGGCCACCCCATGTTCCCGTGCGCCGTCCAGCTCGGCGGTGACGGTCACAGGGGAGCCGACCGCAAGGCCAGGCGGCGGGTCGTCCACCCGGAACTGCAGCGGCACCGCTCCCTGCCGCAAGGTCAGCCCGCGCCCGATGAATGTGACGGCGAGCTTGGTGCCGTCGGCGGTGATAGCAGACGCCTTGCCCACCTGCCTGGCCAGGGCGGGGTCGGTCAGCACCGCCTCCACCCACAGGCGGGCGGGGTCCACGATCTCGAACAGCACGTCCTTGCTCTCGACCAGGGCGCCGACCTGGGCGTTGGCAACCGCGACCACGCCCGACACCGGCGCGCGCAGCACCTCGCCTCCCGTGAGCGAGGGTGCCAGCGCGGCACGGCGGCGGCGGGCGCCGTCCAGCTCCAGCCGGGCCTCGTCAATGTCCTTGCCCGGCACGCTGCCGGCCAACGCGGACAGCCGGGCCACCTTGGCTTGCGCAAGCCGCACCGCGGCGTCCAGCTCCGCTACCTGCGCCTGCACGCCGCCGCGCTCGACCGCGCCGATGCTCGGCGTGACCACGGCCAGTACGTCGCCCTGCTGCACGCGCTGCCCCAGCTGCGCCAGGCCACGCTCGCCGGCGCCGACCCGTCCGGGCTGGCTGGCCTGCACGCGCCCGGCCGCCTCCGGGTCGGCGACCACCTGGCCGATCACCTGGACCGTGCGGGCCGCCTCGTCCGCAGTCGCCAGCACGGTGCGGATGGCCAGCACGCGCTGCGCGTCCTTCGGCATGGACACGCTGCCGTCTGGCTGGCGCCGCGGCGCGTCGGTCGCGGCTGGGGGTGCCGCTTCGTCGCCGTCGTGCCCGGGATGCGCCAGCGCCGCCCCTGCGACCAGCAGGCCGGACAGCAGCGCCATGCCGCCCATCGCCACCCGCCAGCGCCCGCGCGCCTGGAACAGCAGCGTGGTGAACACCCCCAGCAGGAAGCCGAAGCCCGCAATGACTGGCCCGCGCCGGTCGCCCAGGGACGCCTGCACCCCCGCTTGCACCCGTGCCCACGGCCCAGCCGGGGCAGCATTGGCAGCATGGCTGTCCGCGGGAAGGTCCAGGCTGGCGTCCAACAGGTCGGCGTCGCTGTCCGCGGTCACGGTGAACACCAGCGCGTGCCGGCCCGGCTGGGCCAGCCAGGGCGCTTGCAGGCGGTAGGTGCCGTCCGGCTGCGGCTCCGCCACCGCGGTCGCGTTGCCCTCGCCCACCTCGATCTTGGCACCCTCGACCGGCTCGTTCGTGGCGAAGCGGTCGAGGTGAAGTACGGCCGCCCCGCCCCGCACGGTAATAACCAACTCGAATAGGTCGGAGTGCGCCTCTGCCCGCGGCGCGGCGGTGCCGGACGGCGCGGGGGGCAGCTCGTCGCCGTGGCCCGGATGCGCCCGCACAGGGGCAGCATGAAAAATGGCGGCAAGGGCCAGCATGGCCAGGAGGGAGAAACGAAGGCCGGTCATGGCAGGAATCCCAGGGCTTGGTTGACGCGGGAGCGGGCCTGGCGCACGGCGATCTCCGCGCGGCCCTGCGCCACCTCCGCCTCGGTGGCGAGAACGCGCACGCGGATCACGTCGCCCAACCCCACCTGGCCGCCGCGGAAGGCGGTTTCGGACAAGCTGCGCTGCTGGCGCAGCACGGCGGCCCGCTGCCGGGCGGTCGCGAGCGCCCCGCGCACGGCATCCAACTCGATCCGGGCACGGGCGGCTTGCAGCTCCACCTGGCGCCGTATGTTCGCCGCAGCCGCAGTGGCCTCGGTCAGCTCGGCCTCCGCCGCTGCCTGGCGGGGCGCATTGCGCGCTTCGGTCGCGAACGGCAGGCGGAACTGGATCCCGACGCGGTTGTCGTAGAAGCTGGTTCCGGCCTCGCGCGAGCTGCGTCCGAGCAGGCCGACTTCGGGGCTTTCCCGGACTTGCAGGGCCGTCAGCCGCCGGTTCGCCTCGGCCATCGCCACGGCGTGGTCCGCTTCGGCGACCCGCGGGTGGATGGGCGCGCGCGCCGCTTGCAGCGCATCCTCGTTCAGCGCAGCGGCGTCTGGGTCAAGGCCGGTCAGCGAGCGGAACCCCAGCCGGGCGCCCTCCAGCGCCGCACGGCGCTCGCCTAGGGCGATCTCGGCCTCCATACGGTCCAGCCGGGCGGTCAGAAGCTCGGCCTCGGCGGCGTCCCGGCCACGCACGCGCCGGGCCACGTCGCCTTCCAGGGTCCGCGCGTCCCGCAGCCGAGCCTCGGCGCCGGCCAGCTCCACCCCGGCCAGTGCCACGGCGGCGAGGGCCTCGCGTACCTCGCCGGCCACGGCCAGCCGCTGCGCCTGCTGCTGCGCGGTCAGGCGGGACAGGTCGGCATCGGCCACGCGGCGGCTCGCCGTGCCCTCGCCCGGCAGCCACAGCGGGGTGGCGAGCGACAGTTCCGCCTCTCGGCCGCCATGGGCGTTGTTGAAGCCGTCCGTCGCGAAGCCGCCGCCGAGCGAGGGCGGGTTCGGGGTGATGCTGTCTGCGCTCCGTCCCCGGGCCGCAGCAGCCGCCTGCCGGCCAGGCACGCCAGCCAGCTCCGGGCTGCGTGCCCAAGAGGCGTCAACCGCGGCCCGGAGCCGCGCCACGGCCTCTGCCTGCGGCAGGGCTGGCGGCGGCGGGACAGGACGGGCCGTGGGCAGGGCGGCACGCAATGCCGGGGCCAGGGCGCCCTCCTCGTCCGGGCGGCTGGAGGGAATGCCTGGGGCAAGGCCAGAGGCGCCCGCGCCGGCAGCGCCCGGCAGTCGCAGGTCTGACACGCTGGGTTGCCGTCCAGGGGCAGCCGGGGCCGGGGGCGCCGCACCTGGTGAGGGTGCCGCAGACCCGGGTCCAACCGGGGACAAAGCCCTGGCGCCTGGGGAGATGAAGCCCTGAGCGCCAGCTACTCCTGTCAGCGCGGGAAGCGCCGCCACAGCCAGGAGGAGCGCCGCTCTCACGTCACGGCCACCACGAACGGCACCGTGCGAACCTGGCCGCCAGCCGGTGTCAGGGCAAGCGCGGCGGACACCTTGGCCTGCCCATCGGGCAGGGCATAAACGCCGGTGGCCGGCGCCGCGACGGGTGCGGCATAGGCCGGAACCGCAAGCGCGAGCGCCAGCAGCGCCGCGCGGATGGTGGAGATGGGCATGGTGGTCCTCGTCGTAGGTCCGCGCGGGGCGCGGGCAGGTCCGTTCGGCTGGCGGCTCGGGCGCGCACAAGGCGCACGCCGGGCGTCGCGGCCCGCCGGAGGGCAGGCCTAGCGAAGGGGGACGGGTCTAGGCGGGTCGGCTTCGCCCAACGGCACGACGCCCACGGGTGTGCCCGTAGCCGGGGAGGTCCAAGCGGCGGGGGACGCAGGCGGCAACCAGCCCGCGTCCATCGGAAGGACTGCCATGCCCAGGCAGGATACGGCGCAGTCCGCGTCCATCAGGCAGCCCGGGCAGTGCGAAGGCTGTTTGACCAATCCGGCCACGGTAGCGCCGTCCCAACCGTGTGCAGCACGCACTGCGTGCCGATGCGCCGACCCATCGGCATGGACGTGGGACACGGTTCCGGGCGTCGGCTGGTGCGCGGTCCCGGACGCGAACGCGGGCGTGCCCAGCCCGGCGACCAGCACCAGGACCAGCAGCCACGCGCAGCGGCGGAAGCGGGCCAGGACCATACCCTGACCATACCGGCCGCGGCGGCGCGCTGTCGAGTTCGGCACCGCGCAACCGTGCAGCGTGCCGCTCACATTCCAGGGCGCATGGAACGGCATGTCACAGCGTTGCCGCGCGGAGCCGCAGGGCGTTGGCGATGACCGACACGGAGCTGAGCGACATGGCCAGGGCGGCGACCACCGGGCTGAGCAGGAGGCCGAACACCGGATACAGCACGCCGGCCGCCACCGGGATGCCGACGGCGTTGTAGGCGAAGGCGAACACCAGGTTCTGCCGGATGTTGCGCATGGTCATCCGGCTCAGGGCGCGTGCCCGCGCGATGCCGGCCAGGTCGCCCTTCACCAGGGTGATCCCGGCGCTCTGGATCGCCACTTCGGTCCCGGTGCCCATGGCGATGCCCACGTCGGCCTCCGCCAGCGCCGGCGCGTCGTTCACGCCGTCGCCGGCCATGGCGACCACGTGGCCGTCCGCCTTGAGCTTGGAGACGATCCGGTGCTTGTCGTCCGGCAGCACGTCGGCATGCACGTCCTCGATGCCCAGCGTGCGTGCCACCGCCTCGGCGGTCGTGCGGTTGTCCCCGGTCAGCATGACGACGTGGACGCCCTCGGCCCGCAGCGCATCGAGGGCCGCGCGCGTCGTCGGCTTGATCGGATCGGCAACCGCGATGACGCCCCCTGGCCGGCCATCCACGCCCAGGAACAACGCGGTCGCGCCGTCCCGCCGCAGCGCGTCGGCCTGGCCCGCCAGCGTCCCCAGCTCCACGCCGGCGTCCGCCATCAGCCCGGCGTTGCCCAGGGCGACGGCATGTCCGTCCACCGTGCCGGTGATCCCCTTGCCCGTGACGGAGGCGAAGCCGGACGCATCCAGCGCCGGGGCGCCAGACGCCTTGGCCGCCGCCACGATGGCCGCGGCAAGCGGGTGCTCGCTCGACCGCTCCAGGCCGGCTGCCAGCGCCAGCAGCTTGGCTTCGCTGATGCCCGGCGCCGCGATGACCGCAGTCACCTTGGGCCTGCCCTCGGTGAGGGTGCCGGTCTTGTCCACCACCAGGGTGTCCACCTTCTCCATGCGCTCCAGCGCCTCGGCGGACTTGACCAGGATGCCCAGGCCGGCCCCCTTGCCGACGCCCACCCCGATGGACATCGGCGTGGCCAGCCCGAGCGCGCAGGGGCAGGCGATGATGACGACCGACACGGCTGCGATCAGGGCGTAGGACAGTGCCGGCGGCGGCCCCCAGACCGCCCATCCTGCGAAGGCCAGCCCGGCGATGGCCAGCACGGTAGGGACGAACCAGCCCGCGACCCGGTCGGCCATGCGCTGGATCGGCGCCCGGCTGCGCTGGGCCTCGGCGACCATGGCGACGATGCGGGCCAGCATGGTGTCCGCGCCGATCTTGTCAGCGCGCATGACGAGCGAGCCGGTGCCGTTGACGGTGCCGCCGATCAGCTTGTCCCCGGCGGCCTTGGCGGACGGCATGGACTCGCCCGTTACCATGGACTCGTCCACGGCGCTGCTGCCTTCCAGGGCCGTGCCGTCCACCGGGATGCCATCGCCGGGGCGGACGCGCAGGCGATCGCCGACGGCCACTTGGGCAATGCCGATCTCCTCGTCCTCGGCGCCGTCCCGCACGCGGCGCGCGGTCTTGGGCGCCAGGTTCAGCAGGGCGCGGATGGCGCCGCCGGTCTGCTCGCGGGCGCGCAGCTCCAGCACCTGGCCGAGCAGGACCAGCACCGTGATGACGGCGGCGGCTTCGTAATAGACCGCGACCGTGCCGCCCATGCCGCGGAAGCCCGCGGGGAACAGGCCCGGCGCAAAGGTGGCGGCCAGGCTATACAGGTAGGCCGCCCCGGTCCCGAGCGCGATCAGGGTGAACATGTTCAGGTGGCGTGTGACGAGCGACGCCCAGGCGCGCTGGAAGAACGGCCAGCCTGCCCAGAGGACGACTGGTGTGGACAGAACAAATTGTATCCAGATGGAGGCCTGCATCGGCACCAGGCGGTCCAGCCCGAGCGCCGGGACGTGGCTGCCCATCTCCAGGATGAACACGGGCAGGGCGAGCACCAGCCCGATCCAGAACCGGCGTGTCATGTCGGCCAGCTCCCGGTTGGGCGGGGCCTCTGCCGTGACCACGGCCGGCTCCAGCGCCATCCCGCAGATCGGGCAACTGCCGGGGCCGGCCTGGCGGATTTGCGGGTGCATGGGGCAGGTGTAGATCGCGCCGGGCTTGGCCGGGATTGCCGCCGGCTTGGGTTGGGCTGCCGCTGGCTGGGATGCCAGATACTTCGCTGGGTCCGCCTCGAACTTCGACCGGCACCCGGCGGAGCAGAAGTAGTAGGTCGTGCCCGCGTGCTCGAAGCGGTGCTTCGACGTGGCCAGGTCCACCGTCATGCCGCACACCGGATCGGTGACTGTGGCCGCCGCGGCAGGCCCGGCGACCTTGCCGCCACCACACCCGCAGCAGCCGGAAGCCTTGTTGTGATCGTGGCCGTCCATAGCGCCGCTCTCCTGGACGGCCCTAAGTGTGCCCGCCGGAGTAGGACATGGTGCTTGCCACCGTGGGAAGGTCAAGGACCCGGGCCTCCGGCGTATTAGCAGACCGACTAACCGTATTTGGCGGGCCGGCGACGGCCTGGCGGAGCGTAGGTCTACCTCTGCCAGACCGAGTAGGCCGCTCTCGGGCGCTCGCCACCTTCGCGGTGCGGATGTCGGTCGCCCCAGAAAATCAGCCGGAGAGAAACCATGCTCAGCAAGACCTACTTGGCGTTCATCGCCGCTATGCTCATTGCTGGCCCGACGCTAGCCAGCGCGCAAACCCCGCAGAACCGCGCCGTTCACCATCCAGACGGCGCCGCCGCCACGGCCGATGCCCCTGCCAGTCCGATGGGATCGGCAGGCATGGCCCAGATGATGCCGATGATGCGGGGCATGATGGCCGCCGACCATGTCGAAGGCCGTATCGCTTATGAGAAGGCGGAACTTGCGATTACGGACGCGCAGTTGCCGCAGTGGAACGCCGTCGCCGCCGTGCGCCGGGCGAATGCGAAGGTCATGCAGGATGGGATGGCCAAGATGGCGAAGGACGGCATGCCATCGGCAGCGCCGGCCCGCGGCGACATGATGCTCATGATGATGTCGGAGCGGGTCGAGGGCATGAAGAAGCTCCTTACCGCCAATAAGGCCCTCTATACGGTCCTAGCCCCGGATCAGCGCAAGACCGCAGACGAGATGATGGCCAGCCCCATGGGCGCGATGTGATCAGAGGCCGGCACGGACACACGGCGAGGACGTAAGCCATGCACCTCCAAGACGTCCTTTACTACGGGTTCTGGGCGGGCCTGTTCTTCCTGATGATGCGGTTCGGCTGCGGGGCTCACATCATGGGCCACCACCGCCACCACGACATGGTGCCAGCAGGAGCGGAGACGCCGACCGACCGTCCTACCAGCCAGCCGCAAGGTGAACGCCAGGACGAGGAGCATTGATGATGGACACCATCAGCCTTCAAGGGATCGGCCCGCCCGCGATCCTGAGCCCCAAGCACCATGTCCGGATGATTCCCGTCCTGGCCCTGGGCATGGCCCTCAGCCTGTTCTTCCTGATCTCATTCCTGATCTGCGTGACGACATATTTCATCCCAGGGCTGCCGGTCAGCCACGCAATGCTGAACCTCCTCCTGCCCGGCTTCGTATTGCTGACGTGGCAGAGCTTCTGCCTCGGTTTGGTGGAAAGCTTCGCCTGGGGCTGGTACGTCGCCCTGATCTTCGGGCCGCTCTACAACTTCTTCGTACTGCGCTGGTCATAAGGACGCGCGCGAGCGGCCCTGCCGCACTGGACCCGCGCGCCTTCGCGTTGCTGGTCCTGCTTCCCCTCCTTGCCCTGGTGCTCTCCGGGTGCGGCTTCAACAGCATCCCCACCTACGAGGAAGCGGCCAAGGCCAAGTGGTCGGACGTGCTGAACCAATACCAACGCCGCTCCGACCTCATCCCGAACCTGGTAGAAACGGTGAAGGGCTACGCCAAGCAGGAGAGCAGCGTGCTTGAGGCGGTCACGGCCGCACGGGCATAGGCGACGTCCGTGAAGGTCGACGCCAGCACCGTCAGCGACCCGGCAGCGTTCAAGAAGTTCCAGGACGCGCAAGCGCAGCTATCGGGCTCGCTTGGGCTCCTGCTCGCGATCTCGGAGAGCTATCCCGAGCTCAAGTCCAACCAGAACTTTCTGGCCTTGCAGTCGCAACTTGAAGGGACCGAGAACCGCATCGCGGTCGCCCGGCACGACTACATCGAGGCGGTGCGGCTGTACAACACGGAGCTGAAGACGTTCCCGGGCCGGATCTGGGCCTCGGTCTTCTACACCGGCAACAAGCCCATGGAGGAATTCACGGTCGCAGACAGCGTGAAGGCTCCGCCCCAAGTGAAGTTCTAGGACCGCCGGGATGATGCGCCACGCCGTCCTTGCCGTCGTCGCGTGGCTCTGCCTGACCGGCGCCGCCATGACCCAGACGTCACCGGCCGCGACTCTGACTTTCCCGGTGCTTTCCGGCCGCATGGTCGATGATGCGGGGCTGTTGCCCGCGCCGAATCGCGAGGCGCTCACGCAGTCTCTGGCCGACCTTGAGGCGAAGACGAAGGATCAGCTCGTCGTCGTCACCTTAAAATCTCTGCAAGGAACGGCCCTCGAGGATTACGGCTACCAACTCGGCCGCAAGTGGGGGATCGGACAGAAGGACAAGGACAGCGGCGTGCTGCTGATCGTGGCCGCGGCCGAACGCAAGGTCCGCATCGAGGTGGGATACGGACTCGAAGGCATCCTGACCGACGCGGCCATGAAGGTCATCATTGAAAGCAGCATCCTGCCGCGCTTCAAGGCCGGGGACTTCCCGGGCGGCATCAGGGCCGGCGCGGCAGGCATCGCCCAGCTCCTTGTGGGCGATGCGGGACCGCGGCAGCCGGCTCAGGCGGCAGCCGCTGGACGCCAGGGCACCGCCATGCCCGTTTGGCTCGTTATCATCCTTGGGCTTGCCGCTGTCGGACTGCTTATCGTCTGTACCGTCACCAGTGGTGGCGGCCTGTGCAGCGTCATCATGCAGATGCTGTTCGTCGTCGCCCTCTCCGGTAGGGGCGGTTCCTCACGCGGAAGGTCGTCCTCCTTCTCCGGGGGCGGCGGATCGTTTGGCGGCGGCGGAAGCTCGGGAAGCTGGTGAGCATGCCGGGATGATCACGGACAACGAAAGGACCCGCATCTCGGCCGCAATCCGCGACGCCGAGGCACGCACGGCTGGCGAGATTTTCTGCGTCATCGCCCGCCGTTCGAGCGACTACAGGCTCGTTCCCCTGGCGTGGGCGGCTGGCATCGCCCTGTTCTCGCCGTTGCCGCTCCCCTACCTGACCACCTGGTCGGCGCCGGTTGTCTACCTGCTGCAAATCATCGCCTTCCTGATCGTGGCTGTGGTCCTGTCGAATGATGGCTTGCGGTTCCGGATGGCGCCCCGGCAAGCAAGGCGAGACCACGCCCATGCGGAGGCGATGCGTCAGTTTCGCTCTCAGGGGATCGACAGGACGGAGCACCGGACGGGCGTGCTGATCTTTGCTTCCACCACAGAACGCTACGTCGAGGTCGTTGCAGATGAGGGCATCAACAGTAGGGTCCCGACTTCCGTCTGGGATGGCGCGGTCTCCGCGCTGGTGGTTGCCATCAAGGCGGGGCAGCCTGGTGACGGGTTCGTCGCCGCCATCCAGCAGTGCGGTGCAGTCCTCGCCGAGCATTTCCCGCCGGGCGCCCTAAAGCGTGACGAGCTGCCTGACAAGCTATTCGAACTCTAGCAGCCGGTATGTCGGCCTTGCCGCCGCCGCACCCGCAGCAGCCAGAAGCCTGGTCGTGGCCGTCCATGGCACCGCCTTCCTGGGCAGCCCTAAGCTCGACTTTGGCCATTTCTGGTCATGCGTTGATCCAGAAGTGCGGCTCTGATGCGATGTAGTCGAGAGCTGTGTCGAGCGGCATGGTTGCGATGCCGAACGGCCCTGGAGCGGCCCAGCGC
>JAABUQ010006737.1_pt1 | contig 17154 bp, 19 predicted proteins | sample 5560001 | NCBI WGS metagenome assembly JAABUQ01 (sample SAMN10711888, study PRJNA513371) | rock metagenome | isolation source: Antarctica rocks | place: Antarctica: Victoria Land, Finger Mt nord | collected 2015-12-18
TTTCCTGCGGGCGCGGATGTTCGGTCTTCTCGCCGGGCTTCGATGGTTCTTCCCGCTCGGGCGTGTCCGTATCCGATTTTTCCTCTTGTTCAGGCTCGTCCGGCTCCTCACCGCCAGGATCTTCGCCGGGGCCGAAAAAGAGCATGATCGGAGAGATTGCAGTGACGTCGGTTTCCACAGGGACCTCCTCAGGCTACTTCACCGGGTACGACGAATACGGACACCATGCCGCCGATCAGTGTGCGTCACATGAGCGATAATTGGCGATCAGGAAGAGAGTGGCACATTTTGAGGCCGTAGAAACAATGGACAAATCAGGCACGACAACATCCCTTGCTGCTGCAAGGGACATTCAAAGCGCTATCGTATCAGGAGAAAGAAATGGTGGAGATGGGGGGATTCCCCATGACCGCCAACGGGGACGAACGGGAGCGAACAGTACGGAGAAAAACGGGTATCGCTTCTCCGTACTGTTCGCTCCTGACAGCCGGTGTTTACTCGCCTTGGCTGTCAGCGTGGCTGTCAGCGCGCCTTCTCTGTTGCTCCCTTGCTATGGCGTCCCATCTCCTCATGAGCGCCTCCGGCGCTGCCGCCGGGCCGATGATCGTCTCGGCGACATCATAGTAGGCAGTACGAAAATTGGCGCGATCCTTGTACTCCCAGCCTGGGTGCGCCTCCTTGTGCAGGTCGTTCCACTCCTTCATTCGTGCTGTCCACTGCACAGCCTCGCTTCGCCCCTTCGCCTTCAATAGAGGCTTTAGCCCGTCTCGCTCTGCGACGAACCGGAAAAGGGTCAGCGTCTTCAGGGACGTGCGCCCCTGCTTGCCCCGAAGGTCATGGCGCAAACGCCGGTACGTCTCAAGCAACGTCTTCTCCGACACCCACGGGTCTACGGTGATCGTCACTTCTTGCCGCGTTGCGGTCCACGGATGGCCTGGACCGCCCAAGAGCGTAAATCTCGTCGAGCTGTCCAACGGATGAACGGGCGGCGGACTATCCGTGAGGATGAACCACATCGCCCATTCCCGCCCCCAGCCGTATTGCTTCACCAGCCGCTCGCCGCACAGGCGTAGATAGTCGAGCGTTGTCCCTTCATAGACCTCTATCTGTTCCTCCCCGAGCGTGACATTGTGTATCGCCAGCCCATCTGGCAGCGAAAGGCGAGAAGTCAGCGTTTCGCCCGTTCCCCTGTCTCTCAACTTCGCGACGCGCTCGAACCTTTCTGCACCGTTTTCCATGCCTGTAATTTCGACTTCTGGATGACCGGGAGGAGATTGAATCTGCCGCAATGTGGCGTATACGCCGGGGGAGATGCATTGCGCCGCAACTGACGTGGCCCATTCTTTCGCCGCGTCTGGTCGGAGCGTTTCGCCCCCAAGTATCTCCTCGCGGAACCTGACAACGTAGTCTTCTTCGCGGGCGAGGGCCGCGTAATACACGGCGAGGCCTCGCGCGCGTTCATTTTCGGCTTCGGATAGTTCGGCATAGAAGGGCCAGTCCAGAGTCAGTGTGCCTCCCGACTCGCGCGGGTTCCGCGCTCGATGTTGCTCCCCCTCTGCGGCGTTGGCGTTGGCGTTGGCCGCGAGGAACTCCTTGCAGGCCTCGACGACTTGGTCTTCAATTTCCCGTTTCCTGTCCCTATCCCTGTCCGCATCGGCCCATGCCCTTTCCTCTTCCTCACCCCCGACGTATCGCCATGCGAAAGCAAATATCGGGCTATCTGCCGGGAGGCCGAGCCGCCGGGCGATGCGCCCTTCGAACGAGACCGCGCCCTTCATCATTCTTGTGTGTCTCCAAGTATAAACGAACTTACTACAGCCATAATCTAACGTAGAGCGGCGCGGGCCGCAAGTAGCAAAAGGAGGCGAAAGCCAATGGTGACAGTGGAACGAGTATCAGCACGGAGCTCACTGATGAGCACCATTCGTGAAACGGAGGAATGGTCAGGCTATCCCGTCGCGACGTTGTACGAAATGGCAGCGCGCGGGGTGCCGGGATTCGTGAGGAATGGGCGCAATATCCGCGTCCATCGTCCCACCTTCGAGCGGTGGCTCGAGGAGCAGGCACAAGGGCCGCGTGATGCGGCGTAGGGCATGCCGATTCGCCCGACGCAAACGGGCGGATCAGCGGGAATCAAGTGGAATGGAGTTCGACACGATGATACCACTCTTCACCGGAATCGCAACCGAAGCAACGATGAGCGCGAAGCCGACCACCCGCGTGCGTGGCCTCGCGGCATGGAACCCCTCCGGGAAAACATCCGCACTTCTGACGCAGATTGACGCAATACTCAGCGAGTACCGCGACCACCTACCCCTGACGATCAGGCAGATCTTCTATCGCCTCGTCGCGTCCTGCGGTTACCCCAAAGACGCACACGGGTACGAGCGGCTCACCGAACTGCTCAATCGTGCCCGTCGCAGCGGTCGCGTGTCCTTCGCGGTCATCCGCGATGACGGCGGGACACAGATCGACCATGACGGATATTCCGGCAAGACGCACTTTCTCCGCGCCCTCCGCTACAGCGCACAAACCTTCGCCCGCGACCGCCTCGAAGGACAGCCGTGCCGAGTCGAACTCTGGTGCGAAGCGGCGGGCATGGTGCCGCAACTCGCGCGCGTGGCGGAGCCGTACGGCATCTCGGTCTACTCCTCAGGCGGCTTCGAGTCCGTGACAGAGAAGCACGGCGCGGCAGAGCGGTTCGTGGACGAGGAGCGCTCCACGGTCGTGCTGCACGTCGGGGATCACGACCCGTCAGGCGTCGCCCTCTTCGCGGCGCTCAACGAGGACGTGACGCAGATGTGCGCCGATCTGGGCGCGCCGGGGTGTGTCGCGTTCGTCCGTGTCGTCGTCACGCCCGCACAGATTGAAAAATACGGCTTGCCGGAAGCACCGGCGAAAGTGACCGACAGACGCGGACATTGGGAGGGCGGCACGGTGCAGGCTGAAGCGCTCGCGCCGGATCAACTCGCGGACGAGGTGGGTCGCGCGATAGAGGCACAGATCGACCGGGGCGCGCTCGCCCGCATCCGCGCGATAGAGGCTGCCGAGCGTGGGGAACTGCTCGCATTAATGGATCGGGCACTCGCAGCGGAAGGGGGCGGGCGATGAGCGGCTCCTTTCAGCGTTACACCCGCGATGACCCCTGCCCGATGTGCGGGCACTATGCCACCGATCCCGCTGGTCACTGTCACGGGATCATCGCGCCGGATAAGGAGTGGGCGCGCTGCACCCGTGCGGATGGCAGCGACGGCGCGATGTTGGATGAGCAGTGTTCGCCGTCCGCGTATGTCTATCGTCGCCAGGAGGATGGCTCGTATCGGGCATGGACGAAAGAGCCGCCCATGCAGCCGATCCGCGTGAAACGGCAGAGAGGGGGAGGGGGTACTCTTACCCCTCCCGCACACGATCAACACTGCAATGCAAAGCAGGATGCGAATAATATTGGCTGCACTCTCGCGGACTATGCATCGCTGAAACAGTTGTCGGTGGATTCCCTGCGGTCATATGGCCTGAGCGAGATACGGTACCTGGGCAACCCGGCGATCCGCATCCCGTACACGGATGAACGGGGCGCGGTGATTGCCACGCGGTTCCGTACGGCACTGACGAAGGGCGAGGGTCCCGATAACCGCTTCAAGTGGAAGGGCGGCGACAAGCCGTGCCTCTACGGCCTGTGGCGGCTCGACATCGCGCAGAAGGCCGGGTACGTCGTCCTTGTCGAAGGCGAGAGTGATTGTCACACCCTCTGGCATCACAGCATCCCGGCCGTTGGTATCCCCGGCGCGACGAATTGGAATGAGACGCGGGACGCTACCCACTTCGAAGGCATCCCGATCATCTATGTCGTGATCGAGCCGGACACCGGCGGTGCGGCGGTCAGGAAGTGGCTCGCGAAATCGTCCATCCGGGACCGCGTGCGGCTCGTCTCGCTCGGCGAGTACAACGATGCGTCCGCGCTACATGTCGCCGACACCGAGCACTTCCGCGAGCGGTTACAGTTCGCGCTCGCCGCCGCCGAATCGTGGGTAGACATCGCGGCGCGCGAGGCGGGGGCAGCGGGGCGCGAGGCGTGGGAAGCGTGCAAAGACCTCGCAGGGAAAGCGGACATCCTCGCGAATGTCGAGGCGGCGCTGAAAGAGACCGGCCTGGTCGGTGAGGCGCGCGCGGTGAAACTGCTTTATCTCGCGGTCGTCTCTCGCCTGCTGGACAAGCCGGCCTCCGTCGCCGTCAAGGGGCCGTCCAGCGGCGGCAAGTCCTATATGGTCGAGCGGGTGCTCGCCCTCTTCCCTGAGGACGCCTACTACGCGCTCAGCGCGATGTCCGAGCATGCACTCGCCTATTCCGACGAGCCGCTGGTGCATCGGATGCTCGTCCTCTACGAGGCTGCGGGCATGGCGGGCGACTTCGCCAGTTACCTGATGCGCTCGCTCCTCTCCGAGGGCTGCGTGCGGTACGAGACGGTCGAGAAGACGAAGGACGGCCTCAGGGCGCGTTTGATCGAGCGGGCGGGGCCGACCGGGTTGATCGTCACGACGACCGCCGTCCATCTTCACCCGGAGAACGAAACACGGCTCATCTCCCTCCCCGTCACGGACACGCAGGAGCAGACGGCGGCGGTAATGGACGCGCTGGCCGAGAACGCCGGTACACCTGTGGATTACGCGCCGTGGCACGCGCTGCAAGCGTGGCTGACAATGGCGGAGCATCGCGTCCTGATTCCCTATGCCAGGACATTGGCGAGCGCGGTCCCTCCCGTCGCGGTGCGGCTCCGGCGCGACTTCGGCGGGCTGCTGAACCTGATCCGCGCGCACGCCATTCTTCATCAGGTGAGCCGCGAGAAGGACACGGAAGGCCGGATTATCGCCACCGTGGACGATTATGCCGCCGTCCGGGAACTGATCGCCGATCTGGTCGCGGAAGGTGTCGAAGCAACCGTCGCGGCAACAATGCGGGAAACCGTAATTGCCGTCCGCGCATCGCTCGGCGGCGTTGCCGATGCGACCATTTCCGTCACTGCCGTAGCTCGCCACCTGAAACTGGACCGGAGCGCGGTCTCCCGGCGGCTCAATGCCGCCATTGATCGGGGCTACCTGAAAAACCTCGAAGAGAAACGCGGGCAACCGGCGCGCATCTGCCTCGGTGACTCGCTACCTGAGGATACCGATGTTCTGCCCTCACCCGATAGTTTGGGCGAGGCTTTGCATTGCAGTGATGCAGGTGTGCATAGGGGGATAGACGACCCCCCTCCCCCCCTACGTGAGCAGTCTGCCCTACCCGCGCGGGCCACGTCACGGCGAATCACTGAGAAGGACATGCCGCATATCTTCCCGACGATCCGAGAGGCGGCGACCAATGATTGATGCACAGACGATCCCCGATCCCGGTCTACCGCTTGCCGATGGCTACTACCTGCAACATGCCCGCGCACGGCTGTACGCGCTCGGTATCCACACGCCGGAAGCGTTCGCCGCGCGGTACGGCTTGGACGTGCGTGATCTCAGCGCGTTCGGGCTGCTTTGGATCGTAGACCGCGCGCAGGGCGAGCATGAGATGCGGCTCAACGCGCTGTACCGAGCCGGTTTGCCACAGTTTAGGAACGGCTCAAACGCCCCTAATCGGAAAGAGAATGCGGGATGAGCGGAAGAACATCGTAGTTGCACGAAGGTGTGCGGGAGTGAAGTCATGAGGAAGAAAAAAGATGTTAGCGACGCGTCGGCGCGCGCGTCCGTCGCAGTAAACAAAACGGTGGAAACGTTACCCAAAATCCAGGGTGCGGTCTGCGCGCAATGGCGGGTATACGAGGGGAAACGGCTCGGTCCGTACTATTTCCTGTTCTGGCGGGAGGGCGGAAAACTGCGGAAACGGTACGTCAAACGGGCCGACGTGGCAGCAACCATCGCCGCGTGTGCGGCATATCGCGAGGAACAAAGGGAACAGAGAACGAGCCATGCCGAACTGATGCGGTGGATTCGCGGGTACAACCAGACATGCAAGGAGATGGAACGATGGATACAGAACGCGCGGTAGCAGCACAGGCAGTCGTGCCGGTAGAAGAAGATGTGCGGGGTGCTCTAAGCCTCGCGCGCGAGATGGCCGAAGCCTACCAGGGATACGTCAAGTTCTATCACGAGCGGATGGAGAAGACGACCGCCGAGGCGCACTTGCTGGCCGTCGAGCCGGCCGACGATCAGTGGCTCAAACATGTGCAGGAGAGCGCCGCCGACCAGGTTTCGTGGCACGCTCTCAGCACCGTCGCGGAGCGCGACCCCGACCTCGCGCGGTGCGCGTGGGGGAGGATCGTGCAGGAAGCACGGGACGATCTGGCGAGCGGCAACCGGGCGGCGCGGGCGATGGAGGGGTACAACCACGACCCGTGGGACCGGGCGAAGTTCCTCGTGCTGCGCGAATCGCTGTCCGTAGAATGGCAGCCGCGCAACGGCATCGAGTGGATGCTGGTGGAGATGCTGGCACAGGCGTACTCGCTGTACGAGCGGGACCTGCATCTGGTGATGACGTACACGATGATGGAGGCGAGCCTGAACGACCACTACATTGCCAAGCAGAACAAGTACGAACCGCCGCGCCTAACGTCGGTGGAAGCGCTGGCGCGGGCGGAGCAGGCGATGGAACGCTATCAGCGGATGATTCTGCGGGTGCAGCGGGCATTGCGAGATCAGAGGCGATTCACACTGAACGTGGGGAGTGTGGGGCAATTGAACATCGGCCTCGTGCAGCAGAACGTCGTGTCTGATAGTGAGCGAGAGCGGAACGAATCGCCGATGATCGCGGGTAGGGCCGGGGAAAGCGCCTCATAGAAAGTGAGGGCGAGTGGCACGCAAACTCACGGAAAAACAGCAACGATTCCTCGAAGCGTATCTCGGACCCGCGAGGGCGAACGCGACCGAAGCAGCGCGCATGGCTGGCTATGCAGGGAACCGAACCACACTCGCACAGATCGGGAGCAAGACGCGACGACGGCCGCTGATTGTGGCGGCAATCGAGGCGGATCTTGAACGCTTCCGGCAGGAGTTGATGCGGAAATATGGGCTGGAATGGGACGAATCGTGACGGTTGTGACCGAGTTCGAGGACTAATACGCCGCCTTTCGTGGTCAAACTTGGTCATAAATCGCACAAAAACGGGCGATTCACGAAGATGGGGTTTAGACCGTCCTAACGAGGGAAACGGCAGAATTGCGGTTCGTATTTGCCTGACAATTTCGATAAATCTCGCGCGCGTGCGCATGGCGGGCCGCAACGTCGACCGCGTTCACGCCGAAAAATGCCCGTATGAAGGGGATAGGCCACTCACGATGCGAACGGATACGAACGCCAATAAAGGCGCATCCGTGTGACAAGGGGGAGACGCCATGGGTGGGTACGGCTCGACACGATGGAACGGGGTCCCGACCCGGCACTACACCGGTGAATGCTTCGATCTCGACCTGCGGCGGCTCGCGCCCTACCTCGCGAACGTCCCCACCCGGCTGGTCTGGCGATGGCAGTCGAACCGGGGACAGAAATCGAGCGTGAGCATCGGGTTCCCGGATCGGGACACGATGGTGCTCACCTATTCGGTCGCGCGAGGGGACGGTCCGGAGATGGCGGAGTATCGGGAAATCTCCCTGGCATGGACCGCGTGCACCTACGGTGGGGAGCGACCGTGGTTCCGCTGCCCCTCCTGCGACCGGCGAGTGCTGGTGGTCTATCTGCCACCCGGAAGCCGCGTGTTCGCGTGCCGCCATTGTCACGTCCTGGCGTACACGACGCAGCAGTGCAGCGAGCACGACCGGCTGCTGATGCGCATCCGCGCGATCCAGGAGCGGCTCGGCGGCGACCCGGCGCACCTCGCGCCCTGGTATGCGCCGCCGAAGCCAACCAGGATGCGGATGCCGACGTACCGGCGATTGGTGGACGAGCTGTACGCGTGCGAGCGGCGGCGGGACACGATCCTGACTGCGGAAATGCTGCGACTCGTGAAGCGATCAGATCGTGTCCTGAAACGGCGCGAGCGATGAAGGTGGACAGGGCTGCTCGCCGCGAAGGACATGGTGATATAGCGTGACGGGAGGTGTAGTGTCATGGAGTGACGAGAATCCCATTTCAACGATGGGCAACAATGACACTCTGGCGACAATCAGCTAAGAGCCTATCCGAGAAGTGGTAGAATGGGGGAATGAAGAACACGATTGCTCCCCCGACTGAAGAGAAACCCAAAGACGATCCGACGATCTGGGAGGTGGACAATGTCCTCTGGGCGGCGTTGCAACCGCTTTTGGTCATCAATAAACCGCGCAAGAAGCCCGGTCGCCCGCGTACCGACGACCGCGCGCTCTTCAATGGGCTGATTTGGCTGGCGCGCAATGGTGGACAATGGAAAACGCTTCCTCGCAAATATGGGGCGAAATCCACCGTCCACGACCGCTTCCAGGAGTGGATCGCCTACGGCTGCCTGGTGGCGGCATGGGGGCACCTGCTCACGGTGTACGACGACGAGGTGGGACTGGACTGGCAATGGCAAGCCGCCGACGGCTGCATCATCAAGGCCCCGCTAGGGAAAAAAGGGGGTCCGGTGAGGCGGAAGCGACGGGAGCGAACCCGACCGACCGGGGCAAATGTGGCAGCAAGCGCGGGTGCCCTCTGGGCGGCATGTTGACCGAGGGGAGCGGCATCCCACTGGCGATGGTGCTGTCGGGAGCGAACCGGACGGAGATGAAGAAGTTGGGCGATCTGCTGGACGCACAAGTGATTGAGGCGGTGCCAGATACGGTGCCGGGTGCGGAGACGGATGAGACGCGGGAGGCGCGGCACCTCTGCCTGGATCGGGGGTATGCGACGGTGGAATGCCGGGAGACGGCGGTGGCGCATGGCTACGAGCCGCACATCCCGCCGAGGACGAGTGCGGCGCAGCCGCTGCCGCCACCCGGCGATCCCGCCCGTCACCCGCCGCGCCGCTGGGTGGTGGAGGTGAGCCACAGTTGGTTCAATCGCTTCCGACGGTTGCTGGTACGGTGGGAGAAGAAGGGAGTGAACTACCTGGGTTTTGTGCAACTGGCGGCCTGTCTGATCATTTATCGCAAACTCCGCCATGCACGTTCACTTCTCGGATAGGCTCATAGTTGCGGTCCGTCATCGCCCCGACCGGGCAGACCTGGACGCACATGCCGCAATGGGTGCAGTCCGTGTCGTAGTAGGAGTTACCGAAGGCGGGGATGATCGTGCTTTCAAGGCCGCGATTCGCCATCGTGATCGCCGACGCACCGATCACTTCCTCGCAGGTGCGGATGCATTGGGAGCACTGCACGCAGCGGTCGTGCTTGAAGTCAATCAAGTCGGAGAAATGCTCGACCTCGCGCACCATCTTCGGGCGGTGGAAAGGGTTCTCCGCGACGCCGTACTCGTAGGTCGCGTCCTGCAACTGGCATTCGCCGGAGGCATCGCAGGTCGGGCAATCGAGCGCGTGGTCAATCAGGAAGAACTTGAGCAAATCCTGCCGCGCCTTGTACGAGACTTCGTCGTGTGTCGCCACTTCCATGCCGTCGCGCACGGGCGTCGCGCACGACATCTGCGTGCCGCCGCGCCGTCCGAGGATGTTGACGACGCACATCTGGCACGACCCCCACGGGCGCAAATCCGGCTGATAACAGAACGACGTGATCGTGATGCCGATCTTCTTCGCGGCATTGATGATCGTCGTGCCCGCCGGAACGGTCACGTTCTTGCCATTGATGATGCAGGTAACGTCTTTCGTCATCGTCGCTTCGCTTCCTTCGTTCGAGGTTCGGAGTTCAAAGTTCACGGAGCGATCAACGCGGAACTTCCTGCTCCGAACCTTGAACTCCGAATTTCTTACCGATCTACCTCACCGAGTACCATATCAATGATACCAAGAATCGCGATGAGAAGGGACGGTGGGCTGCATGGCCGTGGGACGCTCAGTCGTCAGCGTTGCATTAGCAGCGTCACAGAATACGAACGAGTGCTCGCCAAATCCGGCCAAAATCCATAGGGATCTCTCTATTCAACACTGTTTGTACACTTTGACCCTCAAATGACACCGTATAGAGGAAATCGGTAGTATCTTAATCATGTCAGGTTCTTGCCCTCGCTCGACACCCCCGACATTGTGGTCCGCGCGGCGCACGGTCGCTCTCCTGACGATCATCGTCACCTGGCACGGGTTCTGCAATCACGATCATGTGTCCCCACCGCACTGCAGTGCATACGGAGGAGAATGATATGGCAAAGACGACGGCGGACCTTTTGATCGAGCGCCTCACCGACTGGGGCGTGGATACCATCTTCGGGTTTCCGGGCGACGGGATCAACGGCATCTTCGAGGCGCTGCGCACGCACCAGGAGACCATGCGCTTCATCCAGGTGCGCCACGAGGAGGCGGCGGCCTTCGCGGCGTGCGGCTACGCCAAGTACACGGGTCGCCTGGGCGTCTGCCTGGCAACCTCCGGCCCGGGCGGCATCCATCTCCTGAACGGCCTCTATGACGCCAAGTGCGACGGCCAGTCGGTGTTAGCGATCACCGGGCATACCTACCATGATCTGATCGGCACCCACTACCAGCAGGACGTCGATCTCGACAAGCTGTACATGGATGTAGCGGTCTATAATGAGCGCGTGATGGGTCCGGCGCATGTCGTCAATGTGGTGGACGAGGCCGTCAAGACGGCGCTCTCCCGGCGTGGGGTCTCCCACATCACGATCCCCAAGGACATTCAGGAGTGGACGGCCTCGGAGGAGCAGCGCTCCGGTGCCAACGTCTCCAAGCACAGTGCTGACCTGTATGCACCTTCGTACCCGATGCCACCGCAAGACAAGCTGCGCGAGGCCGCCGCGCTGATCAACGCCGGCGCCAAAGTGGCGATCCTGGCCGGACGCGGCTGCCTGCACGCCCGCGACGAAGTACTGCGGCTGGCCGAGGCGGTCGGCGGGCCCATCGTCAAGCCGCTGCTGGGCAAGGCCGTGGTCCCCGACGGCAGCCCCTACACGACCGGCGGCATCGGGCTGCTCGGTACGGCGCCCTCGCAGGACGCGCTGCAGGAGTGCGACGCCCTGATCATGCTGGGCACCAGCTACCCCTACATGGAGTTCCTGCCGAAACCCGGCCAGGCGACCTGCGTGCAGATCGACATTGACCCGGAACGGATCGGGCTGCGCCATCAGGCCGACGTCGGTCTGGTCGGCGACTGCAAAGCCGTCCTTGCCGCGCTGCTGCCGCTCATTCAGCGCAAGGAAGACCGCAGTTTCCTGAAGACAGCCCAGGAGCGTATGGAGAGTTGGAACAAGCTCATGATGGAGCGCGGCACGCGCACCGATGTACCCATGAAGCCGCAGGTTGTTACCTATCACCTCAATAAACTGCTCGACAACGACGCGATCGTCTCGTCCGACAGCGGCACCATCGCCACATGGACCGCGCGCTACATCGAGATCCGTGACCAGATGCAGTTCTCGCTCTCGGGCTCCCTGGCGACGATGGCCAATGGCCTGCCCTACAGCGTCGGGGCGGCTGTGGCCTATCCGGGACGGCAGGTCGTCTGTGTCGTGGGCGATGGCGGCTTCACGATGCTGATGGGCGAGGTCGCCACGCTCGTCAAGTACAAGCTGCCGGTGAAGGTGATCATCATCAAGAACAACACCCTCGGTCAGATCAAATGGGAGCAGATGGTGGAGGACGGCTACCCCGAGTTCGGGGTGGACTTGCAACCCATCGACTTCGCGGGCTACGCCAGGAACTGCGGCGCGGCCGGCTACAGCATCACGGACCCGGCGCAGGCTGAGGCGGTGCTGCGCGAGGCGCTCGCCGACCCCGGTCCGGCCGTGATCGAATGCGTCGTGGACGCCAATGAGCCGCCCATGCCGGGCAAGATCACCACGGAGCAGGCGCTGAAGTTCGCCGAGTCGTTGCTGCACGGTGAGAAGAATCGGTGGGACATCATCAAGTCCGTGCTCGCCGATAAGGTACGTGAGGTCATCTAGCAACTGGTCGCCATCAGCGGTCTGCCATCAGCCACCAATGGAACACTGAGGCAAAGAGAACATCGCGATCGATGAGCAAGATGGGAAGGAAGCGAATCGCGCTTCGTTGGTCAGCGGCTTGACGTGTCCGCTGCGAGAGGGAGACCCTATGAGTACGCAAGCAACGTGGCCAGTCTTCATGGCGGCACTCCAGAGCCGCCAAGCGGTGGCCGAGGGGACCGTGGCGTTTCACTTCGACAAACCGTCCGACTGGACGTTCAAGGCCGGTCAGTTCGTTGATATCACCTTGATGCATCCAACGGAGACGGATGCCGAAGGAAACAAGCGAGGCTTTTCGATCGCGAGCGCCCCGTGCGAAGAGACCCTCATGATCACGACGCGGATGCGCGATACGGCCTTCAAACGGGTCTTGAAGACACTCCCGCTGGGCACCGCAGTCAAGATCGAAGGCCCGTTCGGGGATTTGCGACTGCCCCACAACACGACACGGCCGGCAGTCGTGCTGTCGGGTGGCATCGGGATCACGCCGTTTCGGAGCATCCTCGTGCAAGCCGCGCACGAGAAAAGCCACCAGCGCATCGTCTTTTTCTATGCGAATCGCCGACCCGAGGATGCGCCCTTCCTCGCCGATATGTGCGCCGTGGAACGGGATGACGCGCGCGTCACCTTCGTCCCGACGATGACGAAGATGGCGACCTCGTGCCTTCCCTGGGACGGCGAACGCGGGGCCATCGACCAGGCGATGCTGGCAAAGTATCTGACCGGCATCACATCCGCCATCTATTACCTCACGGGGCCACCGGGCCTTGTAAAAGGATTGCGGACGGTCCTCACGGCAGCCGGTATCGACGATGACGACATCCGTACGGAAGAGTTCACGGGGTATTAAGCCGCACCGTGGGGCGAAAGCCGGAAATCTTGGACACTGTTCCCGTCATCTACACGATTGGCCACTCGACGCGCCCGCAAGGGGAGTTCATTGCCTTGTTGCACCACTACGGTATCGTTACGCTCGTGGACATCCGTGTCATGCCCCGGTCGCGGCACAACCCACAGTTCAACCGCGAGGAATTGGAGCAGGCCTTGCCCGCGTGCGGTATCCGCTACGTCCACCTGGCACAGCTGGGCGGACTGCGTCATGGCCTGGGCGCGGACTCGCCGAACACGGGTTGGCGCAACGCCAGCTTCCGCGCCTATGCCGACTACATGGCGACCGACTCCTTCCGGCAGGGCATCGCGGAGTTGCTGGTCCTGGCCCGCGATGGCCCCGCAGCCATCATGTGCGCCGAGGCGGTGCCTTGGCGGTGCCATCGCTCGCTCGTCGCCGATGCGCTCCTCGCGCGCGGTGTGGTCGTCCGGGACATCTACGATGCGCGGCGGGCTTCCCCGCATCATTTGCCCCCCTTTGCCCGCGTCGCGGGAAACCAGGTCACCTATCCGCCCGAGCCGGTCGAATGATGGATCGCACGCCCGCTACGGGAACTGGCCCCACCGCTGTGAGCGCATCGTTCGCCATCCCTGCCGTGCCGCCCTTCCACTTGGAGGCCACCGTTCGGGTGCTGCAGCGGCGGCCCACGAATCGCGTCAACCGCTGGGACGGTGGTCGCTATCTGCGCGTGCTGCCGACCGCCGAGGGGCTGCGGCTGATCGCGGTCGAGAACCGCGGCACTATCGCCGCACCGGACCTGCGCGGTCTCGTTTTCGGGGGCGCGATCGCACGACGAACGCAGGAAGAGATCGGCGCGGCGATCCAGCGTCTCCTGGGACCGGCCGTTGATCCGACGCCGTTCTACCGCGTGGCCCGACAAGACCCCCGGTTGCACGCGGCCACCACGTCCCTGCGTGGCCTCAAACCACCCCGTTTCCTCACCCTGTTCGAGACCATCGCCAACGTCATCCCTTTCCAGCAGGTCAGTCTGGCGGCCGGCGATGCGATTGTGGGGCGGCTGGTGGAACGCTTCGGCGCGCGTTTCCAGATGGATGACCGGACGTACGATGCGTTCCCGCAGCCGGAGCATATCGCTGCCGTGGATGTCGACGCGTTGCGGGACCTGGGACTGAGCCGGGCCAAGGCGGCCACGCTGCACAACGTGGCGCTGCGCATTCTGTCGGGAGAGTTGAGCGAGGAGCGACTGGAGGCGCTGCCCAGCGCCGCGGCCATGGCGATCTTGACGGCGCTCCCGGGCATCGGCCCGTGGAGCGCGGGGCTGATCCTGTTGCGCGGCTTGCGACGGACGGACGTCTTTCCCGCCGGTGACGTGGGCGCGGTGAAGAATCTCGGGCGACTGCTGGGGGCAGAGGCCCCGGCGCGGGAGGCCGATCAACAGACGCTCCTGGCGCGGATGGGGGACACACGGGGCTATCTGTACTTCTACGCCCTGGGGTGGCGTCTCTTGCACGAGGGACTCATCACACCGGCGCCAGATAACGCGGCGTGATCGCCAACACGCGTCTTTGACAGCGGCGGAAGAAACGTGACAGACTGGCAAGGCAACCGACAGAGGAAACGTCCCCATGATGGATTGGGATCCTGGTCGAGGCTCGACAGAGAGGAGAAGGACGGATGGCACAGCAAGCGCCGACCCTGAGTTCGCCAATCGCGGGTACGCGATTCGCTTGGCTCGATCAATTGGCCGCACCACTGCAGCAGGGCGTCTACGCCGTCTTCCGCGCGGGGGAGGCGGGCCGGGTGGTCAAGAGATGGCTCAATGGCGTGCCACTCCGTCACCGCGTCCACCCGGCCCTCGTGACCATCCCCATCGGCGCCTGGACGACGGCGATGGTCCTCGATGTGCTCGACGGCTGCTCCGCCGGCGACACCTACCAGGCAGCCGCCGACGCCGCGATCCTGCTCGGCATCGTCGGCGCGGTCCCGACGGTCGCGGCCGGTTTGGCCGACTGGGTCGATACCTACGACCATCAACGGCGCGTCGGAATGGCCCACGCGCTCGTCAACAGCACGGCGCTCGCGCTCTACGGCGCGTCGCTGGCCCTGCGCGCGGGCGGGAAGCGCACGGCGGGCCGGGTGCTGGGAGGACTTGCCTTCGGCGCCGTGTCGCTCGGCGGCGCGCTCGGCGGCGAACTCGTCTACAACCTCGGCATCGGCGTGACCTTTCTCCCCTACCCCAAGCCGCGCGACGCGTCTGTCGACGTCATGGCATCCGACGCGCTCGTGGAGGGGACGCCGCTGGTCGTGGAGAACGAGCGTGTCCCGGTGCTGCTGTTGCGGCGCGATGGTCAGGTCTACGCGGTCGAGGCGTGGTGCCCGCATGTGGGTGGCCCCTTGATTGATGGGGCGTTCGACGGACTCACCGTCGAGTGCCCCTGGCACCAGTCGTGCTTCCGCATCGACGACGGCCGTCCCTTGAACGGTCCCGCCTCGGCCTCACTGCGTACCTTCGCGGTCCAGGAGCGCGACGGGCGCATCCTCGTCCGACCCAGCGACGAGGGCAAGACCTGGCCACCGCCGCCCGCCCCGCCACAGAAGCAGCCGGTCGGCGCGGGTGCCCAACATGGCGCACCGCAGCCGGTCGCCGACGACCATGAAGGGAAAGGAAAGACCGCGATGCCGACGTTCAGCCAGGATATTCGTCCCCTGTTTCGGGAGAAGGATGTGAGTTCGATGATCCAAGCCTTCGACCTCAGCAACTATGACTCCGTCAAGGCCCACGCCGACGCGATCTACGGACGGGTGGCCGATGGGACGATGCCCTGTGACGGTGCGTGGCCGCAGGACCGCGTCTCGCTGCTGCGCGCCTGGATCGACCAGGGCTGCCCGCGCTAGGGGCGACGGCGGCGTGCGCCCCTGTGACTTCCCTTCCTTTGCACCCGAACACACAAGCTACGTGTGCGCTGTGGGACGGCCGATCACGCCCCGAATCGGATGATCCGCCGGTGCGTGCTCCGCGATGTAGCCGCAGATATTGACGATCAATGTGTCCTGTGCGGTCAGGTGCTCCTGCAGGCGCGCGCACTCGTGGAGAATGGCCTCGGCATCGAGATACGTCTGCTGCACCCGCTTGTCCCCCGCACGGCCGAGGACAGCCAGCCCGACCATGATGATGAACATGAAGATCAACTGGGCGAGACTGGAAAGGAAGAGCAGAAAGGCGAAGGGGTACGGGTCGAAGGTGATGACGCCAGCGACGGACAGGCCAATCCAGCCGAACTGGAAGAGCGTGGCGACGTAGAATGCCCACATGCTCCCGACCCGCTTGGTGATCCAGGCGGCGATCTGGCCGTTGACACCGACGTATTGATCCTCGACGGTCGGCGGCGGGATTACCTTGCGGTCGGCAATCCATGGATGGGGCTGCGTCTCGACGAGGCTGATGCCCCGGTTCAGGATGCGGTCCTGCTCCACGAGATGATCGTGGAGCTGCACGACCTCTTTGAAGATCTCCTCGGCGTCCTCGTAGGTTTGCAACGACCGCTTGTCGGCGGTCCTGCCGAGGACCTGCTGACCGACCAGAATGACAAAGACGAGTAGAAGCTGGACGACGTTGCCGATGAACAAGAGGAAGGGGAATGGGTAAGGATCGCGGGAGTGCAGCGGCCCGAAGGTGGCCAATGCGATCCAGGCGAGGACGAAGAGCGTCGTGCAGTAGACCGCCCACATCGTGCCGACCGACTTGGTGAGGCCGGCGGCGAACCGACCGTTGAAACCGATGTGCTCGTCCGCCGTCATGGCGGGGCTACGATGCGGACGGGCCGCGTTCCGAGGAGGTGGGCCTTGCACGGAGGGGGTATTCATGCTCGCATGATAGCAGCCTTGCCGATGCGGTGCATCGCAGGCGGTCGTCGGTGCGGGCGCACCAGCGGCACGCGAGCGGGGCCGGAGCGCGCCAGACTGCCGATGATCGCGACGAAGAGCGCCCCGCTCACTGGGTGAATCTTCTCCCGCGCGATCATCGGAGGGAGAACGCCTGCTCCGCAGTATCAACGATCAACGCGCCAATCGCGAGCGATGACGTGGCGGCGGGAGAGGGCGCATTGCGTACATGCAGCGCGCCGCCCTCGACATTGACCACAAAGTCGTCCACGAGGGCGCCATCTTCCCCGAGCGCCTGCGCACGCACACCGGAGGGACCGGGCAGAAGATCGGCCATCCGCAGCTGGGGCATATACCGTTGCAACGCCTTGAGAAACGCGGCCTTAT